>Ga0209019_1000633_pt1 | contig 17708 bp, 13 predicted proteins | sample METZYME_3_300m_FD_187549 | JGI IMG/M metagenome (GOLD analysis project Ga0209019, IMG submission 187549) | Marine microbial communities from oxygen minimum zone in mesopelagic equatorial Pacific - METZYME_3_300m (SPAdes) (version 2) | ecosystem: Environmental > Aquatic > Marine > Oceanic... | reverse complement strand
TCTCTGGGCATCACTTACATCCATATTCCTGTGCCTTGGGACGCGCCTTCTGTCTCCCATGTAAAGAAGTTTTTCGGCGTCATGGATGCTTTAGAAGGAAATGGAGAAAGGGTATTTGTGCATTGTGCCGCGAACTATCGAGCATCGGCTTTTACATACAAGTACCTGACATTAAGAAAAGGAGTTTCCTCAGAACAAGCCACGTCGCCATTGCTGCGCCGATGGCTTCCGGAAATGGACGATAACTGGAGGTCAATCATGGAGTTAAGGATTGATGAAATTGATTAACCAGATCGGGCTTCGCCGCACGCCGATCAATTAAGGCGTCGACGGTCCGGATCAATATGGGGCCGTCTTTCGGTGCCTGCGGGGTTAGCGGTTGATCTCGAAGGGTGGTGTTGGCGCCGACACCCACAGTTGACCTTTTATTTGTAACGAGGCCAACTAGTCGAGCATTCGGTGAACAGGGGGAAAATATTGGAATTCGAAGAAGTCATTCGGGGGCGTCGTAGCATCCGTGGGTACAAGACCGATCCGGTACCGAAAGAAGTGATTAAAGATGTCATCGAATTGGCAAATCGAGCACCGTCTTCGATGAACACCCAACCATGGCACTTTCATGTGGTGACCGGCGAACCGCTGGACAGGATTCGTGAAGGAAACACTGAGCGAAATCTGGGTGGCGTCGCACCATCCCGCGAGATTCGGATGCACGGAGCCTACCAGGGCGTACACCGAGAGCGTCAGAAGGCTATCGCGGCTCAGCTTTTTGAAGCCATGGGCATCGATTGGGGAGACAGGGAACGTCGCCAAGATTGGGTTTTGCGCGGATTTCGACAATTCGACGCACCCGTTTCCATTGTCGTAACTTACGATAAAGAACTGGCCGACAACGACGTCGCAATTTTTGATTGCGGCGCTGCGGTTAATGGGCTGGTCAATGCGGCATGGTCCAAAGGGCTCGGCGCGGTGATTAACGGGCAGGGCATCATGCAGTCACCGGTTGTACGCGAATTTGCCAGAATCCCTGATGAAGAGGTCATCATGACGTGTGTTGCCATGGGGTATCCCAGCGGGGGGTTTCCGGCGAACGATGTTGTTTCGCGCAGACGCGTGGTTGACGACGTCACACACTTTGTCGGTTTCGGCGACTGAGGGCGACCGCGTAGCGGGGATAAAGGTAACTTAGAGCCCGTTCGTACTGTCGATTTAGAGTGAGAAGCTGCCTAGCAGGGGTCAACAAATGAGACGAAGGGAATTTATTCACGCGGGCATGACATTACCGATTGCGGGCCTCGGGTTGACGGGTTGTTCTCCAAATACGTCCAATCGCTATCTTGAGGGTAACTTTGCGCCGGTTCTCGCCGAGTCGACGGTTACTTCGCTCGATGTCACAGGAATCATTCCAGGCGAACTTGCCGGTCGTTTTGTCCGCAATGGTCCCAACCCGGATGATGATCCAGGCGGGAGCAGGTATCACTGGTTTGTCGGACGAGGCATGGTGCATGGTGTTCGTCTCGATGCCGGTGGGGCGATGTGGTACCGGAACCGTTATGTTGCTAGCCCCTCGGGTCAGACACCCAACACCAGCGTGATCGGACACGCGGGAAAAACGTTGGCGATAGTCGAATCGGGTGGATTACCCGTTGAACTCGATTACGATCTGACAAGCGTTAATGACGAGTTGAAAATGGGTGGCGGATTCAGTGCCCACCCACAACTGGATCCTGATACCGGTGAACTCCATGCCATTTGTTACGACTGGGCGGCGCTCCGAGACCATGTTCGATACGTGGTGATTGATGCGGCCGGCGTATTGAAATCCGAAACGAAGATTGCATTGCCGGGCATGACGATGATTCACAACATGAGCATCACGCAGCATTACGCGGTGATTTACGATCTTCCGGTCACGCTCAGTTTTCTCGCTCTGGGTACTGGTTCGAGCTTTCCGTTTCGGTGGAACGATGAATACGAAGCCCGGATCGGTCTTCTCCCTCGTGACGGTGAGGATCGAGACATTATCTGGAGTTCCGTTAAACCGAATTACGCCTACCATCCGATGAATGCGTACGAAGATTCCGAGGGCCGAGTGGTCATCGACGTTGTTCGATACGACAAGATGTTTGAAAGTGATACCAACGGACCGTTCGGCGACAGCTTGCCCAGACTCGATCGATGGACCATCAATCCGGTATCGCAGACCGTGAGCGAGGAGATCGTTGATGAACGGCCCCTAGAATTCCCGCGGTGTCATCCCGATCTCAACGGTAAGCCGTATCGCTTCGGATATAGCGTTGCTGCCCAGTACGACGGATTTCCGGCGATTTACAAACACGATGTACAAAAAGGTGTGGCGACTCAGTTTTCATTTAACTCGGGCCAGCACGGCGCGGAGCCCGTGTTCATCCCCGGTGAATCGGCTCGATCAGAGGATGATGGGTTTCTGATGACCTACGTCTACGACACAAACAGGGATGCCAGCGATTTAGCGATATTCGACGCCCAAGATCTGGAGCGCGGCCCGGTGGCCACCGTCCACCTTCCTGTTCGGGTGCCATATGGGTTCCACGGAAATTGGATACCCGACCATTCCGAATCCGCTGCAACCGCCTAGAGAGAATTCCTCGTGCGCTTCATAGCTGGGGCGTTCGCGTGGCAAACCGGAAACTAGCAATCATGAGTCGGTGCTCACGTCGGGGTGATTTTTCGCAGTACCGAGCTGTGTCTTGTTAACGACTCGATCTCATCGTCGGCGTTGCGATTGAATTGGTAGACCTCCCCAGGGCCTTCATCGTTGTCTCGAACACGCCGAAAACTGTCGGTTGCTTCGGGGGAGAGCTTAATGAATTCCTGCATAGGATTTGCGGTTGGAAATCCCGTTGCGGCGAGCTGATCAAGCCACGGGAAAACAAACAACTCCCCACCCCACGGCTTGGCATCATAGAGGCCTGTATAAGGAGAGAAGTCCGGTGCTTCGGGCGCTCGCTCGCTCGCCCCGTCGAGTGCCTGGTTTAACATACTTAATGCCCGACGCGAATAGGCATCGGGTGCACGACCACACGCGTTGATCATGACAATCGCGGCTAATTTACTCTTTGGATTGATTACCAAGTCGGTGAGGTATCCGGGACAGGCACCGGCGTGACCAACGAGCGTCGACGTTCCCCGACGTTCGGTGGAGAAACCGAGGCCCCACGATGTGCGCCAGTCGGGGTCGATCCAGTGTACTCGATGCATTTCTCTCAAGGTGTTGGCGGAGAGAACTTCCTTCGGTCCGCCTGCCAACAGGCGAAACTGCCACGATGCAAAGGAAGCAAGATCTCGGACGCTCGATGTAAAACCCGCGGCTGGCGATATCGCCTTGGTATCGAAACACGGTACGACTGCACGGTTTCCGTTTCGATCCCGAGCCGAATGTCCGATCGCGAGGTCTTTACCATGTAGGTCGTTGGGGAAAAATGGGCGTGTACTCTCAAGACCCAGCGGTTCGATAATGTTCTTGGTGACGTATTCACTGTAGGAAAGACCGCTAACTGCGGCGACGATTTCTCCCGCCAAGGTGAGGCCTAAATTTGAGTATTGCCAGAAGGTGTCTGCTGGGTAGAGCGTGGACTGATCTCTAATCCTCTCCCTGACTTCGTTCTGATCGGGGAAGCGATAATCGGGTGGCGACCAGTAGGGGAAGTCGGATTCTCGTGGTAGACCGGACGAATGCGTTAATAACGACTCGATGGTGATCGGCGCGCTGTCTTCATTTGGCTGCGTGATTTCAAACCAAGGAAGGAATTTATGCACTGGGTCCGCCAACCGCAAAACGTCGGCATCGCGGAGTTGCATGACGGCGATACTCGTAAACAGTTTCGAGATCGAACAGATACTGTAGAGCGTATCTGCGGTGGTCGGTATTTTTTCCTCGGGATTGGAGTACCCGTATCCTCCGGTCCAGATCAGCTCTTGATCGACCACAAGACCAGCGGAGAGTCCCGGCAGTTGCGCATAGCACTGCTCGGACTCAAGCCAGGCATCGATTAGTCGCAAAGTCGATTGCACGCGGGGGTGTCCTATCTTGTCGTTCATCGTCGATCTCTCTTGGGCAGACAAAAAGTTGAAATAACCAAATTACGGGGAAACTTTTTTCGTGGTCTGGTCTTCGCTTCTGTGGCCTAAATGCCGAGTCTGGAAAAAGCTGGGGCTAAATGTGCGTGCGTTTCTTTTGACGGGATGCAGCCAGCGTTGAGTTCTAATTCCTGAAAATATCTTGATATCCCATAGACGTTGTCCACCTTGGAGGATACGAAACCAAAACGGTGGTAGTAGTTTGGGTCACCTAACAAGAACAATACATCTAAGCCCTTGACTCTGCTTTCGTCGATGACGGCCCACATCAGAGAACTGCCAATCCCTTTCGACTGGTGATCAGGATGCACCGATAGAGGTGACACTTGACCACAAAATAACCCCACGTCTGGTTCAAGCGACACGGGCGATATAAAAACGTGACCGACGATTTCTGAGTCTTCTGATACCAGGTTAACGACATTGTCGTTATCGTTCAGAAGTTCACTCACCAACGTCGCTTCGACAACCTTTTGGCCCTGAAGATACTGTTCTTTGTTAAAGGCGAGTGACACGACTTTGATAATGCTGTCTATATCTTGGTCCTCGGCCTTTCTGATATTCATGATCGATTCTTCAACGCTTGTAATAAAAAATCTGCAAGATGATGGGCGTGGTGTGTGCGAACGTGCGCTCTTCGCCGAAACGTGTCGCGGGTCTTTCGCGTTGGCTTCGGCTTCGTTGCAGTATGATCTCAGCATCGTAACCGATATGGTGCCGTCGTATGTTCCAGATCCGCGCGCGGTTGCTCGTTTTGGGAGTCTCTTCAAGTACCTTTGACGTTACAGGTGCGAACCACGTAATTGACGGAAACAAATCATGAGCACGTGTCTTTCAACGTTTGCACCCGATCAATCCGTGCAAGAAATTACGGATTCGTTGAAAATGCACGGGGGCGTTATTTTACAAAACTTAGCACCGACAGATTTACTCGACGAGGTTTATAAAGAGGTCCAGGAGCAAGTTCCAAAGGCGGCTCAAAAGTCGACAACCGCGTTATGGCCTGAAGGGAACAGGACGGTCGGTGCCCTCGCGGCTGTGAGTCCGATCTTTGCGGAAGAATTATTGATTCATCCCAAAGTGCTCGAGATCGCCGATGCGATGTTGTTGCCGAAGAGAACGATGGCGTTCGAGTCCGTCGACGACAATTCAAATGCTGCACGGGCGGATCACGCGTCTGTTGATGATGGTTTGTGGGCTATCACCGAAAATGAACATAAAAGTACGCAGGTGATATGGAAAGCTTCGGAGTCCGAAAGAGGCCCGAATTGCGATCACTACAACCTCGGTTCTTCGGTGATGTTAGAAGTACGCAAAGGCAATGAAAACCAGGTGCTCCATCGAGAGAATGCGATATACCAGCCCTACATCGGTTATATCCCAAAAATGAGAGAATTCGTGGTGTCAGTCATGTGGGCGGCCACCGACTTTACCAAAGCAAATGGAGCCACCCGGCTCGTCCCTGAAAGCCACACCTGGCCAGAAGATCGAGTTGCCCAAGAGAGTGAGATTGCTCAAGCCGTTATGCCCAAAGGTTCTGCGGTTCTGTGGCTTTCACGCACGTTGCACGGAGCAGGCAAAAGCAGTATTTCTGAACGGCGAACTGGTTTTTTCCATTCGTTCATCCCCGATTGGCTCAGGCAGGAAGAAAATCAGTACTTGTCCATTCCCCCGGAAATAGCTGAAAAATTATCGGACAGGGCTAAACAGGTGATCGGATATTCGTCGAGTCGTTCTCTGGGTTGGGTTAAGGGCCGAGCAAAAGAGAATCTGTTAATCGAGGGTTCGGGTGCACCGATTTGAGCAAGAGGCTAGCGCCCGGTTCATAGCCAATGCGCTTTTCCTTAAGTCCCATTTTATTACCTCGGTTAAACATTCGTTAGGCGCGTCCTCCATAGCGATGCGCGTCAAGAGGTAAGTGAGGTGATCTCTTCGTGCGCTTCGGCCAAGTAATCGAGATCGAAACCGTAAAGATCGGCAGCATTACCGTGGAGAACCTTGCCGGCAGCATCTCCTAAGCACTGTCGGATTGCATTAATGCTGGAATGACTTTCGGGCCACGTGCCTTCGTCGTGGGGGTAATCGTTGCCCCACAGCATGCAGTCCGAACCGGTGAAACTGATGTTGTTGAGCGCAACGGGATCGTCCGTGATCGTCACGAAACCTTGGCGGAGGAAATACTCACTGGCGCGAAGGGGCAGGTCCTTACGGTATAAATGGCGCCGACGCTGCATTTGATCCATGGCTTGCAACGCCCACGCTAGCCAACCGCAGTCGGATTCCGTGATGACGAAGCGTAGGTCCGGATGACGTTCTAGGACACCTGAAGATGTGAGCTCCATGATGGGTGCCATGCCAGCGGCCATACCGATTACCGTGTCCAGATGTTCTGTGTGTTTGACTCGGTCTTTGCCCTGTTTGACCGTGAGTTCGAGACGCTCCGCGCTCATGTGCCCTGGATCTGCGAATTCGCCACCTAGGGCAAGATTGCCGCTAAAGACGTGAAAGGTGATCGGTATCGAAGCTTCTTCCGCCATGTTCCAGAGTGGTTCGTATACCTTCAAGCGGTATGGCTGCCAGGGCACCACACAGGGCAGGAACATCGTCGCAAAACCTTCGTCTATACACTTCCGGGCTTCCGCCAGGGTGTCCTCGATGTCGTCGGCCGGAATCATGGCAGCCGGTTTGAACCTCTTGGAGGCCGGCGCAAAGGTCTCCTGTGCGTATTCGTTATATGCACGCGCGAAGGACTTAGAGTACTCCCGGGTCTGGTGGCTACCGCCGAAGTTCAACGCGATGTTGGGAAAGATCACCTGTCCATCCACCCCCTCACGGGCCATGTCGTGCATTCGGCGATCTAGGTCGGTTCCGAGAGAAGGGTCAGAGCGGAACTCTAACTCGCGGTCCCGCTCAGATAGTTTCTTCCAGGACGACCGATTCGTAACTTTTCCATATACCTCATCGTCGAGGTCGCCACCCGTGCCTGGTACCAGTAGCGTCATGCGTTCACGCAAGTGCTCAGGAAGGCGAGCTCTTAGATCTTCGTTTTCCCCCAGATGCGAATCGGCGCTGATGAGTAGGTCACGATTTGCGCTCGGCATGCTAGGTTCTCGGCTGTCGGTCGTGACATATTATGGCCGATGTTTTGTATTAAGGCTGGCAATATCAAGGTCGCTGACCGTGCTTGGACTGACCGTTTGAATGTCGGCCCAAACGTTTACCGTTTGCTAGCGACGGTCACGAAGTAGCAGGTTACTAGCGTAACTTGACGATCACTTCGGTGCTGATGCGCTCCATACTTGCCGCGACATGCTTCGGGTCGGCGTCGCGCGAGCCCATCAGTAACACCAGGTGGTCGAGTCCCTGGTCGATCGATTCACCCAATCGATCCACGCATAAAGCTGGTGGACCAGCGATGGCGAAACGGCTGATGAATTCGTCGGGTACTGCTGTCATGTGCGCCGCTTTGCCACTGGCGTGATTAGCCATGTCGTAATTAGCGCCAATGTGTTGGTAGACGGGTTCATCCTGTAGGCCCGCGTTGGCAGCCGCGGACATACCGCTGAAGTGAGCAAACGTGCCAGTACTGCCCCTGATGATGTCTCGGGCGCGCTGCTCGTCACCGTCGCAGGCGATATTGATGTACGCGCCGAAGCTCAGCTCCTGAGGGTCGCGACCTGCGTCCTCAGCAGCGCTTTTTGCATCCTCAATACCTTGCGCGATACGCGCGGGATCGGCTCCCATCGCAAAAGTTATGCGTTCGGCAAATCGTGCAGCAAGCGCTATAACTTTGGGTCCCGTACTCGCAACGTCGATGGGCACCTTTGGTTGTCGGCTGGCATTGATCCAATGGATATGACTGGCAAAGCCATCGAGGTCAACCGAGCCACCACTCAGATAGCCTTGTAGGTTTTCAATGTAGCCTGCGAGCGTAGTCGCGGGCGCCGGGTTCTGGCCTAGCAACCCGAGTGAGGAGTCGCCGCGACCAATACCCAATACGGCTCGCCCGTTCGACTCCACCTGCACGGTGGCGATCGCCGATGCGGTTACGGCGGCGTGTCGAGTTACCGGGTTGGTAACTGCGGTGCCGACTTTAAGCGTTTTCGTTGCTTTCGCAGCCAGACACATTGCCGAGTAGATATCACCGGAAAGGCATTGTGTATCGGCAAAGAACAGTCCATCCCAACCCGCGTCCTCGGCCGCTCGTGCGTGATTTTCGCTCTGACCGGGCATTGGAAAGGTCAATTGCCAAAATTCAGTCATAGCGTGTGCTCCAGCGCAATAAAGGGACGGTTTCTAGCGTTTTTTACCAATAGGGGATCTGACCGATTGGGGTGAGTTTTTCCCTCTGGGCCGTTATAGCAGATTTATGAATTGTTCCAAACTGAACGCGGTGCTGGGGCTCGGTTCCTATCCACAACCTACGAAAATTGTAGAGACTTGAGCATAGGAGGTTGGTTACCCCAACGGGTCTCCTGCCCAGGGGTCATTTGGAAGTAGGGAGAAACCCTGTCTTGAGACAGGTGAACGCTGTCTTCGTAGTTCGCTGCAGAAAAAAATATTAAAGAACGTTGATATAATTATCTTATAAGATAATGATTTAAAAGGAATAATTATTTTTTTCAAGTTGACTCGAACCAGCGACTGGTTGATTCGAGGCTTAAATCTCATCATCTTCGAAGACCCATTGATAGCTGGTTCCCAAAGTCTTCGCTCGGCAGTACGGGAGCACGAAATAAGCATGTTTTCTCATTTGTGAGCGCTTCTTGGTACATTGGTGTGGTGTTGTGTCTTAAGTAGGGAAAATGATGGCGACCGAATTGACGGTGGAGCAAAAACGCCAACTCTTCAACGACGGATATATCGTGTTGAAAGGCGCCGTGTCTGACGAACTTGTCGATGCCGCACGAGCACGTATCAAAGCAGCGCAGAAGGGCGAGAGCTTGGCGCCGGTCGAGGAGTTGACCAACCTGATCAACAAGTCGACAGTCACACCGATCTTGACCGAAGCGATGGGTGTGTTCGATCCGCCGAGTCATTGCCACGTTGGCGTGACGAAGCAAAGCGAGCCGCGTGACCACTTTACGCCGCTGGGCTATCGAGACAGGGACCTACCGTACTACGGTCACGGGATGCATGCGGAAGGGCTCTTTACCGTTGCGCCCCCGCAAGAGCCCTCGGAAGGAACTTCGGAGGAGATATACCAACGTCTGATTGCGTCGGGTCCGAGAGGCGACATCGGTCGCTCAGCCGATGTCATTGGCTCCAATACCGATCCACTATTTCAGGATCCCGACATGAGCTTGGCGGTCGGCAGCTTCACTGCGTTTGTCATCGTCGCGCTGAACGACCAGATGCGCGAAGGCGTTGGCCAGACGGCGGTCGTGCCCGGTGGTCACCGCATCCTGGAGGCGTTTTACCGTTGGCAATACGAACAGAATGGATGCATCGGGCCGGAAGGGCCGGGGTGGCCACGCTTCGACTACGAAACGCCAAACCGGGCAGGGCACATCTATCTACCCGAAGCTGTGCAGCGAAAATTGATCGAACTCGACGACGAACTGCCGGATACGACGCCGGACGGACGTCCATGGCCGCGCCCGACGCAGATCAAGATGGAGCCCGGTGATGCCGCGATCACGATCTTTCAGATGCCGCACACTGCGACGCGCAACGAATTCGGCACCGAGTCACGCAAGAACATGATCTTTCGCATCCGCAACAAGAGCCGCCAGCCTGACAAGGTCGTGACCGGGGTTTCGGACCACCCAGATCGCGGTATGTTCGGCGAATGGCTTGAGTACGAACAAGGCAACGATCCCTGGCAACGCTCCAAGCACGCTCTGACAAATATGTGGGAGGAGTGGGGCGGCATGCGCGAGATCGTTGCGGTGGAGCAACCAAAGCTCGCTCCAATCGACTTCAATGCCGGTGGGTGACGGCGAGGTGTTGTGTGGAGTTCACGAAAGTGCGGCCACTGCTTGGGACTCGTCGAGCACTTTTGCGCAACCCGTCAAGTGCGCGCACGGTTGATCCATGGACTTCACGGGATATCTCAATTACTGGGGTGAGACGGAAAAAGCTCCGCCTCAGCTAGGCGTTCCGGCGACCATTCACGACGCGCGTGTAGATCGTGGAGTCGAAGGTTCACCTCGCGACTCGACGGACTTGCTCTTGGATGGGGAAGGCTTTTTGCTCGTCCACGCTCCATCAGCCGTTGACGACTGGACGGACGTAGGCGAGGTGGCACGCATCTACTACGCCGAGTCGCTGGCGCTCGCACAGATGCTGCTCCCTTCGTTCGAAGTGACGCCAATCGACAGTCATACCTTCAGGAATGAGGATATCAAGGAGCACCATTGGGTCGACGGAGTTCAGTACGGCCCGTGTGCCGAATTCGTGCACAACGACTACGCCGATTTCCTGGCGGCGGACCGCAAGGGTGTTGAGAAGACTTTTGCTGAAGTCATGGGTATGCCAATCGATCGGCGCGTGATTGGCATCAACATTTGGCGGTCGGTTACGGACTCGCCGCTTGAAAGATTCCCGCTCGCGGTCTGTGACCGAACATCTATCGATCCGGATGACCTGGTGTACGAACTGAACCCCAATGCGCCCAAACCGTTCAATGCCCACTACTGTCGGCCGAACCGTGACCAGAGATGGAACTACTACTCGCACCTTGCCAAAGACGAGGCGTTGGTGTTCACCACCTACGACTCGAATCCAGACGACGGCGAGTTGTTTCGACCGACACTGCACACGGCGGTACAGATACCCGAGACCGACGGCTGCACTTCCCGCGTCAGCGTTGAGGTGCGATTTTTTGCTTATCGGTAGACTCGGCTCCGATGCCGAGGTTTGTTAGTTGTCATTCGAATCGGTTCTCGGCGCGAGGCGATAAACCCATGCGGTATTGACCCATTCCTGCGAACTGCCATATTTCTTTTCAAAGGCTGTGGTGACATTCAGCAGTTCATTCATGTCCGTTGTTCGATCGGCTTCGAGCAAGTAAATGCTATTCCCGATGCGCAACCTGACCGCATGATTACTTTCGATATGAATCGCCCACGCCGCTTCGGATGCTTGTCCTGCGGCCACGTAGTAGTTGCTGTCGATTCCAACGCCCCATATGTTGACCGAATAAGGGTTCTTGGGATTTGTTTCTAACTGCACCAGCATCGTGCTGTCGGAGAAACTCCAATCATTGGGAGTTGGCAACACTTCCCCATTGAGCTTGCCACCGGCGAACCGTTCCGTGTAGTCACATCCGTTGAAAGTGAGCAGTGCGATGATCACAAATCCGACACGCATCTGAGACACCTGGGTGATTGAGCCTCTAACCTACGCCTCCCGGCGAGATCTGTCGTCATTCTTGAGTTCAGTTCACAACCATAAACCGCTCACATTGCACCTACTCTGATTTATGGAGGGGGGAACCCGTGACCCAAATAAGAAGAAGTCCACGTTGACAGGCCGTTTGGCTCGTTGTCTTAATGGCTTCGAGCCACTTGAGATTATAAAGATGACGTTCTGGGTCGGAACAGAAAAAGGGCTTTTCGAAAACGCTGAGAAACCAGTAACTGCGTTGGACGACCGCAGCGTGTCCGCTCTAGCGGAGGACGAACATTCGATTTGGGCGATCGTCGACGACCATAGTATCTGGCGATACGACGATGACTGGCGTGAATTCGGACAGATCAATGACTACGAAGTTCATTGCCTCCTTCCAAGTAAAGGTATGCTTTTTGCTGGAACCTTCGCGGCTCACATCTACCAACTCGTGGGCCCGGAATTTGAGCTGATCGACGGGTTCGAGCAGGTAGGAACACGCGATTTATGGGGTACGCCGTGGGGTGGACTTCCATCCACACGGACGATGTGCCGGGACAATAACGACGGTATATACGCCAATATTCACGTCGGCGGTCTTGTGAGGTCAACGGATGAAGGACGGACATGGAAACAGATGCCACTAGACATCGAGGTGGATGTGCACGAAGTGCATCACGATATCGGTGGTTCTGGCGAGCTCATGATCGCTGCGGCCCACGGCTTTGCGTCGAGCCAAAATGGTATGGAATGGAATTTTCATAACGAAGGCTTACACGCACATTATTTACGGTCTGTAACGACGACTAATCAGTCCACATTTGTATGTGCTTCGAGAGGTCCAAGAGGTCAGGAAACAGCCATTTATCGGCGGCCTACTGGCGGCTACACACCGTTCAGTCGTTGCGAATACAAAGGCGGTTGGTTATCAAAGAATATCGACGCGGCAGCTCTATCCACTTCAGGCAATGAGGTCCTATTTGGTACAGGTGACGGGTGTGTGCATCGATCCGAAGACGACGGTCTGACCTGGGAATGTTGCGTGGTTGACCTTCCCGCAGTGCAGTCGGTGCTAATCTCTCATTGACGGGTGGAATCGTTTTTTTTCAAAAGCTCCCGCTCCATCTCAAGCTGCCGCCGTGTCCCCGATTGAAAAGAAACGAATTAGAAACAGCTGTCTACACAGCAAATGTGTTCCACGCGTTATTAGGTGTGGGTCACCCGCATTACGCGCCTATATGCATATACCGGTGAGCCAGATGGAGCGTGGCTGCACGCTGCTGGCACCGAAGCCCCAGGTATTTGAGGCGCGAGTGAGTGTGGAAAGCCGATTCTCAATCACCGTGCCGCCATAGGCACAGTACCTACGACGTCGTCAATGACTAACTCTACAATCTCGTCGGACGAAAGACCGACCAGCTTAGTGAGCACTTCTTCCGCATGCTCCCCCAGCAGGGGCGCGCGTTCATTCGGTTGGGGTTCGGCACAGCGAAAGCGATAGGGTTGATTCGGGTAGTGTTTCACCCCCAAACCCGGCCGGTCTTGAGCTAAGAAAGCGCCTCTAGCTGCAAGATGCTCATCGCTAAGTAAGTCCGGACCGTTGAGTACCGCCCCCGCTGGAACACCAGCCGACTGTAACGTATGCATCAATTGTTTTTTGTCCTGCTTACATGTCCAGGTCGAGACATGGTCATGTATTTCCGACGAGACACCCATTAATTCGCCCAACGTGGCTAACTCCGAGTCGGTTCGACAACCGATGGCAATCCAACCACCGTCGATGCACGGAAAAATACCTTGCAACACATACGCCGGATGAGCATTTCCGATCCGCTTCGGATCAAGTTGCGCCAAAGACCAGCCAGCCATCGCATCACCTAGGTACATATTGCAGGCTTCGATCTGACTGAAATTAATGTGTTGGCCGAGACCCGTCTGTTCACGCTGGATTAATGCAGCGATCAGATCCACAGCCCCCATCACCCCGGAAAATAGGTCGCCCCCGGTCATACCCGTAAATAACGGCTCTTCGTCGGCATAACCCGTTAAGTGACAAACACCTGACATTTGTTCGGTAGACATGCCAAAGGCGACATAATCACGCCACGACACGTCTGAGCCGAAGCCAGATAAAGAGATCATGATGAGTCGCGGATTTATCTTCCGAAGGGTTTCGTAGGAAAGACCGAAGTTCTCCATCACCCGGGGGGTGTAGTTCTCGATCAGCATGTCGGCGTCGCGCACGAGAGTTTTGACTGCGGCGACACCTCTGGAATCAGTCAGATCGAGCGTAACGTCTCGCTTGTTACGATTTACCCAATTGAAATAAGGAGAAGCCTCCCAACTCTCCACACCGGCATCGGTAACCGTACCGCTGCCCCGCCAACCATCGATGCGTTGTACCGACTCAACCTTGATCACCTCGGCTCCCGCATCAGCACAAATCTGCGCGGTAACTGGTCCGGCAAAGAACATGGATAAGTCGACTACCCGCATGCCTTTAAGTGGTAAAGGGTTCGTGTTGGTGGGTGGTTCATCTTGAGTTGATTTAAAGTCAGTCAACTCCGCTAATATCTCCTGCGTATGCTCGCCTAACAGCGGTGCGCGAGTGATCTCAATCTCCGTGGTGGTGGATTTGAATGGCACGCCGGGTATCTTTACCGCGCCACACACAGGATGGGTCACGGTCCGGAAAAAATTTCGTTCCACGTGGGGTGGAAGATGAAACAACTCTTCCAGGCTGGGCACCAAACCAAAAGGTACACGCCACTTTTGGGCTTCATGAAACAGTTCTTCTGCGGTTTTATCTTTAAGTGCCTCGCCAAATATGGCTCTTAAATCTTCCAGTCGCTCATCCGGCCTGACCCACGAAAGGCCTTCGTAGTTGGGGTCTTTGGCAATATCCTCACGGCCGATAAATTTACACAGCATATGCCGCTGTTGCCGGGTCAAGGCGTTCAGGCCGATATAAGCTTCCCGAGTAGGCAACATATAGCATGGACCCGCGCCCGAGCCGACGCTCGAATAGCGTTCAGCAACAATCCCCGAGTATTCGTAGATCAGGCTGGGAATTTGCGCGCCACAAATCGCGGCCTCTTGAGCGCTGACATCGATATGCTCTCCGCCCGCGTGTTGCGAGCGACCGAAGGTGGCAAGCAGAGTCGCGGCTGCTGCGTACGCCCCCGTTAGTGTCTGTGTGATCGCGCCGCCCGATTGCAAAGGTTCTCTCTCTGGTACACCACACAGTTGCGCCCAGCCACCCACCGCACATGTGATCAGGTGCGAAGATTCATACGCAGAAAGTGGACCGAAGGATCCAAAGCCGGTGACGGTGGTCAGAATTGCAGTTGGATTCCACTCGCGAATTTCCTCAAAACCCAAGCCGCGTTCACGAAGCCCTTCGTCAGTATCGCTGGCGATGATCACGTCATACTGTCGAATAAGTTGTATAAGGGTCGCTTTGCCGCTGTCAGAATCCAGATCCAACACAATGCTGCGTTTGCCGGTGTTGAAGTAGAAAAAGCTGGCGCTTTTTTCGATATCGGGTTGGTCGTCGGGGAACGGGCCGAGAGATCTGCTCATATCTCCTTGATCTGGGCGTTCGACCTTCACTGTGTCTGCGCCCAGGTCCGCCAGAAGCTTCGCACAGAACGGTCCAGCGATGCCTTCCGACAAATCCAGAACTTTAATCCCTTCAAGAAGTTTGGTTTGCATACTACCTACGGTCCCCAACTGAAACTTCGGGTCTGACGCTGAACCGCCAATCAACGAATCCTCTCCGACAAGACCCAGTATCGGGTCCAACTGGTGTCATTATAGAGTCCACTTTTTGCAGATCCCTAGTTTTGTCTGCGGCTGGTCAGTTCTTCAAATCTTGCTTCAACAAATCTCCTTCGTGCTCCCATGCGGGGCCGGACACCAGACCCGTTTCGAGCTCCTGGTGTGCATGCCAAAGAAGTTGAGGGATATCAAGTCGCTCGGGGCAGCGTGGTAAACAGTCCCCGCACTTTGTGCAGCGGTCACCTTTGACTCCGAGGATCCAGGCACCCCCGCTGCCCACTTTTTCATATCGACCCTTCGCATAATCGGTCATCTCAAAAGCTTTGTGCATTTGCCGCCAATTCAATACGCCTGGGATATTGATGTTTTCCGGACACGGCAAGCACTGATTGCACACGGTACAGAAATCGTCGCCCAACTGAGTCCTGTACGCGCTTTCAACCTGCTCTAGAACACGATCAAATAACTCTCTTTGTTTGCCAGTACCGTCGTAATCCTGTGCGACAAGATTGGCATCTATCTCGTCTGGTTTTGCTGGTCCGAAGGATAAGGTGTGGACATCCGGCTGATTCAGTAGCCACATGTGATTGAAATTCATGGGAGCCAGCGGCGCACACGCTTCTGTGAGTTTTGAAGTGGGGGCTTGTAAACGTCCGCCTTGATTATTAGGGCTGATAATAAAGACGCCCATATCGAGTTCAGCGGCTCTTGCGACTACATCCCGAAGTCCTTGATAGAAGTAGTAGTAATGGAGATTGATTGATTCAAATTCGTTGGTGTTCACGAGGTCTAAGACGCCGTTTGGGTATCCGTGCGTGGAGAAACCGAAATGACGAACGACGCCTTCACTCATTAACCGACGTACGTATCCCAGACAACCATCGTCGCGCATCGCAGGCCCGATGACAGCCAGATTTCCGGGGCCGTGAAAGTCCAAATTATCGAGATAATCGAGACCCAGGTAACCCATCGACTTGTCGAAGTTGCGCTTAAATTCGTCAACTTTCGTTGATGGACCGATCTTAGTAGTCACGTACAGTTGTTCCCTTGGAACACGTTTTAAGATCTGTTTGAGCGCTTTCCCGACTCGTTCTTCGGAATTTCCATACCCGCGTGCCGTTTCAATATGATTTACGCCTGACGCAACCGCTTGTTCTATGGTCGAGATCGCGGTTTCCTCGCTTGTGTTCCGAATAAATTGCATACACCCCAGCGAAAACTGAGAGACCAACATTTCGGTCCGTCCAAAACGGCGATACTTCATTTAACCTCTGACACATTTTGTTCCCTCAAGGATCATAGCGTTTTTGTCCGTTAGCTGAAGAGAAGACACCTTGGTTGGCAAGCCGACGAGTCCGGACGTAGCTGACGCGAGAGACGCGCATCGATTCTTGGGCCGGGCACGCCATACTTCAGCATCAATCCGCTAAAGTCGTTGAATTCCCTACGGCAGCGAGATATGTCGAAACGGAGCCCACCCGCACTAGGTGGCCTTGGCACGTACTTGTACAGTCGCTCGAACCGAAACGAGGGACTGGCTGTGAGTCCGGCAGTTTCTCAAGACGGCGGTTCTGTAAGCACTCTTTAGCCGGATCATTCGAGACGACCCTAATCTCCGTTAGCCTGACATTTTGGTGGTTCAACAAGTAATCGATATGCCAAAAAGGTTTTTTTTGAAGCACGCGATGACGTTTGATTCGAGCCTGTAGGGCTCGTTTAGCTCGGCCCGTGTAGACGTAGATTCCCCGGGGGAAGGAAAGATTTCCCAGCGCTCCTATTCTGACGGTAATTGTTCTTTGAACTTTTACGCGTAGTTGGTAGGTTCCGGCATCACGTTGGGGGGTTAGGGTTGCCAAAGGCATTGGTCGCAGTTCGATATCGGTGGGGTTATTTAATGTCTTTCGCTTAATGCCAATACGCTTGAGTAACTGGACACGGCATACGGAACACAATAGGTCAAAAGACTCTTCAGCAAGATGGATGTGTCTATGTACCCTTCCAACACGATTTCTGGGTGATTGATTGCGACCAGAATTGAACCTATCAACGCCGCAGTTTTTAGCGCACGAATTTGCACACTTCTTGAGCGAAAAAGTCGCCAACGACTGACCCCTGATGCAGAGGTTATGCTCACGCGTTTTTTCTGCCTAGCCTACTGAAACGTTTGCGTTGGGGGGCGCTACCTGAATTCCGTATTCGGTACGAAGATTTGCGATCCGCGCTTTAAACATATCGTCGCTAACGCCGGAGTGAGGCCATTTTTTGTTCATTTTCCGAACCCGAAGAAACCATGTGATAAAGAACTGCGGCACGATAAGCATGAGCTTAAGTACGGCAATAAAGGTGCCCCCCATGAGTTCTAAGCCTTCCTTATTTAACCGTTTTACTTCTTCGTCGTTCATATAATCAGTGATCTCTTGCCGGGTAATGTCGGTGCCAAAAAGAATCCAGGGCTTGAGGATAATTTCGCCACGAAT
>Ga0209019_1000628_pt1 | contig 17786 bp, 15 predicted proteins | sample METZYME_3_300m_FD_187549 | JGI IMG/M metagenome (GOLD analysis project Ga0209019, IMG submission 187549) | Marine microbial communities from oxygen minimum zone in mesopelagic equatorial Pacific - METZYME_3_300m (SPAdes) (version 2) | ecosystem: Environmental > Aquatic > Marine > Oceanic... | reverse complement strand
TTCAGCGACTTTATAAATTCGAACAGTAGCCAACGTATCCTCGTCTCGTTCCGTGTAATCGGTATTCGTAATTATTTCGACGGTTCTTGTGTTTTCGCCGTTTCGCCGGTGGATGCATCGACGGCTATCGGGTCCACGACGTCCTTAGATTTAATGTCGGCGTGGTCGTTCGCCACTTCACTAGTAGTGGCGCCCGCCACCTCGGATATGGTGTCACCGGATGAAGTTGCCACCACGGTCTTACTTTGGTTGAGTGCGGTCTCTACTTGGTCAGGATCAGCACTAAAGAGCGCATCAAGAGCCTCGGCTGGTCGGCGTGCGCTCACTGTGTCCAAGGCCACCTTCTGAATGGCGGTCGCTAGCTCATCACCAATGCCGAGAATCTGCCCCAATTCCTGAGTTGTCTGGTGAATGAGGCGCTCGACCGTATTCAGTGATGAATCTTGTAGTGTCTGCCACATTCTTTCATCGAATCCCTCGAGGGCCAGTAACGATGCCGCGATGTCGGCTTGGGCACGCTCGGCATCGAACCCTTCGAACTGTGCCTCGACCTCACGCCGCTTTTCTTCCTCGCTCTTGATGTCAATTTTCCAGCCAGTCAATTTTGCCGCTAAGCGAACATTTTGACCTTTTTTTCCAATCGCGAGGGAAAGCTGCCTATCCTCGACGAGAACCTCCATTACCTTCTCAGCCTCGTCGATGACCGTGACTCGCTGTACCCGCGCAGGACTGATGGCATTAGTCACTAGTACGACTGGGTCATCTGACCATTCAACGATATCGATCTTCTCGCCCCGAAGTTCTCGGATGATCGACTGGACGCGAGTACCTTTCATTCCAACACAAGCACCCACCGGGTCTACATCCCGCTCACGTGAAAAGACTGCTACCTTTGCTCGATCACCGGCTTCGCGCACGGCACCTCGGATTTGCACCGTTCCGTCATAGATTTCTGGTACTTCTTGATCGAATAGCTTAATGAGAAGGGCTGGATCGGTGCGCGACAGTATAATCTGTGGTCCCTTTGCGACCCGGTTGACCTCCTTGATCACAGCCCGGACACGATCGCCCGCAGTGTAGTTCTCGACCCGTGACTGTTCTTTCCGGGGTAGAAGCGCTTCGACCCAACCCATTTCAACGATGACGTCGCCGCTCTCGAATCGCTTGACAAGACCGTTGATGACCTCACCAACCCGGTCGCAGTACTCCGCGTAGATATTTTCTCGTTCAGCTTCGCGGACCTTTTGAAAAATGACCTGCTTGGCCGTCTGGGCTGCGATCCGTCCAAGCACATCAGTTGCTTTCGGGAATTCAATCCGCATGTCGATTTCTGCTTCGGCGCCATAGAGTTCCTGCGCCTCCTCCAATGAGATTTCAGTTTCGGAATCCGTCACCTCATTGACAATTTGACGCACAGCAAATAGCTCAACCTCACCAGTCTCGGCGTTGAACTTCGTACGAAGGTCCTCATTCGACTTGTAGTACTTACGCGAGGCTGCCAAAACCGCCTCCTCTATTGCCGTAATGATGACGTCTGGTTCGAGGCCTTTTTCCTTCGCGAGTGCCTCAATAGTGTGTTGTAGCGGATTACTCATGATGGTTTCTTATTAAAATTCTACTTCCAGTTTTGCTCGGCTAATAATCTCGAACGGCACCCGATGTAGTCGGGAGTTACTCTCCAAAAGGACTGTGCCGTCGGTTACCTCTTGGATGCGTCCTTTTAGAAAAGTTTGTCCATTGATAGCTTCAGAGACGACAATCTGTGCCAACCGGCCAACGAACCTCTGATATTCACCTGGTGTTCGTAATGGTCGGTCCAGCCCAGGCGATGACACCTCAAGGGTGTAAGCGTGATCCAGCGCATCCTCGACATCGAGCACGGCGTTGAGATCTTGGCTAACCTTCTGGCAGTCATCGACGCTGATACTATCGTCGTCCACACCCGAGTCCTGGCGGTCCAACACCACCCGCAGGACCCAGCCTATCGATTCTCTTCGTAGTTGGACGTCGAAAACCTCCACGCCATGACCGCTGGCTACGCGCTCAGCTATGGCGAATATCTGCCGCCGCTTCTCCGTGAGTGAAAGACCCACAATTCAACTGACGGTGCCACTTAAAACACAAAAAGTGGGCACGCGCCCACTCCACCTCGATCCCCGAGGACCGAGAACAGCGATGTTATCACGACGGAATTACTACGGCAATGGACGGGCTAAAAGGTCGTAGTCATGACTGCCAAGAATTTCGGCGTCCACGAGTCGACCCGGGGAAAACTGAGAAGGGTCGCATTCGGTAAGGTAGGTGACAGGATCAATCTCCGGGGCTTGGCCCGCCCATCGAGCCTGCACCACAAGAGGATGTTCTTTGGAACGGCCCTCGACGAGTACACGTATCTTTTGCCCGACGCGTTCCGCTTGGCGACGTTCCACGATTTTTCGTTGGCGTAGCATTAATTCCTGACGTCGACGAGCTTTCGTGTCACTGGATACGTCGTCGGTGAGAGTGAAAGCCCGTGTGCCTTCTTCGTGAGAATAGGTAAAAACGCCGATATGATCGAAGCGTACATCTTCAATAAAATCACAAAGTTCACGGAAATCCTCGTCAGTTTCACCAGGAAAACCTACGATGAATGTCGTGCGCAGTGCCACTTCGGGTATCCGGTGGCGAATAGATTCAAGTAGCCGTTCATAGCTCATCCGCGTGCCCGGTCGTCCCATCCGTTTCAACAGCCGGTCTGCAGCGTGTTGTAAAGGCAGGTCGATGTAATTACATACTTTGTCGCAATCTGCGATTGCGTCAATCGTATCGGCACCAATCGTTGTCGGATAGAGATACAACAAGCGGATCCACTCCAGTCCATCAATATCATTCAACGCATGTAGCAGTCTGGATAGTGCTCCGCGGTCGTTGCGATCCAACCCGTACATCGTCGTGTCCTGCGAGATTAGGATAAGCTCCTTCACGCCACGCTCTGCCATCGTACGAGCCTCGTTTACGATGGAATCGGGAGGGCGGCTTCGATAGCCCCCGCGCAATGTCGGAATGATGCAGAACGCACAAGAGTAGTCGCAACCTTCCGCCACTTTCACATAGGCTAGATGGGATGCCGTAGTTCGTCGCCGTGGTGTATCAGCGTCGTAAAGGTATTTCAGCTGTTTCACGCTAGGTGCTGAGCTCGTGGCTTCTAAATGATTGCGGAACAATTGCACTTGGGTTCCAGACCCTTGAGGCTGCTCATTTAGAGCTCTAACAATGTCAGGAACGCCATCAGTGCCGAGTACCACATCGATTTCCGGCATTTCCTGCCGCAAGTCTGCTTTATAGCGCTCTGCCAGACAACCGGTGACAACAAGACGACGGCATGTGCCGTTCTTCTTGTGACGAGCCATTTCAAGAATGGTTTCGATCGATTCCTCCTTCGCCTTATCAATGAAGGCGCAGGTATTTACTACGATGACGTCAGCCCCGTCCGCTCGGTTCGTCACTTCATGACCTGCCTGCTCGGCGAGGCCGAGCATCACTTCAGTATCCACGAGGTTCTTCGGACACCCGAGCGAGACAAAACCAATTTTCATAAATCAGAAGTGGCGGAGCGTGATCCACCGGTATTCAATCGGCCGACTGGATGTTTTGTGAGTACAGTTTGGTCCACTACGGATACATTCGATAAAGCATTCGGGGATAAGGGATCGTTTCCCGTAAGTGTTCCAAACCGCAAATCCAGGTCAGGACACGCTCGATTCCCATTCCAAACCCCGAGTGCGGCACGGTTCCGTAACGCCGTAGGTCAAGATACCACTCGAAGGATTCTTTCGGGAGATTGTGTTTCTCAATCCTAGCAAGTAGCTCGTCAAGGTCATCCAAGCGTTCTCCGCCACCAATGATTTCACCATATCCTTCAGGCGCGAGGAAATCCACTGAAAGTGACAGCTCTGGTCGTTCTGGATCAGATTTCATATAAAAAGCTTTAATTGCAGATGGGAATCGATGTACGACGACCGGCCGGTCGAACTGTTCTGCGAGCACGGTCTCATCAGTACCGCCGAAATCACCACCCCACTCGAACTGTTGTCCTTTTAGCTTCAGGAGGTCCACGGCCTCATCGTAGGTAATTCTGGGGAACGGTGCTCGCACCTGTTCAAGGGCAGCGGTGTTACGGTTGAGCATCTCTAACTCTTGCCGCCGTGTCTCCAGCACCCGTGCCACGATAGTCACCACAAGTGCCTCGCCAAGTTTGATCGCATCTTCAAGCGTTGCGAATGCCATTTCCGGCTCGACCATCCAAAATTCTGTTAAGTGGCGGCGAGTCTTAGATTTCTCAGCCCGGAACGTCGGGCCAAAGCAGTAGACTCGACCCAGTGCCATGATGTTCGCTTCGTTGTATAGCTGTCCACTTTGCGCTAGGTACGCCGTTGTCTCGTCGAAGTACTGGACAGGGAAGAGGGTAGTCGTTCCTTCGCACGCAGCCGGGGTGAAAATTGGTGTATCCGCAAGTGTGAAGTTCCGATTGTTGAAGAAGTCGCGTACAGCGTCTACGACGGCATGACGGATCCTCAGAATCGCCTGCTGCCGCGGCGCTCGGATCCACAGGTGCCGTCGGTCGAGCAAGTAGTCCACGCCATGTTCCTTACTGGTGATTGGGTATCCGGTTGACTCTCCGATGACACTAAAATGTGTCACATCAATTTCGTAACCTCCCGGGGCTCGCTTGTCGGCACGGACTGTTCCCTTAACAGCGAGTGATGTTTCTTGGCCTAGATGATCAGCACGGTGGAAGGCTTCCTCGCCAACCACAGATTTCGACATCACGGCTTGGATGAAACCTGTGCCATCCCGCACGGTCAAAAAATGAATCTTTCCACTTGAGCGGCGCTTGTGTAGCCAACCACGTAGAGTGACTTGCTGTCCTTCAAAATCCGCGATTTTCTCAATGTAGGCGGTCATAGAATTGGTCAATCCGAGCTTATTAAGTCAGCCTAGTAACTACTCAATATGAGTACGGACCCGACAGACGGTGCCAAGGTCTGTTTTCCAGATCTCGACTATGGCCTACCATGAGGGCCCACGTACAATCGTAGCCGATCTCTTGCACGGTCATCAGATCTGTCGACCAGTCGATGGAACCCAAGGATGGGACCGGGTGCTCGTCGTGTTCCCCATGGTCATTCCTGTTTACCCGATTTCTTGTAGGAAGGGAGCGAGTGCTCCACGAAGGGAATCAAAGCGCGGGTTCCGGTCAAATGTTCGGCGCAAGTAGTGAATTGTGCGAGGGATATACTGGATGTAGACAGGATTTCGGCGAATCGATGTCTGATATCCGAATGTGCCGAGGGCCTTGAGGTTGCGCTGAAGAGCCATCGCATCGAACTGCCGTCGGAACTTGTCCGCAGGTAGGGAAACGTGCGTATTGGCTAAGAAGCGATCTATTAAGTCTTCAATCGTTTCTTCCTTCAGGTCGGCGTAAGAATCACGTAGCAACGAGACAAGGTCGTAGGTGGCCGGACCCAATCGTGCGTCCTGAAAATCGATGACATATAGGCGTTCGTTATGCAGCATCAAATTGCGGCTATGGTAGTCGCGGTGGCAGAGGACCTGAGGTTCATTAGCAAGCTCCTCAGACAAATTTTGGAATTCTTGAGAGATGCCCCGGCGCGCCTCGTCGTTTAGCGTTACACCACGATAGCCTTCTAGAAAGTGTTCAGCGAAGTAATTAAGCTCCCACATGAACTTCTTGACATCGAAATTGACCGTGAAAGGTAGCACCCCTGGTGCGGCCATTGCTAGACCCTTCCGTTGTATCACCGTAATGAGATCGACCGCTTCTCGGTACACTGCTAGATGGTCATTGGTGGAACTGGTGCCTAGGTGGGCCTGCAACGTAACGTCACCTAGGTCCTGTAGTGCCAATACTCCGAGATCGGCAGCATGTTCAAGGACCTCGGGTACCAACACCTCCATCTGCTCCAACAGTGACGCCACCTTGATAAACGAAAGTGTTTCAGACTTAAACGATTTATCGTACAAGGCTAGGACAAACGATTCACCACTCCTAGGAATCACACGAAAGTAGCGTCGATTGGAGGCGTCACCAGTCAAAGGAACGGTTGGAGCACCTATATCTGCGAGCTGGCTCTGTTCAAGGAACTGTTTAACGCGATTACGCCACGGCTCGTTGACGGGCTGAGATGGTTGCTGGGTCATACTCCGGTCGCACCTTCCGGCGATGATGCTGGTTTGGCGACTAGAGGAGTCACTAGAGGCTCTGCCGAACCAGGTTGCAGTAAGAGGACCTGTTGTGTAAACCGACTGCCCGATGGGAGCTCCACCCCGTCGGTGATAATACAGTCAGTCAGCTCACAATTCGCCTCTACGGTGACCCGGTCCCAGATGGCTGTCCGAACTAGCTTAGCCGAGGGATCAACGCAACTACCGGCACCAGTAATTTTTGAAAGTCCGCCCTCGGGAGCAAGTGCGAGCGAGGTTTCCAAATAGTCCGCCGGTGTACCAATGTCGAGGAAGCGCCCAGAGATTCTATGCGCACGAATGCTACGAGGTTCGGAAGCTATCAGGCCCGTATATAGTCCGCCCACTGATGAAGCGGGTTCTCCCAACGTTAGTTGATTAAACACGCTTGGCTCAACCAGTTGCACACCAACAAAATGCTTAGAAGGCGCTTGGTGACCCGGTGGTAAGAACTCGCGGACCCATCCGCTATCGTCTACGGTGACTCCACCGTACCTGGCTGGATCGGGATTGTCGGTAACTGCCAGAGTGACCCTAGCGCCGCTCTGCTTATGTTCGTCGGCCAATCGTTCAAGAGACATGTCGGTGAGGGTGTCACCGTTGACAATAAACGTTGAACAGGGGTCCAGTAACGGTAGCATCGTGCGCGGTCCACCAGCCGAACCAAGTAAACGCGGTTCCCATGTGTAACGTATACGGAGGCCGAGTTCGCTTCCATCGCCAATAACACCTGTAATCGTGTTTGGGAGGTAGTGGAGATTCAGCACTGCATCCTGAACACCCTGATCAACTAACCAGCGCAGTAGACGATGCACGAGTGGCTCGCCTGCAACCGGGATGGCCGGTTTGGCACGAATGTTACTCAGAGGACGAAGGCGCTTGCCGAGTCCTGCGGTCAGCACTAAGGCCTGAGTCGGAATCATATTTGTCACGTTACACTTCCGAATATCATGTGTGGACTCGCGGTCGTGTCAGCGTTTCCTGTCTGCATGAAAAGCTCGTAATAGGTTTCGGTTATGTAGTCAGACTGCGCCCGACCCAGTTGCACTGTGAACGCCTCAATGCCCTGTGCCGAACCTTCAAGCTCGACAAAGGTCCCAATGGGGGTTTCATCGATGGCTACTATGACATCATCACCGCTCCTGAACTCTTCGCGATACTTCTCATAGCGAAATGCGATTGTGAAACCGATTCGTTCAAGCATTCTGAGTACCGTGGGACCGTCACCAACAGGTGTTTCCAGTTCTTCGCGTAATTTCATCGTCGATGGAATCGTCGGGCCCTTAAATGTTACGGTGACTTGTTCAGACTCTACACGAACACGCAATGTCGAATCTTGGCGATTCAGTGTGCCATCGTCGGTATCTAGTAAGGAATCCTGCTGAAGCCTCCGTCTGCGCATCAGCCTTGCGCCAGTTTTAAGTATCGCTTCTCTGGCCTCATCCGGCTTGGAGTACCTGAGTTTGACTTCGCGTTCCAGAGGACGGTTCATCCTTCAGTGTTCCGTGTCTATAACTTGGTCCAGAAAATTATAGCGATTACCTACCCGCGGCGCTTGCCCTCCACCGTGCATCTAGGTCAACCGCGTACCGTGAGAACAGCCTCGAAGTGCTGGCGAACCAACGCCTTTAGCGAAGACCAATACTTTGTGTGTGCTACCTAGTCCACCTGGCATGAACAGCGTCTTTGCGGCGAGACGTTGTTTGAGCTCGTCAAGACTATTATCTGGCTGGCTTGAAAGGATGTTCGCACTGCCGAGTCCAAGTAGGAAATAGGTTTGGTCGAGTGAGCCGAGACACAGAAGTCCGCAGTGTTCGGCGCAACGAGTCAACGATGTGAGGTCGACGTGCGACGTAAGATCCCAGTCGCCTGGTTCATTTAGCCATAAAGCTCTGCTCGGTGCTTGGACGTGTTGACGGTATGCAGCCAACGTTCCGTGACGTTGTGCGGAGCCGTAGAGCTGCAGTGCATCATGACCGTAGTCGATGAGCACGATAAAGCCTTCATGAAGCTGATTGGCCGCTGTCTGGACCCAATCTAGTGCAAGTAGATTGATTTCGGCAGAGGAGTTAATCGGTAACGTGACCTCAAGCTTGTCTAAATATTTTAACAAGGTTGGCGTCTGAACAGGTTGGAGCCGTTCGACTAGGCGATCACCGTCCGCGTCCACGCGAATCTCACGCAGTCCGTCTGCGGTCATTGTGACCCGATGAACGGGAAATGCGTCGAGGAGCTCGTTGGCGAATATGACACCGCGGATCGCGTGAGGTAGCTCGTCATTGCTGTAAACGAGTTTGTCAATATGGGTTCCGAGCACAGCAGGCTGCTCGGAACGGGCGTTGATGCTGCGTTCTACGAGATGGAGTCGGATAGAGTCGTAGAAACTCGGGACCAAGCTTGCCGCACTTAACACGTCTCGGGATAAGCGTCCATTGCCAGCGCCAGCCTCGACAATGTCGAACCGAGGTTCTTCTTTAGCAGATTGATTGACGAGCGACCACATCTCCTCAAACTGCACGGCCAGCAACTGACCGAAAAGAGTTCCAACGTCGACGCTGGTGAAAAAATCACCTGCCCGGCCAGAGCGTTGGGACGCGCGTGTGTAGTAACCAAGCTCGGGATGGTACAGCGCCAACTCCATGTACTCCACGAAGGTGAGCGGGCCGTTTTTACGGGCCCACTCCACTATTAGGTCGCGGAGCACCATGGGTCTAGTGAAGATGATTCACTCTTTAGTCGCTTGAACGAAGGTCTCCGTGCCGTCTCGCCAAATCAGGAAGAAGGCCGGTTCTCCGGAGTCGACGAGTTGCAATTCTCGCACTGCACTACGGGCACTATCGACTTCGACTCGGTTAACCTCGACGATGATATCCCCCTGCAGCATGCCAGCCTGTGCTGCGGCGCCGCGAGGTTCGAGTTCTCTAATGATTGCACCTGTAATATCACTTGGAACTCCAAGCCGCCGTGACAACTCACCGTTGAGGTCGGAGAGCGTCATGCCGAACCCGGTACTCTGATCTTCATTGTTATTGCTGGCCGAACGTGGCTGGGCTTCGGCTTCCAGGTCGAGTTCCCCGATGGTCACTTCTAGGGTTGTTCGCTCCTGTTCCCGCATAACTGTGATTGGCACTTCGGTCCCCGGAGCCGTGCGGGTTACTCTGCTCTGCAAGTCGCTTGTATCGGTCACAAGATCCCCGTTGTACTCGACAATCACGTCGCCAGGTTCGAGACCCCCTAGTGCTGCCGGCCCGTCAGGTTCAACGCTTGCGACCACCGCCCCTTGTGTATTGGGCAACCCGAATAGTTCGACGGCTTCCCGCTGCACAGCAGTGATATTCACACCAATCCGCCCACGGGTCACTTTGCCACCCTGAAGTTGTGGTAGCAATTCGAGGACTGCATTTATCGGGACCGCGAAACCGATACCAAGATTACTGGCGCGGTCGCTCACGATCGCGGTGTTGATGCCAACTACTTCGCCGCGAATATTGAGCAACGGGCCGCCTGAGTTGCCAGGATTGATCGCCGCATCAGTTTGGAGGACATCTTGCTGCCGACCAGGAGCCACAGGAAATGGCCGACCTATCGCACTGATTACGCCGACAGAGACCGTGTGCGCCAGGTTGAACGGGTTACCGATGGCCATGACCCAGTCCCCAGGTTGTATCTGACTCGAATCGCCAAATTTAGCGACTGGAAGATCATGTTCTGGTTGATCGACGAGTTCGATAAGAGCACTGTCGGTTAGCTGGTCTCGTCCCACGACGCGAGCTTCGTAGAAGGCACTTTCATCGTTGAAAAAACCCACCTCAATTTTCGTGGCGTCTTCGACAACGTGATTGTTAGTTAAGATTAACCCTGTTTCGTCGATCACAAAGCCGGTACCGGCACCTTGGGTGAATTCCTCACGAGGGCGTTCCTGCTCTGGCGCCGGTTGTCCAAAGAAGCGTCGAAATAGGTCGTCGCCCCCACCAAAGAAGTCCGTCAGGTCCTGTGTTAATCGACGTGATTCGGTCCTGATGGTCACGACCATTGGCGTTTGGGCGGTCGCGATGCGCCGAAACGTCTCAGCGTCGATTGTTCCTGTTATCGGGTCACTGTTTGTCGGCGGCAGGCTAACCGATTGAGCCGACGAACTTGACGACAGGTCTAACCGTGACGTGAGCACCATGCCAACGGCCATTGAGACAACAGCAATCAGGACCATGGAAAAGACGGTTGTTCTTCGCGTGGACATCGATTCCTCCCAAACTTTCAGCCGACCTACCGCGGCGTTATGCGTGAGCGCCGTTGCGACAGCTGATTTGATCGTCGCGTACTTAGCCGAGTGTAACAATCTCTTTCTGTCGTGGCCCGGTTACCAGAGCCTCCCGCTCACCGATGTACATGTTTATCTCGGTTCGCACACCGAATTCGCTACTGTAGACACCTGGTTCAATTGTGAAGCCCGTGCCAGGCAGCAGACATCTATCATCGTGAGTTTCGTAGTCGTCCAGATGCACCCCGTCGCCGTGGACCTGTTCACCGAGGCTGTGTCCAGTACGATGTAATATCCAATCTCCATAACCAGCAAGCTGGATTACTTCTCGGGCAGCGCGATCGACTTCCCAGCCCATCAGTGCTTGTTCAGCTTGGACCCGTGCCTCAATTAGTTCAACTGCTTTGTCTCGGGCTGCAGTGATGACGCTGAAGGCTGTCTGCATTGCTTTTGGTACAGACCGGCCTGTGTAGCCCACCCACGTGATGTCAGCAAACACTGCGTCGGGCTCGTCCAACTTACCCCATAGATCAAGGAGTAAGAGCATATCGGCGCTGATAACTCGGCTATTATTTGCTTGCGGAAGATAATGTGGGTCGCCGGAGTGCTCTTGGACGGCAACAACCGGTGCCGAATCGCTGACCAGTCCTTCCTCAGCGAACCAGTCAACCATTTGCTGCTGTAAATCGTGTTCAGTTGGCCTAGTCTGGTTTCGTAATGCCCGGCAGGTTTCATCGAATGCCCGGTCTTTGATCCGGTGAAGTCGCTCGGAGGCTTTCCGATGGGACGTGAGCGCCTGTTCGTTCCACCGTGCAACAAAGCGCTGTACCAAGTTACCTGACGAAGCAGGCTCAATGTTGAAGCGTCGCAGCAGTTCGACTGTGCCTGCATCGACCCGGGACATGTATGGGATGGCGCAGTTTGGCGAATATTCCATTGCAAGACGTCGCTGACCGGAGACTAGTGTCCGCAGCCCGACCTCGAGCTGCTGTCGATCTGCATAGACTTGTTTTGAGCCTGGCAGCGTGTCGAGGTTGTGTCGCTCAATCGCGTGCACCAGTCCTCGCGGTTCGCCCTCCGCCGGAATCAGGTAGTACCAGCGGCGGGTCTCCATTTTGCCGGTACCGGATAAGCCAACTAGCCGCCTCGCGATCTCGTTGGAACCGTGGAAATCGTACAGGAGCCACCCATCTAGCCCGTCGTCGCAAAGCGCTGTCTGAATGGCCGAAATGTCCAATGGCATCAGTCGGAGTATAGCAGCCTACCTGCAGAGCGCTTGGTTCGCAGGCTTCTTGTGATAGGACGTCGATTGGCTAGCGTTGGTTGGGATGTTCGGCAACTAACGGGTGATGTTACCGACGGTTAGTGTTCAGGCTGTCATACTGGCGTTCGGGGATTTTGGGCCCCAGTCACCGTCGTATTGGGAGAAAGAGGAAGGACTTCCTATAATGGGAGAATGAGAGTTGGGGGAATGGGGAGTGGTTTGTGTTGGCGTCCGACGGGACGTTTGGGCCGACAACGGTTGGAGAAATTGTTGATGCCCGCCTTACGCTTGTCTGTGGGGGTTGGGCTGGTAGCGCTGTGGCTGACCGTTGGCGTTCTGGCCCAGCAAGTGACGCAGGATGCAGCGCAGCAGCCACCCGTTACGTTTAGACTCGAAGTTAATTATGTCGAAGTGGATGCGGTTGTTACTGATGAGAACGCAAATTTCATCGATGACTTAGTTCTGAGTGACTTTGAGGTCTTCGAGGATGGGCAAGTACAAGAAGTCAGCGCTTTTTCTCTTGTCAATATTCCGATAGAGCGTGCCGAGCGCACGCTGGTTTCGTCTGAGTTGATCGAGCCCGACGTCAGTTCGAACGAGCGGCCGTTCGAAGGCAGATTGTTCGTTCTCCTTCTCGATGATTTACAGACAACACCACTACGCACGCCCTACGTTAAAGCAGCTGCCAAGGAATTTATCGAGCGCCACATCGGCGCTAATGACCTCACTGCTGTTTTCTTTGCGAGCGGGCGTACCGATGTGTCACAGGGATTCACCGGTAATCAGCGCCTACTCTTGGAGGCCGTGGATAAGTTTACAGGGCAAGGTGCTCGTTCCAGCGTGATGGGGCGGAACGATACTTATTTCCGATACCTCAGCCAGGAAGATTTTCATAACAGTCGCGTTGTAGACGAACTCGACTTTGAGCGGGGCACCAAGGCGCGTGCCACGCTAGGAACGCTCCGGGAACTTTCGGACTGGCTTTCGGGTGTACGCGGTCGCAGAAAAGCCGTGGTTTTTATGAGCCAAGGGATCGACTACGACATCTACGACGTTTTCAATTCGCCATACGCTTCAACGATTGCGTCTGAGTTGGAGCGGACCATAGGTGCGGCTGCCCAGGCAAATGTCGCGCTCTATACCCTCGACCCTCGTGGTATGACAACTATTGGTTCAGATCAGGTCGAAGCTTCGCTCATCCAAGACGACCGATTTACTGGCGGCGAGACGGGACTTCGGAACGATTCACTCCGGTACAACCTCAGATTGGCGCAGGACAACTTACAGGATCTGGCCGACGGGACAGGTGGCATGGCGTTTATAAACTCGAACGACCTGTCGAACGCGTTCACCCGAATCGTTGAAGATAACAGTTCTTACTATGTACTTGGCTACTATCCAACCAACGACCGGCGTGATGGTCGGAACCGCACGATTGAAGTACGGGTCACCCGTCCTGGCCTTGTTGTCCGCTCGCGGAAAGGGTACCAGGCGCCACGAGGTAACGAGCCTAGAATGGAGCTCGCCGAGATAGAAGGTGCCTCTGACGAACTCCGTGAGGTGATGACGAACCCGTTGCCGGTAAGCGGGCTCACGTTACGCGTCTCGGCGGCACCGTTTCTGGGAGAGCGCCCAAAGTCGTCAGTTGCCTTCATGGCTGAAATTGGTGGGCAAGCTCTGACCTTCACTGAGAAGAACGGACACTTTGAGGACACGATTGAGTTGTCGCTCACTATCCTCGATGAGGAAAACAAGATCGCTGGTGGTGAAACCCTCTCGATACCTCTCGAGTTACCACCGGAAGCGTACGAGGCGGTATCAAATCACGGCTTGAAGTTGAATTCCCGATTTGATCTCGAGCCGGGGCGGTATCAGGTGCGGGTAGCGGCAATTGAAACGGGTAGCAGTCGGAGTGGAAGTATCTTGTATGACCTCGAGGTTCCAGATTTTTCTGAAGGACCGATAGAGATGAGTGGTATTGCGATGGCGTCCGTTCATGCGAGTCGGACGCCGGCGGTCAAATCCGATGAGCAGTTTCAGGATGTGTTGCCGACCCAACCAACCACGCTTCGTGATTTTGAGTTAGGTGATCAGCTATTCGTGTTCGTAGAGATTTATGACAACGAAGTGGACCGTGAGCACACGGTGGACATTACTACGACGATCACGGCTGACGACGGACGCGTCGTCTTCAATGTGAACGACGTCCGCTCGAGTAATGAGCTAGAGGGCAAGCGCGGCGGGTATGGGCACGCGCTCCAAATTCCACTGCAAGGAGTTGACCCTGGTCTCTATATATTGCGTACGGAGGCACGTTCGCGGATTGATCGAAACGCAGTGGTCATGCGTGAGGTACCGTTTCGCTTACATCCGACTCCATGAGGATGGGTTGCGAAAGCCCCCGCGGTTTGTTTTAACAAGGCCCCGTACGTGAAACGGGGCCAGCAGACGCTTGCTGGCCCCATGTCGTTTCCCGCCGTGCCAATACGCTAGCTTTCAGTTTCCCCGTCCTCGGACTCCTCTTCTGGTTCAGGATCCGGGAGTTCTTCGACCAGCTGGGCATTAATCTGTCCGTTGGCGTGACTGAAACTATACTGATTCTGGTTCATGCGGTTGTCGCGGGGGACGCGCAATTCGATCTCGGCCACCTCACCAGGCATAAGTGGTTCGCGTAATCGCTGCGAGTCACCGGGTAGTGGATTTCGGTCGGAATCCCACCAGAATTCGTCGACCTTCAGGCCAGCAATCGCCCCGGTCGCTCGATTCTGCAGAACAATCCTGGTGACGACCTCGCCGCTTTCAACCGTGGTGTCCGGCGCGAGGTACGCGATATCAGCGGGACCGCGAATCGGCGCGATGAACCGAGGCCGTTCCTCAGCTTCGCCCTCGACCCCGGCACCAGCCACTGGGGTGGTTGGCAAGGCCGCTACTGCAGCCTCCTCGGCTGGCGTGGCACCGGCATCATCACCATTCGACCCACCACATCCGATCGTCGTCAAGCCAATACTGACCAAGGCGACGGCAAATATGAGATTGAGGCGCTTCATAACTCCCTCCCGAGTTGCGTAATTTCCACTAAGCAGACGGATTATAGGACCAGTGGACAGAAACCACAATGTTTGGCGAAATACCTCCGCAGTAGATCACATTTCGCCGTTCCATTCCTCGGGTTCTGGATTGGCTGCCCGGAAGACCTCTAAATGCCACCGGCCGCCACCCCACGGTTCAACGACTTCAGCGGCTACCTTATCGATAACGAGGTCGGAGAATGAACGCCCCTCTGGGTCACCGCTGAGATGGTAGGCAGGGTCGTCCCAAGCGAAGATTGGGTAGAGCACAAGTGTAAGGAACAGGTCATAACCATCGTCTAAGACCACAAGTTGTCCACAGGGGCGCTTGATAGTCGAGTGATAGACGAGATACTTCTCAGCGTTCTCCGCGCGGATATAGCGCTTGAGTTCGAACTCACGTGCGACGATTTCTTCGACGGCAATCTTCTTATCCCAGCAGTCAGGACAATAGCGGGCCTTGCCGCGAGGCTCGGACACCTCCTTAACGCCACAGAGTGCACACCCCGACTGAGCGACCGACTTCCGAGACATTCGGAAATTCTAAACCGACCGTTGCGATGCGGCAAGTGTCTACGCTATCGGACAGTCGTCCGCGTATCAACGTGGAAGATTTGTCTACTGGTGGGTGCGGTGATGTGCAGAAGGCTTTGGCCGCGTATTCGCCTCTAGCTGTGTGGGTATGGTCCGGCTCCCGATACGCTAATCCGCGCTGCCCGCTGTCAACGCAGCGAACTTCGGGAGGTCGATATTACCGCCAGAAATGATCGCGACAATCTTTCCGCTACCGGCGCGCCCGGTTAGCGCAGCCGCCACGGCGCAGGCCGCAGCGCCCTCCGCGATCACTCGCGTACGTTCTGCAATTAAACGCATAGCGTAGGCGACTTCTTTAAGTGAAACGACAATGGAATCGTCGACGAGACACGACAACAGTGGCCACATTGATGGGAGGACGGTTTTTCCACCAGCGCCGTCCACGAACGAAGCCTCCCAGTTGGGAAACCGACTGGCTGTCCCAGCCTGGAACGATGTAGCCAGCGGTGAAGCGGTCTCTGGTTCGGCCGCTAGAATCTTTGTATCGGGCTTTAGTGCTTGGAGCGCGCTACCAATACCTGCGATCAATCCGCCGCCACCAATCGAAGCAACGACCGCGTCGACGTCTGGCAGGTCTTCAAGAATTTCAAGTCCAGCGGTCGCATTTCCTGCGATGAACCGGTTGTCATCGAACGGGTGGACGAACACGCCATCCATTCGTTCCGACGCGTGACTCTCAACCGCTTGCCAGCATTCGTCGTGGCTGGCCTTGATTAACTGGGCACCGAAGCGTTCGATCGCAGCAAGCTTAGTGATTGGTGCTGTGTTCATAGCCATCACCGAGCATTTGGCACCGCACGTCCGAGCGGCCAGCGCCACTCCTTGCCCTGCATTACCTGCACTAACGGTCCAGACACCTTGCGACAGTTGATCCGGTGTTAGTTGCCGGACGGTGTTATAGGCGCCTCGAATCTTGAAAGAACCAATTGGTTGTAAGGTTTCAAGCTTTAGATACAACTCTGAGGACTTCGTTCGTCCTAGGGGTGAATTGTCTGGTACCGGTAGGCGAACCAATGGTGTCCGCACGGCCACGGCATATATCGCGCCCTCGGCGGCGCGAATATCTTCAAGGGAAATATGTCGGTTCGTTGCCATGGAGGAGTGGTCTTACGTCACCATAACCTATCGTCCCCGCCCATACTTTCGAAGGATTCTCTTTACACGCTCGATGGAAATCGCTTCTGCGGTTCGGCCATTGCCAGTAACGGTGGTTGCTTGGAGCAGGGAGTTGTAGACTGCCTCCTCCGTCGCTTCCAGTGTTGCTTGAAAGAGCGGTGACACGGCATCGGGTTGCAGTATCGAACGTGGGCGGGGCGTCCGTTCACCGAATCGAGACCGCATTTCGGAAGACGTCGTGAAGGCGATCGCGAAATCGCCACTACCGTTGCCGTAAGACGAACCCGTGCGCGCGAGGCCGAACACCGCCCTTGCCGCGATCCGCTTTAAATCTCGTGCGTCCACCGGAGCGTCGGTGGCCACAACAATCATGACTGACCCGTTGCCTTCGTTGGTTGCATCGACGGGCGATGTTGACGGGAGTGTTCCCGCCTGTGGCGGTGGTGAGTATGAATAACGGCCTAACTCTTCACCAATCGGCACTCCGTCCATCATCAAAACGCCGCCGTAGTTGCTTTGGACCAAAACACCGACGGTGTAGCCACCGAAGCGTGCGGGCAAGTGCCGTGAAGAAGTGCCGATGCCACCCTTCCAACCAAACGCCCGTGTGCCGGTACCGGCACCAACCGACCCTTCGGTGACAGGTCCACTAGTCGCGTTGTCGATGGCTGCCCAGACATGGAGGGGAGTAACGTGCTGTCCTCGAATGTCATTCAATCCACCGTCGTTGGTCTCACCGACCACAGCATTAACTGACCGTACGTCCTCGTTGCCCTCGCGCCGGAGAGTATGCGCAACCGTTGCTTCTACGGCCGTGCCGACACTCAGCGTGTTAGTCAGTACAATTGGAGTTTCGATAGTGCCCAGTTCCTCGACCTGTGTGGACCCCGCCAGCTTGCCGAACGCGTTACCAACAAACACGCCACCGGCTACCTTCTCTTGGAAAAGGTTGCTGCTGTGCGGCACGATGGCGGTGACGCCGGTACGAATATTCTCGCCAGCAATGATTGTAGTGTGTCCAACGCTTACCCCGGCGACGTCAGTTATAGCGTTTAACTCACCCGGCGGAAACACCCCAGGTGTAATGCCTAAGTCACGCGCACGCACGCGGTCATCAGCGTTCTGGGACAGGACAACTGGCCACAGGCCGACGGCGATCACAACAATCGTTAGAAACATTTCTAGGCGTCTACGCATACCAACCTCCATAGATCATTGAACCATCTTGCCACGAGCAGTCGAA
>Ga0209019_1000627_pt1 | contig 17799 bp, 19 predicted proteins | sample METZYME_3_300m_FD_187549 | JGI IMG/M metagenome (GOLD analysis project Ga0209019, IMG submission 187549) | Marine microbial communities from oxygen minimum zone in mesopelagic equatorial Pacific - METZYME_3_300m (SPAdes) (version 2) | ecosystem: Environmental > Aquatic > Marine > Oceanic... | reverse complement strand
TGCTACTGGGTACATGGTTTTATCAGGAAAAGTCATCGCATTGAGAAAGGTCTGTAAACTACCTTTCAATAACTCCAGAAACGGTTCTTTAACAGGATACTTACGTGATCCACATAAGACACTGTGTTCAAGAATATGGGCAACTCCTCGATCGTTAGATGGAGGCGTCTTAAATGTTGCGCTAAAAACTTTATTATCGTCATCATTCTCCATTACAAGAACTTCTGCACCAGTTTTTAAATGAGTAAACAGCAATGCTAACGAATTTAATTCAGAAATCGATTCTTGCTGATTCAACCGGAATCCCGAATAATTTTCCCCTAATTCAAAACCCATTATTTTCCTTTCGTTTTTCTTCTAATGAAAACATCCGTAAACACTTTAAAGAAATACCTACTTGATTGGATGTCAATTTAAGTATGATAGGTTCATCTAATCTAATTAATCAAATGGAATCCTGATAATCTATAAAGCCTTTATATCCAAGCCAATTGGACAGTGGTCTGACCCCATTACCTTGGGGTATATACATGAATCTTTTACCTTTTTCATTAAATCTTCGGTAACGAAAAAATAATCGATACGCCATCCAATATTTTTCTTACGGACATCAGCTCTATAGCTCCACCAAGTGTAATGATCTGATTCCTGACAGAATTCACGGAAAGTATCAATGTATCCATGTCCGATAAATTTGTCCACCCAAGCCCTTTCTTCCGGAAGAAACCCTGAATTTTTTTCATTTGGCTTCGGATTTTTTAAATCAATAGCCTTATGAGCTGTATTAACATCTCCGGTGATGACCAGTTTTTTACCCTCTTTACGTAAAGATTCACAATGGTCGAGGAAGGCATCATAAAAATCCATTTTGTACTTTAGACGTTCCGGACCACTGGTACCATTGGGAAAGTAAATATTCAACAGATCAAAATCTTTGTATTCAAGTCGGATGATTCTTCCCTCCACATCAAACCTATCAACTCCCATCCCCAGGTGAACTCCTAGGGGCTTTTTTTTGGTTAAAATAGCTACGCCACTATACCCTTTACGTTGAGCTGGATTCCAAACAGCATGATAGCCGGAGGGGTTTGCAACATCTTCCGTCAGGTCATTTGGTGTAGCCTTGATTTCCTGTAGGCACATTACATCGGGGGCTTCGGCATGAAACCAGTCCATAAAGCCCTTTCGAACGGCAGCGCGTATGCCATTTACATTCCAACTCAAGATTTTCATATCCACCCTCGCACGTAAAAGACAACTGCTGTTTAATAATATTGAAAAAAAGCGCATAAAACCTGTTTGCGACCAGATATACTCTCATAAAAATCTGGTTGAACCAATGGATAAAGTCTAATCATATGCATTGGGTTTTCCGGAGATCTTAATTTGGTGATGTCTTAGAAAATTCATGATAAAAATGTTTATCCAATGATAAAACCATACATTATTATTCATATAGTGCGGATAGAAGTTGAGTGAATATGCCTACTCCAGAACTATTAGTCAAAAACTTAAAAGTGTCTTTTGCGACTTCAAAAAAAGAGTTGATAGCTGTTCGTGGAATCAGTTATCAACTCAACCAAGGGGAGATATTAGCATTAGTTGGAGAGTCGGGTTGTGGTAAAACCGTTAGCGCTCTTTCCATATTAAGGCTCATTCAAGAACCGCCTGGGAAAATTGTGAGTGGAGAAATTTTTTTTGCTGGTAAAGACCTTTTAAAACTAAAGAAAAAAGAATTACAGGATCGGAGGGGAAAAGATATCGCGATGATCTTTCAGGATCCGATGACCTCATTGAATCCTGTTCTCACTATAGGGGAACAAATCATTGAAACACTCTTGCGCCACACTTCCCTCTCCCGAAAAAAAGCTAGGGAAAAATCTTTTAGACTTTTAGAACAGGTTGAAATCCCTTCCCCGAAGCAAAAATTAGATCAATACCCACATCAATTGAGTGGTGGGATGAGACAAAGGGTCATGATTGCTATGGCACTTTCATGTTCTCCGCGTATTCTTATAGCCGACGAACCAACAACAGCACTCGATGTTTTAATACAGGCACAAATACTTAGTCTTCTGAAAAAAATAAAAAATGATACTCAGATGTCCATTCTACTCATTACTCATGATTTGGGAGTTGTGGCTGAAGTAGCAGAGCGTGTCATGGTGATGTATGCAGGTGAAATAGTCGAGTCGGGATCGGTTTATGACCTTTTTCGTTCTCCACTACATCCCTATACGATAGGTCTTATGGAATCCATCCCTACATTGGAAACCACTCAACAGAAACTTTCAAAACTGAAAGAAATATCAGGGACGGTACCTTCTTTGTCGCAAGTTCCTTTTGGGTGCCCATTTCATCCTCGTTGTTCCGCAGCGGAAACACGTTGTAAAACAGACAAACCAAAACTTAAGAAAATATCTCAGACACATTCAGTGAGCTGCTGGTTACACTAATGAAGACACAAATAGAATCACCTCATCCTGTTTTACTTGAGGTAAAAAATCTAAAAAAACACTTTCAGGTCAAGGTGCCTAATCATGAAACACAAACGGTGCACGCTTTGAATGGAATCTCCTTTTTGCTTCATGAAGGTGAAACATTAGGCTTGGTCGGAGAATCTGGTTGCGGAAAATCAACAGCTGCGCGTGCGATACTGAGATTAGTAGAACCTACCTCTGGAGAGGTCTTTTACCGAAATCATAACCTGATTACTTTGAAACAAAATAAACTGCGTTCCCTCCGAAAAGAAATGCAAATCATCTTCCAAGATCCCCTTGCATCTCTAAACCCAAGAAAATTAATTAAGAAAATTCTGGAAGAACCTTTTGATATACATGGTTTTTCAAAATCAAAAGAGAAAGAAGATCGGGCCTCATCGCTGTTAAAAAGAGTTGGCCTCACACCTGATCAGGCAGAAAAATATCCTCACGAATTCAGCGGTGGTCAATTACAGCGAATAGGAATAGCACGCGCCATAGCACTAAACCCGAGTTTGATTATTGCCGATGAACCAGTCTCCGCTCTGGATGTTTCGATTCGTGCCCAAATAATAAACCTACTGCTTGATCTTAAAGAATCAATGAGGATATCTTATCTATTTATTTCCCATGATATGACAATTGTCAGACACTTCTGTGACCGGGTAGCGGTTATGTATCTTGGCAAAATAGTTGAGATTGCCGATAGTGCATCACTCTTTAGTAATCCACGTCACCCTTATACTGAAGCGTTATTAGCTGCAGTCCCTTCGATTGATCTAGATTCAAAAAAACAAAATTTAAAAATAAAAGGTGATCTGCCAAACGCTATTGATATACCTAAGGGGTGCGTTTTTTATTCGCGATGTCCCATTCGAGAGAAAAAGTGCGAGCAATCTGCTCCACAACTTACGGGGGAATATTCTTTGCACCAAGTTGCCTGTTTTCTACGTGAGTGAAATTAATTTGGTGGGGTGGGCCGCTCGTATTAGCTATGAGTGTTTAATACCCATTTCCGATTACAAATTAAGGCGAACTCCAACACCACCACCATAAGTCCTATGGATTGAAAATTGAGTAATGGTTTTTTATCTGCCCTTCAATTCTCAGATATTTTTTCTATAGCGGGAAGTCCGCTCACGGGGGAGGCGTGATGAAGAATCATCTTCCACTCATCATTGACCTTTTTAAATAGGTTGGTCGAGTGGACTTTCGATAATTGCACGCCACTGGAGAGTATAGAAAATAGGTTTTCCTGACAGGTTACCCATGCAAGTTTTTCTGAGGTAGTAACCTCAATATGTGAAAGTTTAATTTCTAGATCGTGCCCTGATGAAAAAATTTTCTGCCAACTGACCATAATCTTGTCAAATCCAGTCAGGACGTCCCACCCCGGATGAATACATTGCGAAATTGGATCGTTCAACCAAACCCCGATCATGAGCTCTATATCATTTTTATTAAAGGCATCATAAAACCTTTGATTGGTTTTCAGCACTTCTTTTTCACTCATAAAAAATCACCTCAAAGCTAGTAAAATTCTATTGGGATGCTTCCAACAGGTATTCAATTGCATCAAAGGTTTCCTTAGATTCCCAGTTTTTTGCACCATCTACCCGCGCTACAACTCTACCTTCATGATTTATCACATAAGTGAATGGGATAGTCATTGAGGGGTAAAGCCGCTCGACCTCTCCTTTCTTGTCTAATAAAACAGGAAAGGTAAGTCCATACTCGTCAACGAAAGATTTAATTTTAGATCCCGCATTTTTATCGAGGGTCACCGCCAGAACCGTCACTCCTTCGGAGCGGTAACGACGATAAAGCTTCTCAAAAGAAGGCATTTCTACTCGACAAGGGGCACACCACGTCGCCCAAAAATTAAGAATGACTACTTGCCCGCGATAGTTCTCAAGACTTTCATAATTACCCTTTAAGTTTCGCAAGGTAAAGCCAGGCCCTAGATATCCTACTTCCGGTTTTTCCTGATTGAAGTTTTTACTAACTTTAACATCGGAAATAGAAATAGGGGTTTCTGCAAAGTGCTCGAAGAAAAAAAGAATGGCTCCAATAAAAGCAATAATGAAAAGAAGGACATGCTTCTTAGTTGGAATATAAATGGTCTTTTTTGAGTCGTTCAACTTCATCTCTCATCATCTCAACTTTTATTCTCTGACCCATCAACACAAAATAAAGTAGTGTAAAAGCCCCGAGAGATAACAAAAGCGTGCTTACCATAGAAGGATCCATTCCTGTACCCAAACCTTCTGGTGATATCATTTTAGGTGGGGGATGGAATGTGCGCCACCATAAAACAGAAAAATGAATGAATGGAATATCAAGGAATCCAACAATACCTAGAACTGCAGCGAAACGAGCACGCATAGACCCCATATCAGTTTGATGACGAAGCATTAAATACGACACGTAAATAAGCCACAAAATTAGAGTGGATGTCAGCCGAGCGTCCCACACCCACCATGCACCCCAAATTGGTCGTGCCCAAATTGGTCCCGTGATCAAAACTAGCGAACAAAAAATAACACCGATTTCAGCGGAAGCCAGGGCATATATGTCCCACTCTCTTTCCTTTTTCCACAGAAAAAGAATACTGCAGAGAAAAACAACAAAAAAAGCAAAAAAGGCCAACCATGCCGCAGGAATATGAAAATACATAATACGTTGTACTGCCCCCTCCGTCTGTTCTGTTGGCACATAAACAAAAATAGCTACCATGGCTATTAGGAAGGCAATAACTGTAAGCCAGGTTAGAATTGAGCTGCTGTCTTGTTTCTCGTCACTCATCCTGCGATCCTTTTTTGACAGCTTCCTTTATAAGGTCCAAGTCGTTTTGTAGAGACTGCTGATATCTTTTGATTCGGAACAAGTAATAAAAAATTCCGCCCCACACAAAGACATTAGCCGCAAATAAATATTCCAGATTATCCATTCAAGTTATTCCTCCAGAACAAAATCTATCACCATTATGGAAATAGCAATGTATATGATATCGAAACACAAGGTCAAACTCACCCAGTTCATCATGCTCGATAATGGTTCGCCTGCAAGCACCTGACCTGTCATTCTCACCGATCCGATAATAATTGGAATTATTAGCGGGTACAATAGTATCGGTAGCATAATATCACGCGTCTTAAGGTTTGCCGATAAGGAAGAAAGAAGAGTTCCTACTGCGCAAAACCCTAGCGTTCCCACAAAAATCACATATAACAATGGTAAAAGATGTGGAAGCAGGTCAATATTAAAAAAAACCATGAAAAGTGGTAGGGTAAATACCTCCATAATTAACAAAAACACGAAGTTGCTGACCAGTTTTCCAAAATAAAGTGCCGTCCTGTCCATGGGCGCTAGAAGCAACCCCTGCAGGCAGCCGTTTTCCTTCTCCAGCATGAACGATCGATTGAGTCCAATTGTTCCTGCAAATAAAAATGCTACCCATAGCACACCAGGTCCAACTTCACTTGCCTGAATGAGACTAAGGTTGATTGAAAAAATAAAAATAATGACCACAAGGAGTGCGAAAATAAACATTGAGCTAAACAATTCGCGTGTCTTTATTTCTGTAATAAAGTCCTTCCAGATAATGGTCATCACCTGACTGAAGTACCGATTCATAGAAATAACAAAGCTCCCAACTTATAGCTCATTGTTCCAAGGATTTTGTGTAAAGGTTTTTAAAGTTACTTTGATCGATACAATCAACCGACTCGAAAAGAGAAAATTTTCCTCTGCTTTGTATTGCCACCCGGTCGCACATTTCAAGGCCACAAGAAATATCATGCGTTGTCATAAGAATGGTTCGTTTTCCCGTGTGTAAACCACGCAAACGATCCTTAAGGTCGCTGGTTGCTTGTAAATCCAACCCGGTAAAAGGTTCATCTAGAAATAAAACCGAAGGATCATGTAAGGTGGCTCTGGCTATAGCCACTCTCTGCTGCATTCCTCTGGAAAAAGTCCGTATCGGATCATACCTACGCAATTGTAATCCGGCAGTACTAATAGATTCGTTGGCTCTTTCTTCTGGGTCATCTAGACCATAGAGTTTAGCGTAAAATAAAAGATTTTCTAGCGCCGTTAAATCAGGATACAAACAGGTCGCGTGAGAGATAACGCCGATTCTACTTCTTAACATTGCATTGCCTTCAAGAGCATCGAAACCATCTATATTTGCTGATCCGGAAGTAGGGCGCATAAGACCGGTAAGAATTTTAATCAATGTTGTCTTGCCAGCTCCGTTAGGCCCAAAGATAGTAAGGAATTCCCCTTTATTTAAATTAAAACTGACTCCACTCAAAGCCTGTAGATAACCAAAATCTTTTCGGAGTTCTTGAACCTGAATAATGGAATGAGATGAATCGGGATTGATTTGCTCGTTCATGCGGGATACCACCATCGAAGATCAAATATCATGCTCATGCTAGAGTATGGACGAGGCAGTCATATAATATTACTATTTTTTAACAGCTGTTCACTGAAAAAGATATTGCACTAAGCTAGAAGAAAATTTTTCGAAGCTGACTTACCATGTTTTTTTTTATTTTCCTTTAACTCATCAATTCGTTCAAGAATGGCAATTGCTTCCCCTTCAATTTTACTCCTTAAAGCATCAGAATCTTCAATAGATATCTTGTCGGCTTGAAGGTCAACCTCCAATTCTTTGAGCGATAACAAAAGTTCTTCTTTGCGAACTAGTAGATGTTTAAACTCTTCTTCCACAGGGTCAATTTTAGAAAAAGGCCTAGTGTTTGGTAGTTTTCCAAATAACGGAATACCAATAGCAATTATAATTCCTGTGATCAAAAGTAGTTCGATAAAGTGGGGAAAAGTTATATTCATGTTTCCAGTCGATCTAACTCATCCTTCAACCGACGAGAGTATTTACTAGAACTCGCTTCACTGGGTTTTTCAGAACCTGATTCAGATGCGACATCGCCCTCAATATTTTGAAGTTCGATATCGGGTTTATTTTTTCCTACCCATCCATTTATAAGCTTACGTAATCCGATCCCTCCAATCATGATTGCTCCAAATGGAATTACCCAGGCAGTAAGATTAAATCCATTTTTAGTAGGAGCAGAAAGTACCGTCTCACCATATTTTTCAATCTGTTGTTGAACAATTTGATCAACCGTTAAACCCGACTCAAGCATTTTTGTAAATTTTTTTCGGTTTTTATCAGCCGTCGAACAAGTACAATTTATAAGGACTTTTCCACACTTATCATCGCATTTACACATCAGTTGATTTTCTAAGTCTGACAATACCGCGCCCGCACTGGCCATGCTTGAATTAATGATCGTAACAAACAGTACAATAAAAAAAACAAAAATGATTTTTTTTAAATAAATTATCATAGTCACTCTTGGGCTGGCGAAAAGACTATTTTTTGGAGTTTCAATCTCTCCAATCTTCGACGTTGCTCCAATCTGTCGGGCCATGCACAGACCATAGTTCCGAGAGCGATGATCCATCCTCCCGTCCACAACCATTTAACCATAGGGTTATGATAAACCTTTATTGTGGCCGACTCATCTTCAGAAAAATCTGCAAGGATCACATATAGATCACTTGCTAAGGTCGATCTTACATCTACTTCGGACACAGGCTGGTTTTGCCCCTTATAAAATTCTTTTTCCGGTCTCGCTGTCCAGATTTTCTTCCCATCTTTTTCAACGGCCAGTTGTGCAATAATACGAGTTTTTACTGAGGTAGCCTGAATCGCCGCAAGCTTTTCGTAACGCAACATATAATCTCTTATTTCTATAGTTTCACCTATCTTGAGCCGTTTTTCCGTATGAATTCCGTATGAAGATGATCCGGCGATCCCTGCATAAATCATCACTACGCCGATATGGACCGTATAACCGCCATAACGTCTCTTGTTATTCCAGATTAGGGAACCCAAAGCACCCAAATATGTTTCGCTTGAAGCATACCGAGCCATAGTTCCTTTATAAAACTCAATGAGCATAGATGACAACACAAAAATACAAAGAATGAACGCGATGTATGTATAAATTTCTGAGCGGTTTGATAATGGAAGCACGGGGAATAAAATGGCCCCTCCAATTAACGCAAACATCACTGGTTTTAAAAAGTTTTTCCTCAGGTTGGACCAAGTAGCCTTTCGCCAAGCAATGATGGGACCAATTCCGATTAGTGCCAGTAGAGCTAAACCAATAGGAACATTGACCTGGTTGTAAAAAGGGGGACCTACGGTAATCTTTACTCCGCGTATTGCCTCAGAAATAATCGGGAAAATGGTTCCCCAAAATGTTGCAAACGCGATGCCTAATAGTAATAAATTATTAAAGAGAAAACCCGCTTCCCTTGAAAGAAATGAATCCAATTCATTTTTACTTTTGAGTAATGGTAAACGTGAAATAATCAACGCTGTACAAACAGCAATAATAAAAAAAAGAAGACCCAGAAAATAATATCCTAATGTTGCTTCATCGAAGGTATGTACTGATTGAATGAGCCCACTTCGGGTGATAAATGTTCCGAAAATGGTCATAACAAAAGTGAGGAGAATTAGAGACATATTCCATACTTTCATCATATCTTTTTTTTCTTGGATCATGACCGAATGCAAATAAGCTGTTGCCACGATAAGTGGCATGAAGGCTGCATTTTCTACGGGGTCCCACGCCCAGTATCCCCCCCAACCTAATTCTACATAAGCCCAACTCGCTCCAAATAAATTTCCCATACATAGAAAAAACCATGACACTACTGTCCACTTTCGAGTCAATCGAATCCAGGCATCATCTAAATTTCTTGAAATAAGCGCAGCCATCGCAAAGGCAAAAGGTACTGTAAACCCAACATAACCTAAGTATAATGTGGGCGGATGGATAACCATCCAGTAGTTTTGCAGAAGTGGATTTAATCCACGCCCATCTTCTGGGGGAAGAGGAATGCGCTCAAACGGATTGGTAGAAAAATTAAGTAGAAAAAGAAAGAAACATGTGATCGCAAGCATAACCGCCATCGCATAAGGGACGACAATCAAGTTCTTCGAGCGATTTTGAATGTGAACTACCATCATGTAGCTTGTTAAGATAAGGGCCCAAAACAGAAGTGATCCTTTTTGTCCTCCCCAAAAGGAACTGAACTTATAAAAATAATCAAGTTCGATATTGGAATATGCATATACGTATTGCAGACTAAAATCATTTGTGAAAAAAGCCTTCCAAAGAGCAATAGAAGAAATCACAATGCACGCCCATGTGATAAGTGGCGCTTTATCTGCACTTAAATAAAGATCTATGCGGTTTCCGCGTGCAGCCATAACATAGGCTACTGTCCCATAAAGAGACGTAGCCAGCGCAACCATTAAAGTAAACTCACCTATATCGTTCATAAAATACCTTAGCTTTCCTGTAATATCTCACTAGAGGTACTCTCGCGATATCAGGGTCGCGACAAGACCTTTATGTTAATAGAATAGCGAGGACTAGATCGTTGTTTTAGGCAAGAAATCAACTTTCCTGGGGTCTGGTTCTAGCTTGGGCTTATAGTCAGGGAGAGTTCCTGGGTGCATCCCCCCAGCCTCTTTTTCGGCCTCATATTTCGAAGGACAGCTGGTCAAAAGTGTGTTCGCGTGAAAAACACCCTGTTCGTCCAAGGCTCCTTCTACAACCACCTCTCCACCGTCTTGAAACATATCAGGGGTGACGCCCTGATAAACAACATTCAAGTTACGGTTTTTTTCTTCAATAGCGAATTGCACGTTAAGGTAATCACCGGGATCTCTTTCAATAGAGCCCGCAACCACATTACCCTTTACCTTGAGTCCAGTACCATGAAAAGAAACCTTTTGGTCCATTAGTTCGCTAACAGTAAAAAAATAAGTAGATGTGCTGTTAATTCCCGTTGCAATTAGATAGCCGATGGTCCCTACAATTAGTGATGATCCAAGGGCAAATTTAATCTTTTTACGATCCATAGTTTTATTAAATTTAATATAAAGTAATTTTTATAACTGTATTTTTTGGAGCTATTTTAATGATATCACTCAAAATTTGACCTTGTCAAAGTAAATCATTTCAAATAAATACGATGACGATCCTAAAAATAATCTAGAGAAACCTAAAAAAAGAAAAGGCCATCACCCGCTTTTTTTAATTTTGATATCCACGTAATGGTATCAAACGCCTCTGCCTAAATAAAACCTTTCATTATTATATAGATCATTAAATTTTGTAGGTCAATAATGAAAATTGTATAATAAAAACAATGGATTAGGGTAGTCAGTTGTGTTTACCGCACCTAATTTAACCGTCCTTTTAAGAGTCTATTTTACCTATCTCAAGCCAAGCCTTTTACAAACACTACCTAAAGTGTCAGGCGTAAAAACATTTTGATATCAGCAAAACAGCACTTAAATGTTTGTGTTTTTATGCTTTTCTCTATTGACAGGGTGTTCCAATATGCTAGGATTGTGTCAGAAAGTGTCGTAAAGTGTTTATTAATGTTGCTATATTGCTAATTTGCTTCAATCAATTCGCATATGAACGGATTTTTAGGAACTTATAGCGTCAGTCTTGATGATAAAGGCCGTCTAAATGTGCCAGCAAAATTCAAGGGCCTCCTTGAGAGGGACAGTCCACAATTGGTTATGTGTGTGATGGATGGGTTTCTCATTGTATTTCCTCAACGCGAATGGGCTGCAAATGAAGAAAAGCTATACCATCTCAATGCATTTGATAAGAGTGATCGAAATAGACTTCGGGAGTTCTATGCTCGAGCGACAGAGTGTGAAATGAAATCTGGCAAAATTTTAATTCCTGCCGCTCAACGTGAAGCCGCTGGTTTGAAAAAAGAAGTGACGCTTGTGGGTATGTCTAAGACTTTTGAGCTTTGGGCTCCGGATCGACTAGAGAAGACATCTAAGTGAGCTGACAGTTCTCAGTTCGCAGGGTTGATCTAGTGTATGTAACGCGGTTGTAAACAAGACCCTCTTTTTTAAAATGCCTAAGCAACACGAATCAGTATTAGAGAGGGAGGTCATCCAAAACCTTAACCTTTTAGGAGGCAGCTTGATCGTCGACGGCACCTTAGGAGATGGTGGGCACGCAGAGTTGTTGTTGAAAAATACAACGAGTGTTCGCGTGTTAGGGATCGACCGGGATATGCGGGCAATTGAGCGGGCTGAGAAAAGGCTAGCTCCCTTCCGAGACCGAATTACTTTAGTCCACGGAAACTTCGGTGATATTAAAACTATCTTAAAAAAAGCCAATGTAATGAATGTGGACGGATTGCTTCTTGATCTAGGTGTTTCTTCCCCTCAGCTGGACTCACCAAACCGAGGGTTTAGTTTTATGCGTAATGGGCCTTTGGATATGAGGATGGATTCTTCTCAAAAAATAACAGCCGCTGATCTTTTAATTGAACTGCCTGATGAGAAACTAGTGTCGGTAATCAAGGAATATGGAGAAGAACGGTTTTCAAAAAGGATCGTGAGAGCCATCCGACAAGCGCAAAAACAAAGCGCTATTAAGACAACTCTCCAGCTGTCAAATATTATCTCAAGCGTGATACATGCGTCGCGACAAACCAAAATTCATCCTGCTACGCGTACATTTCAGGCATTGCGTATTGCAGTTAATGGTGAGCTAGAGCACATAAAAAAAGCGCTGAGAGATTCTGTCGATATTTTGCAGGAGTCGGCTCGTGTCATAGTGATTTCTTTCCATTCTCTAGAGGATCGAATTGTGAAGAATTTTTTTAAAACCGAGGAGAAGGGGTGTGTTTGCCCTCCCAAAATTCCGGTTTGCTCGTGCGGGCACAAGCAGCGATTAAAAATTATTACACGCAAACCAATTATTCCGGCGGTTGAAGAAGTGCGACGTAATTCTCGTGCGTCAAGCGCTAAATTAAGGGTGGCGGAAAGAGTCTATGTTTAAGTGGTTGCCAAAATCCAAAAAAAATCAATTTCATGTAACCACGCGCGAATATCGTGTGGTTTTGGTAGCTGTTGTAGGATTGATGATAGTGGCTATGGCTTTTGTCTGGAGCAATGTTCGCTTGGTTGGTCTGGCCTATGAATATCAAGCTCTCGAAAAAATCCAACGAAGCTTGCTTCGCGAAAATAATCTCCTCCATGTGGAGTGGGAAAGCTTGCGTTCGTTAGATCGTGTTCAACTATTGGCAAAAAATAAAATCGGACTTAGGGAGCCCGAAAGCAGGCAAATTGTAACAGTCTTTTTAAAGAAGTAAGACATGGGGCGTAATAAAGAAAAAATACCGAGTGTGAGTGTGAGCCGAGGATCTCTTAAGGCGAGATTGATTTTAGTTTCGGTTCTTTTTGCGTTATTCGGTTCAGGGCTTATAGGGAGGTTATTTTTTCTTCAGGTTGTAAAGCATGAAGACTTGGTTTCTCGATCTATGCAACAGCATCAGATGACGGTGAATGTGCATTACGGGCGTGGTTTTATATACGACCGAAATATGAATGAATTGGCTGCTAACATTAAAGTTGAGTCTGTGTACGTAACGCCACAAGAAATTAAAGATAAAAAAAAGACGGCTCTGCTATTAGCGAAAGCCTTAAAGATGGATGAAAAGTTAATTTTTAAGAAAATAAGTTCAAGGCGTAGTTTTGTATGGATTAAGCGTAAGGTTTCTCCTGCAGAAATCGCTCGGTTAAGAAGAGACTCTCCTTCAGGGGTTAATTTTATATCAGAGGATAAACGATTTTTCCCAAAGCGAGAGTTGGCTTCTGGTGTCATAGGGTTTACCGGAATAGACAACCAGGGTTTAGCTGGAATCGAACACCAATACGATGCAACGCTAAAAGGAAATATTGTTAAAACGGTGATGAAAAAAGACGCTCGAGGAAAACTGGTGCAATTCAACGGGAGGGTTAATGGAGAGGTCACGGAAAACCAAGGTATGATTTTGGCTATTGACGAGGTGATTCAGTTTTTCGCTGAGCATCATTTGAATAAACAGGTGAAAAAATATCAGGCTAAGTCAGGGGTGGCAATTGTTATGAACCCAAATACAGGTGAGGTATATGCGATCGCCAATATGCCTCAGTACAACCCGAACAACTATTCTGCTTACAAACCTAAAAGGTGGATTAATGGTGCGGTGTCAAACTCGTATGAACCGGGGTCAATTTTTAAGCCAATTTTAGCTGCCGCTGCCATTGATGCAGGAGTAGCAAGGCCTCATGACATTTTCTTCTGCGAAAATGGAGAATTTAACATTGGTGGTAAGAAGATCGGGGAAGCCGCTAATCATAAATTTGGATGGCTAACATTGCAGGACGTCATCTCTAAGTCTAGCAATATTGGTTCTGTCAAGGTTGCTCAGCAACTTGGGAAAAGATCTTTTTACGGTTACATCAAAAAATTTGGCTTCGGGCAAAAAACTGGGGTGGCTTTGCCTGGTGAAGCTGTGGGTCGGTTTAAGGAATTGGAGGCTTGGGATGAAAGGTCTCTAGCTTCTATTTCATTTGGTCACGAAATTAGTGCGACGCCACTTCAAATGATAAGTGCTGTCAGCGCAATCGCCAATGGTGGGACTCTTATGGTTCCGCGTGTCACACACGCAATTATAAAAAATGGAAGTGTTACTAAGCGCTTTAAACCAAAGGCCGTTAGGAGAGTTGTCTCGATTCAAACTAGCAGGCAAGTGGTAGAGATTATGAAACATTCTGTTAAAACAGGAACAGGGGGAGAGGCTGCTATTAAAGGCTATGAAGTCGCGGGGAAAACTGGGACAGCGCAAAAATATGACCGCGAAACGGGTGGTTACTCAACCACAGCTTATGTTTCGTCTTTTGTTGGTTTTGTTCCTGCGGACGCTGCGAAAATAGCTATTTTGGTCATGGTTGATGAGCCTAAGGGGGTCCATTGGGGTGGTTCGGTTGCCGCGCCGGTTTTCAAAAATATTGGAAGGGAGACTTTGCGTTATCTAAACGTGCCATCAAATGATCAGCGTGTTTATATTTTGGACCGAGCGTGATGAGGTGTTTGAGAATGGAGAGCGAGTCTAGTTTCTTTAAACCAATTCAAATGGATTTAAGTTTCGCGAAAAATAATATTTATAAAATGAGTAAATTGTCAGGTCGAAAACTATCAGCTTTGATTCAAGGATTCCCTGTGAGAGGTGTCGAGGGAGCGTTGAGTCAGGAAATTTCTTCGATCGCTTTTGACTCTCGTGAGGTCGAAGATGGAGGACTTTTTGTAGCCATTCGCGGATTTAAGCAGGATGGTTTTAAGTTTGTCAATGATGCCATCGCTCGCGGAGCGTCAGCGTTTATTACAGAAACACCTATTGAAGAATTGTCGAGTTTAAATCTTGATCAACGTAAGGTGGCTGCGATTTGTGTAAAAGACTGTAGAAGTGCTTTAGCTTGGGTTGGGGCAGAGTTTTATGGTCGACCATCTGATCGAATGGACGTCTATGGTGTCACGGGAACAAATGGAAAAACAACGGTCACGTATATTTTAGACTCGATCTATAAGGTTAGAGGGCAGCAATCAGGAGTAATAGGAACGATTCGCCACCGCTATGGAGATACGAATCTTGAGGCGTCAACAACCACTCCTGAGTCTTTAGATATCAATCGAATGCTCCATGAAATGACTGGGCGAAAAATTCGTCAGTGCTTTCTTGAGATTTCGTCTCACTCGCTGGTTCTTAAAAGAGTTTTTGGAATGCATTTCTCCGTTGGTATCTTTACTAATTTGAGTCGCGATCATCTAGATTTTCATGGAACGATAGATAGGTACAAGGAAGCAAAGAAAGGGTTGTTTCGTGATAACCAGGTAGAAAAAACCGTGGTTAATACAGACGATTCGGTTGGTCGTGAAATTGCTAACGAATTTTCAAAAAACTTGTTGAGTATCGGTATTGAAAAAAAAGCTGATGTGATGGCAGAAGATTGTAGTTTGTCCGATGCCGGTTGTTGTTTTACTCTAAAGACCCCATCTGGTTCCTGTGAAATACGAACTCACTTGTTAGGGATTCATAATATATACAATTTGATATCGGCGGCGGCAGGAGCACTTCATCAAGGTCTTTCGTTGGACCAGATTGCTAAGGGATTATGTTCCGTTAACCATATCCCCGGTCGCTTTGAAAGGGTTCCTTGTGGTAAGAATTTTTCCATTATTGTTGATTATGCGCATACAGATGACGCACTTCGTAACGTGCTTCAAGCTGCGAAATCATTTACTCCTGGTCGTGTCATCACTGTATTTGGATGCGGTGGCGACCGTGATCGAGGAAAGCGGAAAACAATGGGTCGTGTAGCAATAGAAGAAAGTGAATTTACTATTGTCACTTCAGATAATCCTCGAACAGAAGACCCACAACGTATTGTAGATGACATTCTTGAAGGTATTCCTTCCTCGACGTGTCAGGGTAAAGATTACGAGGTTGTCGTTGATAGAAAAGAGGCGATCCAGTTTGCCGTCCGGAAGGCCCAGCCTGGAGATCTAATAATGATAGCGGGTAAAGGGCATGAGAATTACCAAGTTTTAAAAACAGATGTGATTCACTTTGATGATCGAGAGATTGCCGAAGAGGCAGCGAGGGGAGTGTTGTAAGGTGATTGAAATGAAGGTTGAGGAGTGTTTGAAGGCTATTGGTGGGGAGCTTGTTTCTGGAGTCGCAACAAAAGTTTTCCGAGGTGTGTCTATAGATTCGCGAACTCTCAACAAAGACGAGCTGTTTGTTTGTATCCGTGGAGATAGGTTGGATGGTCATGATTTTATTGAAGAAGCTCATAATAAAAAAGCGGCTGCGATTATCCTTTCGAATAGAAGCAACGAGGTTTCTAGAAAAGGGGAGGCGCCTATAGTTGTTCGCGTCGATGACACGCTAGAGGCTTTGCAAGAATTAGCTCGTTTTCATAGAGGGGAAATGCCTGTGCGGGTTGTTGGTATAACCGGAACAAATGGAAAGTCTACAACAAAAGAAATGACAGCCGCGATAACAGAAAAAAGATTAAAAACAATCAAGACAAAAGGAAATCTGAATAATCATATTGGGTTGCCCCTTAATCTTTTTCATCTTTCAAAAGAAGATGAGGTTGCCATTTTAGAAATGGGAATGAGTGCGGCAGGAGAGATTAAGCGTCTTGCGGAAATAGCGCAACCGCAAATTGGTGTCCTCACTAATATTTCTGAGGGTCACTTGGTTCACCTGAAAACATTAAAAAAAGTTCAAGCTGCAAAGGGAGAGCTTTACGACTCGTTAAGTGAAGATGGAACTGCAATAGTCAATGCTGATGACCCGCTAGTGTTGGAGTTGGCAAGATCTGTTCGGGCCAAGGTGGTTACTTATGGAGTTCATAATGAAGCTGACGTTAAGGCCGAGAATATCAGTTCGATGGGTCAGGAAGGATTTAGTTTGAATGTTCGTTTTTTTGAAGAAAATATTCCTATCTGTCTTCCGTTTTTAGGCGAATGTAACATTTATAACGCTCTAGCTGCGATCGCTACGGGTTGTTCTTTGGGAATAGCCTCAAGCGATATTCAGGATGGGTTAAGAGACGCTAAATTGTTGTCTAATAGATATGAGGTTGTTGAACATGAAGGAGCAACGATCATAAACGATTCTTACAATGCAAACCCAAGGTCAATGCAAGAAGCCCTGAAAACTTTGGCTAGCTATCAATGTGAAGGGCGTCGATTTTTTGTCGTGGGAGATATGCTTGAGTTGGGGGATCTGGCGGAAGCTGCTCATGCGAGTCTTGGGGTAGATGTCGCGCGATATTCTGTTGACTACCTCGTTGTTGTTGGTGACCTCTCTGCCCATGTTGTTAAAAGTGCTGTGGCCTCCGGGTTGAATAAAAAACAGACCGCTACTGCTTCGGATCATAAGTGTGCAGTGTCATTTTTAAAAAAACACGTCCGCCCTGGAGACTGTCTGCTGGTCAAGGGTTCGCGTGGGGCAAGAATGGAGGAAGTTGTTGACGGTTTTATCGCTTGCTAAATCAAGTACCCATTGAAAGGATTAATTGAGTCATGTTGTACCATATTTTTTACCCACTGAGTTCCGATTATTCATTTCTGAATGTGTTCCGGTACATCACTTTTCGGTCAGCCTATTCAGGTGTCACGGCCTTGATATTCAGCATGCTGATGGGTGGAGTAATGATCCGCATGCTTAGAGTGTTTCAGGTGGGGGAAAAAATTCGAGATGATGGCCCTCAAAGTCACATTGTTAAGTCTGGAACCCCAACGATGGGCGGGCTTCTTATTTTGTCGACGTTGATTATATCTACTCTTCTTTGGGCTGACCTGACAAATTCTTATATATGGCTAGCCCTTTT
>Ga0209019_1000622_pt1 | contig 17864 bp, 14 predicted proteins | sample METZYME_3_300m_FD_187549 | JGI IMG/M metagenome (GOLD analysis project Ga0209019, IMG submission 187549) | Marine microbial communities from oxygen minimum zone in mesopelagic equatorial Pacific - METZYME_3_300m (SPAdes) (version 2) | ecosystem: Environmental > Aquatic > Marine > Oceanic... | reverse complement strand
AGGCATAGCCACAGCTGCTGGCTGTCAATTGGTCGCTACTTGTGATTTGGCCATTGCATCAGAAACCGCCTTATTCGCCACACCCGGCGTTCAAATCGGTCTGTTCTGCACTACTCCTGGCGTAGCGGTTTCGCGGGCAATTCGAACTAAAAAAGCGATGGAAATGTTGCTGACAGGGACTCCAATAACTGCTAGTGAAGCCGTGGAATATGGTCTCATTAACCGGGCGGTTCCGGCCGATAAGCTAAAGGGCGAAGTCGAGGAATTAGCGAGAACCATAAGCAACGCCAGTGCATATACAGTGGCTTTAGGCAAATCTGCTTTCTACCGACAAAAGGAGATGGATATCCCGACCGCTTATGAAATGGCTGAGAAAGTCATGGTCGAAAATCTATTGGCCACGGATGCCCATGAGGGTATAACAGCATTCTTGGAAAAACGCCCTCCACGCTGGACCACATAACCAACGAAAACCCATCCTTAAAGATACGAAGAGCCCTGATATGTGCAGGAAGCCCTGATCTTAAACCCGATCAGGGCTTTTCTGTGTTTGCGTCCTGCTCCCTCGTCTGACGATTCCACTCGAGATTTATTGGCCAAGAGTTGGGAAAAGAAGTTGACACCGGGGTAAGTGTGCCTCATTCCCCTGGAAGATCAGTGATTGATTATCCAGTTAGCCACCCGCTCGCCAATCATGATAGTTGTGCGGTTAGTGTTGGCCCGGATGCAGTCGGGCATGATAGACGCGTCGGCAACCCTCAGCCCTTGAACCCCACGTACCCTGCCGTATTGGTCTACCACAGCCATCTCGTCGGAGTCCGAACCCATCTTGCAGGTGCCAGACAGGTGTTGCCCGATCCACACGTTTTCCAAAAGCCACCTGTCCAGTGTTTCGTCGGAAGCCAGGTGTGCTTCCATCGGCGAAATAAGCTCCTCTACGATGCCATTGAAGGGCTCATGCTCCATCATGTCTAAGATGATTCGTACTCCCTCCCGTAACCGTTCTCGGTCTCTGGGGTGTTCCAAGTATCGGCAATTAATAAACATCTGCTCATGTGGGTCATTGGAGTTCAACGGCAATTCGCCGGCGCTTTGGGCCAGTTCCGCCACGCGGGTGAACCGGATTCCTTCTTCGGCTAAGGGGCCTCCTCCCAAGGGCGTTGAAAACGACGACGGGAATATCTGCATGTCATTCCGGTGCTCGGGCCCAGTAGCCGCGTAGCGGAGCGCTGTCTGCAACCGGGGCGCGTCTGGGTCCAACGGGAAGTCGTCTTTAGTCTTAACGCGGACCGCCACTACAGGGTGGTCCCGCAACTGCTGAGAGATCTTAGGATGTTCGGCTTAGGGATATTCGGGGGGCGCCGCCAACGATCTGATGACCGATGCCGGGGCTCCAGACGGTAGGAATAAACAGCAGAGGATCATGCTCATCCATTAGGTCCGAAATGACCCAGCGCCGGATATCAACTTAGTATCGATACCCTTTACTCCTCCGCAAACACTTTCAATATGAAAGCATATTCCAACGCTACTTCCTTCAGGCGATCAAACCGGCCTGATGCGCCGGCGTGCCCCGAATCCATATGGATCTTCAATAAGAGCAGGTTGTCATCGGTCTTTGATTCACGGAGTTGAGCAGTCCATTTGGTCGGTTCCCAATAAGTCACACGCGGGTCGCTGATGCCTCCGGTGACTAGCATGTGCGGGTAATCCTGCAGTCGAACATTATCGTACGGTGAATAAGATTTGATGTAGTCATAGAACGGTCGGTCCTCGGGATTGCCCCATTCGTTATATTCCATCGTGGTCAGTGGCAGAGTGTTGTCCAACATGGTGTTCAGGACATCCACAAATGGGACGTCGGCTATGACCGCCTTGAACAGGTCAGGACGCATGTTCACTACAGCTCCCATTAGCATCCCGCCGGCGCTGCCGCCAGAAGCAACGATCCGACCTTTCATGGTGTAGCCTTCACCAATCAGATGTTCCGCGCAGGCGATAAAATCGGTGAACGTATTCTTTTTATTGAGGAGTTTGCCATCCTCATACCAGTCCCATCCTAAGTCCATGCCACCTCTAACATGCGCGATCGCGAAGATATACCCTCGATCCACCAGACTCAACCGTGCCGAACCGAAATCAGACTCGATTATCAGTCCGTAAGACCCGTATCCGTACAGATATAAGGGCGCCGAACCATCTAATTGAGTGTCTTTTGCATAGAGAATAGATATGGGGATCAGGGTTCCATCCGTCGCCGTAGCAAATACCCTGCGAGATTGATATTTCTCCGAGGAAAAATCTCCGAGAACCTCGACTTGCTTCCTAAATTCCCGCTGTCGCATACCCATGTCGTAGTCGTACACCGTCGCAGGTGTAGTCAAGGAAGCATATGAGAAACGCAGAATCGGACTGTCCCACTCCCGGCTCCCTTGAAGCCTGACAGAGTAGTCTTCCTCGTCCAAACTCAGATCATGGGTTACCCCAGTGGATAGGTCCATGATCTGAACCTGAGGTAAACCATTAGCCCGGTAGTAGAGAACAAAATAATCCTGAGCAACGCCGAACCCGGCAATCGGACGGCCGGGCAGGTGCGGGACAAAGTCTTTCCAATACTCTGATCCGGGAGCCGACACCGATGTTTCAGACACCTTGAAGTCCCTGGCGCCGTCACCGTTGTTGCGGATCAAGAAACGCTCCCCGTGGTGGTCGACATCGTATTCGAAGTCTTCACGCCTTGGCTGCACCAGAGTTAATCTGCCGCCCGGAACGTTGGCATCTATGAAACGCCATTCAGACATGTTATTGCCAGCGGAGGTGACGAATATGAACCGTTTGCTGGCCGACTTCATCACGCCTACAAAAAAACGCGGATCCGTCTCCTCATAGAGCAACTCGTCCCGGGACGGGTCGTCACCTAAGCAATGTTTGAATATCTTTACGGGCCTATGGTTCTCATCAAGCACGTCATAATAGATAGTTTTGCTGTCGTTGGCCCATTCGAGTGAATAATAAGAACTGGGGATAGCTTCGTCTAGAAGTTCACCAGACTCAAGGTCCTTAATCACGACGGTGTATTTTTCGGACCCATCGGTATCGATAGAATAAGCCAGCCATTTGTGGTCCGGGCTGTTCTCCCAATTGCCAACTCGGCAATAATCCAGGTCTTTCGCCAGTTCGTTTACATCGATCAAGACCTCTTCCGGCCCGACAAGCGACAGGTGTTTACGGCAGTGGATAGGGTACTGCCGGCCTTCTTCGAACCGCGTGTAATAATAGTAATCCCCTTCCTTCTCCGGGACTGTAGAATCGTCCTCCTTGATCCGGCCTCGCATCTCCTGGTAGAGACGCTCCTGCAGTTCTTCCTCCGGAGCCATGGCAGCTTCTGTATAGGCATTTTCGGCCCTAAGATATTCCATGGTCTCTGGATCATCCACGTCCCGAAGCCAGAACCAGGGGTCGATTCGAGTCTCGCCGTGGGTTGTTATCTTTTTAGGCCGTTTAGGGGCGATCGGAATTTGGTTGTCCATCGTTTCTCCGGCGTGGCCTCGAGGGCTAGTTATTGTTGGTAAGATTGGGGATAACTCTGTAAAAATAGCGGTGTCAGAAGTCTTATAGGATCTTCCGGCCTGGTAACGGACTGTTCTTGTCCGCGCCAGCCAACACAAGCAGCAATGATACGACCCTAAAGCGTCATCACACCCGGACCCGACGCCGCATCGTAAGTCTAGTCGAGTCCGTAAAGAAGGTCGGGCTCATGATCTCCTGGAACGCAAGGAGGGGAAAGCCGAAGGAAGTAGGAAGTTGCAAATGCGAGTCGGCGCAACTCCTCGGGCAGACTGACGAAAAAACTATCAGGTGAAATTTGAGTACGGTGGGCGAGTAGGGCTCGTCGTTGTTCTTCGCTGTGAGGCCCGACGTCAAGCGCTACCGTCGCCGTCTCAGGCCCGGATCCCCGAGAATGGTTTTCTCTCCGCTTCATCCAGTCCATATCGAACCCTGCCGCGACAAACCTAGGCATCAATTCCTCCCAGGCCCCGTCGTCTACTTGAGCAACACAATACAACTTGTCTGGCCGCCACGGCGGTCCTGCCTCTGGAAAGGCTCCAGCGTCTCCGGCGGCTTCAAATGCATCCATCGTGATCTCGTAGCACATAATGTGGTCCGGGTGAGGGTACGCTCCTCCAGGTGGTTCGGTGACTATGACGCGGGGTCGAAGTTCCCGGATGATCCGTACTAGCCTGCATGCTGCTTCAGACCGTTCGGCATTTACAAACGCCTCTGGATGTTGATTAGCCGGCGTATCAGCCATTCCGGAATCCCTGAAACCGAGCATCCGAAGCTCTGCAACACCCAGAATCTCACAGGCGTCCTTTACTTCTTGAGTACGGAGTTCCCGCAACCTCGATCTGTCCGCTACCGGGTCCAAGTCTGGATCGCGTATCTCGCCTTCCTCTCCTCCGGTGCAAATCACAACTCCTGTCCTGACCTTGCGCGAGCGGTAGTAGGCGAGCATACCGCCGGTCGAGCTACTTTCGTCGTCCGGGTGTGGCCGGACGGCCAGCAGTGTCACGGGGCGAGACCTAGAGTCATCTGAGTTATTCGTTCTATCTATCGTTTGTTCCTCCATTTGATATATCGACCCTAGCTGCGGAACGGAATGGAGTCCATACTGTACGATAACATGACATAATACCGAGAAGTCCCAAGTATCTACCCCAGGGGATTTCCATTCCTGACGATCGCATCCTTTGCGAGGACGGGTCCTGTGCTACATGCCGCCGCAAGACGATCCGCCACGACCTGGGAGCTCGGATTGACGCCAATTGCTGACCTCTAGTGCCGCCTTAGCTCGAGCAGGCTACGCCTTCTCCGTTTTCCGACACCGTAATTTCCTATTCGTCTGGTCGTCCACCACCTTGGTGACGATGGGTACCCAGATGGAGATGGTAGTTATGGGGTGGTTCGTCCTCACTCTGACCGATTCCCCCTTCCTCGTAGGCGCGATATCGGCGGCCCGGATGTCCCTTAACATCCTCGCCCTGTTCGCTGGCGCTGTCGCTGACCGGGTCCCCAAACAACGTGTCCTTGCCACTGTAGAATTCCTTATGGCCGCGTTTGCCGGCGTAATGATCCTCCTAATCCTAAGCGGGGTCTTGGAGACCTGGCACATCTTCCTGCTGGCTATGACTACCGGTATGGTACGAGTATTTGAGATGCCATCATCTCAAGCCCTCGTTGCTGATACTCTGCCCCAAGACCGTATCGCCAACGGGGCGGCGTTTAATACCTTGGGCAGGAACATCGCGATGTTGATCGGCCCTTTGGTGGGCGGTGTTCTGTTCAAGGGCTTTGGGCCCGGAGGCGCTTTCATAGCCATCGCGGCGTTGTATATGCTGAGCGGCTGGGTCGCCCTCTACGTGAGGTCATCGAGAGGCGGGACCGGCAGAACACCGGAGTCCGTGGCTCGCTCGGTGATCGGCGGACTGAGATACGTTAAAGGGAAACAAGTCCTCTGGGCCACCCTTGTGTTGGTCCTGATCTTTGAATCGTCCGGCTGGACCTTTCATACGACGCTGGTACCCATATTCGCGCGTAACGAATTGAACGCTGATTCCGGAGGGTTAGGACTGTTGTTATTCGCCTTTGGGGCCGGGGCTGTGAGCGCATCTTTAGTCTGGGCTATGATCGGGAGTGGACGTCCGGTCGGTAGATACATGATTGGATCGGTGATAGTGTGGCACGCCAGCATCTTAGTATTTGCTACCTCCCAATTCTTCTATGTGTCCATGGCGATCCTTGTAGTAACAGGAGCAGGATTCGCGTCAACCCAGTTCTTTATGCTTTCGGCGCTGTTGGGGAACTCATTAGCTGAATATCGAGGCCGAGTGATGAGCCTGCGTTCCTTGGCAATCTACGCCTTCGCTCTGGGCAGCATGTCCTCAGGGGCCATGGCCGACTTTTGGAGCCCGCCTCGGGCAGCAGCCGTAGTCGGGACGATGGGTATCGTCTTGGCACTGCTGTTGGCCGTCCTAGCCCCAAAGCTGCGGAGGCTTCAAGCGTCGTGATCCCTGGAATGAGAGGACCAGGTTAAACCGAACTTTACATTACCAATACGATTCCTGTGCAATCAGCATGCATCATCCACACCGCGGAACCATAAACGGTGCCCCTTGTGCTGACCGGTAACTTCGACGACAGCGTCTCTTTCGTCTTGGCTGCGGCATCTTATTGCTAGAGGACTCCTCTCACGGGTGAAATAAGAATCGAATCGGATCAATATATTAGCCCTGAGCAGGGCCGGATTCAGTAAGATCTACTACGTCTGGTGGGCGCAGCCGTGGTATGCCAGTTCACCTTCCGTAGTGTTGGCGAAGTCGTGGTGGGCGGGTGGTTCGACGCCGCCGGGGCCTATCAGTGGGCATTCGTGGCAGTTATAGTCCCCTTCTTCGCGGCCGGCGCGCTGGTCGCTGCGTCCAAGGCCCCAGTGGGCTAGACGCCAAGACATATGTGAGAGAACCAGACGAAGATTTTGTATCCATGCTTATAAGATACATTCTTTGTTCGGTATCCAGGCCGGGGCCACACGATAATATGGCACAACAACTATGGCTCCGATCATTCAGCTACTTCAATCCTTGCGGGCCTCAACAACTTATCGTATATACGCTCATGTAATAACAGAGCGAAAAGCTGAACCGGCGAAGAAATAGATCAGGGGTAAGATGTATGAGATACGATTTCGTGATTATTGGAGCCGGCTCAGCCGGAGGGATACTTGCTACCCGGTTATCACAGGATCCCGCCCGGTCTGTGCTACTTTTGGAAGCCGGCCCGGATTATCCAGACCTCGAACAGCTACCAGACGAGTTGAAGTACGGTTACGAGACCGGAGGTGAAGAACCTTCCCTTCGTACACCAGGCGGCCACCCGATAGCTCTAGCAAATAGCAAGCACAACTGGCAGTACATAGCCAAGGCTACGGATAAAGCTCCTCCGTTACCGGTACCCAGGGGAAAGGTGACGGGCGGGTCTAGTGCGATCAACTTCTCTGCATTTTTCCGGGGGATCCCCGAAGACTTCGATAACTGGGTTCTGATGGGCAACGATGAATGGGCCTTCGAGAAGGTCTTACCATATTTCCGCAAGCTGGAGACCGATGTAGACCAGCACGGAGACTACCATGGTAGCGAGGGGCCAATAATCGTGCACCATGCCACTAAAGAGGATTGGCCACCTGCACAAGTTGCTTTCTATAACGCCTGTCGAGCCGCAGGATTTGCCGACTGCGTGGACCATAACAGCCCCGGCTCGACTGGAGTTGGCCCGTCCATCACCAATAACCACAATCGAGTTCGTTTCAGCACTGCGCTGGGTTACTTAAGCCAAAGCCGCCACCGCCTCAATCTAACCATCAAATCCAACTGCTCCGCGCACAAGATAATCTTTGAAGGCAAGAAAGCAGCCGGCGTCCTGGTCGAGAGTGCCGGTGAATATTTTGCTGTAGAAGGAGAGCAAATAATCCTCAGCGCAGGGGCTATAGGCTCCCCTCAACTACTCATGCTTTCTGGAATCGGGCCGGCCCAACACCTCAGTGAACTCGGGGTTCAAATGGTGCAAGACCTGCCCGGCGTGGGAAATCACTTGAAAGATCATCCCAAGGTGTATACGACATGGCGAATCAATGATGAATACCTCTCGAATCCCAAAAGGGCCCAACGTGGAGTGGCCTTGCGTTGCTCCGCACCGGGCTCGCATCTGCCGAATGACCTGAACATCACACTGGGGGCATTCGTATCGCCGCGAGCTAACCCGTTAGATTCCCATAGTACCGCTCAAAATGGGGAGTTATCGGCCGAACAACGCATCGAGATGATGATTGCGCTGCTACTGCCAGAGAGCACTGGATCATTGAGATTAGCATCGGCGGACCCCAGCGTTCAGCCACGACTAGATTATAACTACCTAGATAGTCCATTCGACCGAGATCGCTTGCGAGAAGGCGTCCGTCTGGCTCTTGGGTTAGCCGAACACAATGACCTGAAACCCCTAATCGGGGAAAGAGTTGAGCCCGACGGCAAGGACCTAGCTTCGGACGAGGCCTTGGATGACTGGATGATGCGTTCAGCCACCACTTACTCCCACATCAGCGGCACCTGCAAAATGGGCCCATCTTCCGACCCGATGGCAGTGGTGGACCAACTCGGAAAGGTGCGGGGTATCGAAAATTTACGGGTCATCGACGCGTCTATCATGCCTGATCTAGTCAGAGCTGCAATCAACCCCACCGTCTTGATGATGGCAGAGCGTCTTTCAGATGTGATCATGGATATGTGACCATGAGAAATCCGGAGATAACGTCCCACACATAACCTGACGACCCTTAGAAGAATCCTATCCACAAGCTTTGCCTCCAACGGGGAGTGAGGTATTGAGGGAGATTACAGGACGGACTAACGCTAGCCACTCTCTAGTCTGAAGTCGCAAATCGTATCCGGCATCACAACTCCAAACAACCAAATGAGGTCGTGGAGCACATCACAATTCTTCTCTTTTTTAGCGATAGATCCTTGATAGCCCTGTTGGAATTTAAATTCCGATCCCCAATAGTCAGACCGATTGGTCCACCCGGTATTACCGAATCAACAGGACTTCGTTAGAATAAGCCTCGCAAGCGTACCGTAGTTCCCAGGTTGTCGCTGCATCTTCCCAAACATATCGAGACGGCAAGGAGTCTACCGATGGCTGAGACACCGCTGCATTTCAAGACGATCGTCGAGGTGGCATCCCTAATCAAGTCGAAAGCACTATCGCCTATCGAAGTGACGGAATCAGCGCTAGGGCGCATCAACCAGCAGGACCAGCACTACAAGAGCTACGCCACGGTCATGGCAGACCAGGCCCGGGCATCGGCCCGAGCTGCGGAGCAGGCCATCGCTGCCGGTAATTACCTCGGACCACTCCACGGTGTGCCTATCGCCGTCAAGGACCTGTGTTTCACCAAAGGGGTAGCAACGATGGGCGCCACCAAATCACTGATGGACCATGTCCCGGGCTTCGACTGTACAGTGGTGCAGAGATTGAACGCAGCCGGCGCCGTTATCCTGGGAAAACTGAATCTCACCGAAGGGGCCATGGCCGGTTACAATCCCGATTTCCAGGTGCCAGTTAATCCGTGGGGCGCTCACCTCTGGAGCGGGGCATCTTCGAGCGGCTCCGGCGTTGCCACCGCAGCCGGCTTGTGCTACGGGTCACTTGGCAGCGACACCGGTGGGTCTATAAGGTTCCCGTCTGCAGCCTGCGGCATAGTGGGGCTCAAGCCAACCTGGGGGAGAGTAAGCCGCTACGGTGTGCTCGCCCTAGCCGAGTCCCTGGACCACATCGGCCCCATGGTCCGGTGCTCGGCAGACGCAGGGATCATGCTCCAGGCGATAGCTGGGCTAGACCCGGATGACCCCACGTCTTTGCCTGACCCGGTACCTGATATGCTCGAAGGTATCGAGCAAGGTGTCCGTGGCCTCCGGATCGGTCTGGACGAGAAATACATCTCCGAAAATACAGACACCGAGTTGGTGGCAAGTGTGTTGGCGGGGATCAGGACGCTGGAAGGTTTGGGTGCCGAGATTGTCCTCATAAAGATGCCTGACATTAGTGGCTATATGGAGGCATGGGGAGTCCTCTGCTCTTCCGAAGCGTTAGCCGCCCATGAGGAGACCTACCCGTCCCGCCGGGATGACTACGGGCCGTGGTTCCAGGGGTGGCTGGACAACGGCGCCCAGGTCACTGGGGCTGAATACGCGAAGGCCAACAACGTCCGATCCGCCTGCCGCGGGCTTCTGAACGATATATTCCAGGACATTGACATCATCTGCTGCCCCGCCATGACTTCCCCACCTTTCCCGATCACCTTAGAGGAGATGTACGGACCCACGTTTTTGCTTGATGACCCGGATTGGGGCCGATTTACGGTGCCTTATGATTTCAGCGGGTCTCCCAGCATATCTGTACCCTGTGGCAAGAATAGGGAAGGGTTGCCGCTCACCATCCAGTTTGTGGGAAGGCACCTTTCGGAGGCCCTACTGTGCCGGATCGGACACACGTTCGAGCAGACCACCGACCGGGAAGCCCTGAGGCCGGACATCGAATGAGAATCTAAGGGCGCCATCTTGTTATTGAACGATTCCGGATTAGCTGGATGGGCCATACCAGAGATACCAGAAAAATGGCCCTTGTCATGAGGATAATCAGGTAAAGTCCAGCCATGTGGATACCCCTGGGTAGCTGTGTCCCATACGAGTAAGAAGTACTAGTAGGGTCGCGAGCCTCAGCCAGAGAGCGGTGATTCCAAGAGACTGTCCCTTGGAAAAATATAGGGCTATCCCGTAAGAAACCGCATCCAGTTTCTCAGAGTGGATAATGGTTGCATGGTTTTTAGAATTAGACGGTTGGTCAAAGGATCCAACCACAACAGCAACCAACTGGAAGCTAGACCAGTGACCTACACACCTGCGTTGTCGAAGTAACGGATACTGGGTGGCCCGGCGAGCCATGCACCCATCTTCTCGACATCTCCACGCTCAGTACGCCATCCCAAATATTTTTCGAATTGTTCTTTAGAGTCCCAGTTCTCAACTAAAACCATATTGGAAGGGTCGTCTTGATTCTTTTGGATACTGATCGAATTGCAACCGTCAAACCCACGAGTGTAATGAAGGCCGTCCCGCATGAATGACATCAAGTCATCAATGTTTTCAGGTTTGAGGTTCAATTCTAGGAACACGGTTACCGACATTTAAAAGATTCTCCAACTGTATATATCCCCCTATGTTACACCACCGGTTACCCCGGCATATCCGCGTCCGCCCGTTAGACAACTCCTGGGCTCACGACTAATATCAACCTCGACCCTAATCAGATAGGAGGAAAACCTTGTCAGAGCAGAACAAAGCTGTGTTCGAGAAGTTAATGAGTGAGCTAAATGCGAAGGATACGGCCACTATGGAATCCATAATAGCCGACGACTTGGTAGACAATGACGCAATGCCAGGAATGGCGCCCGGCAACGAAGGCATGATAGATATGATGCGGATGTTCGTCGGCGCATTCCCGGACCTAAATGTAGTCGTTGACCATAGGGTTGCCGAGGGGGACCTAGTTGCGGGAGTCATGACCACGGAGGGGACTCAAACCGGGGAGTTCATGGGAATGCCGGCTTCTGGTAAAAAATTCTCAGTAAAAGAGATGCATATGGTCCGAGTAGCGAACGGGAAAATGGCGGAGCATTGGGGCCTAGCGAATGAATTGTCGATGATGCAACAGCTGGGGTTCATGTCTGAATAATGCCCTAAGTGATGGCAGGGAAGGTTCTAGAATCTGTGACACGCGAGTTGGAACTTCGAATAAGTTCCGACCCAAAACGAGGAAAGCCCCCTCAAACGAGGGGGCTTTCCTCGTTCCAGCGCCAGCCGCCTGAAAGCCACGAGAGATGGCGATTAATGACGGTGAGAAATCAGTGGAAGTGTGTCTCCATCCAATTTCCCCTAGTCCCTAGAACACGCACAGTTTACTTGCCATCTTTGATAAAGTCCGATACCCGCTCCGCGATCATCATAGTAGTCACATTAGTGTTCGCGCGTATGCAGTCCGGCATTATCGATGCATCTACGATCCTGAGATTCTGAACCCCTCTTACTCTTCCGAACTGATTCACGACAGCCATATCGTCTGAGTCTGGTCCCATCTTGCAGGTACCCGATATATGTTGCCCTGTTGTTACTTCCCTGATCATATAAGTATCCAGGTCCTCGTCCGAAGCAAGTTCTTCATCTGTGGGTTCGATCCTAGACTCAATGATGTCATTGAACCGTTCATGTTCCCCCAAGCTTACGCACAAACGGACAGCTTCTCTCAATCTTCTAAGGTCTTCTTCCTGCTGAAAATAACGATAGTCCAAGAAGGGTTGTTCATCTGGGTCAGTAGAAGTTAATTTCAATTCTCCAGCACTCAGAGCCAATTCGAGAGACGCCATCATGCGTATCCCCAACGGTGGCATATCTCCGACACCTCGGTAAGCCCGGTCGGTCGCGTATGACAACATGAATATAAGCAGGTCGTTCCGGAGGTCCGAACCCTCCGCGGTCCATCTTAAAGTGGTCTGGAGCCGTGGTGCAAAGCCATCAAGAGGATGGTCAGGTTTCGTGCTCCAAGTAACAAATACGACAGGATGATCACGGAGATTTTGTCCGACTCCGGGCAAGTCTTTTATAACCGGTATCCCCATCTCCTGAAGATGACCTGCCGGCCCAATGCCAGAAAGTAACATGAGGTGTGGCGATCCGATAGCGCCCGAACTCAGGATTATCTCGTTAGCCTCTGCTATGAAACGCTCCCCTCCGCTTTCTACTTCTACTCCTATCGCCTTATTTCCGTCGAATACTATCTTTCGAGTAGTGCAGTTAGGTCGAATCGTGAGGTTCAATCGGTGGCGGGACGGGTTCAAATACCCCAGTGCTGTACTGAACCTGATTCCATTGGGATTATTCAAAGGGGTCGGACCTACGCCACTTGCGTCTGGTGCATTATGGTCTGGACTGTCCGCAAATCCTGAATCGAGACAAGCTTGATAGAACGCAGTTTGGTCTGTCCTCATCTCCGTTTGCTTGAACCGCCTTGCAACTATGGCTCCCTCAGAACTGTGGAAATCGTCGTCAGGAAAATCTGTGTCCGATTCGACTTTTCGGAAGTAATGGATGAGGTTTTGGAAAGCCCATTCGTCATTCCCCATAGACGCCCATGAATCGTAATCCTCTGGCACCCCCCTGAGAAATACCTGTCCATTGATGGCGCTCGAACCACCAGTGACCTTACCCCTAGGAACCATCATCGGAGGCGCGGTCTCTGTAGCTTTGCCTATAAATTGCCAGTTGTGGTCACTAGTCATGATATCTAGGCCAGTTGCGTATCCTTGTTTGACTTCCTCTGGCAGTTGCTCGAAGTCAGGGTAGTCAGGCCCAGCTTCCAATAGGAGGACGGAATGATTAGGGTCTTCACTCAATCTGGATGCAACGATCGACCCGGCAGACCCGGCTCCAACTACGATTGTGTCGTATTTCAATGTATTGCTCCTATATGACAGATGTGAAATGGTCGTGGATGTTAATAACCAATGGTCTCGACGTCAAATTACCTATTTCATATTTGCATTAATACCGATATATCCCTCAATTCTGGTTCTCTTAATTGCAAATTTAGATCATGATATCAGTGTTTACGCCCTCTGATGTACCAGTACATCTTACCTTCAGGCACCCGTGCGGATGCCTCCCAATCAAGCTGTCATGCGCAGTTGACCAACTAATTTGGTATCCCTACAATCCAGTCTAAGTCACATGTAGCTGATATGAGTCATGTATGCGATGTATCCAAGAGGATTGATGAATGGATAACGATATTGGGTTGATTGCCCACCTTATGCGCCGGGCTGGATTTGGTGCTAACCGGGAGCAAATTGGAATGCATGCAAACGCCGGATATCAGAATACCGTGGAAGCTTTGCTAAACCCCGGCGAAGAAGACAGGATGGACGACCATCTTATCCGTCGGTTCCACCCAGAATTATCGGGAATGATGGGGCCGAACGCACCTGGTCAAAATTGGTTATATAGGATGGCGACAACATCGGCACCCTTACGAGAGAAAATGGCACTTTTCTGGCATGGTATCTTCGCGACCGGCTATGCCAAAGTAATTCACGGTAAAGCTTTATCGGACCAAACTAGAATGTTCCGCACGTTTGGGATGGGAAGCTTTAAGGACCTCCTAATACAACTGTCTAAAGATCCGGCAATGATTATCTGGCTAGATAATCAAGATAATCACAATGGCGCAATTAACGAAAACTTTGGGCGTGAACTCCTAGAATTATTCACTATGGGGGTAGGGAATTACACCGAACGGGATATCAAAGAATGTGCACGGGCTTTCACCGGGTGGACGATCGCCAATCGTGAATACATGGAGTTGCGTTCTCAACGGGACTCAGATTGGCCTTATGGCCGGATTGCGTGGCATTTCAAGTACCATCCCGAAGATCACGACGACGGTGAAAAGGAATTTTTGGGCCAACGGGGCCGCTTTAACGGCGAGGACATAATTCACATCATCTGCCAACAGGAGGCTACGGCCCGGTTCATATCAAGGCATCTTTATAGTTTCTTCGTTTCGGATGAACCTCCAATCCCGGAATGGAGATACACCCCTCCAACCAATCCTGAAGCTATCGATGAGCTAACTCGGGTTTACTTCGACAGCAATTACGATATTTCGGCTATGTTAAGGGCTTTGTTTAACTCGAGCTATTTCCAATCTCAAGACTCTTGGTATAGCAAAGTGAAAAGCCCTGTGGAATTGGTTGCGGGAGTTTTACGGTTGACCGGGGAATTCAATCGCCCGAGACGAGAGATAATTGATCGTTATTTCCAGGCGTCCTACATGGGGCAGTTTCTCAACAACCCTCCTAGTGTAGAAGGGTGGCATCAAGGCACCGATTGGCTAGACACCGGTACATTAGTGGAACGAGTGAACTTTGCGAGCCAACAGATTGGCGATCCCACCAAGCCAGGTATTCACGCGATGATTGAAAGAATCGCTTCAACTGCGAATAACGTGGCATCTCCGGAAAATCTCATCAGTGTATGCCTAGAAGAGATGGGTGTTATCTCCGTCGAAGAAGATACTATGAAAGTACTTATCGACTTCGTATCACAGGGCCATGATCAGCCGATAAACGCGTCGAATGATGGTTCACAGAAAATCTCTGCAGCCCTTCAGATGGTAGCGTCAACAAAAGAATTTCAACGTTCTTAGTCCATATTTGGAAGAACGGCCGTGTAGGCAACAAGATGGGGATCGAGACTACTAAAACAAATGCGCGTCTTTTGGAATACCGCCTGACTATGGGTATGACCGTCATGGAAGGGCAGGGTTTCTATTATCCGGTAGACACCACTATCGCGGCTGATGGACGCATGTATGTGATCAGTCGTAGTCGCGATGAAGTGGCACGAGGCGTCCGGGTAACGATGTGTAATGTGGATGGTGAATATTTTGGGAATTTTGGAGGCTTTGGAGAAGAGGACGGTCAGTTCGTCTGGCCTTGCTGTTCTGCCATAGACAGTTTGGGACGTTTTTACGTAACAGACGAAGAATTGCATCGAATTTTAGTCTTCGATAGGTCTGGTAAATTTTTAGATAGGTGGGGTGAATACGGCAGCGCGAACGGTGAGTTAGACACTCCGTCTGGTATCGCATTTGACAGTCACGACAATTTATACGTGGCCGATACATATAACAATCGCATCCAGAAATTTACTAGTAACGGGCGCTTCTTAATGAGTTTCAGCGGCCACGGCGAGGAGGTAATAAGCCTTCCTTGGGGGTTAGCTACAGACCGCCAGGACAACCTGTATGTAGCTGATTGGGGTAATGATTGTATTCGAAAGTTTTCATCTGATGGCATCGAATTGGCATGCTTCGGAACCTCGGGTAAGAATGACGGCGAATTCTGCCGACCATCTTCCGTTTCGGTAGACCGTGGCGGTGATATATATGTAGCCGATTGGGGAAACGAGAGGGTACAAGTTCTAAATTCAGAGGGAGAATTTGTCGAAAAACTTAGAGGCCAAGCGACTATATCTAGCTGGGCCCAAAACTTCCTAAACATAAATGTTGAGGAGGCTTCAGCCCGTAATAAGGCCGATTTGAATTTACAGATAGAATATGTTGACGACACGCCTCACGAAGAATCCTCCCATATAGAAAGATATTTCTGGTCTCCCACTTCTGTAACTGTAGACAAAAATGGGCTCCTCTACGTTACGGAGGCCAATCGGCATCGAATTCAGGTTTACGCGAGAAGGGACCGGTAAGGAGAGTCAAGTTGGTTTCAATTAAACGCGGACGCTCTTTAGTTGTCATCGAGTTAGAAGGAGGTAATGACGCATTAAATACGATTATTCCGTATAACGATGGTCTCTACTACGACCTCCGGCCCGGGATCGGTATCCCGCAGTCCGAAGTGTTAAAGCTCAACGGCGACTTAGGATTCAATCCGTCTATGCCCCAGATGAAACATCTCTGGGATGAAGGTGGACTGGCAATAATAAACGGCATCGGGTATCCACGGCCAGACAGATCTCATTTCAGGTCAAGAGATATCTGGTACACCGCCGAACCCGAAAAGATAGGGTCCGTAGGTTGGCTCGGTGGAGCGATACGGGATCTTGATACCGCAGGAGAAAATGTCTTGACCGGCATAAACTTCGGACGTGGTCTTCCAAGAGCGTTGGTCTGTAAAGGAGTTCCGGTAGCGTCTGTAGGAAACTTGGACACATATGGTTTACTGCCAGACATAGCTGACGACACAGCCCGCTTTAATGCCTTAGAATCATTTAGCCTGATGTACGGGCCAGCGGCCGGAAAAGACGCAATCGCTGATACTCTGAGCAGGGCTGGAGCCGATGCATTGGTAGGTGCCGACGCATTACGCACAGCGCCAGAACAGTACTCGTCGAGCATTGAATACGCCGACAATCCCATATCTAAAAATCTTAAGAGCACCGCCCAAGTCATGTGCGCTAATCTCGGTACGCGGATCTTCTTTACCCGCTACGGAAGCTTCGATACTCACAGCAACGAACTTCAAACGCACACTAAATTATGGCGGGATGTCTCTACTGCTGTTGGAGATTTTGTAGACGACTTAAAAGAGCACGGATTATACGACGATACGATTATCTTCATATATTCGGAATTTGGTCGTAGAATCAAGGACAATGGAACCGGTTGCGACCACGGATCTGGAGGAGCGGCTCTGATTGCTGGTGGGCAAGTCAACGGCGGGTGCTACGGAGATATGCCCTCTCTAGTAGAGGCCGAACAATCGGAAGGCGACCTCAGTTTCAATAATGACTTCAGATGCAGTTACTCGACCATGCTTGAACGCTGGTTGGGTCTTGATCCCGACCCTATCGTCAATGGTCATTTCGAACAGTTCGATTTCATCAGTAAATAGCTCATAATTGAAAGTCCAGTGGGTGCTGGTATCGGGGTATTAGTGTCCGTGGTTGGCTTAGTTTGGTATTTGATGTCCTCGGATAATTGAACCATCATCCGCCGCCCCACTACTTCTTTAAGCTGCCAGGCGTTCTCTACCAGCAACCGCAGTATCCCATCAGGCAAATTTGCTCCAATGACCGGTTGGAGACACCGTGGGGTATGTCTAGTTGCTGCGGTGACCTGGCGGAGCCACGGTCTAGCAACATCTCGATGGCCCGGAGTTTGGTCAGATGGCCGCGCCTTCTAGTACCTCCTTGGCTTGGAGCTTTCCTGCACCGGTAAGTTGGGTATAAAACCCCTGGCGATGAATACCAGAGCATCAACAATTTGCCGCCTTCAGTGGTCTCCACTACATAACGAACTAAATCATGGGCGCCTCTAGGCCTGCCTGGCGACTTACCATTCTGCTCTGGCTTCCAGGGGTTAGCGGTGGTTATGGTGAAACCTGAGAACTCCAAATCAGCCTCATCCAGAATGAGGTGAGCAATACTATCAGAATTGTCCTCTATCAACCCCATTTCGCATGCGTCCGTACTCAGAACTAATCTCCGCCCCCAAAATAAGAATGAAGGCAGAAACATATGCCCAAAACAGTAAAACCATCATTGAGGCCACCGAGCCATATAGCAGTTCGTAGTTGGCAACATTAACCAAATACCACATGAAAATTCCCTTGCTAGCTTCGAAGAGAATGGCCGCAACCACTGCTCCTGTCCAGACATACCGCCAGTATGTTTTGCAATTCGGCA
>Ga0209019_1000620_pt1 | contig 17894 bp, 10 predicted proteins | sample METZYME_3_300m_FD_187549 | JGI IMG/M metagenome (GOLD analysis project Ga0209019, IMG submission 187549) | Marine microbial communities from oxygen minimum zone in mesopelagic equatorial Pacific - METZYME_3_300m (SPAdes) (version 2) | ecosystem: Environmental > Aquatic > Marine > Oceanic... | reverse complement strand
CAAGCAACGCTGGATGATTTTGACCACGCCGTTGAATGGGTTGTCTCCGGAAAACACCAAGGTCACCAGCTTGAAGAGGCAATACTCGGGGTAATTGCGGCCATGGATAAGCCCTCGTCACCTGCCGGAGAAGCAAAACAGGCGTTCTACAACAATTTGTTCGGGATCGACATAGAACATAGAATGACATTCAGACACCGGGTACTGGCAACGACCCTTGAGGATCTGAAAAACGTAGCATGTCGCTATTTTAATCCCGATAAAGCAAGCATTGGTGTCATCACTAATAAAGGAGCAACGGATTCTTTATTAAAGTTAGGGCTCAAAGTAGTAGATTTATAGAAAATCGAAATATTAACTGTGGTTTCTTGGTTGGTTTTAAATTCATGAAAATAGTCCAAAACCTGAAACTTAAGGGAACTTTACCCTTCGGTCACAGTCTCAATCAATGTAGGTAGATGTTGTGCAAAGTTGTAACTTTTGTTCCATTTATCTCTCCCTTGATAGTGTGTTAAACCCAACAACGCAAGTTGTTGGGTTTTTTTGCCTGGATTTCATACGATACCCTAACAACAGCCCACGATAGACTTCAATGTCAATCTTGAATAAATTCCGTGAAAGATTAGCAGAACTCGAATTCTCTTCTCGCGCTTAATATGCGATTGCATCCTACGTTCTCCTATCCTCCCTTGTCATAAATTACTTACAATTGGCCGACATTTCTCTATACTAGGGCCGCCAATAATACTGGGCTCCTTCACGAGTAATGCGACGGCCGAACTCAGACAAATTTGAGAAGCTGAAAGCATTAAGAAATGGGGTCCGTGGCCGCTAGTAGTATTGGTCACTCTTGTAAGATGAAGGGTGGCTAAACCCGCGCCATCATTGAGCTTGCAGTAAATATTACGAAATGAAACCCACCAATATCTCTGACCCGAACTACTTTCATAAAGTGGTTGATTGTCAGTGGGCATGCCCAGCCCATACGCCGGTGCCGGAATACATTAGGCTTATTGCCGAAAAACGGTACACCGATGCCTACATGATCAACTGGCAGTCAAATGTATTCCCTGGGATTCTCGGTCGAACCTGCGACCGGCCCTGCGAGCCGGCGTGCCGCCGTGGCCGTGTCGAAGAAGAGCCAGTAGCGATTTGTCGATTAAAACGTGTCGCCTCCGACTTCAAATCCGATATCACAGATCGGTTGCCCTCTATTCCAAAGAAAAAAAATGGCAAACATATTGCCTTGATCGGCGCCGGGCCTGCCTCACTTACCGTTGCTCGTGATTTATTGCCCCTAGGCTACGAGATCACTCTGTTTGATCGTGACAAGGTAAGCGGCGGCGCAATGCGCACCCAAATTCCCAAATTCAGGCTCCCGGTCGAGGTGTTAGAAGAAGAACTTAATTACATCCTCGATATGGGCATCAACTGCCGGTTTGGGCAAGAAATCACCAGCATGAAAACATTACTGCAAGAAGACTTCGATGCCATATTCGTTGGTACTGGTGCTCCTCTTGGGAAACATCTGGACTTACCCGGACACGAGGAAGCCAAAGATCACATCCATACCGGCATCGAATGGCTAGCTAATGTAGCGTTCGAGCATGTCTCTTCAATCGGCAAACGCGTATTAGTCCTCGGCGGCGGTAACACGGCGATGGACTGCTGCCGAACATCTAAGCGAATAGGCGGCGAAGAAGTAACCGTAGTTGTAAGAAGCGGTTTCGACGAAATGAAAGCCTCACCGTGGGAAATAGAGGATGCGAAGAATGAGGACATTCCGATCCTGAATTTTCATGTGCCTAAACGCTACTTACTGGAAAAGGGCAAGCTGGTAGCAATGGAGTTTGAGAAAGTACGCAAGGAGTACGATAAAAACGGCCGCCGATTGCTTATTCCTATCGGAGAAGATCCTGTCATACTGCCCTGTGATGATGTGCTTTGTGCTATTGGACAGGAAAATAGCTTCCCCTGGATAGAAAAAGAGACCGGTATCGAATTCGATAAATGGGAATTACCGATACTTGATAAGCAGACCTATCAGTCAACCCATAAAAATGTCTTTTTCGGTGGAGACGCAGCATTGGGACCAGACAATATAATCACGGCAGTGGCTCACGCACATGAAGCCGCTCTTTCTATTCGTTTGCTCTGTGAGGACCAGCATATATCTGTCAGACCTGACCCCCTTATCACCTTAGATAGCCAAAAAATGGGTATCCACCAGTGGTCTTATGATAATGACATAAGTAACGACGAACGTTACATAGTGCCTCATGCTGCCAAGGAAAGAACGCTTAAAGACTTGAACATGGAAGTGGAATTAGGTTTCGATCCTGAACTTGCTTTTGCGGAAACTATGCGTTGCCTCAATTGTGATATACAAACCGTATTTACAGACCAACTCTGTATCGAATGTGATGCTTGCGTTGATATCTGCCCGACGGACTGTATTACGTTTACAAATGACGGCGAAGAAAACGACTTGCGCCAACGACTGATGGCTCCCGCAGAAGATTTGGATCAGGATATTTATGTTTCTGATCTGTTGAGCACCGGTCGTATAATGGCAAAAACCGAAGACCTATGCCTGCACTGTGGACTTTGCGCTGAGCGCTGTCCTACCAATGCATGGGATATGCGCAAGTATTTATTTAATACTGCTAAGGCTGTTGACGCATGCCAAAGTTAGTCGCTACATCAACTTCCACCAAGGTACAATCTATAACAAAGGTAAATAACTTTGTTGTGAAATTTGCCAATGTCAATGGTTCTGGCTCAGCTAGTGCCAACAATATGTTCGCTAAGTCGGTTTTTCGCATGGGGATACCGATGAGCCCGCATAATATTTTTCCATCCAACATCCAAGGCTTACCAACCTGGTACGAAGTGCGAATTAGTGAAGATGGCTATCTGGGTCGACGTGACAATGTCGACCTGCTGGTCGCCATGAACGAACAAACTATCAAGGAAGACATCAATGATGTTATACCAGGTGGTTATGTGCTTTATGACTCGTCCAAAGCTTTGGCCAACGCTCTTGTCCGTGAAAATGTAAACTACCTCCCTGTTCCTCTCAAAGACATTTGTTTACACGAATTTCCTAACCCTGCACAGCGCCAACTCTTTAAAAATATTGTCTACGTTGGCGCACTAGCTGCGTTTCTAAAAATTGATTTTAAAATTCTCACATCCATGGTGAGCGATCAGTTTCGTGGCAAAGAAAAGTTAATCCTTCCTAACATTCACGCTCTGGAGTTGGGCCACCAGTATGCCATTGACAACTTTAAGTGCCCTCTTCGCTTACAACTCAAGCGTAGCAATAAGAATAAAGGAAAAATACTAATGGATGGTAACACCGCGGTGGGGCTGGGCTGCGTCTATGGGGGTGCTACGATTGCTTCTTGGTATCCGCTCACACCGTCAACCTCAGTAGTTGATAGTTTTGACAAATATTGCAAGCGGCTTCGTATCGATCCCGGTACAGGGAAGAAAAAGTATTCAATCATTCAGGCTGAAGACGAACTCGCCGCAATTGGCATAGCTATAGGGGCAGGCTGGAATGGAGCGCGTGCATTTACGGCTAGTAGCGGACCCGGCGTATCGTTGATGCAGGAATTCTTGGGACTAGCATATTTTTCAGAAGTTCCTCTAGTGCTCTTTAATATACAACGGGTTGGCCCCTCTACCGGTATGCCAACCCGCACCCAACAGGGTGACCTGTTATCTTGCGCCTATGCCTCCCATGGAGATACCAAACATATTCTGCTATTTCCTGCCACGCCAAAAGAGTGTTTTCAGCACGCCGCTGATTCGTTCGACATTGCCGATCGCTTGCAGACTCCGGTTATCGTAATGAGCGACTTGGAACTGGGAATGAACGAGCAAATTTGCGACCAGCTTGTATGGGACGACAGCCGTATCTACGATCGTGGTAAAGTGCTCACCTCCGAGCAACTAGAAGAAATAGAGGACTATGGCCGATACCAAGATGTTGATGCTGACGGCATCCCCTACCGAACCTATCCTGGCACTAATGCAAACAAAGGTAGTTACTTCACGCGCGGAAGTTCCCATGATGCCAATGCTGCATATACGGAAGATGGAAATGTTTATGCTGAAGTTATGGATCGTTTAGCACGTAAATTTAAAACAGCGCTTAATTACTTGCCTGAACCCGAAATCTCAGACATGAAAAAGCAAAAGCTAGGTATGGTTTTCATCGGTAGTACTAACATTGTAATCCAAGAAGTGCTCGATAACCTTGGCAAGAAGGGTATCCCTCTAGATACCATGCGCATTAAGGCATTCCCATTTCATAAGAGTGTAAAAACCTTTATCGATAATCACGAACTTGTATATGTTATTGATCAGAACCGAGATTCACAGTTGAAAAGCCTTTTGAAGTTAGAAAGCAATATTAATGAAGAGAAAATGTATTCCATTGCTAACTACAACGGAGTTCTTATAACTGCCGGGTACATTGAACAGGCAATACTTGGGTCGATGCCGAAGTTGAAGAAAAGCAGTGAAGTACCAGCTTAAATAACCAACAGAGTTGAGAAGAGAACGTGAGTTACATTAACAAGCCCAAATTTAAACATCCTCAGTTACAGACTAACGAACTTGGCCTGACGCGCAGAGATTATGAAGGCACACTTACGACACTGTGCGCAGGTTGTGGTCATGACTCAATCAGTGCTGCGATTATTCAAGCGGCCGCTGATATGGCGCTTGAACCTCACAAAGTGGCTAAGATATCCGGAATCGGCTGCTCATCTAAGATTCCTTCCTACTTTTTGAGCAAATCTCACGGCTTTAATTCCGTTCATGGCCGCATGCCCTCTGTTGCAACTGGCGCCAATCTTGCGAATAAGGAATTGGCCTATATTGGCATTTCCGGTGACGGTGATAGCGCATCGATCGGCCTAGGTCAATTCTGCCACATCGTCAGGCGGCGAATTAACATGCTTTATATTGTCGCTAATAATGGGACTTACGGGTTAACTAAAGGTCAGTTATCTGCGACAGCAGACCTAGGATCCAAGACCAAGTCAGGTGAAGAAAGCCTCTACGATAATATAGACCTAGCTAACTTGGCGATCGAGTTGGGAGCGAGTTTTGTTGCGCGCAGTTTCTCCGGTGACAAACAGCAACTCATACCTCTTATTCAAGCCGGCTTAAATCACAAAGGATTTGCATTTATCGATATTATTTCTCCCTGTGTAACCTTTAATAACACTGATTATTCCACCCATGGCTACAAGAATACTTGGGAAAACTATATAGCGCTCAGTGAAGTCGACTTTGTGCCCATGCGAAAGGAAATTACAACAAGCTACTCAGCTGGTAAAGCCAAAGAAATTACCTTACACGACGGGTCAGTAATCCACCTGCACAAAACAAGCAGCAAATACGACCCCTACGACAAAGAAAATGCACTGCATCATATCAATAAGCACAAAAAACAGGGAAAGATTGCAACAGGTTTACTTTATATAAACCAATCCACGTCAGATCTTCATGAACTGCAAGATACGGTGGACAAACCCTTTAATACTCTAGGCAACCATGACCTCTGCCCTGGCAATGAAGTGCTCATTGATATCAATGAAACATTCCGCTAGTTTGGGTCACGACTTCTGAGCTTTTATGAGCTCATAGGCAGCTTTGATATCCTGAGTTTTTCTCGTAGCAATTTCAACCATTTCTTCCGGCATACCCCTAGCTACCAATTTATCTGGGTGGTGCTGGTTCATTTGCTTTCGATAGGCTTTTTTAAGTTCAGGAAGGCTAGCCCCGGGGCGCGAACCAAGTAACTTATATGCCGCGGATAATTTGTCTTTAACGGATACTAGATCAATAAAATTTGCTTGCCCTGACAAGCGGGTAAGTAACTCATTAAACTGCCTTTGCGAATAACCCAGATCTCTGGCAATTCCCTCGAGTTTATCTTGTTCTCCGGGATCAAACCTACCATCAGCGAAAGCAACAGAGACAACGATTTCAAGAAAAATCTGAACCAAATTACTGCGTCGAAAGCTCTCTCTTTTAAACTGAACTAGTACCTCATGAACTGGAAAACCTTCTTTCTTGCCTTCGTTAAATAAATTAATCGCAACAGTTTTCTGGTGAGCGGTTAGGTGCATTTGGCGCATAACCTGTTCCGCCATTGCGATTTCATCTCTTGTTACCTTGCCATCTGACTTTGCGATATAACCCATAATAGCGAAGGTTGTTGTAAAAAAGACCGACTGAATTCTTTCCCTTTCGCCCAGACCGAGTGAATCGTCAACGCTAATAGCGTCTAATCCGCCATCAAAATAGTTACCCAGCGCGGCGCCAAGTAGAGCACCAAGAGGTCCCCCCATCATGAAACCGAATGTACCGCCGACAACCTTGCCCCACCAACTCATGAAAAATAGTTCCCGTTATACAAGTAAAAAATATTAGTTCGCCAGTTCGATGCCTGATTGCCAGGAAGGGTATGTCACGATTATTAGCTAATAAGCCTTTGGAACCAGCTCTTGTCCAATTCAAGTCTGCAGTTGGCCAGTTGTGAAGAAAATCTGTTGAAATTAGAGTGTACTAGATTTGCAGCCCCGACTAGCCACGGTTTTTCTAGATAGCTTTTTTGCCGATAGCCACCGTTACCCTCATGGTAGGCATAGTAGAGTGCACGAGCATCGTCGCGAGCGATATTATTTATACGAGTAGAGCGCGAGTTGTACCATGCTACAAAATCGATAGCATCATCGAATTCGCTGCGTGAAGCACTGCGATTACCCGAAACACGGATATAGTCCTGCCAAGTGCCATCGAGGGCCTGGGCATAGCCATAGGCTGAAGATGGCCGTGCCCCGGGGAAAATCCAGAGTACTTTTGAGCGTTCTGGTCTAGCCTTAGCCCGAAAACTAGATTCTTGGTAGATAATTGCCATATTCGCAGCAATAGGAACACCCCAGCGCTGTTCGGCATTTTTTGCTGCTCGGTACCAGGAACGACGATCCTCAAAGATTGCGCACACATCAGTGATATCCTTGGGTTGCGTAGCTAAGCAAGCAGTCAAGTTAACAGCTACCAACATAATATAAATTAGACGACGAATTAAAAAATTCAATGGCCCACTCTCCACTCTCTAAAGTAAATTGTGCCTCTTGCTACTTTCAATAAATACATTATGCTTTACGAACTGAGTGTATCAATTAGCGTTAAAAATTCTTCTTCATTAATTACTTTTATCCCCAATTCTTGCGCCTTCTGTAGTTTGGATCCTGTTCCGGATCCGGCCACTACCACATCTGTGTTGCTTGATACGCTTCCCGCTACACTGGCCCCATGTGATTGCAACCTGAATTTCGCTTCTTTTCGAGACATCCCCTTGAGAGTTCCGGTAAGCACATATGTAAGCCCTTTCAGTAACTGATCGCTATCCGATAGTTTTACCTGAGGCCAGTGAATACCTGCGTGTTGCAATTTAATAATTAGTGCCCGGTTTTGAATGTTCGCAAAAAAAGTATGAATGTGCAGTGCTACTATAGGGCCTATGTCGCGGATTTCCCCTAACTCATCCTTGCTAGCATCCTGAATAGATGGAAGGTCACCAAAATAACTTGTCAGGGCAGCCGCCGTTGCCTCTCCTACTTCCCGTATTCCCAGCGCAAAGAGAAACCGTTGTAGGCTGGTGCCTTTGCTTTTGTCAATTGCCTTAATCAAGTTATCAGCTGACTTAGGACCCATACGCTCCAAGTCCAAAAGCTGTTCTTTGTTCAATTCATAAATATCGGCGGCACTATCGATAAGGTTTTGATCCACTAATATTTCTACGAGTTTTTCACCGAGTCCTTCAATATCCATAGCTGCTCGAGAGGCAAAGTGCTTTATCGATTCTTTTCTTTGTGCTGGGCAGATAATGCCGGCACTGCAGCGGAATAGAACTTGCCCATCTTTCTCAATAAAAGATCCGCAAGCTGGACAAGCTTTTGGCATCTTAATAGGTTTTCTCTTATTGTTCTGTTGTGGATTGACGACCTGCACAACTTTTGGAATCACATCTCCCGCCCGTCGGACTATAACAGTATCGCCAATACATAATCCCAAGCGATCAATCTCATCCATATTATGTAGTGTTGTATTACTAACCGTTACACCACCTACAAAGACGGGCTCAAGACGAGCCACAGGTGTTATAGTGCCAGTTCTCCCTACTTGAAATTCTACATCGAGCACCCTGGTGGATCTTTCTTCCGCTGGAAATTTGTACGCCATGGCCCAACGGGGACTTTTGGAGTTTTGGCCCAATTTACTTTGAGCATTGAAATCATCTACCTTAATAACAGCACCATCAACCTCGTACTCTAAGGTATTCCGTTTTGTCAGCAACTGCTCACAATAATGCACGCATCCTGCAATTCCCCGCTCGGTGCTTTGCTCGGGATTCACCGGTAATCCCCAGCTCGCAAGCTTATCGAATACTTCACTAAGGTTGCCCGGAAGTACGACCCCCTGCACCAAACCAACGCTATAACAATACATTTGTAATGGGATTTTTGCCGTATTCCGCGAATCTAGTTGCCGTATTGCTCCAGCTGCAGTATTGCGTGGATTTACGAATATCTTAGTACCCTCCCTTTCAGCGCGTTCATTAAGCTGTGCGAACCCCTTCTTGCTCAGAAAAACTTCGCCTCTTACTTCTATAAGAGTTCCCTTTGGCAGCTCGTTAATTCTGAGAGGAACGTTTTTAATAGTTCTCACATTATGAGTGATGTCCTCACCGGTAATGCCGTCCCCTCTGGTTGCTGCTCGTTCCAAAATACCGTCTCGATAAAGTAATCCAACCGCGACACCATCCACCTTTGGCTCGCAACTGTATTCAATTTGTCTTTGATCATCGAGGCGCTTTTTGATGCGCACTTCAAAATCGATTAAGTACTGCTGATCCGATACCTTATCTAGGGAGAGCATGGCAACTTCGTGTGTTACCTGATCAAAGTGTTTTAAGGGTTTTGCCCCCACACGTTGTGTTGGAGAGTCAGCGGTGAAGAAGTCATACTTTTGTTCAAGTGCTTCAAGGCGAGCGAAGAGGGAGTCATAATCTGAATCCGGGATCCTCGGCGCATTATGGGTATGATAGAGTCGGTTGTGATGCTCTATTTGGCGACGAAGCTCGAGAATTTCCTGCTTTATATTTTCAGGAACGATCATGGTGCAAGTAAGGATAGAACTGGTTAGCCGTGGCCACCAGCTGCTTTTAGCTGGCGCAATTCGAAATCACTGATACGCTGACGGTAATGTTCTATAGTCTGTGCTGTCATAACGTTACGATGATCGTCTTTAAGCTCCCCGTCAAGAGTGCTGCCCACCTGTTGCGCAACTGTTAACATCTGTTCAAAAGCGTCCATGTTATTAATTGCAGTAGGTAATGCCAGGAATAAACTAATTCCGAGTGTGCTGAAACTATCCAGGTTATTCAGGTCAAACGTGCCCGGATTAAGGATGTTCGCAACACTGAACACTAGCAACGACTTACTATCATTACCCAGGCGTTTATGAAATATATTCATTTCTCCAAATTTCAGCCCAGCGTTAATTAAAACTTGCAGCAAATCGTCGCCGGAAAAAGTGTATCCGTCCCTAGCCATTACATTGATAACTACGATTTCCGCAGGCTGAATTGGCTCCACTACACCATCAGAAGAATCCGACAATTTTGTCTCTTCAGAGACCTTCTGAGGATGCGCTTCGGGCTCAAAGCTGACTACGGTTGTATCCCCATCAACATTGGTCTCCTCGTTCGAATTCGCTGGTTCGGGATCTTTGTTGCGAGAAAACATTGTGAAAAGTGAACGTCTTTTAGGCTTTTCGACTTCTGTGCTATATACATTTTCGGGCATGCCGCTCAGCTCCCCTTGATCTTCCGAGGTCGCAAGCTCTCCAATACGTTCTCCGGCAGTCATGGAAAATTCTTCCAATTCATTTTCAAAATTTTGACCAAACGAAGGCTCTTGCCGGTCGTATTCGTTATGATCAACGTCGACTTCATATTCTTCGTCAAGAAAATTTGATTCCACAGGATGATCATATTCCCCATCATCACTTTCGCTTTGGTCCGATACTTCATCATCTAATTCGTCGTATTCACTAGATTCTGCTGCTTCAGTTGAAACCTGCTCGGGCCTGTTGGAATACTTGTTGTCACGATATTCTTCCCGTTCAGTTTCTTCGTGCCGATCCGGTTCCTGCTTATTGATAGGATTACTGGCAGGTTCAGCGACGTAATTTGGCTCTTCAGTATTTTCGTATTCCATTAATTCATCGTCGGGATCCTCTTTCCATTCAGCTTCTTCCTGCCCATCCGGTTCATGGCGATTACCAAAGTGATTTTCAGATTCTACGTTTTCACTACTTGCTTCATTCATATTTGAAGGTTCGACTTCATCATCGCCTACCCCTTCGAAAGCCTCGTGGGCACGGTTTTGGATATTAACCTCTTCCAGTGTCCGAGCTACTACTCGAGCACCCCCGCTAGGGAGCTCAGTCATCTCCAACGCATCGAGATCAACGTCCTGCGGAATATTTTTATCAATCGCCAATCGAATCTGACCTCTGCGGGCCTGCAATGCAACGTAGAGTCCACGCAATAACACTGCAACGATTGCAAGTCCTACAAGTAAAATTACTAATTCACGTGCGTCCATGGATGTTCAGCTGTAGTGGTTTGAATTTCGGTTAAATTATTAAAATTTTCTAATACTATCCTTCATTTACCCCATTTTCTTTAGCATAGAAACTCGCTTTCTAATAGATTTTACCGTCAAGAATTTGACAAGAAAATTATATAGCTGCTAACTCAGCCGCCTCATCGATATCCACGGCTACAATGCGCGAAACACCGGCCTCGTGCATAGTCACGCCCTGCAGTTGTTTTGCCATTTCCATGGTTATCTTGTTGTGAGTTATGAAGATGAACTGCACATAGTCTGCCATCTCCTTCACCAGGTTAGCATAGCGGCCTACATTAGCATCATCTAGCGGTGCGTCTACTTCATCCAGCATGCAGAAGGGAGAAGGATTAAGGTGAAAGATTGAAAACACCAGCGCTATGGCTGTCATTGCCTTCTCCCCTCCAGAAAGTAAGTGAATGGTGCTATTGCGCTTGCCGGGAGGACGAGCCATTATAGCTACGCCTGTATCCAATAAATCGTCTCCCGTCATATCTAAGTAAGCATGCCCGCCACCAAACACTCTCGGAAACAAATCTTGTAGCCCAGTATTGATCTTATCAAACGTATCTTTAAAACGGGTTCGGGTTTCCTTGTCGATTTTACGAATCGCGTTCTGCAGCGTTTTTAGCGCTTTCTCAAGGTCTTCGTTGTGCTTGTCTAAATAAACTTTCCGTTCCGATTGTTCCTCATATTCATTAATAGCTGCAAGATTAATGGGGCCAAGTCGCTGAATACGATTAGATAGCTTTTCCAGCTCTGTTTCACATTCTAACTCCTCCAGGTCATCAGGGAGATTTTCCAGTACTGATGGAAGTTCAAACTTTGCTTCCTGTAACTGATGCAGCACTCCATCTCGCTTTACTGACGCCCCCTCGCTGTTTAACCGTTTCTGCATTAAGGATTCTCGCAGCTTGTTTAACTGACTTTGGATTTCATTTCGGCTTCTCTCCAGGTCTCGGATCGTGTGTTCGTTTTCATCTACTTTCGACTTCGCCACACCCAGCTCCTTCTCTACTTCGAGTCGCTGCTGTAGTAGCGTTTCCAGGTCAGATTGCATTTGTTCTAAAGGTTCGTCCGATTCCTCGATCTGGCTGGTCAGAGATTCCATCCGCTCCTTGGAGCGCTGAACCTGGCTCGCCATTCGGTCCATGCTTTCCCGAGTGGACTGCAATTGTGCTTGCATTGATTGATTTTTTAGTGCAAGTTCATGCGATAGGTCTTTGTCTTTATTAGCTTTTAGTTTGTAATTCCCTACGGTTTTTTGAGCCTTCTGACGCAAATTTTCAAGCTCCTCTCGCCCTCCAACGTCTTCCGCCATGCTATCGAGAGCCTTCTCCAGACGGCCGCGCGCCTGCTGAGTATTTTCTTCTTCTGCTACCAATTGACTGGTGATTTCCTGAATTTCAATCTTTATACGTAGTTTTCTTTTAGTTTCTTCCTCTGCTTTGGTCTGCTGAGCCGTCATGCTAGACCTCAATTCCCCGTGTTCCTGTGTCTTTATAGCAATTCCTTCTTGTAACTTTTCTCGTTGCTCCTCGTTTGCTTCGAGAGTAGACCCAAGCTTATCTCTTTTTTTAAGTAATTTATCAGATATACTATTTAATTTATTGATATTTTTAGATATTTCAGAGATATAATTGCCACGTTCAGCGATCGAATCGTCCGTGCTTTTACTATGTATCTGAATCCAGGACCGTCCCAACCAGATGCCTTCCGCAGTTATTATCGACTCCTGGTAATCCAGTTGGCCCCTAAGGCTTATAGCTTCGGAAAGTTCCTCGGCTACATATATCCCGGCTAATAACCCAGAAAGTTCCCAGTCGCTGCTCACTTTGCTTGCGAGAGGCTTTAGCTGCTGCTTGTTCAAGCTTTCAGTATTAGCTCTGCTGGAAACATCGATAAAGGATAGCTTTCCCTGTGGCAATTCTTTCAGCAAATCATCTACCCTATCCAGTCCTTCAATACATATACCCTGTATTGACTCGCCAAGAACTGCCTCAACAGCAAGCTCCCATCCGGCCTGAATTTTAAGACTCTCCCCCAAGCGTACCTGGTTATCGAGATTCCGATGCTTCAGCCATGTATTGACTGCTTGATTATCTTGCCCAAGCGCTGCTTGCTGTAATGCTTCCAGAGAAGACTGCTTACCCTTAGCAGTCTGCAATTCTCCACGAGTTGTATCTAACTCTTCGAGGCACAAATTTAATGATCGTCGGCCCTCTTCTATTTGACTAGCTAGCTTGATATTAGCTGTCCGCAGATTCTTTATCTCGGTTTCTAGATTGTCAATTTCCATTGTCACACCGCTGAGATTTTTATCAATCGGCTCTTGCTCTAAACTCAATTGTTCTTTCTCAAGTTTCTGTTTCCTTTCAAGAGCACCTCCAATTACGCTTTCCAGCTGCTGGATTCTTGACTGCTCAACCTCGGCTATCTGTCTTGGCTCCTCAGCACGTTGAATAAATTCATCCCACTCAATTTGCCATTTTTCCAGAACCTCCTCAGCATTGGCTAACTGAGTCGCTGATTCCTGTTCATTCGTCTGGGCTGTTTCCAGCTCTGGGGAAACGGAACGTAACTCTGAATCCAAGAGAGTAATCTTACGCAGGTCTACATCCAGCTCTTCACACGTTTGCGTCCAACCTTCTTCAGTTTCGGTGAGATCTTGTTTGAGTTGGTCGACCCGCTCGATGTGGTGTTCTATAGATTGCTCTATGCGAGCAATGTCATTGCCAAGGCTATAAAAACGAGCTTGCACTTCGCCCAGCGAGTCCGTAAGTTCGGCATTGTCTGTTAAGCGGCTTTCTACTTTAGCGTCAATTTGACTTTGATTTGCCGAAGCCGACTCGATATCCAGCTCAAGCGAATTAATAGCGCCCTGGTTAGCTTTAATTTCTCCATCGAGACTGCGCCAGCGCAGCGCATTGAGATTTGCCGCAGTTTCTCTTTCTTGCTGCTTCAAATCACCATACTTTTCTGCTGCAACCGACTGACGTTTAAGATGTTGCAGCTGACGTCCCAGCTCATCGCGAATATCCGCCAGACGCTCCAGATTAACTTTCGTTCGCTTGATACGGTTCTCTGTTTCCTTTCTGCGTTCCTTATATTTGGAAATCCCCGCGGCTTCTTCTATATAAACGCGCAGTTCTTCAGGCTTAGATTCAATCAAACGCGTGACCATGCCCTGCTCAATGATGGAATAGCTGCGTGCACCGAGCCCAGTGCCCAAAAAGATATCCGTGATATCGCGACGGCGGCACCTTGTCCCGTTCAATGAATAAGTGGATAACCCTTCCCGATCCACCTTGCGCTTTATGGACACTTCAGTGAAATTAGCGTATTCACCGGCTAGCTTACGATCAGAATTATCAAAAATCAGTTCGACACTTGCCTGTCCTACTGGTTTACGGGCACTCGAGCCATTGAAAATAACGTCCGACATATGTTCGCCGCGCAAGTTCTTGGCCGAGCTCTCCCCCATTACCCAGCGAACGGCGTCGATCACATTGGACTTACCACAACCATTCGGCCCAACGACCGCACATAAACTTGAAGGAAAATTAATCGTTGTAGGGTCTACGAAAGACTTAAAGCCATTTAATTTAACAGACTTCAGTCGCATGATTGACCCAGCGTAATGAGCATCTTGAGTAAAACCTGAAGCCTAAAAATATTATTGGGATATGGCGCCATCATTTTGCTGAGGTTTTGATCCACGAAAAATAAACATCGCTATGAAATCGACGTTTTTCGTCCACTGAACTCTAAAATGTATCTAATAAAGGATAATACTTTTAGTCGGCCAAGTCCCCGAAAAGAATAGCCTTCTAGCAGAACCAGCTAAAAATCCTTTGAGGTTAAATCCTTAAGACTTAAATTCGACCTATTTATATTACGATCGGCTTCTTTTACACTAATCTGAAACGGATTTTTCAATTTTCACCGTATAACAAAGAGTACCAATTTTAGTTTTTATACAGGTTTACCCTCACCGGAGGAGGTTATGAAACTACAATTTTTATCACTCATTACCCTGATTTTAATTGGGTGTACATCTATCGAAGATTTAACTGCCAATAATCCCATCATAGATACACTGGGCGTAAACTTGACCCAGTACAATCGCGATTTAGCAGATTGTCAGCAGTACGCTAACGAGGTAGAAATTGCCCAAAAGGCTGCCGTCGGAGCTGCGTCTGGAGCAGCAGTGGGTGGTGTTTTCGGAGCCGTTCTTGGTAACAGCGACACAGCTCAACGCGGTGCAGGAGTCGGCGCAGTCGGGGGTGGAACAAGAGGTATTCGTCAAGGAATACGTGAACGCGAACGAGTTATCAAACGCTGTCTCATTGGGCGAGGCTATCGCGTTCTTAACTAGTAATTCATGAATCAGCCAGAATCAACACCTATTGATTCATATATTGCTCGCAATATTGTGGTTTAAAAACGCAGTACTTCCACCTTAATCTGCTCTGCCGCAATCTCCTCTTCCGTAAACGGTAAATCAATCCACTGACTCTGGGAGTAAAGTTTCGTCATATCTGAATAAAACTCTGAATCGGGGTCCGGGGATTGAGAATAAGTAAGTATGGCCTTGGTGATCGGGCTACCTTTTTCACTCCAAGTAACCGTTTGAATGTAACTATTGCCGTGAGTGATGGAGCTGTAGCCACCATTGTCAGCATTAAAGCGCGAGGTGATTACACTAAACATGCCCTGACCGCCAGCACCTCCAGGAATACCGATTTTCTGGCCATTGCGCACGGCAAACTGCACATCTCCCCATTGAGCTTTCAATGGAATGCTAGCACCAGCAAGTGAATCGACAGCAGCCTGTAAGTTAACCATGATGTAATCTCTGGTAGCCTGCTCGCTAATAGTTAAACCATTTGGCGTATGAACAGGGTCATCAACTTCAAACGGTATGGCATAGTGATCACGTAGTCCTCTCGCGTTATTCCAGAACTGGTTAAAAATATGAGCTCCGACACTATCTATAGTCTGGCGTCGATCCCAGTTCGCCAGAATTGTGCAGGGTTGCATAAGCTCTTCACTCTGGCTGCACACCGCAAGAATATCGTCCAGAAAAACCTCAGCACCGTAGTGACGGTGACTGAATAACAAATTTTGTACCGCTTTCTGAGAAAACTTTTTACCTGAGTCCATCACTTCTTCGACAAACTTTAAACCCGCACGGGTTCGCAATGAACGGGTTGTACGCTCATTGCCAATTATTGGTGAGAAGCCCTCAAGACGCTTTCCAGGGTTCGACAACCAATAAGAATCATTGCTGTTACTGACATAAGTATCGGTTATCAGACTAGGTTGTTCGGACGGGGGCATCAAACCTGGATAGGCAGCATCAGGGTCTATTCGCCAATCACAATTGGGGTCAGAGCCATTCAAGGTAATCATGCGGCCACTATTACTTGTCTCTATGGAGCAGCGTTGGATAAGCTCCGTGGAGACATTTGGTATAGCCGACATGTCCGCATAAAGGGCTCCCCCGTCCTTGTCTGCCGCTATGGTATTAACAAATGCGGCACCCTGATGAGTTGCGAGTGCTTCACGCAATTCGGCTACATTTCGGGATTTATGAATATCCTTATACTGATCAGCAGACCGGTAATTTTCATAGTTTACATCGCGCATAACATAGACGTATTGGTCGTTCCATCGATTTCCATCTCCCACAACTACCGGTCCCAGATGTGTCATATAAATAGTACGGTCAACCGTGCCATCTTCAGTTTCCACACCTATCTTTATCTCATCAATGTCGCGTATCTCACTCCCAAAGCGATACGCCATCGGGTTACCTTCTACAAGATCAAGACGAAACATAGTGAACCGTAACGCTGTGGAGACCGTATGTGACCAAGCCACATGTTCGGTAAAACCAATGGCCACGCCAGAGGTGGTTATTAAGCCAGCACCCATGACATCTACTTCACCAGGCAGGGTTAGATGTGCTATGTGAAACCGAGAGGGTCCTTGCCATGGATAGTGAGGATTACCCATGAGGATGCCACGCCCACTATCAGTGAGAGCGCTACCAAACGCTAGGGCGTTGCTACCAATCATTTGCGGGTCTACTGAAAGATCTAAAGTGTTTAATTTCACCAACTCAAGACCAGGTTGAGCAGTCGCGATTTCAGTAGTGACACGGCCCAGTCCGTAACGGATACCAACACCGATGGCCATTTTTGCCAAATCGCGTTCTGTAATGGGGGTGATCCAAGGCGCGTTATTACAGGAAGCTGGCATGTTGCCCGCCCGCGTTTTAATGAAATTGTTATAGCCTGATACGTAACCAGCATTCATAGCGCGGGTATCGTCTGAACCATAGGCGAGATACTCGTCAATCTTACTTGGGTTCAGTAAAGCCCGATGGAATGCATCCGCGTTGATGCTGCTTTCTGTGGCCTCAAAGTACCTTGATTGCTCGCCGCGCACTGTGACAAACTCCCGCGCCAAAACGCAGATGGTATTGCTGGCGATAGCATGTGCAAACCCATAGCCCAAGCCTTCCCAGCTTTCCGCTTGCACATGCGGTATGCCGTAAGTAGTCCAACGGATTTGTACTTCACTGGATGGGCCTTTAACTAGCCTACTATCAACGGATTCTGTTCCCGATGGTGAACTGTTTGTTGTCAGCACTGCGCTCTCGGGAGAACAGGCCCCAAGCAGAACGAGCGCGTACAAGGATAGTACAGCAACATTTAAGCGAAACAGAGCAAGGTATGTGAAATTAGAAGGAACACACATGGTGGTGTCTCCATAATCTGTTATTTGAATTTTATCTCTAATCTTAAAATATACAGCAAATAAAGGTGAATTTCTGTGGGTGTCCACTTTTCTTGGTGATAGGATTATCACTATGATATTAACTGGATTAGTTCCCTCCCGAACCGTCTTAGCTCTCGCTTTGCTATTGCTCTTTCCGCTAATTGGCATAGCCGCCGAGCGAGTGGTTTTTGAAGCACGGAAGATCGTTACCATGGACCCATCAATACCGGAGGCCCGGTATGTCGTTGTGGAAGATGGCCGTATTTTAGGTGTAGGTAACTCATTGGCCCAATTGAACGCATGGCTGGATAACCAAGACTATCGCATTGATTCCCAGTTTAGTGGAAAGGTCTTGCTACCAGGATTAATTGATCCCCATTT
>Ga0209019_1000615_pt1 | contig 17949 bp, 21 predicted proteins | sample METZYME_3_300m_FD_187549 | JGI IMG/M metagenome (GOLD analysis project Ga0209019, IMG submission 187549) | Marine microbial communities from oxygen minimum zone in mesopelagic equatorial Pacific - METZYME_3_300m (SPAdes) (version 2) | ecosystem: Environmental > Aquatic > Marine > Oceanic... | reverse complement strand
GATCAATGAACGCCAGACCACGCCGGACCAGGCCGATCAGTTATTTAGATTATCCCGGGGTTGCTTGGGCTGGGCCATCAACGCATTGGACGATGACCAAGTGTTGGAGCAGCGGCAGGCCGACTTAGAGAAGATGCAAGAGACTCTAAATGCCGGGTTGGAAACACGGTTCACCTACGCTAACGAAGTCGCTTCCCTATTTGGCAGCGACCGTGATGCAGCCAAGGACCTGTTGGCGCTCTGGCTTCGTTGGTGGCGCGACCTTCTCCTGATTAAAGAGGGCGCCGAGGAATTTTTACATAATTCGGACCACGCGGAGTCATTAAAGAGCCAGGCTTCAGGCTTGAGCACGGCTGAGATCGTGCAGTTCATCAACCGCCTGATGCAGACCTTGTCCAATCTAGATAGTAACGTCAGTCCCCGGCTGGCGATGGAAGTATTGATGCTGAATCTACCGATCGAAGCAGGTCAAGTTTGACCGGCGTGGTTGGCGTCCTTTGGCAGAATTCCAGCCCGTGAGTTGCGTTTCCGCTGGCGATTTTACGCTGCCCAAGACCGTGGAATTGGTGGGGACTCCCGGCGGGTCGGCCGCGGTTATTGTGGGACATCAACTTAAGGAAACTGTATCGGTGCGCAACAGCGATTCCCGGGTCCGAGACTGACCCTTGGCCGAAGTCACCAGCAACCAGCGATCCCGAAACTAATACCTCAGTCCCGGATGGACCAGGGGATGTAAATCTCCCACTCATCCAGAATCACCCTATTTTGAAGTATCAGATAGGGGTTGGGGTCCGGAGCGCGGGGTATTTTGCCCAACCGCATCTTAGCCTCGGCCGGGGTGCGCCCTGCTTTGTGAAGGTTACACCTGTTGCAAGCTGTCACCACGTTCTCCCAGGTGTGGGCGCCATGCTGCCGCCTGGGGATCACATGATCCAGGGTTAAGTCGTGGACCTTCTTACCGCAGTACTGGCAGGCGAACTTGTCCCGTAGGAAAACCTCCTTCTTAGAGAGCTTCCGGGGCAGAAAGGGCCGCTTGACCATGTAGGCCAACCGGATGACCGAAGGGGCGTCAATTTTCTGCGATACGGTGTGGAGATGACCTTGGTGGTTCTCCAACAATTCGGCCGTGCCCTTGGTGACCAAGACAATGGCACGGCGGACGGTGCACACATTCACCGGAACGTAATTTAGGTTCAATACCAGAACCGGCGCACGAATGAGTACGGCAACATCCACCCCCTCCGCAACCCCGTTCTCGGAAGTGCCGTTGCCGGTAACCAGTTGTTTTTCCGCTTGCTCCACCATTTCGGCCGGCTAATGGCCCTCCCGCACATATATAAGCTTTGGGGGAAGTTCCTACCCGGACGTCGCCAGGGCCACCACGCATGCGCACGATTCCGATTCTAAACCCAAGGAAACCATCTGCGCTCAGCGCCTATGGGAAATCATAGTAGCACATAGGCCGAGATAAGATTCGCGAGCCTGCAAAATATTAAGGGTTCAGGCTATCCAACTCATCGTCCCAGTCGCCGGGTATGAGCTTAACCCCGCGGATCACCACATCAAAGTTGTCGGCTAAGAACGTGCCCAAAGTTGATTCGTGGATGGTCTCATCGTAATCTCGCACCGGGAACCTTTGTATGTTGGTCAGGACTCCAGATAGCAGCACAAACCCTATCAATAGCCCCACAGCCATACCCGTCAAACTATTTGCGAAGCCAAAGAGGGGAATAATCCCGAGCATCTTCCGGGCCATGAAACTGAGGATTACGCCCGCTATAAAAACCCCTCCGAAGACCAGAAGGAATCCTGCTATTGTTTGGGCATTCTCATTGTCGGTAACACCGGAAAACAACTCACCCACTGAGTCACCGATACGGCTTGAAAGCGCCAATCCAAGCACCAAGGAGATAAACGGTACTAAAATCTGCAAAAGGCCTGCGGAATATCCCCAGAGAACAGTGATCCCCCAGACCACCAGTATGACAATATCTGCCCAATTCATGGCTCCTCTCCTCACGGCTCGGGATAGCGTCAAACCGAGTGTAGCACGGGTGGAATCAGGTGCGCCGAGGAGTTAGCGGGCGGTTGCAACGGCGTTTCGAAGACCTATCAGACCAACCAGCGCCATTCCTCCCAAAACGTAGGAGCCAATCACGTCGCTGGGCCAGTGCAGGCCCAGGTAAACCCGGGAGGCGCCCATTCCTACCACCATTACGATAAGGCTGGCTTGAATAGCGCGTCTCAACAGCAGTGGCCTCACCCAATGGCCAACCAGGTAGACGAGGATTCCTCCCAGGATCACCGCCAGGAGCGAGTGGCCGCTAGGGAAACTGAGGCCGGACTGCAATGGGTCCAGGATCTGGTACTCCGGCCGGGGCCTGTCAACGATGATCTTGAGACCGTTGCCGATACCGATAACGACCAGGCCGGCGAACATCATAACAGTGTCGGCGTAGCGCCGGGCGAGGACCAAACAGCCCATCAGGACTGCGACTGCCGGCACGAACACCCAAATCAATCCAAGGCTGGCGAACCATATTGCGGTGTCATCCAACCAGTCGCTCCGGAGCCCCTGGAACTTCACCAGGGCGCTTTCGTCGCCAGGGAATGTGGGGTACGCCCACGCCAGGAAATACAAGGCCAGTGTGGCCAGCGTACCTAAACCCAGGAGGTAAGCGCGCCTGCTTCCACCCCGGAAGGTACGAATCGATGCGATTGTTTCCACTATCAAATACTGCTCCGGACGTTCAACATCTGGGCTCTAATTTAAACCACCAACTCAGATAACAGCAAGGTAATCCAGCCTGGGCCGAGGTGTATAATGCCCGTGCGTGGCGTCTACGCCGCCAGAGCATTGCCAGAACGCCGTCCAACACCCGCAACTTGAGCAAAATGAGAGGAAGCCTTTGGCCCGCGGAGTAAGCGTAATAGCCATCGACGGCCCGGTAGCAGGGGGCAAAACAACGGTGGGCCGGGAATTGGCCCGGACGCTGGGGTTCGCCTATCTGGATACCGGGATCATGTACCGCGCCATCACTTGGCTGGCCCTGAAGAACGGCATCCCCGTTGACGACCCGAATTCTCTCGGAAAGCTCGCCCGAGCCAACTCACTGGAGATGTTGGGAGACGACAGCGGACGGGTATCCGTGGCCGGCCACATCTTGGGCTCCGAACTTAGAGAGTCTTCCGTGGACGTTAATGTTTCCATGGTTTCCATGGCCTCGCCGGTGCGAAAAGAACTGGTGGCCCAGCAGCGTCAGACGGCCTATAAGGGCAAGGTCGTGATGATCGGTCGTGACATCGGAACCATTGTGCTGCCTGATGCCGACCTCAAGGTATACCTCACCGCTTCCCCCGAAAACCGGGCCCAGAGACGCTGGCGGGAGATGCGTGCCCGCGGCGAAGAAGTGGAGCTACTCACGGTCTTGAGCGAGACCCTGGCCCGCGACAAAAAAGACAGCAACCGCTATGACTCCCCCCTCAAACCCGCCAAAGACGCATGGGAACTGAACACCGACGGCCTAGACGTCCAGCAGGTGGTCCAAACGATCATCGACCGGGCCGAAAGCGTCCGCGGCCAAAGATGAGTGGCTTTAAAGACGCTACGATCATTTACCGCTTTGGCTACCTTTTGGGGCGGTCCTGTTTCCGGGCATTTGGCCGGATGGACGTCGTCGGGGCGGAATGCGTGCCCCGGTATGGCCCGCTCATCGTTGTCAGCAACCACCTGTCCTTAAACGACCCTCCTCTATTGGTGGCTGCCATCCCCAGACCTTTGTTCTTCATCGGCAAAAAGGAGCTGTTCGGCAGCCCCATATCTCGCTTTTTGATGCGGGCGTTCCACGTGTCGTCGTCCAACCGGGCGGCCGCCGGGATTGACGCCGTGCGGGTACTGATGCAGAATCTGGAACGCGACAGGGCCGTGGTAATCTTCCCGGAAGGCACCCGAAGCCCGGACCACACCATGCAAAAGGGGATGTTGGGAGTGGTCTACCTGGCGTTGAAATCGCAGGCTCCCATCCTTCCAGTAGCGCTCACCGGTACCGAGAAATTCCCGCTGTGGCGGATTCCCTTTCCCTTCCGACGGATGAGAGCCAGCATCGGCCCACCGTTCACCCTGCCGGTGATCGAGGGCAAGCCCAGCAAAGAGGTGATGTCCAGCATGCTGGGCATAGTTATGGGGCGCATCGCCGATCAACTGCCGCCGGAATACCGCGGCATCTACGGCGGTAACGCCGTTAGGGAGCCGGCGGAACAGACAACTTAATAACTCAATCAAAAACCATGGCTAAAACGGGAACTCGGAGAGACTTATGCAGCAAGCATCCAAATTCGGCATCTACCTGAACGCCAATGACAATCAGGTGGTCCGCATCAATTCGCCATACTGGATACCTGAGGAGCCCGATTGGGTCTTCCTGACTAACGAGGTCAACGCCACCCTGCTCAACATCCGCGAAATGGCCCGGGAGAAAGGACTTTCGAAGGACCCCGGAACCATTACCTGGGGCACCATTCCCCTCAAGGACTAGTTTCGACAAAATGGAGAACGGCCCGGTGGAAAACCTGCAAGTAAGACAGCGGCTGGAGGCCCAGGAAGAAAACCTCTCTCCCTATGCCAGCCGATCCAGCCGGTCCTTGGGCCGAGAGCGGGCTGAGACTCCGTCTCCTCTACGCACCGAGTACCAGCGGGACCGGGACCGGATCATCCACACCAACGCTTTCCGCCGGTTGAAGCACAAGACCCAGGTCTTCTTAGCCCCTTCCGGCGACCACTTCGTCACCCGGCTGACCCACACCTTGGAGGTCGCCCAGGTAGGCCGCACCATCGCCAGGTCCCTAAACTTGAACGAGGACCTGGTGGAAGCCATGTCCTACGGCCACGACCTGGGCCACACTCCTTTCGGACACCTGGGCGAGGAAACCCTGGACCAGGTTTATTCCGAAGGATTCACTCACAGCGCCCAGAGCCTGCGTATCGTGGAACGGCTGGCCAGAGAAGGCGAGGGGTTAAACCTGACCTGGGAGGTCCGCCAGGGCATCATCTCCCACTCCAAGCCCCAGGGCGATTTTCTGGACATCGAGCTTGATGCGTCGCTGACTTTGGAGGCCCAGATTCTGCGGCTGGCCGATTCCGTTGCTTATTTAAATCATGATATCGCCGACGCCATCAGGGCCGGCATGTTGAAAGTGGACGACCTGCCTGAACGGGCCAACCGCGTCCTCGGCACCACTCACTCCCAAAGGTTAGACGCCCTCGTTACCAGCATTGTCCGAGAATCCTGGCCCGTCTCAGGACTGGGCGACACTAAGGCCGGAGAGAAGCCAGTTATCCAAATGGATATTGAGGCACGGGACGCGATGATGGAACTGCGGAACTACATGTTCCAGAACATCTACTTGCCGCTGGGTAACACCAAGCAGTCTGAAGTGGGCCGCGACGTGGTCAAGTTGCTATACAACTACTTCGTGGACAACGCCGAGGAGATACCGCCACCCTACTTCAGCCCCGGCGCCGACACCGACCGAGCAGCCGTGGATTACGTTGCCGGCATGACAGATCACTACGCCATCCGCCAAGCAGAGAAACTAGAGCCCGGCGTTACTCAAGGTGCATTCCACAGCGTGGCCCTAGACAATTAGGCGCCAATCCGACGAAGTTCTCCGACTAATTCTTGAACGAGGGCATCACCTCTTCAGAGATGATGCCTAGTTGGTCCTTAAATACTTCTAGCGGCATGCCCATCACTGCAGCGATGTTCACCCGTTCAACGCCCGGATACTTCTCTTCTATGCCTTTCAAGGCCTCGACCACGACCTCAGATGGACCGCAGAGCCACGAACCAGCTTCTACAGCTTCGTCCAACGTCGGCAAAGCGACGCCCGCGGTCCGACCCTTATTGACCACTGACTCGTTCTGCTCCGGGGTCAGAGGCATTACTCCCAGAGGACCCGCAAATTTCATGGCTTCTTCGAAGTACGGCCTAGCCTGCTTAATGGCCTTTTCTTTGGTTTCAGCAATGAAAATCCGGAAGCCCAGGGCCGTATCTTCTCCAAGATTAGTTTCCCTTCCATACTTGGCTCTTGCCGATTGGAGCATAGTCAGCTTCTCTTCCAAAGCCGCGGGAGGGTTGTTAGCAATCAACGGTTTAATCCCCATTTTCGCCACGAAATCTATGCCACGCGGGTTGGCACTGACAAGGGGCTGCCAAATATCCACCGGCTGGGTAACCGGACGGGGAACCAGGGTCAGCTCCTTCAACTGATATCCGCGATACGGGACTTCCGGTGGGAGTTGGTAGTGCTTGCCGTGGTGAGAGAACTTCTCATTGCTGAAGGCTTTGACTATGACTTCCAATTGCTCCTCGAACAACTCCCGGTTAGCGTCTGAATCCAGCATTGGTGCCCCAAAGGTCTCGACCTCTCGGGTGTGGTAGCCTCGGCCCACCCCGAATATGATCCGCCCTTTGCTTAGAACATCAGCCATAGCAAAATCTTCAGCCAGGCGCAAAGGATGCCACATAGGAACGATATTGAACCCGCATCCGAACTTCAGGGTCTCGGTTTGCGTGGAGAGATAAAGGCCCAGCATGATTAAGTTCGGTATCGCTTCGTAGCCCTCCGGCTGGAAGTGGTGTTCTGCCATCCAAAACTCTTGGAAACCCAACTTCTCGAGGTGTTTGGAGATGTCTAAGGCCCAGTCAAACGTTTCGATCAGTTGGTCGTTGGAATACCACCGCTCGTTGGCAGGGGTTCCTTCCAGGCCAATTTTCTCGTCGACCAAATGGCCAGCGTAAGAGGCGGAAAAATTGGTGATCATCTAACAATTCCCTTTGTATTCAATGTCTATTAGAACTGGAGGCTAGTCCGAAGAGAACGCAGCCCAGCGCCTCATTCTCGAGGGACTTGGCTCGGAGCTGGGTTGACCAGTTCGATCCCAATGGTCACCGGAAATACCCGAACCAGTTCTTCGACCGTCCATTTACCGTCCTTCTGGATCGTCTTCACCGGCTCAGGTTCATTGAGCAGGGTTACCAAACCTTCAGTCACGTGGAAGACGTGCCCATTGACGTGGGCTGCTTCATCGGAGGCTAGCCATGCGACCATAGGGGCAATATCGTCGGCCTGGCCCCGGAGCGTTAGAGCCGCACCAGTGCTGATGCCGCGGGCGGCCCGGAGTTCCCGGGCGTCGTCGGGGATGCTGCCTATCATCCTGGTGGCGGCGCTGGGGGAGATAGCGTTCGCAGTCACGCCATAACGACCTAGGTCCCTCGCAACCACCCTGGTGAACCCAGCAATGCCGTCCTTAGCCGCGCCGTAGTTGGCCTGACCGGAGTTTCCATACAGTCCGGTGGTGGAGCTGAAAGTGATGATTCTCCCGGAACGCTGCTGCCGAAATAGGACGCTGGCGTTCTTAACAATGGAGAAGGTCCCTTTGAGGTGGACAGCGATAACATCATCCCATTCCTGTTCGGACATGTTGAATATCATCCGGTCCCGGAGTATTCCGGCCACAGTGACCACAATGTCCAGTTTCCCAAATGTATCCAAGGCGGTCTGGATAATCTTGTCTCCGCCGGCCATGGTCGCAACCGATTCCAGGCAGGCAACGCCCTCTCCACCGTCAGCCTTAATCTCGTCCACAACCTGCTGGGCGAAGGACGAATCGGCGCCGGTGCCGTCCACGTTGACGCCGGGGTCGACCACGATCACTTTGGCGCCCTGGGCGGCCATCAGCTTGGCGACCCCCCGGCCGATGCCGCGGCCTGAGCCGGTTACAATCGCTACTTTGTCTTTTAGCAGGTCTGCCATCAGGTTCTCTCCATCTAATTGCTTGTCGTTAATTATTCCGGGGCCGGGCCTTAGACCCGTTCCCACAGCAGGATGTTTGTCAGGTCGGCCATGCGCCCCTTGATGGGCTGAGTGCTAAGGCGTAATCTTTCGCCTTGAAACTCGAAATTCCTGGTCTGGATATCACCGATCCAGTTGGGGAAAAGCGCTCCCGCCACCCGATGTGTTACCTGTCTTTTGGTCTCGTCCACTTCGTACGCTCCGTAGTAGGCGATGTACCCTTCGAACGCCATTTTTATCTCTTCAGGTGTTCCCTTCAGCAGATTTCCTGACCGGAACGATGGTCTGTCGCTACCTACAATCTGGCCTGAGAAACTGCCATGTCCGTCGTAAATCAGCTGGCCCTCGGGTTTCTGGCCGTAGGGATAACTGATGCGGCCGTCCGTCCACTCGCCGTAACATTCCAGCAACCGCCAGGTGCCGGAGAACTTATCGGAAGGCAATGCTAGTTCGGCTCTCTGGTCGGGGCCGGGTTGGCGATGTCCTTGGTTAGCACATCGCGGGCCATTTGGGACAACTTGTCGATATCCCAAGTCCCGGACGGCTCGTAGATGGCCCTCTCAGGCCTGGGCTGGGACACTAAGGAGATGGTGTCGCCATAGACCAGGAATGTCTGGCCGTTGACGTTATCAGCAAAATCGGAGGCCAGATAAGCCACGAAAGGTGCGATATGGTCGGGGTCCAGGTTGGCCAGGTCTTCCTCGCCAGCGATGGGGGCCACACCGCTGCGAGCCCGAATCTCTGAAGCGCTGCCGGGGATGTCCGCGATCATGCGGGTGCTGGCCCGGGGAGCTATGGAGTTGACAGTCACCCCGTAGCGGCCCATGTCTTTGGCCACCACCTTGGTAAACCCGGCGATACCCGACTTGGCCGCGCCGTAGTTGGCCTGGCCCGAGTTGCCCATGAGGCCGGACTCGGAGCTAAAGGTAATGATGCGACCGGAGCGCTGCTGGCGGAATAGGATGCTGGCATTTTTCACCACGGTGAATGTGCCCTTGAGGTGAACGGCGATGACATCGTCCCATTCCTCTTCCGACATGTTGAAGATCATGCGATCCCGGAGTATCCCGGCGCAGGTTACTACGATGTCCAGCTTGCCGAAGCTATCGACGGCGGCCTGGACGATCTTCTCCCCACCTTCCATCTCGGTGACCGACTCCATGCAAGCAACGGCGTTTCCGCCGTCTGCCTTGATCTCCGCAACGACCTGTTCAGCAACGGATTGATCCTGTCCGCTGCCGTCCACATTCACGCCGGGGTCAACCACCACCACGCTGGCGCCTTCCGCAGCCATGAATTTGGCGATGCCACGGCCTATCCCGCGGCCAGAGCCGGTGATGATGGCCACTTTTCCATTTAACATTTCCGCCATTTAGTGCCTCCCTGGGCCTTAAGTTCAAATCAACAATCAGGTTGCGAGGGCCTAACGGACGGGCAACGCTATCGTCGCCGAGCCAGGGGTTGTTTTCTCGCCCTTCTCGTTCTCTAGCCAGATATCGCAGTCGACCAGATTGGCCCCCTGCTCCTGGTATTTCTTGGTCACAACTCCCTTGGCGGTGACCGGGGTGCCGGGTATATCCATGCCTCGGTACTGGCAGGCCAGGCGCTTCAGGTCGCCGTCAGAACCCATCCACTTGGTCACGAGATGTCCTAGAAATGCATTCTTCAGCGCCCCGTGGAGAATCACGTCGTCCAAATCGTTGTTTTTGGCGAAGCCCTGGTCGTAGTGGATCTGGTAGTAATCGCCGGACGCGCCAGCGTATTTCACCAGCTGTTGGGTTGTGGGGTTCTTCACCACAGCAGGCAATTCCGTGCCCTCTTGAACGTCATCCCAATAAACCTGATCGGCCATGCTAGGCTCCCGTCGCCGTTACCGGCGTTTTAATACCGAATAGAAGTGCTGGTCTGGGTGGCGGCTACCTGATCAAACTGGTTTCGGTAGGTCATCACTATGGAGGTGATGATCATCAGCCCCATACGTCCAGTGCGCTCGTTGATGTCGGCGATCTCCGAGATGGCCGTGATACGGTCGCCCGCCCGAATGGGATGGAAGTATTCCCAGTCACTACCGCCGTCAAGCAAGCGGTTAAAAGGCATGTCGAAGGGGTAATCGGGACGGTCGACGCCCACGGAACGGAGGAAGGTTGGAGGTGCGATCAGTCCGCCGTACCGGCTCTCTCGGGCAGCTTTTTCATCGTTGTAAATTGGGTTGTCGTCTTCGATGGCCTGGGCGAACTTGACTATTGCACCTTTCTCCACGTCAATGGTGGCGGGCGCACTCTTCTGGCCAATGGCCTGCTGGATCATTTCGTCGGTTAAAAATGACACGGGAGTAGTCACGAAATACCTCCTGTTTCAATGCAGAGAAAGTCTATCTGCCACCCTCTGAGGTGTCAAGAAATCAGAGGCAGCGGGAGATCATTGGACAGGCCAGCCACGCCGATATATAGTTGGGCAGATGCCCCAGCGACCACTGCCCAGGCACGAATTCTTGCCTGGGATAGACCTCTGAACCGGAGGCAGTTACCAGGCGATTTCCCAGGAGTCTTTAGGCATGGAATACGGCTTTTACCTCCCCAACAGCGGCACCGGTATTCAACCCGACGCCCTGGCCAGTATCGCCAAACAGGGCGATCGGCTGGGCTTTTACTGCATGGTCATGCCTGATCACATCTTGCAGCCTAATCAGGTGAACTCCACCTACCCGTACAGCCTAACTGGCGACATCCTGGAGGCGGGACAGTCCGGGGACGGGGAGTGGCCGGAACAGATAACCACCCTTGCCTGGCTCGCCGGTATCACCGAGCGCATCCGCCTAGTCACCAGTGTGATGATCATTCCCTACCGCAATCCCATCCTTACCGCCAAGATGCTCGCCACACTGGACATGCTCTCCAAGGGTCGGCTGATTCTGGGTGCGGGTGTCGGCTGGATGGAAGAAGAGTTTGAACTTTTGGACACCCCGCCCTTCGCCGAACGCGGTGCAGTGACCGACGAATACCTTCAAGCATTTATCGAGCTCTGGACCAAAGAAGACCCCAAGTTCGAGGGCAAGTACGTGAATTTCTCGGATATAGTTTTCCTGCCCAAGCCTGTACAGAGACCTCATCCGCCCATCTGGATCGGCGGGCAGAGCAAACCCGCCATCAGGCGCGCCGCCCGGCTGGGCAACGGTTGGCACCCAGTCGGCGCGATTCCCGCCGCTCCCCTGGAGCCTGAAGAACTGGCTGAAAACTTAGTCCTGTTGCACCAATATGCCGAAAGAGCAGGCCGGGACCCGTCCCAGATTCAAGTTTCGGTGAAAGCCCCGCTCTATGACTCCGGTAATTCTGGCGGTCCCAGGCGACGGTTCGCCGGCTCGCCAGACGAAGTGCGCCAGGACGTGCAGACCTACGCCGACGTGGGAGTGACCCACTTAATCTTCGACTTCCGGACGTCCGACCCTAAACATACCGAGGACCGCATGGCTCAGTTCGCTGAAAAAGTCATGACGATCAACTAGAACGCATCCCAAAAGGAAATCGGAGTGGCAATATGAAACTGCGTCTCAATGACGGGATAGAGCTTTTTTACACTATCGATGACTTCTCAGACCCCTGGACCGAGCCGGAGACGGTCGTGATGCACCATGGTATGGCCAAGAGCCACAAGATGTGGTTCGGATGGGTTCCCATCATAGCCCAGCACTACCGTGTCATTCGCTTCGACATGCGAGGCATGGGCATGTCTGACGTGTCCGGACCAGAACACGAATGGACCCTGGACAGCTTCACGCGTGACCTGAAGGAGTTCGTCGATAAGATGGAACTAGATAAATTCCATCTTATCGGCGAGACGGTTGGTGGATCGATCTCCATGAATTTCTCCATCAAAAACCAGGAGCGGCTGCGGTCGCTTACGGTCTGCACCTCTCCCACTAATTTCGACTCTCATCACCAAGAGAGCGCGGAGCTTATCGAACGCGAGGGGATAAACGTTTGGGTGGAAGAGTCCATCGGGCGCCGGTTAGATCCGCAGATTGTCGACCCAGCCTATATCCGATGGTACGCCGACCAGATGAAGGCTACTCCAGCCCACGTTGTAGCTGGTTTCCAGGCCAATGCCGGTGGGGACATAGGCCCCATGCTGAAAGACGTCCAAACTCCTATGTTGATGCTGGCGGCAGCAAACCTAAGGGAGGAAGTCCTAGGCGATTTCCGTGGCGCGGCAGACTTGTTCCCCAACGGCCGCAAGGTAATCTTCCCCGGTGTTTACGGGTTCGTCCAACACATCATGCCGGTGCCCTGCGCCAGGGTGTGGCTCGACTTCGCTCGCGGACTTAGTTAGAGAGATCAATCGTCTTTGGGCAGGCAACACGGCAAGCCTCTTTAGGATAATTCCGCAGCGGAATATCCAACCCAGACCGCCGCAAGTCCCAAACAGATATGCAGAGCCACATTGGAAAACGCGGAGATAGACTTTCCATCCCTCAGCAACTCTATTGTTTCATAGCCAAAGGCAGAGAAGGTGGTAAACCCACCCAGCACGCCGATCAACAGCAAAGCCCGGGTTTCCGGGCCAAGCAGGTTCCGGTTTTCGGAGAGGCCTGCCATCAAACCAATGAGCAAACATCCGGTAATATTGACGGTTAATGTCCCGTAGGGCAGTGACAGAATGTGAAAACCATCTTGTACCCATTCCGAGACCAAATAGCGCATTACGGCACCAAAAAAACCGCCGGTCCCCACCAGTATGATCAACAGCATCCCGGGTTTCCTCCCTGCCAGTTAACATCCAATAATCTGGCCTTCTTGATCCAAGAAGGCCAATACAGTGAAACCCTTCTCTCGGAACCATCTTTTCATCTTTTGGCTGATTATTCCTGGGCGGGCACAGCGGATTTGGTGTGAAAATTTACCGGTCTGTTTCAAATTTTAACCCTGGTTCCGCAGACTCCCCACCATTACTGATGGAGCCTTCGCGCCGCAAGATCGCTTATTATCACAGAAGGAATCCTTCGCCACGTCCAATCCGTTGACCCTTAAGACCCTGCGGAATACAATCTGCCCTGTTCGCCTATAACCCACTCTCCGGAGTGTTTACATGCCTGACGCCCTGAGTCGCTCCTACGCCCGTTTCGTTTCCTGCCTGAAATATGACGATCTGCCAGGTCAGGTGGTAGACAAAATCAAAGCGTCTGTCCTCCACGCCATGGTGGTGTCCATCATCGGAGCACAGACCAATCACGGCCAATCCGCCATCGCCCTGACTAAAGAGGAAGACTCCAAGCCCGACGGTGCGACCATCCTAGTTGACGGTACCAAAGCGACTCGAGGCGGTGCAGCCTTCGCCAACAGCAAACTTATGCACGCCACTAACCAAACTGATTCCTACCGAATGCTTATACATCCCGGGCCCTGCATCATCCCCGCCGCCCTGGCCACCGCAGAGATTTCCGGTGCGTCCGGTGAAGAATTTATCACCGCTTTGGCCGCCGGCTATGAAGTTGAATCGCGCATCGCTGGTGATTTCATTCCTAGCACCCAGGCCCGCGGTTTCCGCTGCAGCCCTGTTTATGGGACGCTGGGAGCAGCCATCACCACTGGCAAGCTACTCGGCCTGAACGAAGACCAGCTGGTGACTGCCCTGGCCCTGGCCTGTACTTTCGCTGCAGGCACAACAGAGGGGCCCCGGGTCAGTGGCCGGGAGATGATGTATCACGAGCCTCAGGCCACCCGAAGTGGTATCACAGCAGCCCTATTGGCTAGGGAGAACCTAAAGGGCTCGGAAACATGTCTGGAGGGCGACGCCGGTTTCTACAATGCATTCACCGGCAACAACCGGGGTGAGCTAACTTATCCATTCAGTGAGAAGCCAGGCGACCCCCCTCCTACAACCGACCTGACGCGAACTGTGGAGGGTTTGGGTTCCCGTTGGGAGTTGCTGCACGTCACCCCCAAGATCTACCCCACCGCAGGCTACAACTGTCCGGTCATCGATCTGACCACCAGATCCCGAGTCAACAACAACATCGTGCCCCAAGACGTAGAAAGCATAACCATGGAGATGAACTGGCTGGAGACCTCATATCCCTCACCCGCATTCCCCAACCAAGACCGTTCCATGCCCGGTGTGGGCAGCACCCACTATTTCATCGCCTATACTTGGGTCCACGGCAGATATCCACCACTGCGACAACGCATCGACCCCGGTTTGAGTGAAAGCGACGCCGACCAGACGGTGGCCGACCCGCAGCAACGGGTGACGGTGATTGGCCGGAAAGACCGAACAAATTTCGCCCCCCGAATCACCATCCGTACCTGGTCCGGAAACGAGTTCCAAGACGAATTCACCGGCAACGAACTGAAGTGGGACCTGGCCACCGAGACCTCAATCATCAGTGCGTTGTTCGACGACCTACCCTGGCCGCGCGCCCAACTGAACAGCTTGGTTTCAATCGTGACCGAATTGGACCAAGAGCCGTCCATCGCACGCCTTATCGGTGCTTGTGTGCCCGCTTAATCGACATTTATTTTTGGGGTCAACCGTCATGAATTTGTCATTGGAAGGAAAGATCGCCATTGTGACCGGCGGAAGCAAGGGAATCGGCCGGGCGGCGGCGTTAGCGATGGCCCAAGAGGGGGCGGACGTGGCTATCTGCGCACGCGGCATGGAAGACCTAGAAGACGCTGCCGCCGAAATTCGCGCCGCCACCGGACGGAAGGCTTTGGCGGTCAAAGCCGACATGGGCAACCCCGAAGACATCAAGAATTTGGTTGCGGCCACGGTTGCTGAGTTGGGCGGAGTCGATATCCTGATCAACAACGCGGTCAACTCCAAGGCAGCGACCTTCATGAACCTGGCTGACGAAGACTGGTTGAACCACATCAACGTCAAGGTCATGGGCTACGTCCGCTGCTCCAGGGAAGTAATTCCCCATATGCAGGCGCGAGGTGGCGGAAGAATCATTAATATCGGCGGCATGGCTGCCCGGCAGGCGAACACACTCGCCAACAGCAACGGCGTAACCAATTCATCTGTCTCCAACATGGCCAAGAATCTCTCCGATGCGTTCGCATCCGACGGCATCTTGGTCAACTGCATCCATCCGGGTACGACAAGAACGGAACGGCAGACTCGAAGCCTGATAGCCCGGGCGGAACATGCCAGTATCTCCGTTGAAGAGGCCGAACGCCGTGCCGTCTCCGATATACCAATCGGTCGCATGGTGGAATCCCAGGACATTGCAGACCTGATCGTGTTCTTGGCGTCAGACCGGGCCGGAGCCATCACCGGTCAGACCATTGCTGTGGAGGGGGGTGCAGGGCGAGGGATGAATTTCTGATTCAGCTTCACCATCATTCGACGCATCTGTTATGGTCACCGTAGCATCCAAATAGCAGATTCGAATCAAACATGACCAATCTGGGGTGGAAGACTGGAGGAAGGTCCAATCGCCACCCCGGTTTTCGTGTTCCCCATCCGGCGTTATTGAAATAAGCGTAATCCGGACAGCGCACCTAAGTACAGAAGGACAACATCGATGTTTAACCTGGCCAACAGGCTTGGATCTTTACCTCGGGCGCTCAACCCACGGATCTCTTTGCTCCTAGCGCCCTTGCTGCTGTTTTTGGTGGCAGCATGCTCCGCGGGCTCAGATGACCCAATCATCTCCAGTGAACAGGAAGCCGGTGGACCGGAATACTCGGCCATCATCATCACCACCGATATGGCGGTCGGCAAGAGCCGCGTCCTATTTGGCGTGGTCGACCGGGATGGCATGCCGGTAACCGGCGTCACATCTGAGGTGGACGCTTATTTCCTGGTCCCCGGTAAAGACGCCAGGGAACTGAAAGAATCGGTAGCCGCTAACTTCGTAAATTGGCCTACTGCTGTCGGCGGAGTCTTTTCCGCCGACTTAGACTTGGATGTTATTGGATTCTATGAGCTCGACGTCAATTTCACCGCCGACGATGGGGCCTCGGTATTCGCCCAGGCCAGTTTCATCCTCCAAGACGAACCAAGCACACCGGCTATCGGCTCCCCGGCCCCAGCCAGCGTAACCCACACCGCCGCCGAAGCAGAGGACCTCTCCCGCATCACCAGCGCGCCAGACCCGGATCTAGACCTTTATAAACTGTCGATCCATGAGGCGCTGGCGCAAGGCAAGCCCCTGGTAGTCGTGTTCGCCACCCCTGCATTCTGTGTTAGCGCGACCTGCGGGCCCCAAGTGGAAGAACTGACCAAGGTTAAAGAAAGCGTGGGAGACCGAGCGAACTATATCCACGTCGAGGTCTTCGAAGACCCCCATATGATCGAAGGGTCAAGGCCCTCCGGCAGCCTGGTTGCCGCGGTCGAGGAGTGGGGGCTGCCCACGGAGCCTTGGACGTTCGTAATCGACGGTCAGGGTCTGGTTCAGGGTAAATTCGAGCAGTTCACCACTGCCGCAGACATAGAAGCGAAACTCTTAGAGACTCTCTGACCTTTCTTAAGATCCGGGAGCGGAGAGCCGCCTAAGAACCAGGCGCCGGGAGATCGCGGATGTCGGTGGCGATGAGACGTCCGTCTTTTTCTTCGTACATCACTACGACACCGTCGCCAAGAACTTGGTGTTGCCTCAGATGAGCCGCACTGATTCCAACGTTGCCTTCCGTGGTGAAGTCCCAGACTCTGCCGGCCCTGTCCCGCACCCGGAGTAGCTCTATCTCCACCAGGTTGCGGTCTACGGCCTCAAGCACTATCCCGGTAACGGTTTTTCCTCCGCCGCCTCCGCCGCACGCCAGCGCGATCAACAATAATACCGCTACCGTAGCCAATGCCAGCTTGTTCAGTCCGGGGCCGCTGATCGCTCCCATCATCCGAACTTGAACACCTTGACGGCCGCGAGAGCCGTGGCTGCCACCCAACCGCATAAGGCGGCCAGATAGGGCCAAGTGTCCCAGATGGGTTCGCCGTCGAGAGCAATGTCCCGAAGCGCCGCCAGCATCGGGGTGAGGGGTAGCGCCAACGACAACTGGGGAAGCACCCACGGCAGGGCCGAAGTGGAGAAAAACGTCCCGGCCAAGAACATCATCGGCAGGGCCACGGCATTCCCCATCCCCGAGGCAGCCGCTGGAGATTTCGCCCAAGCGGACAGGATGAATCCGATATTTAAGAACACAATGCTGCCCAAAATCGTGACCGCCAAGACCCATAGGATGTTTCCGTGGATGTGCCCGCCAAACACGAAAACACCCAAAGCCAGGATGATTCCCGCCTGCACCAAGGCCAACAGCACGTGGGCGGTGATCTCGGCGGCAAAGAACTTCCAGATGGATAGCGGAGTCACCAGAAGGCGTTTCAATATGGACTGGTTCCGGAAGGTGCTGATCCGGACGGCGATGGAGATGATGGAGTTGGTCATGACCCCCAGCCCCAGCAAACCCAACAAGACGTTATCGAAGTAATCGACCTCGGGAACTTGGATCACGTCGGCAATGAGTAGTTGCGACGGAATCACGGGGGCGCCGTCCGAGGAAATGTCTGACACCAAGTTACGGACCGCACCTTCCACCAGTTGGTTCCGGTCCGGGTTGCGGGTGCTATAGAGGAGCGTTACGGGCGCCGGGCCCTCTACTTGGACCTGTCCCGCTGGGTCGTCGAACAGCTCTGGGATGACTATTAAGTATCCCAGATTGCCGTCCTCCACCCTTCGGCGCGCCTCATCTGGATTGAACTCCCCAAACTCGAGGTCTAGAAACCCTATCTCCTCCAGTCGTTCCCGGAATAGTTCGGCCCTGGGGCCGCCAGACTGGTCGACTACGGCCACGTCGGCCACACCAACGCCGTTGAAATCGAACAGGCCGAAGACCACGACCAGCATCAGGGGGAAGAACAATGCCCAGAAGATTGCCTGGCGGTTGCGCGCCATCATCTTCAGATTAGCCAAGATCAACGCAACCAAATTCAGTCTCTCAGTTTCAGATTGGCCAGGATCAACGCAACCAAATCTACTCTCTCAGTTCGTTGCCGGTGAGCTCAAGAAAAACGTCTTCCAGGGTAACCGGGGTGATCTGCAGGTTTTCCAGGCCCAGGCCGGCCTTGGCGATCTCGTCCAGCATGGCCCGGAGCGCCGAA
>Ga0209019_1000609_pt1 | contig 18021 bp, 16 predicted proteins | sample METZYME_3_300m_FD_187549 | JGI IMG/M metagenome (GOLD analysis project Ga0209019, IMG submission 187549) | Marine microbial communities from oxygen minimum zone in mesopelagic equatorial Pacific - METZYME_3_300m (SPAdes) (version 2) | ecosystem: Environmental > Aquatic > Marine > Oceanic... | reverse complement strand
TTTTATTCTAATTTTCGATTTACAACCTTTACACTGATGTTCCCGTTTTTGTTGTATCCAGTAATGTTCAGAGGTTCATTATCCTAGTATTTCATTTACATATTCAAAATTAGTTCTCTTTAATTTGAGATGAATGGTGATGTTTTATTGGGTTTTCAAGAGAAATATCCAAATATGAAAGAGAATCTTGCAGGATATTCTCTACCTTGACTCAAATAAAAAATGTAATTTTAAATAAACCTTTTCAACAATTTTTTGCTCAACATATATAAATTGGTTTACTCTGCATGAATGAGGAAGGTAGGTTGTGGTAAATTTTAAACAATTTAATCCGGCTTTATGTACAAGCGCATAAAAAAAAACATAGATCCGCTCCGATGTGTATGTGCCATTCGCAAAGGCCTCACAAAATGATTTAACGAACATATGACTCAAGATTTTTAACACAAATTGCTTGCTTCGGCTTTTTTTTGGTGCTATACATTAGCTTAAAATGTTTAATTAAGAGGACAAAAATTACTATTGATAAAACTATAAAGTAGAATATTAAAGAGACAAAAGAATTTTATGTATAAGACAGCCATAATAAATTTGGGGGAAATTGTAAGTGGAAATTGGAGAAAACCATTTAAAAAAGGAGATGGAATTTTAATGAATAAAGGCTTAATTAAGAAAGTCGGAACACTAAGTAGAAATGACATTGAAAAATCTGACTTTGTTCTTGATGCAAATGGAATGACGGCTATACCAGGACTAATTGACTCTCAAGTTCATATTGCATTTGGTGATTATACGCCGCGTCAAAGAGCAATTGGTTTTCTTGAAAGTTATCTCCACGGAGGAGTAACCACATCTATAACGGCTAGTGAAGTTCATGTTCCTGGGAGACCTAAAGACCCAGATGGAGTTGTTGCTCTGGCAGTTGCAGCAAAAAAAAGCTTTGACAATTATAGCCCAGGTGGAATGCGTGTACATGGGGGCGCAGTTATTATAGAGCCTGGTTTAACTCAGAAACATTTTAACTACGCTGCAGAAAATGGTGTTTGGTTAGCTAAAGCTGGCTTTGGTAAATTTAAATCTGCATTTGAATATAAGCCATATGTTAAAATGGCTCAGAAAGCAGGGATGATCGTAAATGTTCATACAGGAGGTGCATCAATACCAGATTCATCGCCGATTAATGGCGACCATTTACTTGACATGATGCCAGATGTCTCTTTTCACGTAAATGGTGGCCCGGTGGCGATGCCAGACAAGGATTTCCCAAAGGTAATTAATCAAAGTAACATTGCACTTCAAATCTGTCAGGCAGGAAACATAAGGACAGCACTTATGTGCCTGGATTTAGCAGTAAGTGCAAAAGCTTTTGACAGAATCATTCTAGCAACTGATACTCCAACTGGAACTGGGGTAATGCCACTTGGAATGATCAAAACTATTTGTGAAATGTCTTGTTTGAGCAGTTATCCTCCTGAAATGATCATTTCTGCTGCAACTGGAAACAATTCTGTAATCTACAAACTAAATAACGGATTTATAGAACGAGGAAAAGATGCTGATATTGTAATTTTAGATACAGCTCTCGGATGCAGCAAAAAAGATGCTCTTTCCTCAATAAAAAATGGAGACTACCCTGCCATCACTGCGGTGTTTACTCAGGGGATTCCAAGATTTATTGGAAGATCTAGGAATACCCCTCCCCCAACAAAAAATATTAAAGTATACAGAAATAAAATTCTAAATCCGTTTGATCCTGGAAGGCATACAATTTAGGGAAATTTTTTATCTTTATTTTGATATAGAATAAAAAGTTTTTTGTATTTGGTAGGGAAGTTAAATTAGTCAGGTTTTATTCTGTAATATAAGGAACTTCTACTGGGATATCGTAAAAACCTTTTTCACCAACACCTTTCATAAATTCCATTGACCCTTTTAAATGAATTATGGATTGATCTAATGGAGCGACTGGCTTATTCGGACATAATCCAAACGTATCAGTGAATTTCGATTGTCCAGTTAAGGCATTAAATGTAGCGGCTAAACTTTCTTGTGTCGATTTCAAATTATATCCTCCCTCCAGAACAAAGACCAACCGATCAGAGCAAATGCTTGAAGCAAGATCTTTAATTGCTTTAGTTAAGTCGTAATAGCCACTCACACTCAAACCTAAAACAGATGAATGATCCATCCAATGTGCATCATATCCCATAGATACTAATATTAATTGAGGTTTGAATTTTTCTGCAAGCGGAACTACAATTTCTGAAAATCCCCGCATATAGCTTTCGTTGTTACTCCAAGTTGGCATTGCAATATTGTAGTTATAACCCAATCCTGCTTCTGTTCCGGATCTAAAGTAGTCTCCGGTTCCAGGGAACCATGGGTGCTGATGAAAAGAAACAAAAAGAACCTCATCGCTTGCATAAAATATCTGTTCGGTTCCATTTCCGTGATGCGCATCTAAATCTATTATCATTATTCTATCTAGTTTATATTCTCGCATTGCATAATTTGCAGCTATGGCAACATTGTTAAATATGCAATAGCCCATTGCATGTGTTGAATGAGCATGGTGACCTACTGGTCGCATAAGTGAGAACGCATTTTGAACATTCCCTTCTAAAACGGCTTTCGTTGAGGTAACAGCACCAGACGCACCTAAACGTGCTAGATCAGCAGCAAAAGGAGTTAAATATGTATCAACACTGATCCTTTTTTTTTGATCTTTTGAAAATTTTATTACCTTGTCAACATAATGTTTTGTGTGGGAACCAAGGATATACTCCCATGGAATAGTCTCTATTTTAATTTTTTCAAGAGAATCAAGAACTTTGCTTTTATTTAAGTATTCAATTAATTTTTCTAATCGAATTGCTGATTCTGGCGATTCCGGATGCGTATGTTGTGAGAAACTAGAATCGTTAACAAAGCCTGTAATCATAAAAAGCGCCTAGATAAATAATCTATATAAAATTTTCAATAAATCCTTTACTCTCAATTCTTTTATTTATTAACCTAACAAGAATCATTATTTTTTCCAACAATCATAATCATCTTAGAATTTGAGATTGAATATTTTTGAAAATATTTTAATGCTGATTCCTCACAGACTAATGAAAAAATATTTTGTAATAAAATATTTTGTATCAAGTTAAGTAACTGTATTAATTAATCTAAATATTAAATATTTACTAATTATACCTCATCTATCATTTCACAAAAAAACTTGACAAGGTTTGCAATGCTATTTAGTATCCTCGTCAATTACCAGGATACAAATTTATTTGGAGATTAATTATGTCAAGTGATGTATTGGACCTAGTTGTGACAAACGGTACGGTTGTGCTTGGAGGAGGAAGGTATCAGATAGATATAGGTGTAAAAGATGGAAAAGTTGCAGTACTGGCACCTGAAGACATGATGCCTTCAGCTAAAGAAATTATAAATGCTAAAGGGCATTTCATTTTACCAGGGATTGTAGACTCTGAAGCACACCCTGGCTGCTATGTTCCATTTGAATATGATATGCTAACAGAATCAAAAGCTGCTGCATGCGCTGGAATAACCACATGGGGAATTCAGGCTCCAACAACTAGACTGGGAACAAAACCATTCAAAGAAGTAGTTGGTAAGTCTGATGTTGTTTCATTCAATCAAACTTTCCCTTCAGGAAGAGATGTAATCAATGATGTTAGTCATGTTGACGCTTATTTGACATACATGCTTGAAACAGATGAACAAGCGCATGAAATTCCACAATATGCAGAGGAACATGGTGTAACATCATATAAACTATACCTTCAAACAAGGGGCATGAAGGGTATGTCTGATGATGATGATACGAATTGGCCAAGCCGCCGTGCAGGACTTGGAACTGGTATAGATGATGGAACAGTTTTTTTGGTCATGGAGCAGATTGCTTATCTTGGATATCCAGGTATAGTTCATATACATCCAGAAAACTGGGAAATTGCAAGGATTTTTGAGTCGCGACTTAGAGCTGCCGGTCGCACAGATTTTGGTTCTTGGACTGATCGCTCACCTGATTTTTTGGAAGCACAGCACATTCGTGCTTATTCATATTTAGCAAATCAAACTCCAGGACATGTTCCATTATACCTTCAACATTGTACAACAAAACTAAGCTTTGAAGAGGTTTTGAAAGCCAGAGCTGAAGGTCTTGAAGTATACGCACAGACCGGTCCTCCTTGGCTTTGGGCCGAACCAGAATTTGGATGGAGAATTAATGTGCCATTAAGACGGAGGGAAAATATTGATGCTCTCTGGAGGGCGCTTGCTGAGGGTATAGTTGATGTTGTAGGCTCAGATCATGTTGTCGGATGGGAACCTTCATCTTACTCAGAAATGTACAACCCCAATATTTGGGATTGTCGTACAGGCTTTAGTCGAGTTGAATTATTTTTACCAGTATTACTTTCTGAAGGAGTAAACAAAAATAGAATTAGTATTGAAAGGGTAGTGCAGGTTAGTTGTGAGAATCCTGCAAAAACTTCAGGTTTATGGGGTCAGAAAGGCTCATTACTACCTGGATTCGATGCTGATATGGTCATTATTGATCTTGGTCGTGAAGTTAAAGTAGGAAAGGAACACATTAACACCCGTTCAGGTTGGTCAATAATGGAAGGACATACTTTTAACGGCTGGCCTATTAAGACAATACTTCGTGGGAAAGTTACTGCTGAATGGGCAGACGATTCGCCAGGAATGCGTCCAGTTGGAGAACCAAGAGGTTCTTACCTACCAAGAAAATTGAAGCCTAAAAATGAAGTTATCAATGCCGCAAGTCCAGCAAGGGTTTCCGTTACCGACAGATGGGAAAGATCTGACTTTGATCGACCAGGTTTCTCTGAAGAAACACTTAGATACACAAAGGTGAAAAAAACATAGATTTAATCTGGGTGAAAAAGTTAATATTTAGCAAAAAATATGACGGATTTTAAGATTCAACCCATCATAACTTTTTCTAGTGTTTCAAAAAATTTTGGAGAAATATCTGCTCTAGAAAATATTAATATTAGTGTTAATCATGGTGAATTTTTAGCCCTAATTGGGCCATCCGGTTGCGGAAAGTCTACTATACTAAGATTGGCATCAGGACTGGATTCTCCATCATCTGGTAAAATAGATATTTCTACAGATAAAGTTGGATATGTTTTTCAGGACGCTACATTAATGCCTTGGAGAACAGTGAGGAAGAATGTTGGGTTACTTGCTGAGCTTGAAAAATTTGATAAGGAGATAATTAAGAAAAAGACAGATGATATCCTAGAATTGGTCGGTTTAGAAGATTTTGCCGATCATTATCCATTTGCTTTATCCGGTGGGATGAAAATGCGCGCAAGTTTAGCCAGATCGTTAGTTTTGGATCCAGAACTTTTCCTTTTTGATGAACCATTTGGAGCACTGGATCTGATAACTAGGGGGAGGTTAAACGTTGAGTTATTGCAATTGTATACCAGCAAAAAATTTACGTCTTTGTTCGTTACGCACTCAGTAGAAGAAGCACTATTCCTGAGTTCCAGAGTTATAGTTTTCTCAGGGAGACCCGGAAAAATCAAAGGTGAGTTTGAAGTTCCATTTAAATATCCACGTGATACTAAAATACGTTATAGTTCTGAATTTGCAGAATTGTCTGGTGAGGTGGGAAAAATATTAGAGGATTCTTCATGAACAAATTTGGATATTAGATGTTACGTTCTTATATAAACCGCTCTGTTCCACCCATTCTGGTTTTACTTTTGGTAGTAGGAATACATTATTCCATAACTTATGGAGTTTTGGAGCCTACCAGGAGATTTCTACTTCCACCACCACACTCAATTATCTACGAAGGATTTTTTGTCCCGAAGCATCGAGATGAAATATTCAGAGGTTTATTGCTAACCACAAAAGTTTCGTTAATCGGATTGGGAATAGCATACTTAATAGGGTTTTTTACTGCACTATTGATGAGTCAGGCAAAATGGATTGAAAGGTCTCTTTATCCATGGGCCGTTTTCACACAAACTGTACCAATATTGGCACTTGTTCCTACTATTGGATTTTGGTTTGGTTTTGATATTCAAGCTAGAATCATTGTTGTCGTTATAATTTCAATTTTTCCAATTGTTATTAATACCCTAACAGGATTAAATGGAGCCAGCAGAAATCTTCATGATCTTTTCACATTACATAAAGCAAGTCGCTGGACTCGTGCAACAAAACTTATGATTCCTTATGCACTACCAGATATGTTTACAGGACTTAGAACTTCTGCAGGCCTTGCAATCATAGGTTCAATCGTTGGTGACTTTTTCTTTGGAAGGGGAAGCCCGGGGCTTGGTATGTTACTCAAAGTATATAGTTCAAGGCTTAGAACGGAAGAACTACTATCGGCAACTTTTGTCGCATGCCTACTGGGCGTAGTTGTGTTTTGGACTTTTTCATATTTGGGAAAGCGATTGGTTGGACATTGGTCTGAAGCATGGTCAGGTTAATGTTAATATAATAGTTATTTGCCCTTTCCAGAAAAAAAATTATAAGGTGATGAGAAACTATCTACAAAAAAGATGTGTGTTTTACAGTAATGGTCGACGTGGTCCTCCTTTTTTTGATTTGCAATTATTCATAACTTAATACTTTTTAAGTACACAATTAAATTAAAAGGTGAATATGAAAATTAATAAAATAGTTATAAGTTTGGTTACGTTTTGCTTTCTTGTAGGTGGGTCAAACGTGATGGCTAGATCAATCTCCCTAACTGGAATATGTCCTAACCCAATAGCTATTCAGCTGGATTGGCAGCCCGAGTCCGAGCATGGTGGTATTTATGAGTTGGTAGGAAATGGGTACAAAATAGATAGTGACAACAAAAAAGTTAGTGGCCCACTAATGGCTTCTGGGCAAAAAACCGGCATCAATGTAGAGGTTCGAATTGGCGGACCACCAGTAGGATTTCAACCAGCTCAGGCGCTAATGTATGCTGATACAAGCATTTTTATGGGGTTTTCCAGAGTGACAGAACTTATTAGCAGTTACAAAGACTTGCCTATAGTAGCCGTAATGGCCACCCTTGATAAGAGTCCATTTTCAATTTATTGGGACGCTGCAACTTATCCGAATGTGAATAGGATTTCTGATCTAAAAAAACATAACGTAACGATAATGCTAGGACGTCCGGACATTGGATGGAAGTATTTTGTTGCAAAAGGGATCATGAATAAATCTCAGATGGATCTGAGTGATATGGCTAAGCCTGCGGCTTTTATAAGTGCAAATGGTAAATTGGCTGAAGCTGGTTTTGCAACAGCAGAACCGTTCCTCTACGAAGTTGAAATAGCTGAATGGGGTAAACCTGTCAAGGTCCAATTACTTCATGATGCTGGATTCCCAGAGTACTTTCAAGCATTGGCAGTAAAAAAAGAGGACATTGATAAAAAATCAGAGTGCTTAGAAAAACTCGTCCCGATTATTCAACAATCTCATGTTGATTATATCCAAAATCCTAATAAAACAAATGAGTTGATTGTTAAACTTGCCAAGACATATCTCACGGGATGGGTATATTCAATGCCAGCTGCAAAATTTTCGCATAGACAACAATTAGCATTGGATATTGTAGGTAATGGTGAAAACTATTTTATTGGTGACTTTAATCCAAGCAGGGTTGAGAGGCTGGTAGAAATAGTAGGTTTTGTAACAGACGTTGATGTTTCATCTTTGGATTCAAGGGAGATGGTAACAAATAAATTCCTTGATCCATCAATAGGACTTTGATGAAAAAACCTAAAAAGTTAAGGCTCGTTATGGTTCAACCTAGAATCATTGTCGAGCCTGATCCAGAAAGAAACGTCGAAAAAGCCATATCATATATTGAAAGTGCATCTAAGGGAAATGCAGATTTGGTGCTTTTTCCTGAGGGATATCCTGGTCCAATTCTTAGGAAACCAAAATTATTTTATGAGGCTGCCACCAGAATTAATGAAGCTGCAAAGGAGCATAAAATCGCTGTTTGTTGGAGCAGGATGGAACACTGTGCTGACGGTCACTTTCGCTTAGTTGCTTATGTTATAGACTCCAGCGGTACTCAAATATTACGCTATCCAAGGGCGCACACTGCAACACTACCTTTGAGAGAAACAAAAGTATGGGTTGCACCTGGCGATAAGGGGCCTCCTCTTTTCAGTCTGAACGGTGTACCAATGTCCGTTGTTGTTTGCTCGGAATTGTGGATACCGGAATATACGCGTGTAGCAGCAATTTGTGGAGCCGAAGTCATTCTCTCTCCCGCTGGTGGAGGTTTCACATCTTTGAAAGAAAATTGGGAAATTATAGCTAGAGCACGGGCGATTGAGAATTTGTGCTATCTTGCTCTCACAAACAATATTTGGGGAAATGAAGTTGGTTCTGCAATGATTTCTGGACCAGAAAAAATAGAGGCTGCATCAGGTACTGAAGAAATGATTTTCGGTTCCATAGATCTAGAAAGAGTAAGGTGGTTACGTTCAAGAGACGATTCTATTTCAGAACCAAAACCTTTTGCATCTATACCAGGGCTTTTAAGAGCAAGGAGGCCTGAATTGTTTAAAGAGCTTACAAGATCACAAGAACATCTTTTTGATTACTACAAAAAAAAATTCCCGGCGGAAAAGGTAAAGAAGGTAGTAGAAGATGCTAGTACGCGGTAAATATATTCTAACTTCAGCTGTTCCAGAAGAGATTCGTAATGGAGCATTAAGAATTCAGAATGGTATTATTACCGAAATTGATGAATGGGCGGTACTTCATTCTAAGTTTCCAGATGATCAAATTGCAGGAGGCCCTAATGACATTATAATTCCAGGTTTGATTAATGCGCACGGGCATTTTTCAGAAGCCCTTATAACCGGTATTGCAGAACAGTATACTCTTTGGGAGTGGATTCAAGAACTTGTTGGTCGTGTAGGCCCAGTCTTAGATTTTGACATGGCATATGTCGGGACATTGCTTTCGGGAATTCAAATGCTTCAAAGTGGGGTCACGCTGGTGAATGACATGTTTGTTTATGACCCAATTAATACTAAATCTGCAACTCCCGGAGTTGTGAAGGCACTAGAAGAAATAAGATTACGTGGAATTGTTTCCTTTGGAGCTGGAGATATGAGATCTGGAGTATCTGTACAAAGACTTTTAAAAGAGCATGAATCATTAGCTGAAGCATCGGAAAATAGTAAATTATGTAATTTCAGTGTTGGAGTTGCAACTTTAAGAGTGCAATCTCCAAAGTTGTTTAAAGAAACAATTAATTTTTCCAAAAGAGGAAATTTTGGTGTTCACATCCATCTGCAGGAGGTGCGTGAAGAAGTTACAGCTGTGAGGAATGATCTAGGACTTACACCAATTCAGTTCTGCTCACAAGAAGGACTATTTGATAATCCAACCATTGCTGCCCATTGTGTTTGGATAGATTCAGAAGATACAAGAATTTTAGCAGATCAGTCAGTCAGTGTTGCTCACAATCCTATCGCAAACATGATCCTTGCTTCAGGAGTTTGCCCCGTACCGGAATTGCGTGGTATGGGAGTTAATGTAGGTATAGGGATAGATGGAGCTGGAAGCAACGATAGCCAAGATATGTTAGAGTCAATAAAAATGACCCCACTGCTGCAAAGAGTAAAGCGTCTACAGGCGACTGCATTATCTGCTCGTGATGCCTTCAAGATGGCTACTATTGAGGGGGCAAAAGCACTTGGTGTGAACAAAGAATTAGGATCACTAGAAGTTGGTAAAAAAGCAGATTTTGTTGTTTTAAATGGCAATTCACCAGTGTTAGCAAATATTCACGATCCTTTTCAAGCGATTGTGTATTGTGCCGGGAAAAGAGAGGTAAGGGAAGTTTGGGTTGAGGGTGAGATAGTCCTTAAAGACGGTGATGTACTTAACGTATCTTTAGGTGAAGTTGTTGAACGTTCAAGGGAACTAGCACTTAAACTTGTAGAATCTGCAGGTCTTTCCAAGTTATCCAGTTTGTTTTAATAAAGTAAAAGGAACCAAAACTGTGTGTAATTTTGGTTGGACTTCATATTAGAAAAAATATTGCTTCTGGATAATAAACTACCTCATAGCTTGGTTGTTGCGGGGAATTAGGGGGCGCTAGAACAATGTAAGTAGCTCAACATCAATGATTTTCAATTTGCCACGGTGTACACGGTGTAATTGCATGTAGTCTTTCTCTGTATCACGATTAAGAACATATGTACTGATGATCTCTTCATTAGTATGTTGACTAACTGTGTTGACAAAATAGCTATCTGTCCGAAATTCTCCTCCCCAAAAGACTTTTTTGCAGATTCAAAACTACGAAATATTTCTCGAGTCCTATTACTTATAACTTTTTGAATGATTTTATTAGGTCTATACATCGTAACCGACTGAATCAAGAAGTGAACTTGATCTATATCAGTTCATATCTCTAAAAAATAAAACTCATAATGATCGGTAATCACAATACATACATAATTGAGAACTTGATCAACTTCTTCGTCAAAAACAACTCATTTATTTTTTGCGGGACATATAAAATAATATATCAATACTGATACATGGCGGCTTTTGTTAACATATTCTCTCATCAACTGTAATTGTCACAAAATAAATTTTGCAACAAGCTGCAACAAATTAAACCGCAAAGAAATCAATTTTTTTTACTATTGATAAAAAATATAGTGTTAATTAACGACTTAATTGATCTCTTTTTATTTCAATGGAAAAACTTTAATTAACAATATAATCCAAAGGGTCTTATGGCTATTGACATTTTTGAATTTGCAGGTGAATTTTTAACAGAAACGGATAAAGAAGTCTTTAAAGCAGCAGGTTGGGGACGTAGAGCCGGCTTTGGGAATAGACCTGCGATTTTAATTGTAGATGTCAATTATAATTTTTGTGGTGACCGCCCAGAACCAATTTTAGAATCGATAAAACGTTGGAGATACTCTTGTGGGGGAGTAGCGTGGGACAGGTCTATACCTGCAATCATCAAAATTTTGAAAAGTGCTAGAGAAAAACGATTGCCCATTATTTATACAACTAACCCACGCAGAAAAGACGGATTTGATTTAGGCATATGGACTCTAAAAAGCCATAGATCTGAAGATCAGGTTGATGTCCAAGGTCATATAGGCAATGAAATTGTGAAAGAAATTGCTCCGGAGGATTCCGATCTCTTTATAGAAAAACGGAAACCTTCTGCTTTCTTTGGCACACCTCTAATGAGTCATTTGAGCATGATGAAAGCTGATTCACTTATTATTGTTGGATCGACAACAAGTGGATGCGTAAGAGCGTCCGCAGTAGATGCACTTTCATATGATATAAAGGTTACAATCCCCCATGAGGGAGTTTTTGACCGTGGTGAAGCATCCCATAAGTTAGCATTATTCGATTTGCAAATGAAATATGTCGATGTGACAGATTTGGATGAAGTTTTAGATTATTTAAAAAAATTACCTACTGGTCTTTTCGATGAGGACTTCCCACCATCAGCTCAAGCGGCAAAAGATTAATGAGAATTGATTATCTTAACAAAATTTATTTTTTTAAATAAAATTATGAATTTATTAATGAAAAAAGTTTAAATAAATAGGCTTCATATGAATGATTTGACAAGAGAAAACAGATTTCATGAATCTTCAATTAAAATTCGTGAACCATTTATAATAGATCCTTCTCTGTGCATTTATTCTCCTCAGGAGAATGTTGATTCTCTAGAACATCCAAGAATAAGAAGTTGGATGAAATTCATAAAAAATGATTGGGAACCCAGCCCAACCCCAAAAGGTTTCAAGAGATTAGCACTAATTATTCCTTGCACAAAATATAAACCATATCTGACAAGTAGAGAACATAAGGCTATAAATTCCTCACTACTTAGAGACGGATGGGAGCCTGCTGGAAACAGTGATGCTCCATCAGAATTAGAAAAATTTATTGAAGATGGTGATGACCCGAGAATTTTCCATGAGGGATCGCTTAAAAAAAGGAATTTAATTTTGGATAGAATTGTTATTTCAGAGCCACTAGGGCTTGTTCCTTATCAATTTGTATACTATTGGAAAGGGAAACAAAGTCCGGCAACATCATATGATGATCCAGGTTTATTTGAGTCAAGAGGAACTTCGATCTCTCCTTATAGGGAAGATTGTACTGCAACAAAAGTCAGTGGCGGGAAATGGCGGTGGGGATCGTCAGAGCGCAGTTCATATGTACATATGCATAACTATTTAGCGGAAGTTATTGCCTCCTCTTTGAAGAGGGTATCCAACAATTACCATTGTATAGGAGCTTGGGTTTCTCCCGGATTAACACATCGAAGTTTTTTGGCAGATCAAAAACTACGAAAAGAAGAAGGCATTCCTCAGGCCAGAAAAATTGAAGGTGGGAGTAAAAAACTATATGGAGTACTAGATATTGAACCAGAAATGTTAAGAATTATGCCAACTATTGAGCAGCTTAAAATGTCTCAACAAAAACTGGAGAAAAGGCTAAAAAATGAGGGTAGGAATTCATCCCCAAGAACTGTACGTTCAATTTACGCACGAGGTGATGGAAATGATACTCCATTAGGTTTAAAAGAGGCTCTGGAGTTTTTGTTGAAATGGCTTAATCAAATCGACTAAAAATAATACATATGACTTCCAGCATAAGTGAAATCAAGTCTCCAGCAGATGGTACTGTTCTTGGGGAAGTAGAATATTTATCTGAAAAAGATATCCCTATTTATGTTTCAAAAGCTAGGAAGGCATTCAAAAGTTGGTGTTTTTCGGCACCTCATGAAAGAGCTCAAATTTTAAGGAATGCCGCTAACAAATTAATTTCCAAACAGAAAGAACTTGAGATCTTACATGCCAAAGAAAGTGGTAAAGTACTATTACAGTCTCGCAAGGAAATATCGGGAGCAGCTGTGCTTCTTGAGGCTAATGCTCATATAGGACAATATAAATCAGGAAATATCGCACCAACTGGAGCCTTGCCCAACGGTGAGCGTGATCTGACAATTATTGAAAGGGTTCCACTAGGCGTTGTAGTCTGCGTAATACCTTTCAATTTCCCTATTGAATTAACATTCGAAAAAGCAGCTGCAGCCATAGTTGCTGGCAATGTGGTGCTACTTAAACCTCCTCCCCAAAATCCACTTGCAACCATGATGGCAGCCCAAATATTAAATGACTCAGGCTTGCCAAAAAATGTTCTACAGGTTCTACCAGGTTGCAATAAATTTAGCGCTGCATTATGTTCTGATTCTGATATTAACGCTGTCAGTTTAACAGGAAGTGTTAATGCTGGAATTTCACTAGCGAAATCTACAGCAAAACTTCTTAGACCACTTCATCTAGAACTGGGTGGCAATGGTGTCGCTGTTATTCTTGAAGATGCAGATCTTGACTATGTCGTGTCAGAAACTTTACGAGGACGCCTTTTAATGAATGGTCAGGCTTGTGCTGCAACAAAAAGGATTGTTGTCAAAGAAACAATTGCAGATGAATTAAAAGAGAAACTTGATGCTGCTCTGGAAAAAATAAAAATGGCTAATCCTGAACTTCCTGAAAGCAATTTAGGACCACTAATTAATTATGAAAGTGCATTAAGAGTTGTTTCGCAGGTCGATTCTATCGTCAAACAGGGAGGAAAACTTGTGAGAGGAAATATAGAAACCGGGGATGCCTGGTATCCTCCAACCATCATAGATTATGTGCCAAAAAATGCTGATGTCGCTATCGACGATGAAATTTTTGGTCCTGTATTCCCTATCATAAGAGTAAAAGAAGATAAGGAAGCAGTTGAAGTAGCAAACCAATCTTCTCTAAAGCTTACAGCAGCTGTTTTTTCATCCGATTTAGAACACTCTTTCAGAGTTGCACACCAGCTGAATTTTGGTGGCATAGTAATCAATGGAACCAATAATTACAGACCACCTGTTGTTCCGTTTGGAGGAGTCGGCTTGGCTGGCAACGGTAGGGAAGGTTTGGGTTACACATTTGATGAATTGACTAGGTCACGTTTTATAGCCGTTAGGAATCTTCGTCCTCCGAGTGAAATGTTAAAAGGGATTTATGGCTGACTCTGAATTAAAGTCAAAAGTTGCCTTCACAGCAAAAATGCTTGTTAGAGCAGGCCTTATTGAAGGTTTTGGACACGTTTCCGCAAGAACAAAAGGAGGATTTTTTATAACAAGCACTGAACCATTAGCAAACACAGTTGCAAACGATGTCATCCTTTATGAATATTCAAAAACTTTGAAAAGTAAATCTAAAAACCTTCCCCTTGAAACTCCAATGCATGCCGCCATTTACCGAGAAAGAATTGACGTTAATGCAATTTGTAGGGGTCATGGGAAATTTGTTTCAAATTGGGCCGTAAGCTCCGAAGAACTTCCATTACTTCACGGTCTCGGGGCAATTGCGGGAGAAAAAGTAAAAAATCATAATGACATAAATCTGATTACTAATGCGGATTCTGCAAAAAAAGTTGCCGAAACATTGGGAACAGATGTTTCATTAATTCTTGGTTCAAATGGATGTCTTTCAATTGGGGTAAATCTCCTAGAAGCTGCAACTAGACTTTATTTCCTTGAAGAGCGAGCCAGAATTGCTATATATACTCTTAGTACTGGAATTAAGCTGAGAAAAATTTCAAAAAAAGACTGGAAGAATAGAACAAAGCATACTAGCGCAGAAACCCTGAGAGCAATGAGTTGGTTTGAAAAAACTTTTGGAAAAAATAAAATTTAGTGAACGAATGAAAATTAGGATTCTAATATGACTGGAAGTAGCAAAAAAAACAAATTTGACAATAGGTCTGTATACGATCACAAAGAAATTCTGGACTACAAAAAGAGATTTGTTAAACATCTTGCCCAAACAGTTCCAGGAGAAAAGGAAATGATAGTGGTTGAAGCAAAAGATTGCGCAATTAAGACCGCCGAAGGACTGCCATGTCTCGATATGATTTCCGGGATTGCAGTAGCAAATGTAGGTCATTCACATCCAGAGGTCGTTGATGCAGTAAAAAGACAAATGGAAAAGTTTGCACACGTAAATGTTTACGGACGTTTTACATTGATCCCACAAGTTGAAATTGCTGAACGCTTAGCAAGCGTTTCACCAGGAGATCTTGACGTAGCATTCCTCACAAGCACAGGTACAGAAGCTAATGAAGGAGCCTTGAAATTAGCCAGAAAATATACTGGTCGCCCTGGTTTCGTGGCGTTTGAACGCTCATTTCACGGTCGAACATTTGGATCTCTTTCCGTTAGCTGGCGTAAGGAATGGAGAGAACCATTTGAACCACTTCTAGAGAAAGTATCTTTTGTGCCATTTGACGATTTAAATGCTGCAGATCAGGCTATTGGAAATGAAACAGCTGCAGTAATTGTTGAACCTATCCAGGGAGAAGGTGGGGTAAGAATTCCGAGTAACGATTTTCTGCCAGGTCTGCGTAAACTTTGCGATGAAAGAGGAGCCTTGCTGATTTGCGACGAAGTGCAGGGTGCCATGGGAAGAGCTGGATACTGGTTCTCTTGCCAACACTGGAATGTAATTCCAGACATTATAACCTTAGCAAAGTCACTTGGTGGAGGTCTCCCATTGGGAGCAATCCTCTCTACAGAAAAGATTTTTTCTACTTTCCTTGATCCTCCACTTAGTCATCTAACAACTTTCGGAGGAAATCCAGTCTCTTGTGCTGCAGCAATTGCCGCATTTGATGTAATTCAGAAAGAGGACTTACTTGAAAAAACTAAAGAACTAGGAAAATACCTAAATGAAAGACTACTTTCTGCGCAGAGAGAATTTCCAGATTTAGTTACTGAAATTAGAGGAATGGGTTTGTGGTATGCATTCGATGTAACTCCTAAAAAAATAACCCTGCCGCTAGTTAAAGAGATGCAGAGTAGAGGTGTTATAGTTGGTTCGATGCTGAATTCTGAAGGGACTATCAGAGTTGCACCACCATTACTTGTTCGGCCCGCTGAGATAGACGCTTTCATAGGAGTTCTTAAAGCTTCCTTACGAACTTTGAAACATCATAAGAGTGAAAATTGATGAGCGTGAAAAGGCTGTCATCGGAAGAATTAATTATTAGGAGATTACGGTTTCTCACAACGTCTAATAAGGGAAATCACGAGAATGGCGCAATTCACATTGAAAATGGTTCAATTCATGCCGTTGATTTGTATATTAATTCAAAAAAAATTCCTGAATTTTAAACAGTTGTTGACTGGAATTGTATATGCTCACATGGTTCACCTATGTCAGTTTTTTGAAATTATGAACAGAAAAAATTTATTTAGAGGGGAAAGATGATTAAGGAAAAAAATTTTAACAACTACCATATTCGCAGGTGGTATTGTAATATTGACGAGACACTTGCAAATGAAACAGGAATTCTGGCGGATGGAAAAGCTGTACGCAAGGTTGTTGTAGCTGCAGCAATAAAAAACCCGTATTCAGGTACATTTTCAAAAGATCTTAATGAAATAATTGAAGGATCTGCAGCTCTCGGTAAAGATTTTAGTAAGAGAATTCTGAAATATTTGGACGGAGAGCCTGTAGAGAGTTATGGAAAAAGCTGTATAGTGGGTACACTTGGTGAGTACGAACATGGCAATGCATTCCTAACGACAACCTTTGCTAATCCAATTCGTGAGGCATTTGGCGGTGGAGCAGCATGGGTTCCTTCAACAGGGAAGCGTGGAAGTGTAGGGGAATCAATAGACATACCACTAGCGTGTAAGGATGCACTATATGTTCGCTCCCATTATGACACCATTACAGCATCTTTCCCAGATGCACCTTCACCTGACGAAGTTGTTGTAATTGTTGCTGTTTCAACTCGTGGACGTCTTCATGCTCGTCTCGGCGGATTGAAGTTTAATGATTTAGAGGGAAAGAATGGTCTCAGATAGAAACAAATTTTGGATAACATAAGCCAAGATTTACGAATTTGTTTTATAAAATAATTTTTTATTCAGATTGATTTTATTTTAAGTTCTTAGTTCGTATGGAAAAATATCAAACAAAAAATTCTTATTGAAAATAATAAAAAAATTAATTTAACAGGATGGATGGATATCAAATAAAAGAAGACTTGCTTGTACCGGCCTCAGAAGGAATCGCTACATTTGTTGAAAAGGGTGATTGCCTAGAAATTATTGATGTCGAAGGAAAACAGGTTGGAGATATGATGGCATGGGTATGCGAAACTAATAATGAGTGGTTTTCCCCTGCACACACAGTAACTCAAAACTGGAGAATAAAACTGAATGTAGGAGATTTGTTAGTAACAAACATGCGTAGAGAAATTTTCAAAATAATTTATGATGATGTGGGTTATCATGACATTGTCGTTCCCTGCTGTGATGAGGAAGCTTACATCCGAAGATATGGAATAGAAGGTCATCGTAGTTGTCTTGAAAATATCCGTGAAGCCTTGGTTAGAATAGGTGAGGACTGCCATCTTTCAGGAGAACTAGCCTGGAATATGTTTATGAAAAATAAAATTGGGAAAGATGGTGAAATGATTTATGAAGAGCCAATTCATGCTCCTGGATCCAAAATTATTTTAGAAGTGCTGAGGGATTCAGTAGTTGCCCTTTCAGCATGTCCTCAAGACCAGACTCCAACCAATGGTTGGAATTGTTCAAAAATGAAAATCAATATTTGGAAAAAGAAATAGACGAAAAATTATATTATTTTCTGGAATAAAGAAAGTCTGGTGGTTATGTCCTAAAGGGCATTCTAACCCGCAAACGACTTTAAATCATTATGTAAGAAGCGAGAATTTTGACCTTCGGGACACTTTGAATTTGCTCTCAAATTAAGCGGTTATGACCGAGGCAAAAACCAAACACGTCCCATGGACAACACTGATTCAGGAAGGGCACCTATCTCGCGTGTTGCTGCTTTGTTTCGGGGTTTGGCTCTATGCGGCGGATTCCACCCTGGTGGCCACCGTGATGCCGGTTGCCGTCGAGGATATCGGCGG
>Ga0209019_1000591_pt1 | contig 18332 bp, 7 predicted proteins | sample METZYME_3_300m_FD_187549 | JGI IMG/M metagenome (GOLD analysis project Ga0209019, IMG submission 187549) | Marine microbial communities from oxygen minimum zone in mesopelagic equatorial Pacific - METZYME_3_300m (SPAdes) (version 2) | ecosystem: Environmental > Aquatic > Marine > Oceanic | place... | reverse complement strand
TGATGGCGGCCATGCTGCGCTTGGCTGCCGTTGAAGCCGACGACGACGACCTCAAAAAACTGCTCCGCCGCCTGACCGGTGACACCGCCGAACTGGAGCCGTGGCGCCTGGAGGCGTTGTCCGCCCTGCTGGCCGGCACACGCAGCCGGCAGCTGCCGCTCGATGCACAGTTCGCCAACGCGAATTTCCGGCAGGCCCTCCGCGCGATGGTCGGTAATGCCGGGGCCACACCGGACGGACGAGCCGCCGCGCTGAAGCTGCTTTGCCGACTGCCCGGTGAACAAGACAAGACCGACCGGTTGCTTGCCGGGCAACTCTCAGCCCGTTCCCCAAGGGAGCTGTTCGATTTCAGCATCAGGGAGCTGGCCGGGCGCGACCCGTCCTCGGCTATTCTGCTGGCCAAATGGAAGGGCTATTCCCCCAGCCGAAAACGAGCGGTACTCCAGCAACTCCTCACCGGCGAGCGCTCCATCCGGGGTCTCCTCGCCGCCATCCGCGGCAACGAGATCGCGATCGCGGAGATCGGCCCGGTTTTCCGGCAGTTCCTCACCACCCACCGCAACAAGGCGCTCCGAAGCCGGGCGGTCGAGCTACTTGGCCGGCAAACCACAAGCCGCAGTGAACTCGCGGCCGGGCACCTGGCCAAGGCCGGAGCGCTTGACGGCTCGGCCGACAACGGCGGAAAGCTTTTTGCGCTGCACTGCGCCGCCTGCCACAGCCTTGGCGGCATCGGCAATCCCGCGGGGCCGGATCTCGCCTCGCTCGGTGATAAGTCCGCGCGCGCGCTGTTTACCGCAATCCTTGACCCCAACCGCGCCGTGGAGGACCGGTTCATGGTTTATTCGGCCACCACCAGTGGGGGGGATGGAGTTGCCGGCATGATCACGGGTGAAACCGCAACCAGCATCACGCTGATGGACCTGGCAGGTCAGCAACGGCAACTGCTTCGTAGCAACGTAGCCTCGCTCTCGAGTCTCGGCCGTTCCCTCATGCCGGAGGGCCTCGAGCAGGTGCTGTCCGTGCAGGACCTAGCCAACCTGGTGGCGCACATCAACGCCTCCGGCGCGCCGCCCAAGCGCCAGCCCGGCAACACTCCCGGGCGGGTCAAGGCCGGCACTGATGGGACGTTGCTGCTCACTGCCTCCAACGCGGAGATTTATGGCGAGACGCTAATGTTCGAGGAAAAGTACGGCAACCTCGGCTTTTGGCGATCGGCAAATGACAAGGCCGTCTGGAGCGTCGAGGCGAAGGTGGCCGGTGAGTACGAGGTACGGCTCAACTGGGCACGTGACGGCATCGGCACAAGTAACCACCTTCAGCTGCGGATTGGCGCCGCCGAGTTGATTGCGCCGGTCGAGGGCACCGGCACGTGGGATGACTACCGCGAAGCTAGCCTGGGCACGATCCGACTTGATGAGGGCAAGCAACGCGCTGTCGTCCGGCCCGCCGGCAAACTGGACAGTTTCCTGTTCGATCTTAAATCCATCCGTCTCGTGCCCAAAAACTGAACCTCCGCTTGGCCAAGCGGTTCAGTTTGTCTTCTCGATCCCCTTGAAGCGGACGGTGCGCGTGTCCATCTCGCGGCCGGTCGGCTTGGCCAGGCTCCCGTACAGGTTTGGCCGGCGCGTCTGAATCCAGCGCATGCCGACATTCATCGTCAACTGCTCCGCCTCAAGCTCGGCGATGATCATTTTGTCGGCGGCCACCCACGTTTCCGCGAGAATTTCGCCGTAGGGATTGAAAATCATCGCGTTGCCGGTTCGCACCTCGTCGCCGTCGATGCCGACGCCGTTGCTGAAGATGAGAAACATCCCATTGTCATGCGCCCGGGAGGGCAACCAGCGTAGCAACCACTCACGGCCTTTTGAGCCGTAAAACTCGGCCTCGATCTCCTTCGGATTTTCGCAGCGTGCGTGCCACAGCGCTTGGTCGATCACACCCATGCAGCGCGGACTCGGCGTGCGGCAGCCGCCGGTCTGGTGCGGCGCGATCAATATCTCCGCCCCTTTGAGCGCCACGATTCGCGTGTTCTCGAACAGGTTGTTATCATAGCAGATCAGGATCGCCGCACGGCTACCGTTGGGCAGATCGAACACCGTGAATTCGCTGCCGCTTGTGATGTGTTCATTGACGAATGCGTGCAACTTCCGGTGGCACACCGTCTGCCCGTCCGGCATCGCCACGACGTAACTGTTAAACATCTCGCCTTCGTCGCTGATCTCGAGCAGGCCGGCCCCGACGCTCAGGTTGTGCCGCTTGGCCAAGCGCAGCAATTCCCCCGTTGTCGGCCCACTCGGTACCGGCTCGGCGAGGGCCGTGAGCTGTTCGCCGCTCAGGTCACGAAGAAACCAGTAGCCGGTGATGCACATCTCCGGGAACACCACCAGTTCGACGCCCTGCTCCGCCGCCTCGGCGGTGAAACGGCGCACCTTGTCGAGATTCGCCTGCTTGTCGCCAGGCGCGTGCTCGAATTGTACGGAGGCAACCTTGGTGTCCTTCATCAAAACTCAGTCAATCTCACTCAAGCCGAACGGGAACAGGTTAACCCCGCAGGCTATCTCGCGGTGCGCCGCGGTGAATCCGGGCTGGCCGTAGTCAATGAACGACTGCGCAGCCAAACGGCCGTTATCGACCTGGATCGATTTTACCTTTGTTTCCAGAAAATAATTCATGAGCAGCGTTATCGGCCGCCAGAATTACCAGCTGGTTGAACTGCCGTAAAGTTCAGGTGTGTCGTCATCACTCCGGCTTGGGCGCGGCGAGATGAATCAGGCCAAGTGCGATAAACAGCGCCAGCAGCAGGCCCAGTTTTTCCGTTGGGAACCGCTCACCGCCGGCCTTGGCGCTCAGCACAACCCGCAGCTCCTTACTGCCCTTGCCTTGCACCGACTGGCTAAAGTTGAGTATCTGGCCAACACCCGGGAGCGTGGCCTGTATGGCGCCGGTCTCGGCCTCGATCGCTTCCTGTTGGCGGACGATGCGCTCGGCCAGTCGGCGGAATGCGGTGTTGTCTTCGATGGTGTTCAGGTCCATGACCTGCTTCACCTGCGCCTGGGTGTATTTCACGCCCTTGCCCTGCTGCAGCGGAATGGCGGCCTGCTGCTGCTCGGCCTGTTGCAAGGCCACGCTGCTATTTATCAGGAAATTATTGCGGCGCATGTTGATGCCCATCATCGCCTGCTGGGTTTTTAGTTTCTGTAACTGGACGCGGGCGTCCTCGTTGAACGCGGCGTCGTTTTGCGACAGCTTATAGGCCGACTCCAGCGCGCGGCGCGCCTCCCGCTGGTCGCCCTCTGCGATCTTCTGGTTGCCGATCTGAAGCATCTCTTCGGCCTTCTGTGTTTGGCGCTGTTGGATTTTGTACTCGTTGTCGAGGTACACTTTTGAAGCGCTTTGCGGAGCCTGAGCGCCTCCTCGTGAACTCACGCTAACACCTCCTTGAGGCGGCGCTGGTTTTGCCTCGTGATAGGTTACCGTCGAGGCGTCCTCGTCCACCTCGATACCCAGGCCAGCCGGTGCGTGGACCGTCCATTTCAGGTTCTCCATCGGCAGCTGAATTACCGGGCCTTGGATCATTTTTTGTGTGGCACCGACCGGCGACTGGTAAAAGAATTCAACCATCGACCAACTGTTTTCGCCGGGGCTTTTCTCAAGCGGAATCACCACCTGTTCGTCGTCCTCCCACGGCAATACTCCCTTGCTGTCAATAAATGCCGACCAAAACTCGGCCCCTCTGGGCAAGTTGACGCGTAGCTCGCGTTCCTCGCCCTGGCGAAGTTGCAACCGCACGTGCGTCACTGCGTTGGTCGAACTCGACAACTCGGTGCGGAACTGAGCACTGATCACCTGCGCCGCCACAACCTCGGCGATATCCTGGTTCTCGGCGGTGACACTCAGCGTCGCTGGCTTGACGGAGCGGTAGACTAATTGCGTCTCCTCGAGATTGAGCGCGCCCTTGAGCGAGCGGGGCACCTGGCTCCACTCGACGCTGTACAGGCCATCCGGCACCGATCCCGGCTGGAGCAGGATGCGGCCCTCAGTGCGCACGCTGATAAATCCGCGTTGCAGATTCACATCGACCGCCTGCAGGCTCTGCACCTCCACCGCCGAGTCGGCATCCTCGACGCGCGAAACCTGGTACGACACGGTGAGCTGATACTTGCCGATCATGCGGCGGTCAAGTTTCACATCCCACACCGCGCGGCCATCCTCGGCAGCGTCGCTCTTGACGAAGTCGGTAACCTGATCGCCGCTGAAACCCACGCCCTGCGCCGCATCCGGCAACGCCACGCGTAGAGTCTTCACGCTGGTGTTCTCGATCTGGTACTCCAGCACGCCGCGATACTTGACCGTGCCCTGCCGGATTGAGGCGTCCTGCAGGAACACCGCCTGGATCCACGGATCCACCCGCTCGATGTCGAACGACAGCGTCCAGGCGCCCTGCAACAGGCGGAACGCCAGCACGCCCCGGTCGGGGATGCCGGCCTGCTTGGGATCGAGCTGCGACACGCCCTCGCGATCCTTCATGTACACGCGGATGCCCTGCTCAGGGATGATGAACAACTGACCGCTCTCCTTGGTCGCCTCGCGGATCGCCACGCGCGGCACTTGCCAGCTCTCGGTCTTCTCGAGCCCGGCTCCGGCGAGGTTGACCTGAAACTGTGCGTTGCCCTCGGTCTTGCCCTTGAGATGCAGCGTCACAACCGTGTCGTCTCCGTCCCCGATGTCAGTCCAGTGGCTTAGCGCGTTGCCGGTGATCGACTCAATCTCAAGCCCAGTCGGCAAGGCAAAGCTCAACTTGAATACACCGGCGCGGGTGATCCTAGCGGCGAGATCCACCAGCAGCACGCTCCGGTCCTCACCGAGTGACAGCCGCTGGTTGGTCGTCACGCGGATATCCGGCTGCACGGCCGAGGCGGACACCGTTAATCCCACGGCACGGCCCGAGTACCGATATGCCCGGCGCACGGTCAACCCGGCAAACTCGCCCTGCACCGACTGGGCCATCACTGCCGGGAAATCCTCGAGGTTGATCGGCGCGAGGCCGTCCACCGAGGCTCTGTCCAGTTGCACCTCGGACCCGGTGCCGAGGGCGGCGAGGCCCAGTTCGCCCGCCGCGCCGTTCACGCCAAGTAGACCAAGCGTCTTTTCGTACGGGAACGCTCCGGCCGACTGCTGCGAACGCACCCGAAGATCAAATGACGCCTTTTGCGGCGCGGCAAACTGGATTTGCAGCATCCCGGCTTCCGGGTCGAAGCGCCACGAGGCAACGAGCTTCGAGATGACGTCCGTCACCGTGATACCGTCCAGCACGGCAATGGACAACTCGCTCAACTGCCCTTGGGCCAGGCGCACCTTGAGGTCGTGCACGCCCGCGACGATCCCGGCGGTCGGGATGAAGAGCTGCTGGAACTCCGCGTAGAAGACCGGCTTCTCGATGCTCTCGTCGCGCGCCTTGGGCTTCCAGTTGACGCGCGCACCTGGCTTGGGCGGCAACACCAATTCGGCTTTGTTGATCCTGTCTTTCGTAAATGTATGTTTAAGCGACACGGCATCCAGCGAGGTGACCTCGAGTTCCTGCCCGCGCATTTCGAGCGACAACCGGTTCACCATTGCCGGCTGTGTCGGCACGCTGAAGCCCCACTCGCCATTGACACGCGTCATGCGCGTCTCGTACTCAAAACCGACGTCGTACACACCCGCCTCGTTGGCGATGAGCTGCTGCGATGCCGCCTTGCCGGCGGTGAACTGTGCCAGCTTCAGTTTGCCGTCCTTGAGATCGATGCTCTTCAGCACAGCCGGCGCGGACAGGAACTGAATGCGGCTGCCGGCCTTGGCCTCCCACTTGAGCGTGCCGGTGAGCGTCACGCGGCTGTTGGCCGCCTGACCACTCTGCACCACGGAGAGCAACCGTCCGCCGTCCAGCTTGGCTGGTTGGCCAAGCGCCGTTTCGTCGCTCAAAAACAAGCCAAGCAGGATCGCCGCCGTGACCGCAGCAGCCGGGGCGGAGCCTCCCGTTGGCTTGGGTGGCTTGGGTGGCAGCTTGCGTTGGGCGGTCACGCTTGGCCAAGCGATGTGCACCAGGACGAATAGAATACCCAACCCAGCGAAGCAGTGTACACCGTTGGGCACCATCAGCGTCGTCCAGGCGATGAACAACCAGCCGACCAACAGACCGCCCTTGCGCACCACGTCGTCATCCGACTGGAAGCGGTACATCCAGATCCCGATTCCCACCACAGCCGGGAGGAAAATTGTGAACGAATAGAGCGCGGCGTCGATCTCGAGATTGTTCACCGTGATCGACAACACCTCGCTGGCCTTAAGCACCGACGAGGTGAACACCAACCCCGGCTCGACGTCCAACGGCAGGTCCATGGCATCGATCACCGTGAAACCCAGCAGCACCAGCGCACACAGCACCAGCGGCCAGCCAAGAAGCTGTCCCGCCATATTCTGCTCGTCCCATCGGTAGCGCCCGGTTCGCGTGGCCAAACGGACAAGCAGCCCCCCAACAAACGCCGCCAAGCCGGCTAGGAGAAAGACGCGCCATTGGCTTTGTTTCAGCCGGGCGAACCCGCTCAAGTCCGGGCGCCCGTTTGTCGGCTTTACGCTGCCAGCCACGAACTCCAGGCGATAATCCGGATCCGGCTTCACGTTCCAGTTGGCCAGCAGAAGCGGCGAGCCAACTTTCGGTAGGTCCACGTTCACTCCACCATCACCCGACACCTTGGGAGCGAACTTGAGCGACACCTCGGTTGGGTCGTTCGGGTTTTGCCCCTTGGGCAGCGGCACGAGGATCTTCTCCCCCCGCGTGATCGGGATCACCCGTCTGCCGTCCACCTTGGTCTCCCAAAGCTCGACCTCGTTCTTCAGTTCCACCTCGAAGTGGTCGTGGCCGCGGTTCTTCAAAAAGTAAGTCGCGATGGTCACCACCTGGCCGTCGTTGGAAACCTGCGTCATGAACGCCGCCCGGTCGGCCACCTGTTCCAGTGAGGCTTGCCTGTTCAGCGGTTTAAGGCTCTTGTTGAGTGTGAAATCACCGCCCGAGTACTGGTACGCCTCCAGGATGGGCGCGTCGAAGAGCAGCCGGTATTCCTCCGGGATTTCAGACGTCTCGAGTGCAATCAGATCCCCCTGCGCCTCGGGCTGCGATATCTCGAACCGCTCCTTGCCGATCAGGATCGAGTAGCCGGCCTCCGACTGCACGTCCACCGGACGCACTCCGTTGAACGCCAACGTCTCGCCCTCTGGATTGAACTGCCGCTCGAAGGTCGCCAGCAGCGTGTAGTCGCCGAACACCGTGGACTGGAAGTATACCGTGTACGACTGAGTGGCGGCATCGTCGGTCGCCTCGTCGAGCTTCCAGTTGCGCACGTCGCGGCCGACAAATTCCACGTTGGCGTAGTCGGCCGGGACCAGCACCTTCAACTCGCTTACCGGCTTGCCGCCGATCAGGTAGTTGAGCACCGAGCTGCCGTACACGATCCCATGCCCGATCGAATAGAGATGCAGCGCGTCCACTTGCAACGCCAGTTCCATCCGCTCCACTCCCAGGCTGGCCTCCCAGGCGGTTTCCTTGATGCGATAAGCCGCCTGCAGGCCCTGTATTTTTTTGGGGAAAAAGACAACGGCAATCTCGTTCACGTCCTTCACCGCGGCGGGCACCAGCCGCAGCCCCGGTGAAGCCGATACACCCACAAACCCGCGAACTGACTTGACCTGCTCGTAGTCTAGCCTGGGAATCGTCCACTCGTCGCCCTCGACCGCCTGGTTTTGCTCCAAGCGAAGCTGGATCAAGTGCCGCCCCTCCAGCGGCTGGGAGAACACCAGTCGCAGGGGACGCTTGCCGTTCTCTGCCGGGCCAAGGAAGTAATCGGCCAATGCGGCCGCTGTTAATTGCGCCACCGTGTAGCCGTCCGGTATGCGAACCGTGAACTCTCGCAGTGGCGCGTCGCGAATCTCGAGATCAACCTCGGCGTCGAGCGTGATCTCGTTGAAGCCAAGCTGGTAAACCAGGAGCTGCGAGACGGTCAGTTCCGGCAGGATATTATCTGCCAATACCTCCAGCCCGTAGTCGCCGCTCGAGTAGCGGTACACCAACGGCTTGAGCTTGGGGTTGTTGGGCAGCGCCGCAATCGAGCTGGCGGCGGGAAATCGATTGACCGAGAGCTGCGACAGGCCGTTCACGCTCACCGGCTCAAGCTGCACCGCGCCGTTGTTGACCAGTCGCAGATGCCCTCCGTACCGCACCGGGTTCACCGGCACGATGCGTAGCGGATTGAACCGTACCGGGAATGCGCCCAGCGGCGTCTGCGTGCGCACCACGAGGTTATAATTGGCGGTCTGCTGGCTGTTGAGTTTCACCACGAGCCGCCGCCCGGCCTCCTGTTTTTTGACACTCCAATTCAGGATGTTCTGTCCGTTGACGCTGACGACTTCGCCATCTCCAATGAGATCCAACTCGAGGGTGTTCATCCGCCCCTGCATCACGCGGTAGTCGAAGTGGTTAATCTGCCGCGCAAGCCCCGCGCCGACGGCGATGTGCACCGCCGCTTCCGCCGAGTAGAACAGCTTGGGGATCACTACCGGCTTGGTCTCCTTCCAGCGGACCGACAGCCGGTCGCGCGGCGTGAGGAACAGGTCGTAAATCCCGTCCTTGACGACCGGCTTCGAGGCCGATTTGGCGTCGAACGAAATCGCGCTCGGCCATCGACTCAGCTTCACCGGCCGCAATGCCGCCGGCACAACGCCAAAGTCGATGTTATTCCAGCCGTCCTTCTCCGAGATACGCGCATGAAACTCGAGATCGACCGGATACGTGCCGCCCTTGGCGAACTCCAGCGTGTAGGTCTCGCCAGAGAAACCGACCTTGTAATCGTTCGTCGCCGGGATCGATGCCAGCGCCGCGCCGCCAAACACGACCGGCAGCCTGCCTCCATTCGGGTTGCGCACCTCGACGCGTCCCTTCAGCGAGAACGCCGCTACGCCGTCACTCAGGTGCCCTTTCAGGTCAAACCCGTCGAAGAAAATTCGCTTGGCATCCGGGTCTAACTCGCTCGCGCGAAAGGCCACCTCCGGCGTGGTGTCGCTGAACTGAAAACTGTACGAGCGCGGCAACTTGGGCGGCGCTTGGCCAAGCCCCTTGGTCACACGGGTCACGCCGTTAGCCTTGGTGATCGCCAGGTCGTAGCCGGCCGCGGTGGTGACGGTGATAAGCCCGGCGTTGAGCACCGCCTCGCCCTGTGGCGAGAGGCTGATCGCGCCCAGCGCCGCCTTGGCCTGCGCGTGCGTGTTGCGAAAGTGCGCCGTAAATTTCACCTCGCCCCTGGCCGGTTTCTCGTGATCGAACCACAGCACGAAATAACGCTGGCCACTCTTGTCGTTTCGCAGCCCCCACTCGAGCGCCTGCTCGCTCTTGGCGGTAACCAGCGTCCCCTTGCCATTCACGGCGAAACGCAGTTCCTTCGTCTCGCCCTGTAGGGTTTTCACCGTGCCACTGATGATCTGCTCCGTCTGGCCACGGCGATGGGTGATGATGTTCTCGGTGCGTGCCGAGAAGATCAGCTTCTCCTTTTCCTCCTCCGGCTTCCTCGGCTTGAAATCTCCGGTGATGACGAAACCGGCCTTCTCGCCATCGACCTCGCCGTTGATCTTGAGGTTGTCCACCTCGGCGGCGGGCGAATCCGCCGCCTGCCCAAGCGCCGGAGGGTTGCACAAGGCAAACAAACCCAGCGCAAACACTACGCCGGTTATTCCCATTTTTTTTATTGAGCCATTCATTGTTTTATATCGTTTTATTTTGAAATTAATTCCCGGCTAGGATGCGTGCCTTGTTGATCATCCACTCGAGCTGTGTCGGCCGGGGGTCGGTGGCGTAGATCGACGGGATGCCGGAGATCAACCCCTGCAGATCGGCCAACTGCACGCCCTGCGCGTAGGGGTTCTGCGCCAGCCACTCGGCGAACGTCGCCGCCACGCTGCCCAGGCGCAGCGCCGGACTAGCCTGCTCCAGCGGTATCGTGGCCGACTCGTAGGCAAGGCTCCACTCCATCTCGGTATACTCGCTCGTAAAGGGCACCTTGTAGCGCACGCGCACCACGCCCAGCGGCCCCTCGCCGTCCGGGTTCACCTGCAGGACGTACAACGCGTTGCCCGACTCGGCGGCGCTGATCTCCGCCGCGTCGATCTTGTTATTGCGGAAATCCTCCTTCTTCAACTGGTGCCGAAGATAGCCGACCTGCCGAAACACCTTCACGCGGCCGGCGTTCCACTCGACCTGCACCTTCACGTCGGAAGCAGCGACCTGAAAAGCGCCGAGCAGTTTCTGCTCAAACTCGGCGACCGCCTGGGCCGGCTGGTTCAAGAAGCCGTACCGGCCGTCGCCGTTGCGGGCGAGCACCTCGAGTAGGTTGTCGTTGTAGCCCTCCCAGCCGATGCCGAAGCAGTCGAGCGCGATGCCCTGCTTGCGGTGGCTCTCTACGGTCTTGCGGAGCTGGTACGGATCGACGTTGCCCATGTTGGCCGCGCCGTCGGTCAGCAGGATCACGCGGTTGTTGCCGCCGGCGATGAAATGTTTCTTTGCCGTCTCATAAGCCAGCGCGAGCCCTTTCTCGACGTGCGTGCCGCCCTGCGGGATCCAGCCGGTCGACGCTTTCAAAAATGCCTCACGATTTCCACCACGCATACCATCAATGCGCAACTTTGGCGTGCGCGAGAACGTGACGAGGCTGACACGGTCATTTGGCGTGAGCTTGCGCGCCAATACGCCGAGCGTCTGCTTCACGATGCTCACCCGGTCCTCGCGCTCCATCGAGCCGGAGTTGTCGAGCAGGCAAACCAAGTTGACCGAGCGCCCTGGCTGGCGGCCAAGCGCGGCGGTGCGAACGGAAAAGCGGATGATGTCGCGATCATGCGTGAACGGCGACCGAGCACGCTCCCAGTGGAAGGCCAGCGGTTCGCCGGCACGCGGCATCGGGTCGCGATACTCAAGCGCGTTCAAAAACTCCTCGCTGCGCACGTCGCCCGGGGCCGGTAGTTTGTCGGCCTGCAGACTGGCGAGAGCGGTATTGAACGACACATCGCTGACGTTCAGCGAGAAGGTGGAGAAATTGTTTTCGGCGGTGACCGTCTCTGGGCGTGGCGTGTACACGACCGACGGCGTGGGCGGCTTGGCTGGCGGTTTCGGTTCCTTGAGTTTCTCAACTAGTTGTTTTTCCACCCGCTTAGTCTCGCGCAACCGAGACGAGCGACTGGTGGTCTGCGACTTGGGCGCGGTCGCTGGTAGCTTTTTGTTGCCGGCCGCTTTGCCCTCGCGCCGCAGCAGCTCCCGGTTGGCTGTGACGAAAGAATTCGGCTTACGCGTGGTCGGATCATTCCGGCTCTCGTCGTCGTTCTTCTCCGCCAACCGCTGCTGACTGTCGCTCCCGGGCGCCGGCAGGGCTTCGTCGATGGCCACTGTTAGGGACTCGTACTCCCCCACTGGCAACTCGGCCAGCACGTCCTTGTCCCCTTTTGCCCGAGACAGGCTTTGACGGGCGGACTCCCTTGAGGATCGGCCTCGTTGCTTCTGCGCTTGTGCATCGGCGGTTCTTTTCAGTTGCATCGCCGAGAGTTTACGGGCCGCCTTTTGAGGTTCAGATTGTTTTTCAAACATGCGCCCAAGCATTGGAACGTCACCCAACATGAGTGTTTCCGCCTGGCCACTCTCTTTTGTATCTTCATCGACCAGAACAACACCCAGTGCAACCGCCCCCGCCGCCGGTGCCTCGGCCTCTGCCCGGCTTAATTCGCTCTGAAAGTTAAGCGCCTCCGCACCGGATTCATCCCGTTCCAAGCCCTTCTCGAGCTCAGCTGATTTGTCCACAACAAAACCGTGCACGATCTGTTCGTTGAGTGGCTCGCTCACCACCTCGCCGGCGGCGGCTATGCTGAGCTCTTGGCCAAGCTTCACCGACTCGCCCTCGATCGAGTCCAAGGCGAATCGGCCGGAGAACCTTCGGACGTCTTTCGCTCCAAGTTCCTTCCTCGAATCCTGCGTCGCCTGGCCACGCCCGAAGCCATAAAGTTTGCCATCCTCCTCCACTCCCTCGTCGCCATCCACATCAAACCCCAAGGTGGATGTCCCTGCGATCCCGCCGGAAACCGGACCCGCCGCAACTCCGCCATTGGCCACCGACTGCCCCACAGCGAGGCCGTCCGCGTACGCACCGGCGACAAAACCACCCCCTCCCATGCCCATACCGCCCATGCCACCTGGCAACGCCAGTTGATTCCTGCTCTCTCCGGCAACATCCGTGCGGGATGCCCCCCATTGGCGTGCGGTCTCTTCGCCTCGCTGTGGTAGATCCCAGGTCAACTGGCCCTGCCTTCCCAATGCAGCGTTGTCACCGGGGTTCAACCCTGCCTGGTAGGCAGACTCATACCGCCAGTTGTCCTTACGGCCGTTGTCGACAATTCCCGCGTCACCCACCAGCGGGGTTGGCGGAGTCATTGATCCCGGCAAGGTAGCTTTCTTGAACGACTCATCCGCCCTCGATCGCTCGGCCTCGGAAACCGAGTGGAGCGAGTCGATGCTTAAACGACCCGTGCCACTCATTGTCGCGGCATCGGGGGACGGGGTGGTAAAGTAGAATTCGGCCGGGCCGCTGGCCGGCTTACCCGCCAGCTGCGCGGGTTGCTGTGCCAGGTTTTTTTGGAGCGATGTAACCGACTCCGCGGTTTCCGCTGTGCTGTTCGATTTGAGTTCATTTAAAGATCGGTTGCTTCCCCCATTCTCCACATTCTGCTGAAAACCGGCATACATCCCGTAGTTGACAAATTCGTCCAGCGACTCGGCACGATCTTCCGACTGCAACTCCGGCAGTACTAGACCCACGAGCTCTCTCTTCGACTTAATCTGGGAGCGATTACGGCCGCGGCCCTCACTGCGGTCGCCAACCGGCTTGCCCCGGCCGGAAGCCGGTTCCGACCACTGTTCGCCCAGTGCCAATCTCCCGTCAGACGCCTTGCCGCTGATCGTGCCCAATGCCAATCCCCGCGCGGGTGCCACCCTGGTTGCGGCTGTCAGGTGATCCGCCTGGGCAGGCACCGGCGCGGCCTCCTGGACCGACTCATCGTACAGCACCGTGCCCTCGCGATCCTCCACGATACTGTCCGCCAAAAAATCCACTTTGCCACTGATATGACCCTGGAAGAGAGAGGGAGCGCTTTCGGACGACGGCACCGTCTGATCGGTTGCTCTCGTCTCGTTGGCAACCTGCACTCCCCTGACACGGGCATAGTTTTCAACGCCCGCAACGCCCGCCCGCAACTCCTCCTCGGCTTCAACGAGTTCACCAAACTGTTCAGCCGGTTTGCTGTTTGCGGCCACAACCAACCCGTCCTTGGACTTGGCCAAGCGCGGCAGGAGCAACGCGGCGGCGACGAACAGCACCACACAAGCTGCGGCGGCGATGCCCAGCCCCTTGCGGAAATCCAGCCGCACGACCTTGCGCGTGGCCAAGCCGGTGTCGCTCCGGAAAAGTTGCCTTAATTTATTGCGCCGCTTGCCGGCCAGACGCGGTTTCGGCGAATTGGCCTTTGGCGCTTGGCCAACGTCGAGTGCCTCGTTGAGTAGCGGCAGTGTCTGTTCAATCTCGGCGCAGAACTTGCCCAAGGCGGCGTCGGCCTTTAGTTGCTCGCGGAGCTGCTCCTCTTCAAAGGGGCTGGCCTCGCCCAGCAGCATCGCGACGACGCGTGCCTCGAGTTGTTCGCGGGACGGTTTTGATGTGTTTTCGGTCGAGTCACTCATGGATGTATCCGGATTGTTTCAGCGCTGTGGCGAGTTTCTTCAGCGACGTATGGAGAATGTATCCCACGTTGGTCACTGTCAGGCCGGTGCGCTCACTCATTTGTTTGTATGAGAGCCCGTCCTCGAATCTCAGCCTTACAAGTTGCTGACTCCGGTCATCCAGTTGCTCGACGCACGCGCGTGCCTGCGCCACGGCTTCCATCCGCACCAGCCTCTCGTCCGGTGCGGGCGATGTCGGTGGCTCCGCGCCGGGAGTTTCCTCCGGCGCAAAACCGACCGGCACCACCTTCTGCCGCTCACGGTGGTGCGTCATGGCCAGGTTGAATACCGTGCGGTACAACCAAGGCCGCGGCGCGCCCACCTCGGCGTAAGAGCCATGCAGGCGCACGAACGCCTCCTGCACAATCTCCTGCGCCTGCTCCCCGTCCCGTACCATTTTTATGGCATAAGCCAGCAACGGCGATTCGCATTGGCGAAGCACCTCCTCGATCGCCTCCTTTGTCGGGGCGGTCTTGGCCTTCGGGTCGTCCATTGACCGGGGAGCACCTTTCACACGCATCTGCATGGGAGTCAGCTTTTCTTGCTGTCCTTTCGAGACATTTAACAATGCTCTCAAACCCATGACGTGCCTGATCGTTTTTTATTAGTGGTTAATTAAAAAAAACATGGCCCAACAGGGCCATGTCACAATTTTCATGACCGATTTAAAACCGAAACGTTCAAAAGTGAAACGAAAACAGCAGCGCCTGGGCTAGTTGAATCGGTAAGGTACTGGAAGGCGAAGCATTTTCGCGGAACTTTCCTCTATTCCAAGGCGTTTGCCTTGGCTCGAAAACCGGGCTTGGTGTCCATTAGGATTTCAAGAATTGCCTCACGATCATCCGGGGAAAGGTGCTGAAAGTCTCCACTCAAGTCCTCTCCGCGCAGCACCCGAATCAATCGCGTTTCGACATGAGCCAACAGCGGCGCGGGCAGTTTATCGAACGACTCGGAATAAATCAGGAAACTACACGGGTAGCGAAATATCCTTCGCCCAAGATCCAAATCCCGCAACGAGCGCCCCTTCCGGTCGCGTGGCCCAAGCGACGAAAAATGCCGGGCAAATCCGGATGTGCCCTTGACCGGGGAATCCAGCATGAACTCATCACAGAACAACAGGTAGCGAAGCAGCTTGTCACCGGCATTAACAATGCGGCTTCGAGTGCTTTCCGTCTCGTGATCTGTCGGCCGGTCAAGCGCACGGTTCATGATTTTCTGGTAATGAAACGCATGGCGGCAATCGTACGAACCGTTCGTAATCAGGTTGTGCATCTGCGACTGATGTTCAAGAATCATCAGGGCTACAATATCACTCCCCCGCTCGAGGTAAGGCTCGAGCCGTAAGAACTTGCTCAAGTCAACGATGTTCGCTCCCTTTTCAGGGTCTATTGGATTGTAGCGATCATCCCGCGCGATGACATTTCCCCTATGACGCATCCGGCCGTGAGTTCCAGTCACGTACCACCCCCCGAAACGCTTTTCCATGGGCGTCGTATGATCCGTGGTAGTCGTCCCAAAACCGAAATGAGGCTGGCCTTCACGCGAGGCAAACACCGATCGGACAAGGTAACCAGGCACTCCCTTCGTCTTGGAAGACGCATGGCATGTCAGGCAATCGCCCTGGTCGCGAATAATCACCGGCCGGTCAGCTTTCTGTTGCTTCAGGACATAAAAGATTCCCCCCTGTTTGGAATCCACTGCTGAGAGTTCAATCACATCCCCATTTTGAACCCAGCCCACATAGGTGTCGTCATTGAAATAAATCGCCCTTGGCCTAGCTGGTGAAATACGTCTGATTTGAAGGCTCGTCTTGGAAAAAACAAGCGTTTGTGACGAGACTGGAACATCAAGATGCTCGAGGACAGAAGGCAGCCAACCGCGATTTTTGTCCCACTCTAGCCTGACATCACCACGGTCCATTTGCTGCTTCAAACGCTGCACACGATCCTGAACCGGCGTTGTCTTGTAATTAATAGGCTCCCGTTCAATCTCCACAATCCCAGCGGACAGTGTCACATGAAGGATGGGTAAAACCACCGCCACACCCATCCTGCTGCACAAGCAAACCGCACGGTGTATTGGGTCAATTGAATAAATCGTCACCTGATCGATTGAAACATCGCACCATGAGACACACGGCACTGCCCAGACTTTAAGCAGGAGTGGTTTTGAAGGACAACCATAAACAAATGCCTCCACCACTTCACATTGTTTGCAACTTCATGAACGACCAAGCGCTTGGTGAGGGTACTATCCGGTTGCCTCCAGGGGGGCGTCTGTGCTTCAATCAGGCCGATGTCAATCAAGATCAAAATTACTCGAGTATTGTTCTCGACCGCCGCCTTGGCTGCCTTTGCCCTTGGCCAGGTGTGGGCAGAGCAGACGTTGCCCAACATTCTCTGGATCACCAGCGAAGACAACGGCCCGCATCTTGGCTGCTACGGCGACACGTACGCCGTCACGCCAAACCTCGATCGCTTTGCCAAGCGCAGCCTGCGCTACACCAAGGCCAGCTCGACCGCGCCGGTCTGCGCCCCGGCCCGCACGACGATCATCTCCGGCATCTATCCACCGGCCACCGGCGCGGAGCATATGCGCAGCATGACGCGCCTGCCGAGCGACTTCAAAATGTACCCCACCTACCTCCGCCAACTCGGCTACTACTGCACAAACAATTCCAAGGAGGATTACAACCTGGAAAAGGTAGGCGAGGTTTGGAATGACGGCGGTAGAAAGGCGCATTGGAAAAACCGGCCCGATGGCAAGCCGTTCTTCGCCATCTTCAACCACACGATCAGCCACGAGAGCCAGATTCGGAACAAGATCGACCCGGCTAACCGCATTCACGACCCGGCCAAGGTACGCATCCCCGCGTACCACCCCGACACGCCTGAGGTGCGCAAGGACTGGGCGCAGTATTACGACCGCATCACGATGATGGACAAGCTCGTCGGCAAAAACCTACGGGAGATTGAGGATGCCGGCTTGACGGACGACACGATTGTTTTTTACTACGGCGACCACGGCTCCGGGATGCCGCGCAGCAAACGCTGGCCCTATTTCTCCGGGCTGAACGTCCCGCTCATCGTCCACGTACCGGAAAAATTCAGGCACCTCGCCCCGCCGGAATACAAAACCGGTGGCACCAGCGACCGGCTCGTTGGCTTCATCGACCTCGCCCCCACCCTTCTCAGCATCGCAGGCTCAAAAGCCCCGGCGCACATGCAGGGCCATGCGTTCATGGGACAACACACGGCGCGCGCGCAAAAGTTCAGCTTTGGCTTTCGCGGCCGCATGGACGAGCGCTACGACATGGTGCGCACGGTGTTTGACGGACGCCACGTTTACATCCGTAACTACATGCCCCACAAACCGTACGGACAATACCTCGATTATATGTTCCAAACACCCACGACGCGTGTTTGGCACGACCTCTACCATGCAGGTAAACTCAACGCTTCGCAGTCAATCTTTTGGCAGACCAAACCGTCGGAGGAACTGTACGACCTCGAGGTCGACCCGGACGAAGTCAACAATCTCGCCACGTCAAAAGATCACTCGGATGTGATGAAGCGCATGCGCAGGGCCCACCGCAGCTGGGCTGCCAAAGTCCGCGACGTTGGCTTTCTACCCGAAGCCGAAATCCATTCCCGCGCTGGAAATGATTCGCCATACGAAATGGGCCACGACGACAGCCGCTACGATTTTAACGCCATTTTCCAGGCCGCCAATATCGCCACGCGCAAAGGCAAAAAAGCCACCGAACAACTACCGGGACTCATAAAAAACGACGACAGCGCCGTTCGTTACTGGGCTGCAATGGGCTATCTTATCCGTGGCAAAAACGGCGTGCGCAAGGGCCGCGAATCATTGGTCGCCGCGCTCGAGGACAAGTCGCCCAGCGTCCGGATTATCGCTGCCGAAGCTCTGGGCCGTTACGGCAGAAACATCGAGGCCAAGCGCGCGGCCAAGGTGCTGATGCAATACGCCGACCCGGCGAAAAACGGTATCTGCCTTTCGATGTACGCGCTAAATGCGTTGGATGTCATCGGCGAACACGCCAACCCGCACAGGGAAGCCATAGGCAAGATGGCGCGCATCGATCCGAAGGCCAATTCCCGAATGCGCAACTACGCGAACCGCTTGATTGGCCGCATCCTCAGCGACTCGAAGTAGCCAAACTCTTGGCCAAGAAGACATCGCCATGCCGTTCACCGCATCGGTTTTCCGAAGCGTCACTCCGCTTGAGAAGCCGGAAAGGGGATGAGCGACCTGTTCAACAAAGCCGAGACGCCAAATCCGCTTTTCCCTGCCGAATGGGTATTCAGTTGTCTCAAACCACTAGGGCAGGAGGGCGTTCCCTGTGACCCTCATCGTGCGGGACGGCGAGTTAACTAGCTTACCACCTTTGGGGCACGCCCAAATCTCAGAACCAGCCATGGGATACCAAACAATAGAAACGCAGCCAACTTGAACGCACCCATGAGGAGGTAATTCAGCA
>Ga0209019_1000590_pt1 | contig 18334 bp, 16 predicted proteins | sample METZYME_3_300m_FD_187549 | JGI IMG/M metagenome (GOLD analysis project Ga0209019, IMG submission 187549) | Marine microbial communities from oxygen minimum zone in mesopelagic equatorial Pacific - METZYME_3_300m (SPAdes) (version 2) | ecosystem: Environmental > Aquatic > Marine > Oceanic... | reverse complement strand
TCATCCCAAGGGTCCCCCAGCGACGTAATCTGCCAAGCTTTCACACGTGCATCCTTCTTCTTCCGTGATGGTGTGGCGCGCCCGGTGCGATTCGAACGCACGACCTTTGGCTTCGGAGGCCAACACTCTATCCAACTGAGCTACGGGCGCGAACAGCCAAGGAAGATAGCAGTATGATGTTGACCAGGCGAATGCTTCACGCCTAGGCGTCAAATTGAGGAACGTCAGGTTAGTTCAGCGCTTGGTACGTCAACCGTTGAAAAGTTTCCTGGTAATTGTTGTTAGGCATCATGCCGTGTTGTAACACCTGGGTGAGACATACCCCCAAGAGTTCTTCGTCCGGATCGGCGAAATAGGTCGTTCCTGCCGCGCCCCCCCAACCATACGTCCCCACGGATCGGATGAGCGGCGGGCGATGACGACCGTGATAGGTAGCAACACCAAGACCCCAATGGAATCCTGGTCCCGTCATGGGTATCTCCATGTCACCGGTGTGGTTCCCGATCATGATGTCGACCGTTTTACGCCCGAGGATCCGTTCACCATCCAACTCGCCTCCGTTCAATAACATTTGTCCAAACCTTGCGTAGTCACCCGCGGTGGAGAGTATGCCGCCCGAGTCACCACCGGCGCCGAACTCGGTCTTGGGCCCCGTGGTTTTTTCGCTCGTCGCCGCAGTTTCAGTTGCGACTAGCTGAACATTGTCGCCTTCTCTGCGAGGTACATAACACGCTCCGAAACGATCGAGGGCGCCATCTTTGACGTAAAAGTCTGTGTCCACCATGGCCAGCGGGCCAAAAATATTATCGCGGAAAAAGACATCGAGGGATTGGCCGCTGGCAGCTTCGAGTACGGCCCCAAGCACCGGGTAGCCAAGGTGGTAACCAAATCTATCGCCGGGGTGCGAAGCCAGCGGAAGTTGTGCCAGGGCTTCAACGCGCGCCCGATTGTCTGATCGAACGCGATCTTCATCGTTTCGATTCGAAATCCAGCCGAGGGTCTCTAAGACCTCGCGGTATTGTTGGCGGTAAAAATTGGGCATGGTCGCCGGACTAGTCAGGCCGGTGGTGTTAGTCAGGCAATCGCGAATGGTGATGCCGCGCCGCGCTCGTTCTGTCACCATTGGTTCGAGAGGGTTGCGTACCTGCTGTTTTGAGAATTCGGGAAGGAATCGGGACACAGGGTCATCGGGTGTTAGCACGCCGCGCTCGGTAAGGATAAGCGTGGCGACGCCGGCGATGGGTTTGGTGTTCGAAAACATTCGAAACAGAGTTTCTTTGCCGGCCGGTTCGTCAGAATCAAAGTCGAGAACGCCGCGGGCCTCGAAATGAACGATTTGTCCACGACGAGCGATCAAAGTGACGAGGTTCGGGACTCGTTTATCGGCGACATATTCGTCCATCGCAGGGCCGATCAGAGCCAGGCGATCGGGGTCAAATCCCAGCGCGCTTGGTTCACCGATCGGTAATGGAGACGTGGTCATATTGTTGTTCCTTTGGGTAGGTGACTTCGTAACTTAACTGCCAAATCGGTACCGAAACTTAGCCACAAGCGAGTCGACGATGGGATCTTGAAAGGCATCTCGGAATAGGTCGGCGATCGGCTGTTTAACTTGGTTCGGCAGTGTGTTCCCTCGGTTGTAGACCAAGAAAAAGTCGGTTAGGGGAGCGATTGACCAACGATAACGAAGTTGGGTGGTCAACAAACTCACGGTGAAATCGTGCGAATCGATGTTTCGCTCCGTGGCGACGAGCGCGCCATTGTTGTCGGGGATTCGAAAGAAACCGCGCTCGTCTGCGCGGACGCCCGCCCATTGAAGCATCAAGCGTAATTGGTGTTGCGGTGCCATGAACCAATTGATTTTGATCTGCGGTTGCCAATCGGCACCGTGATAGGACCCGAAATTCCGCCCGCCTTGGTAAACGATCCAGCCGTCCCGGCGTTTATAGTCCACTTCAAAGTCCGCATAGATGCGATCCGAAGGACGAATGGTCACGCCGACGCTAAGGCCATCTGTCCAATCGCCAAGGTTTTCCTGTTCACCATTGGCGCCGAAGGAATAACTGAACGTTTTGCTCGCGTCGGTGGACCAGATGAGCGACCACCAGAGACGTTGGTCCACACGGTAGACGCCGTTTCCGCGACTGTCGATGTCTTCCCAGCGTTTAGGCATGAAACCAAATCCGGTTCGAACCGTGTTGCGTTTGGGTAAAGCTAAAATGTTACGCCAATAGATACCGCTGTCGATGACGCGTCCGTCGTCGTTATAGTGTTGACGCAGCGCAACGGTGCCTCGAGTCGACTCGATAAAACCGCGTTTCTCCGCGTTTGAGTACAAAAAGACATACTGGGCTCCGCTGTACGCGTTACGGCGTTGGAACCCTAAATCGTTGAGATTGATTTCATCGTCGAAATATTCGAGTTCGATTTTGTGTTGTCGTGTCGGACCAGAAGCGAACAGGATATCGACGAGGGCGCCGGACCCCGTGCGCTCATCGACGTCGCTACGCATCAATTGGAGGTCGGCAATCCAGCGTCCGTTGCCGGTACTGTAGTGCGCGTCTAAGCCATTGACTTGCGCGTTGTAGAGCGGGCCGCCGGTATAGGTTCCGATATAGCCGATAGAGTAACGGTTGGTGGAACCTGCCTCATAGATCAATCGGGCAACACCGAAGTCTCGGCCGTCCGCATCAATATTGACAATAGTTCCTGCGGTGTCTGTGGCAACCCACTCCACATCATCTTCGAATGCGCTGAGGATCCCGTATCGGAAGTCGCCGATGGAGCCCGTGAATTTTGCAGCGCCCAATAGCTCAGTCGGAAGATCGCGTTCACCGGGCAATGGCATCACGCCCTCGGGGCGGGAGACTTGATTGGCGGTACCGCCGATGCGGCGCGTGTTGACGATGGAGATGGGGGTTGGCATGAAATTGGACATGTAAACGCGTCGAGACGCGGTTGAAAAATCGTCGTTGGTGAGTGTCCGCATGGCGACCTGCATATCGGAACGCGGCGTCGTCTCGAAAACTTCATTACCCTCGAGAAAAAACAACCGCTTTTCTTGGAAAAACGTCTCCATAGCGGTCAAGTTCAAGACTACCCGATCGCTTTCGACGGCACCGAAGTCGGGCATGATGGATCCCGTGACTTCGAGTTTCGGCGATGGCTTCCAGGAAAGATCAACACCGATCTCGGCTCGGTTTTCTTTGCGCGCGAGATCTGCCGTCGTCGATGCGAAGGGAATAATAGAGAATTGTTGCCTTGGTTCGACGCCTTCAACCTGCAAAGTGTTCAGCGCACTAACGAATTGCGAGGCCGAATAGGAATGGCCAGGCCATTGGTATCTTTGGTTCGCGTGAGCTACTTGTCGTGTCGCGGCAAACCCAATGTTCCGAACGCCCTCGGTCTTAGGAAGGCTCATCATGGACCATGGAAAATACATTTCGGCCATCCATCCACCGTCGAAAGTCGAGGTTTTTCCCAGCCATGGACCATCCCACGACTGCGAATATCTTCGTTCCGGTAGAACCTTCCCGTCTCCTTTCGACCCTCCAAGCCCCATCATGAACCAGTAACCAAAAAGGGCATTGCCGGTGGTATCAAGGGTCACACCAAAATTGTCGCGGTCAATAAATTCGTCACGCTCGCTTAAACGACTGACAAGACTATCTGCAGGTTGATGTAAGACGGCGCTGATGTAGAGCCCGCGTTCGGTTGCGAGTAGACGGATTTCGGTGGGGTAGTTCGCGGGCTCCCCGGTCCCAGGTATTGCTACCCGCATGTTGTCGTAGTGCGGGATCTGGCTCCAAATGGCCTCGTCCACGACGCCATCTACGGTGACGTCGGTTTCGGCGTGGAGGCGTGTATTAAGTGGGATGTAGTGCATGGGCATGCCGTTGAGCGCCCCTTTAATTTCCTGCGGTCCCGCTCCAGATCGTGCGGGAGTGATTGATATTGGAAGACTGTCGCGTGGGGGCGTAACACTCGGCCGAGCGGTTAGCAGCCCGGTCGAAGTCGGAACGCCTCCGTCCAAACGTGGTAATGCATGTGTGACGGGCTGAAAAAATGCACCTTCGATCCCAAACTGTCGCATTTTCGCCACCAGCGCTCTCGCATCGCTGGAGGTGGCTTGCACCCGATACCAACGTTGCGCATTCACTTCGGTTTCCGCAATTTGTATTTGGATGCCGAGTTTGGCCTGCAATGCCTCCTGTGCAGACAGCGCGTTGTCTAACTGGTGAAAACTTCCAGCGACGGCGACGCCGGGCTCTGCGTGAATGGAGAGCGAACTAACAATGGCGAACAATCCGGACAGTACTACTCGACGATACATACGAAAAAAGCCCTACTTGACGCGGTTGGACGGGCACACGGCGCGCGAAAAACCGCGCATTGTACTAGCTGCGCACAATCAACGCCTCACGGGGCCTTGATTTGAGCGCGCATTGATGGGCGGTGGTGATCGTTATCAAGATGGTGAAGCCCGGGTGTCATGCGAAATCGGCCATTGACCTGCCTGACCAACGTGCCACTCTACTGCCCTATAGCTATCAACCCCCGAGGATCGCGACGCCTATGACGATTGAACTACGGCCGTTAAACCCGATCATAGGCGCCGAAATTTGGGGTGCTGATTTGGTGAATTTGTCGGATGAACAATTTAGCGAAATTCACCAAGCAACGGTTGACCATGGAGTTATTTTCTTCAGAGATCAGCCGCAACTTTCACCGGAGCAACAGATCGCTTTTGCTGGTCGGTTCGGTCCGGTACACGTGCACCCTGCGTCGCGGGGTGTCGCCGCCGAATACCCTGGTCTCATGAAAATCCGAACGACAAGGGAGACCGATGTGGCAGCGGGTAATCGCTGGCATTCCGACGTTTCCTGTGACGACGCTCCTCCGTCAATCACCACGTTGCAGCTACATGAAATACCGCCGAGCGGTGGGGATACCTTGTTCTCGAGTATGTATGCGGCGTACGACGCTTTGTCCGAGCGGATGAAAACCTTGCTGGACGGGTTGACCGCGCGTCACTCCGGTGAAGATGCTTACCGCCGTTTATTTCGGTTTGACAATCCGGCCGAGGCGAGTTGGCCCGAAGCCGACCATCCGTTAGTGCGGGAACATCCTGATAGCCACCGACCGGCCCTGTACGTTAACCGTGAATTTACTGAACGAATCAATGATCTCCCGCGTATGGAAGCAGGGGCGCTGTTTGGATTTTTGCTGGATCATGCCGAGCAGGTCGCTTTCCAATGCCGTTTCGTTTGGTCTGAGAATGCAATCGCGGCTTGGGACAATCGCTGTGTACAGCATCACGCAATCTGGGACTACTGGCCTCACGAAAGACGTGGTCACCGAGTCACGGCTCAAGGCGAAACGCCGATTCCATGGTCAGGTGATCCGGGAGCCGAGCGCTCCGAAAATCTACGTTTGAGTGCGTAAGGGCCTATCGCCTGATCGCTAACGTTAGTCCATCGCCAATCGGGAGGATGGTCGCGGACACGCGCTGGTCGGTGCGCACTTTCTCGTTTAACGCCCTGATTGCCAGAGTATCGTCGTCATTGGCGGTGTCGTCGGCGACGCGACCTCCCCAGAGAACGTTATCGATTCCGACCAATCCGCCGGGGCGCAGCAAAACGAGACATCGTTCATAGTAGTCATCGTAGTTGGCCTTGTCGGCATCTATAAAAGCAAAGTCGAAAGAATCCGCCCCGCCTTGATCGATGATTTCGTCCAACGTTTCGGTGGCAGGTCGCAAGCGCAAGTCGATTTTGTTTCGTAACCCCGCCCTTTCCCAAAAGTCACGGGCGATCGATGTCCATTCTTCCGAGACGTCACATGCGATGATGCGGCCGTCTTCAGGGAGGGCTTCTGCTACCACGAGCGCGCTATATCCGGTAAATGTACCTACCTCGATGGTTTTTTTTGCACCGATTAGGCGTACTAAAAGCGCCATAAAGGCTCCCTGCTCGGGAGAGATCTGCATCATGTGCCATGGGGTGGATTCCTGTGTTTTTACGCGGAGCTCGTAGGCAATAGACGATTCCTGAATGCCTGATTGAAGGAGGTAGCTATAGACGGATTCGGTTAACTCAATGGTTCGGCTAGACATAGTTGGTTTCTGCCTTGGCGTTAGTTTGCAACAGGCGACACGCGCGTTGGTAAATGGATTCGAAGATCTCGAACTTCAGCGTACCCATTGCTTAAGCTTGAGGATATAAGTCAAGAAAGTTTGTGCGAAAGAACCGGTCACGGTCGGTTTCGTTCAACGAAGCTGTGGAACGATCAAATCGTCCGAGCGGATCGCGACCGCCTTCTGCATGGGGGTAGTCGGATGAAAATAAATACAACTCGGGGTAAGACTCGTTGACGAGTTGTTCCACCTGTTCGAAGGGATACGGTGTAAAGCGGAGTTGCTCACGAATCTGTTGCCCTGGCGTTCTTGACATGTCGGCCAAGTGGGGCTCGGATCGAGACCATATGTCTGCTGCGTAATCGAGTCGACGAATCATGTCCGGTACCCAACCGGCGCCGATTTCGATCACGCCGCCTTTGAGCGAAGGGAACTGTTCTAGTACGCCGTCAAGTACGAGCGCGGAAATAAACCGTTGAGCGGCATGATGAATCACTGTCAGGTCTTTCGAACCAATGACTTCAGCTCCTCCCCGGGCCGTGGGCCGGTCAGGACGGCCATCATTCATCCACGGCTCCTCGATCGAGAGCGGTGCGCTTCCGACATGCAGAATGAATGGCGTGCGAGCCTCTTCGAGGGCGGCCCAAATACGCTCGTGCAAAGGATGTCCGGGTGATCTGCCTCCGGGAGGATCCGCACTGATCCAAAATGCGCCAAGGCCCAAGTCAAGCGCGGCCTCGATTTCTTTGAGCGCGCGATCTGGGTCCTGTAACGGCACCATGGCCACGCCAATCATCCGGACATCCCCACCAACGAACTCCGCCATCGCTCGATTATGAGCAGTGGCGGCGCCGTAACTCACGGCGTCGTCTGGAGCGCCAAAGATTAAGCGACCGCAGAATGACGAAAAGATTACTTGGCGTCTAAACCCCAAGAGGTCGAGAGCCTTTCCCCTTTCGTCGCCGTTGAATGCACCAAGTGCATCATGCCATTTGGGACCGCGAGTGATCTGATCACCGAGTTCCAGGAGACGCGCAACGGTTTCGGGAGAGTGCCTCTTTAATCCGATGTGATCGCCCGGATCGAAGATTCCCGTCGTGGTTTGCCCGAGGTTTGGAAGGGAGGAGCGAATCGAATCATCTGCGTGTGCCGTCAGGAAATCCGGCATTTCCATTAGGTGGCTGTCGGCGTCGTAGATGATGCGGTCACCGGCATAACTCATCGGTCAGGCATTTCCTATGTTGGTTTGTACATTGACGATTCTCTGCCGTAGAACGAGTTTTGCCAACCCAGTCCGCAATTACCCGTATGATAAAGAACCGCTCGGGTTAGTAATGGGGTGGTGGGGTTTCGTCTTCGGGTTTGATGATATGTTCCGCTGTTCGAACTTGTTCCATGAGCATGCGGATTATGGCGTCGAGTTCGTCCACTCGTGTTTGGCACGTGATAATGACGTCGTTCAGTTTCTGGATCGTGTCCTCTTGGAAGGTCAACTTGGTTTCAAGATCTTCAATACGGGCCGTGGTGTCTTGTTCTGCCATGGTGCCTCTATTACGCCGTAGCGCCGGCGATGGGAAAAGTAGAACTGTATGAGCGATCGACAGGCAGGCGCAACGTTTACCGAGGGCAGTGTTGGGCGCCACCTCCTGCGACTGGGATCCTTCATTACGATGGGATCGCTGAGCATGAATTTCGCCCGTTTGGTTGAAGCGGTCTATCTGGGGTGGATCGGTACCGAAGCGTTGGCTGCCCTTGGTTTTGCTTTTCCGATAACAATCACGTTGTTTGCTTTTGCCGGCGGGATAGGGACGGGGGCTTCGTCCGTGATCGCTCGCTCGGTTGGAAGTGGCGACGGTGAGCGTGCCGCCATGCTGGTGACTCACGCGCAGCTACTAGTGCTTGTCGTAGGCAGCGTCATAGGACTGCTTGGCTTCTTCTATGCCGAAACCGTGATTAGCGCGCTCGGAGCAACGGGCCAAGTTCGTGAAATGGCGGTGGATTATCTAACGGTGTACATGTTGGGATTCCCGCTATTCATGCTCTCGATGGTCGGGTCGACATTGTTGAGGGCGACGGGTCGGGCGGCAAGTCCGGGCATCGTCATGACGACCGGTTCGGTCCTGCAGATGGCTTTCGGACCGGTGTTGATCTTTGGATGGTTTGGATTTCCAGCGCTAGGGATCGCCGGTGCTGCATGGGCGTACGTATTGTCCCGGGTGTTTAGCGTCGCTATTTATCTGGCACTGTTGGTCAGGGCACGTATGATCCGGCGTTCGGTAAAGGGATTCTGGCAGTCGTTTGGCGCGATTGTTCACGTCGGGGGACCCGCGACAGCGAGCGGCCTAATCCAACCGGTGTCCATGCTCATTATTACTCGACTCCTCGCCGCGCACGGCCATGAAGTTGTGGCCGGCTACAACGTTGCTATGCGGGTAGAAACGATGGTGCACATGGTTCTATGGGGCGCCTCCTCATCCATTGGCCCCTTCGTCGGCCAAAACTGGGGTGCAGGTCAGTTTCAACGAGCGCGACAGGCACTCTCGTTAAGCAACCGATTTTGTCTCGCTTGGGGGCTGGTGACATTTATCGTTTTATTTTTGGGTGGGGATTATTTCGTCCGCCTCATCGATGACAATGAGACCGTGGGGGCAGTCGCCCGAATGTTCTTTCTGATCGTCCCGCTTTCGATTGGTTTCATGGGCGTGATGCAGGTTGCCAGTACCTGCTTCAATGCGCTGGGCCGGCCTGCGCCGCCACTGATTATCGCGTTGCTAAGAACCTTCGTTATGTACGTTCCGATCGCGATTTTGGCGAATTGGGTATGGGGTTACCCTGGGATATTTGTTGCGACGGCTCTCACCAACGTGGTGATGGGGACGGTCGCGTGGGAATGGAATCGGCGGGCGGTTCGTACTGGTTCGTCGTTGTCGATGCAAGAACGGGCGCGGGTTTGAGATAAGAACTTGGGTCGGTTCGTTTCAAGCTGAGGCTAAGCGAATTCGATCGTTTCCTCGAGGATCGTTTCTATCCCGTCGTCGGTAATTTGGCTGATTGTGGCGGTCGCGCGCCGTCCTGAAATTTCAAGGAAACCGATCGTACCGTGACGTAAATCTTGGTTCCGGGGCAGCGTGGGTGAACCAGGGTTTATGCACATTAGTTCATCGACTAGGTGAATTTCATCGTAGTGCGTGTGCCCGTATATGATGACGTTCGGCGGAGGGGCTCGAAATAGGCGATCTCTGCGGCGCATCAGGTAATCGGCGGACCTCCTGCGTGCAGTCGGAAATTCGTGTACTAGACCAACCTTGACATCGTCGAATTGGAACTGCCAAGTCTCTTTTAGACGCGCGTCGGTGAGTTCGAGGTCGCCGTTTCCGGTGGCGACGTGCGTTGGCGCGAGCCGGGTCAGTTCATCAATTACGTCAACCGTCCACAGATCCCCAGCGTGGAGGATTGCTTCAACTTCGCTAAAGGCCTCGACGACCTGGGGCCACAGCGTTTTGGTGGTGCCGGGAATGTGGGTGTCAGCAATCAAACCTAATTTCACGTTGTCGGGGTCTTCACTTAGGGGAGTGGTTTAGTGTTTGGGTTGAGTGATGTCGAGTTCGTGTGCTCTCAGCTGATTATGCACCATACAATGACGCAACTTCTGGAGTCTTGACTCCCGCGGAGAAACCTTACAGTTTTGTTTTTCGGTGTGGGTAATTGGCAATAGATAGATGAATTTTTTGGGGGAAGCATGAGTAGATTTTTCTTGGCGGTGTTAATCGGTTGGTGGGGGCTGGGCTGTATTGCCGATGAAGAAGCATTGACGCTAGACGAGCTGATGACCACGTTTGGGTGGGATTTTGATGCGACCGATATACGGACTGAAAAGGTCGGTGATGGACTATTCGTTCTATTCGGTGTCGGCGGAAATATCGCGGTCTCCGTTGGCAGCGACGGTGTCATGATCGTTGACGATCAGTTTCCAGAGATGATGAACAAAATTTATGATGCAGTTGCAACCCTTCCGGGGGCGAAGCAAGACAGCCACAAGTACCCACAGATTGACTACGCGATAAACTCTCATTGGCACTTTGATCATGCTGAGGGAAACCTAGCGCTAGGTCCCACGGGAACACAAATCGTTGCGCAGTCGAATGCGCGAGTTGATATGGCGAGAGGCGGCGTGATTAATTTGGTTCTCGCGCGGTACGGACAGTCTCCGTATCCGGCTGACGCGTTACCCAGTATTACCTTTGACGACGGGATGCGATTCCATTACAACGGCGAGCGAATCGACCTGATGCATTTTGGGCCGGCGCACACGACGGGCGATGTGGCGGTATTTTTTCGCGATCACAATGCGGTGCACCTCGGCGACGTATTTAACAACACCGGTTATCCGTTTATTGACGCTGATAGTGGTGGCGACATCGACGGGATGATCGCCTTTTGCCAACAGACGTTGGACCAACTTGAGCCGGGTGCGATCGTGATACCAGGACATGGAGAAATAACCGACGCTGAGGCTCTTGCTAGCTACATCGCGATGTTGACTACGGTACGTGATCGGGTGAAGAAGTTGATGGAGGCAGGGAAATCTCTAGAGGATGTCATAGCAAGTGACCCGACCGCGGGCTACACCGATCGGTACGGTGAAGAATCTGCGTCACTCGGCTTCATTGACAGGATCTATACGAGCCTCGCGAAAAAAAGCTGATCGAGGTGGATTTACCATTGCGAGTCCATAGGCCTCATTAACTTATCGGTTCTGAGAGGACGGCAGTGACCGCGTTGTCAGTTGGTGCCGGGTTCTACTGTCCCACCGTGTTAATTCAGCCCCATTAATAGGAGTTTTTCTATGTCGCGACTTGAAACCCGTGCACTCGACCAGTTAACAGAAGACCAACTCGCGGTCTTGAAAGCGATCAACAGCGGACCGCGTGGCGGTGGAACTCCGATTGGTTTGGTTGGTCCTTTCGAGGTTTGGGTCAGGGCGCCCCGTATTGGGATGGCAGTACAGGCCTTGGGGGGTGTCGCACGGTTTGAAACCTCGATCGCAGAGGATGTCAAAGAAGTTGCGATTTGCGTTGTCGGCGCGCACCACCAGGCAAAATTTGAATTCGCCGCACACGCGCGCCTTGCCCAAGCCGCGGGCGTGGACGCGGCCGCGATCGAAAACATTCGTGTGGGTCGCGTCCCCGTCTTGGAAGGCGCCCAACGGGTAGCTTGGTCTGTAGCCACGGAGCTAATGGACGCCCATCGCCTCAACGAGGCGACGTATGCACGGGCGATTTCTCAATGGAACGAGGCAGGGTTAATCGAACTTGTCAGCGTGGTGGGCTACTACTGCCTTGTTTCGTTGACCCTGAATGCGTTTGACGTGCCGCTACTGGACACGATGGAGGATCCATTTCCCGCCGTGTCTTGAGACTCAGTCGAGCTTGACCAGTGCTTTGCCGATATTTTCACCGGTAAAGAGTCCGATGAGCGCTTGCACGGCTTGATCGATGCCCTCGAACACGGTCTCGCGATATTTCATTTGTCCGTTTGCGACCCACCCGCGCATGTCATCGAGGAAATTTTCGCGTTTCTCTTCAAAATCGGTGACGACGAAACCGCGCATGGTGATGCGCTGGTAGACCATATTTGACAGCGTGGTGACTCCAGTCGAGCGTGCGCCGAAATTGTTGTAGGCCGAGATCATTCCGCATACGGGTATACGCCCACCGACATTCATCCGTGGTAGCGCCGCGTCCAAGTGTTCACCGCCCACGTTTTCGAAATAGACGTCGATACCTTGGGTGGCCGCGGCCTTTAGATTTTTCCGGAGCACGCCTTCTTTGTAGTTGATGGCAACATCGATGCCGAGGTCGCTCTCGAGCCATTCGCACTTTTCAGCACTGCCGGCGCTGCCGATGACATAACAGCCTTTGATCCGGGCAATTTGCGCAGCCACTGAACCAACCGCGCCAGCGGCCGCCGAAACGAATACGTTTTCACCATCTTTGAGTTCTCCGGTGATTAGCATCCCTCCCCATGCAGTAAATCCCGTGGGTCCCAATACATGCATGTAAAGGGTTGGCGGAAGCCCAGCAGCGTCGAGATGGTTTACGCCGCGACCATCTGATAGGACATGTTCGCGAAAGCCGAATCCGTGCTGGACGACATCGCCTTCGGCGAAGGCGGAGTGTCGACTTGCCGTGACCACACCAATCGTGCCCGCACCCATGGGCTGGTGAAGTGGTTGCTGCCCGTTGGAAAGTCGTGGTCGCATGGCGGGATCGACGGACATGTACTGGTTTCGGATCAAGAATTCGCCTGCGGCTGGATCGTCGATCGTCGTTTCGACGATATGGAACTGTGCAGGTTCGGGAAGTCCTTCGGGAGGTTCAATGAGGTGTATTTCGCGAGAGGTCGTGACCATTTTTAATGTCTCGAAGGCGGGTAAAACACAGTAGTTGGTTTACCATTGTGAGGGAAGCTTTCAAGGCTTATCTTTTCAAGAGTTTGATGTTGCCAAAGTGATGTTCGGATGGCGGATATGAACGCTGCGCAAGCTGTGCGTGCAAAGACACAAAATCTAAGGAAACGAATCGACGGGTTGAAACTCGAAAGTAACGTTTCGGATTTATCGATCGATGGCTATACCGTGATCCGCGACGCAGCACCTTTATCGTTCTTCGAAGAACTCCGTGAAAATATTTTGACTATCAATCTTCGTACGAAGGACTTTCGTCGCTTCCCAACGAATCTACTCAATGAGGGCGAGGTGTTCGAGCGCGCGGTCCAACTCGAGAAGTTGAATGCGTTATATGAGTTCCTACTGGGTCCTAACTTCATCGTTAGCCAAGTTTCTGCGTCCGTTAAAAGGACCACGCCCAAAGCCTTCGCCATCCATGCCGACATGAACGGATACGAACAACCGTTCCCAGGACACAGTGTCATCGCAACGTCGATATTTTGTTGTGATGAATTTACGGAAGATGCCGGTTCGACGAGATTCGTACCGGGTTCGCATTACTTGCGGAGGCACCCAGTAGGTGGTGAGGGTGAATCTGAAGCGATTGCAGTTGCCGCCCCGGCGGGATCCATTATTTTGTGGGATGGCGCTGTGTGGCACGGCAATTGTCCGCGTGCCCTTCCGGGCGAACGGGTGGTGCTGCACCTGACTTGTAATCGTCAAAACGTTCGACCGATTGAGAGTTATGTTGGCATCGATCCCGAAATATTGCGACGAAATCCACCGGAATTTACCGCACGCCTCGGTCTTACCGATCGTTGGGAACGACGCGAGATGGTGCGCGATCGCTAATCCATTCGACGAGTTACTGCGTCAACTTGTATGTTACGACTGCCATCGCGACCTCATCGCCTGCCTCATTGGTGACCGTGACATCGCCGGTACAGAGTGTCCCTCCGCGGCGGCGCACTCGTGCGGTCGCCGTTAAATCCGAATTGACGGCAAGCTTTAAGAAATTAACGGTGAAGCCCACCGTTGCGCCGATGGCGGTTTCTTTGAGGTTGGGGTCTGACCAAAAAGAGGCTGTGGCAGCAACATCAATCAGAGCGCTGATCGCCCCCCCATGAATCCGACCGACGCCGAGTTCAGTCCGATACGGCATGCGAACGACGACATGGTCGGGACGGTTACTCACCAACCTTATGCCAAGCAGATCGGCAAAACTCTCCGTGGCGATGCGTGCGACTCGTTGATTGTGTATCTCAGGCATGAGGCTAGGTTAACGTAACCCTTTAACGACCAGAAATGCCAGACCCGTCATCGCAGAAAGCTGGATCGAAACTTGATACCCCAGTGGTTCTGATCGAACGTGGCGATCCATAACGTATCGAACGTGTTGTAGACCATTCCGTTTTCGTGGCATCGCTCTACCGTCATCGCAAGATGGACTTTGTCGGCCCCGACGTGAACCGATTCGATCTCTGCGATGACGCTGTGATGCCAGTCTTCGTCGGCGAGACGTGGTTCGGCGGCAGTACTCGCTGCAACAGACTCTTGAGCACTATCGAAGGTCCGAAAGTGTCCCAACGCCAAACGGGTATGGGGATAATTCAACGTTCTAGCGAGTTGTTCATGGTCCTGCGAATTAAAGGCATCAATGAATGCCTGAGCGGTGGCAATCGCGCTGGATTCAGGGCTCAATGTTGAAAATCTCGGCCAGTTAGTTGGCTTCATCATAGACACAGCGCGTTCCGATGCATACCGAAGCGGTTGGGGCTTAAGACGCTCTGTGGGCGCTCTAGGGTGCTTTATGGTGGCCGTTTTATTGATCGGAAGTGGTGGATGTGCAAAGGAGAATAAGCCCGTGTTAGACCCCCTGCTCGAACGATGGACGGAGCAAGGTCCGGTCCGAGGCAAGTTATCGGAACCCGGTGCGATCGCGTGGTTGGGGGTACCGTTTGCCAACGTTGCTGAACGGTGGATGCTACCTGAGCCGCCCCGTCCTAGAACTGAGCCGCTGGTGGCAACCAACTTTCGTGAGCCACCACTTCAACTCGCGGGTGGTTCTCGATCCACTCCAATTGTGGGATCCGAAGACTGTCTTTACGTTGACATTTATGCGCCCGCCGTAGCGGGTCCCGATGAAAACCTACCGGTGATGTTCTGGATCTATGGAGGGGGCCAAACGAGCGGATCGTCGCAGGGCTACGATGGATCAAGACTGGCTGCGGAAAACGGTGTCATCGTCATCGCGACCAACTACCGAGTCGGCCCGTTCGGGTGGTTTCATCATCCTTCGATCGTACCCGAGGGTGGAAGTGGACATTTCGCCCTTTACGATCTTATGGCGGCGCTTGCATGGGTACGAAGAAATGCGGCTAGCTTTGGTGGGGATCCGTTGAATATTACGATCTTTGGTGAGTCGGCGGGTGCACAAAATGTGATGGCGCTATATATGGCGCCGGCTGCCGAAGGCTTGTTCGACAAAGCGATTGTCCAAAGCGGTGGATTCTGGAATATGAATCCTGGGCAGGCCACGAATCCGGTAACCGGCGATCCACCAGGAACACCAGCGAGCGCAACCGAAATCGTGATTGATCTCCTGCTCGGCGAAGGACGAACACAAACACGTGAAGCGGGCGAAGAGCTAGCTAGTCGCCATGAAGAAATCGGCGACTGGCTGCGTCAATTGTCTAACGAAACAATCCTCGACGCGTATCGAGATAAAAGTAATTTGATGTACGACATCCCAAGTGTCGTCTACGACGGCGTGTTAATGCCACCGGGACCGAGATCTGTTTCGGCTAAACCATTGCTTGTGGGTGCGAATCGAGACGAGCAGAAGTTATTTCAGATCTACGATCCATCTCTGGTTCGTTGGATCGGAACAAAAGCGAAGATAATCGATCCGGGGCGATATGAAGCATTTAATCGTTATTACTCTGACTGGTTGAACTTCGATGGGGTCGATCGAGTGGCGAATATGGCCACGGGGCCGGTTTATGCCTATCGTTTCGACTGGGATGACTTGGGTGCGACTCCCGATAGGGATTGGCCACAGATCATGGGTGCGGCGCATGGTTTGGAAATCCCTTTCGTCTTCGGCAACTTTCGTATGGGACTCTTTCAGGGTGAGCTGTTCGATGTGTCCAATATCGAGGCAAGGATTGAACTTTCAGCTTCAATTCGATCTTATTGGACGCAATTTGCGCGCACCGGTAATCCCGGTCGTGGTCGAGCGGGTGACCTGCCTAGTTGGGAGCTTTGGAATGGTGAACGAAAACTGGTGTTCGATACGAAACCGGACGGCGGTGTTCGGATGGAATCGGCAGCGATTGATATCGGCTCGGTTCACCGCTCTCTATGGGCAGACCCGTATCTGACCGACGACGAAAAATGCAGTGTGTACAAAGACATGACGATGTATCCAGCCTATCCAGTGGACGATCTCAAGGCGCGGGGTTGTTGGTAATGTTTGATACTCGTGATTTGTGTCTGAGGTTGATACCGCAAGACGCGGGATTACCCATGGCTCGAGAATCAACGAATTCTTTCGGCGTACGATTGCCCTGGACACTGGAGTCAGCATGAGTTTTGTCGCGAAAGATGGCGTTGATATTCACTACGACACCTATCGAGGAGAAGGCGAAAAGAGTCGATCGTGGCTGACGTTTGCTCACGGCGCAGGCGGCAATGCGGCAAGCTGGTGGCAACAGGTCCCTTATTTCTTTGATGACTACGACATCATGACCTTTGACCATCGGGCTTTTGGGCGATCCCGATGCCGCGACGAGGAATTTGATCCTGATTTATTCGCTGATGATTTAAGGTCCGTTCTCGACGCCGAGGGTATAGATCGGACGGCGCTTTGTTGCCAGTCGATGGGAGGTCGTACGGGGCTCGATTTTGCCCTATTCGAACCGGATCGAGTCTCGGCACTTGTCATGAGCCATACAGTGGGGGGTCTAAGTAGCGAGGCTATCGATGAAGTCCGTCGTAGTCACGAGCGGCCGCAACCAACCCAACCCTTCGGTAGTTGGGCCGTTGCGTTGGATCTACCGGAGAAGAATCGCGCACTTTCGCATCTCTATAACTGTATCGGCGCGATGAACCTCGACTTTTCTCGTGTCGGTTTGGGCGGATTGCGCAGTCGTGGTAAACAAATTGATTCAACCGAAATGGTAGCGTTCAAAACGCCCACGTTATTCATTACGGCAGATAAGGATGTGGTTGTGCCACCGAGGGTTGTTGAGATTGGAGCTGCAATGGTTCCGGGTGCGACGCTCGTCAATCTGGGTGACGCAGGCCACTCCTCGTATTTTGAGATTCCCGATCAATTCAATCGTGTGGTGAGAGAATTTCTCCAATCGCACCAATAAAGGAGTGATGCAATGACACAACCATATCCGGCACATCCCCAGTTACAGGGCAATTTTGCGCCGATTCGGATGGAGGCCGATATCGATGACCTGGTTATCCAGGGAGAGCTGCCGCGGACGCTTGAAGTTGAGTATTACCGCAATGGTCCAGACCCACAATTTCCACCGCGGGGAGACCATCATTGGTTTTCTGGGGACGGCATGTTGCATCGGTTCGAGATTGCCGATGGTCGCGTGCGATACCGCAATCGTTGGTTAAGAACCGTCAAGTGGCATAAAGAGCGTGAAGCTGGGCGTTCACTATTCGGCGCTTTTAATCCAATGGACACGGATCCTTCAGTCGCGGGCATTGAGACGGACGGCTTGGCCAATACCAACGTGATTTGGCACGGCGGACGTCTACTCGCTTTGGAAGAAGGGCACGCGCCGTTCGAAGTTGACCCGCGAACGCTCGAATCGATCGGACCGTGGCGTTTTGGCGGTACGTTTGAGGGTCCGATGACCGCGCATCCCAAAATCGACCCGGTAACAGGCGAGATGATCTTTTTCGGTTATATGGTCGATGGCATGTTGGGTAAGGGCCTGTCATACCACGTCGTCGACGCGGACGGGGTGCTGACTCGATCGGAACGATTTGAAGCACCGATCAGCAGTATGGTCCATGATTTCATCGTGACGTCAGAGCACGTTATTTTTCCGATTCTCCCGCTTACCGGTAGCATTCAACGAGCGACGCGAGGTGAACCAGCTTTTGCCTGGGAGCCTGACAAAGGCAGCCATATTGGCGTAATGCCTCGGGATGGTTCCATCGACGATATCCGTTGGTACGAAACCGATCCCTGTTACGTCTTCCATCCGATGAACGCGATGACGTTGGGGAATACGATCCGCGCCCACGTAATGCAGTTCGAAGAGGCGCCACTTTTCCCACATGCGGACGGCAGTGCTCCCGATCCAAAAAAGGCCAATGCACGCTTGTGCGAATGGGAAATCGATCTTGCTGATAACGCGCGGACGGTCAAACGGACCTATTTGGATGACATTACTGGTGAATTTCCGAGGCTTGATGAGCGTCGCGCAGGACTCGAATATCGACACGGGTACTATGCTGCGTCAACGGGTCGTGGGGGCAGCATGGGTTTCAACGCCTTGGTGCATCACGACTTTGCGACAAACGGCGCTACCCGTTATGAGCTTGACGATGGTGATTATTTGGGTGAACCGGTATTTGTTCCCGAAACGGAAGGTGCAGAAGAAGGTGCAGGATTTTTGCTGACGCTTATTTATCGGGGTGTTGAAAACCGGAGCGATCTTGCCGTGTTTGATGCGCGCGACGTCGCTCGGGGCCCAGTGGCACTGGGACAACTTCCG
>Ga0209019_1000589_pt1 | contig 18356 bp, 16 predicted proteins | sample METZYME_3_300m_FD_187549 | JGI IMG/M metagenome (GOLD analysis project Ga0209019, IMG submission 187549) | Marine microbial communities from oxygen minimum zone in mesopelagic equatorial Pacific - METZYME_3_300m (SPAdes) (version 2) | ecosystem: Environmental > Aquatic > Marine > Oceanic... | reverse complement strand
GGAATCAATAACATCTACTCTCCATTGACCAGTTTGATTTGGGTATATAGTCTTTCGACTCCATGATCTATAGTTAAATGAAGTTTTGATATTATATGCTACACTAGTCATCACTATACCTTCCAAATACCAAATATGCTTTATTTCTTGCTTAGGACCAGAATTAGATATTTTTGTGTAACAAAATAATGAATCGACGCTATTGATAAAATTTATTCCAGGTTTAATTGGATTACGTTTATAAATACCGCGACAAATCATTAATTCATTCAATTTTAACGTTTTTAAGTCGGAATTTTGTTTTTTATTTTTTTCATTAATAGAATCGTCAACCATAATCAAATCTGATGTTATCATATTTGTATTAGTCTCTTCTAATATATTTACATTTGAATCAATCATAATAGGTTTAGGCGTATAGGATAAGATAGGCTTAGGCAAAACAACATTATTGATTATTTGCTTTTCAACGATACTGGTTTTGTTCTTATTTTCAATAGGTTCATGTAATTTCGTTATAGAATTATACTTGGGCTTATCAATATTCTGCTTATTTATTTTTTTTGAAGGATTAGAATAGTTATTCTCATTGTCAATCAAATAATTAAAGCAAAAAATACAATATATTATTACCAAAGGAATAGACAACCGCAATACCTTTAAATAATTAGCAATAATAATAAATATAATAAAAACAATGCTTATAACAATAAATGTGCTGTCCATTATTACATTATCTATAATTAGTAAGTTATGGTCGGAGCGACAGGATTTGAACCTGCGACCCCTGCAACCCCATTGCAGTGCGCTACCGGACTACGCCACGCTCCGAATTATTCATTAATGATGCGTATAATTTCAAGTAACTCCTTTTTTATAGTATCAAGCTGCTTATCTAATAATGGAGATTCGGAAGATTTTTTACTACCCAGCACAGATCTGGCACCTTCAATAGTAAATTTTTTATTATAAAGGAGATCTTTAATATCAATAATTAAGTCAATATCTTTTTTCCGATATGTTCTGTTTCCAGCACGATTTTTTGGAGGAGATAGTTGTTTAAATTCGGTCTCCCAATATCTAAGGACGTATGACTTAAGATCAACCATTTTGCTTACTTCTCCAATGGAATAATATAGTTTTTTTATATCGCTTTTCATTTGATATTGATACTTAAACCTGTACTTTATATTAATTAATTCAAATTATTGTGTCAACATTAATTAAGTTTCAAATAATATAAATAATCCTTGATTAATTCGGATAGAATTTGTGGAACTTTTTCTATTAACGACTTAGACTCTACTATTGCAATACGGGCCTGTGTTTTTCCACAATTAGAATTAAAATAGAACCCAGTCATTGGAGCAAGTAATATGGTATAATTATTTTTATCTACCATACATTTCCCTTTTGTAGCGCAATATTCAATAAAATTTATTATGTTAAATTCATCATCAACAATATTTTTAAAATCAATTACTAAATATAATGCTGATTCGGGGTTAGACACGATTATCGCTGGAATATTAATTAGTAATTTCTCTCTTAAATCTTTCATCAATGAATAATAATAAATCCTTTGGTCTTGATACCAGTTCCTTATTTCATTTTTAGATAAAGTTGAAATAGAACCAAAAATATATTGTCCAATTACGTTTGCACAAAGATTAGCAGTATACTCTGAAGCAACTTTATTATGTAGAATCTGATTATCGGTAACTAAGGCCCCGATTCTTAAACCACAAGCGTTCCACATTTTAGAAGAAGACTCTATACTAATCCTTCTCCCATTTATGCCTGGGACAATGTTATCGTTCAAAGCCCAAATACTTGACTGCCCTGCTTCTGTATAGTATAAGCTTCTATAAGCCTCATCACTGATAATCCATATATCCTTTTCTACACAAACCTTAGCAATTTCTGTTATTAATTCTTGTGAAATCTGCTGACCAGTAGGATTATCTCCAGGTATTAATACAATTCCGCATGGATTATCTATGTCAATAATATTACTAATGTCATTTATATTAATATCACTGTAGCTACCATCATCCTGCAACTTTCTAGAGAATATTGTAATAGGAATAGATAATCGTTTAGAAAATTCTATATAATTAGTATAAGTTGGATCAATAAATAAAATAGGTTTTTCGGATGAAGGGCCGCAAACGCCTAAAAGCATTAGCTCCATAGCTTGAGAACCGCCATCTGTAACAACACACTTTACCTTATTAGATATATCATTTGTCAATTCAGCATCAATAGAATGAATAAAAGCACTTTGACACTCTTGAGTCCCAACGCTGGATGTATATTTCACTACTCCATTATGAAATGGTGAATTTCCGCGGTCAAGAGAGTTCATTCGTTCAATCATTATTGGATGCATTGGAAGCGTAATATTTCCTATAGCAAGATTAATAGCCTCAATATTTTTTTTATCTTTCCGAGAATTGAATAAAAGTTGAGCTTTCCTAATAGCGGATGGCTCTCTTTGTTGATAATGTTCAGATATACTTGGTGACATATATCACATAAAGTTTATGAATTATAAATTAATTTCTTCTATAATATTAACTTCAAGCTTAGTCTTAATCTTTTTCTTAACTAAGCTGCAACTTTCTTATCTTCTGCCTTTGAACGGCTTTCTTCCTCTATCTCTACTATTATGATTTCTATCTCTTTTAGGTGGGGGTGTCCATCCCTCTGGCTTTTCAAGTAATGCTTTTCTACTAAAATCCAGTCTGCCTTGATCATCAATTTTAATAAGCTTTATTTTCATTGAATCACCTGGTCCACAAACATCCTCTACTTTATTCACCCTGTGCCACTCTAATTCTGATATGTGTACCAGTCCTTCTCTGCCAGGTGCAAATTCTACAAACGCTCCAAAAGTCATAAGCCTAGTAACTTTACCATCGAACTCCATTCCAACTTCAGGATCAAATGTAATGGCCTCTACTAACTTGATAGCTTCTTCACACTTAGCAGGATTTTTTCCAGCGACAGTGACAATACCATCATCATCAACATTAACTTCACATTCTGTATCTTCAATGATCTTTTTAATATTTTTTCCACCAGGTCCAATCAGGCCACCAATTTTTTCAGGATTAATTTTAATAGTTAAAATCCTAGGAGCATATTGAGATAGCTCATAAGCCTCCGGCACAGCCTCATACATCTTATCAAGGATATGCATTCTACCTTCATGTGCCTGTTCAAGTGCCTCTGTCAGAAGCTCAAAAGAGATTCCTTCGATCTTTAGATCCAGCTGAATTGCAGATATTCCATCTCGAGTTCCGGCTACCTTAAAATCCATATCACCAAGATGATCTTCCAGTCCCAGGATATCACTAAGAATAGCATTGCGCTTACCATCTGTAATTAAGCCCATCGCGATACCAGCGACATGCCCTTTAAGCGGCGCGCCAGCGCACATCAGAGATAAAGACCCACCACAGACCGATGCCATTGATGAAGAACCATTCGATTCCATAATCTCTGACACAATACGAATCGTATATGGAAAATCATCATAATCAGGAAGAGCTGGTTTAATAGCACGTTGAGCGAGATTACCATGACCTATTTCGCGCCGACTAGTAAATCCAATTCTACCCACTTCACCTACACAATATGGTGGGAAGTTGTAATGAAGATAATAATTCTTTTTATAATCTTCATCCATACTATCAATAATCATCTCGTCACGCTTTGAGCCAAGCGTCGTGACTACCAATGCCTGAGTTTCTCCTCTAGTAAACAGAGCAGATCCGTGCACTCTTTTTAGTATAGCTGGATCAATTGTAATCTCTCTAATATCTTTAGTTCCACGACCATCACTACGTAAGCCGTCTGCTAAAATCATTTCTCTCATAGTATCTTTGAAATAACCATCAATAATTGATTTAATTTCTTTTTCTTTTTCTGGATGATTCTCTTCTAGCGAAGATAAAACATCGCTAACAAGCTCTGTTTTTTTTATATCACGGTCTTGCTTATCTACGATCTTAACTATATCACTAATTTGGTTACCAACTTTACCATTAACCGCATCGATTAAAACCTGGTCAAGTTCTACTGCAGACTCTTCAATTTTATTCACAGTAAGACTACTAGCCAACTCTTCTTGCAAGCCAATGATTTCAACTATATGACTTTGTGCAAATTTTAAAGCATCTACGACTACTGCTTCGCTTACTTCATCAGCCTCACCCTCAACCATTACAATAGTTTCTTTATTACCAGAGACTACTAGCTCGAGGCTACAATCCTCAAGCTGTAAACGGGTAGGGCTTAACACAAATTCATTTTCAATTTGACCCACTCTTACTGTAGCAATAGGTCCATTCCATGGAATGTTTGATATCATTAAAGCCGCAGAAGCACCAACGCCTGCCCAAGTATCAGCCATATTTTCACCATCACTCTGGAGAACAGTAATCATAACCTGTGTCTCATTCTTAAATCCTTTTGGAAACAAAGGCCTTATTGGTCTGTCAGTTAAACGGCTAGTAAGAACCTCACCTTCGGTAGGTCTAGCTTCTCTTTTAAAAAATCCCCCAGGGATTTTACCACTTGCATAATGTTTTTCTCTATATTCAACTTGCAGAGGAAAATAATTAATATCCTCTCTCGCTTCTTTGGATGCATTTACAGCTACCAATAGAGTGGTGTCACCGTAAGTTAAAACAACAGATCCTGCTGACTGCCTAGCAATCTTACCTGTCTGTATAGTAAGGGTTTTTCCCCCTATTTTTTTTTCTACATTTATCATAATATATAATTTCTCTTTTCTATTCTTGTTTTATTATCCACGTATAGATAACTCATTAATTAGTCTAACATATGAATTTGAATCATTACGAAATAAATATTTTAGTAATTTCTTTCGCTGTGATACCAATTGCACTAAACCTCTTCTAGTGTGTTTATCTTTTTTATGTATTTTTACGTGTTCTGTTAATTCTGAGATTCTATGGGATAGGATTGCCACCTGCACCTCAGTAGAGCCAGTGTCCTTTTTATTTTCCCCAAATTTTTTAATAATTTTTTCTTTATCTTCTTTAGTGATAGGCATTTTACCCTCCTAATTCATACTTGTCTTTTAATTCAAGACATTTACTTTTATCTTTAAATAGTTGTTTTGTTAATTCGTTTGCAGACGAAAATTTTACTTCACTCCTAATTCTTTCCAGAAATTCAATCCAAACAATATGATTATACAAGTCTTCCGAATAATCATTTAAAAGATGAACTTCCAAAACTAAGTCGTCTTCTTCAAAGGTTGGTCTAGTCCCAAAATTACACATTCCATAGTGAGTAAGTCCATTAATAATACACCTAGTAAAATAGACGCCTTTTTTAGGGAGAAGTTGCTTTTTTTCAATGGGCAGTAAATTAGCAGTGGGAAACTTTAGTCCTCGACCTCGTCCTGAACCATGTACAACTTTTGCATTAAAGCCAAATATTGAACCCAATTCATAATTAGCCCGCCTGATATAACCATTTGTGATTAATTTTCTAATATTAGTACTTGAAATAATAACGCTACCATCAGCAATTGGATTTACAATCTCAATGCCTATCTTATTTGCATCACAATAATCAGTAAGAAATCCAGAGTCACCACTTCTATTGTGTCCAAAGAAATGATTACTCCCAGCCACTATATATCTTGGTTTTAAGTATTTCACAATTATTTCATCCATAAACTGTTTAGCATTTATTTTCATAAGGTTATCATTGAACTCTAAAATAATCAACTTATCAATATTTAAAGTTTTAAAAATTTCAATTTTTTTATCGATACTCATGATTAGCTTAACATTTTTAAAACCTTTTTTAATAACATGACTAGGATGTGGATCAAATGTAATTACAATCGAATCCGATCTCATAGAATCAGCAATAGTTTGCACACGATTTATGATCTGAAAGTGCCCCCTATGTAATCCATCATAAGAACCCATGGTTATAACACTACTAGATAAAGGTAGAAAATTTTCTATTGTTCTGTAGATTTCCATTTGTTCTGAAATAATTCTATTGATAAAGAATCATCTATTAGATGGTCCCCAACTTTGGTTCGAGTGAGCTCAGTTAAATATCCAACAGTGCCTAATCTCTCAGCAATGTCTTTACCAAGGACTCTTACATAAGTGCCTTTTGAACATTCAACGCTAAATTTTATACTGTTGCTATTAAAATCTATAAGACCTATATCACTTATAAAAATATCAATATCTTCCCTATCTATCTCTTTACCCATTCTGGCTAACTTATAAAGCCTGATCCCGTTATGTTTTTTTGCGGAAAACATTGGAGGCATTTGTTTCTGCTTGCCCATAAAACTGTGTAATGTGGACTCTATATTTTTTGACTCCATCATCGGGATTGGCATCTCGCGAACTACTTCACCCTCAGTGTCTAATGTATTAGTGACTTTGCCCAATTCTATTTCAGCTTCATAGGTTTTATCAGAGTTTGTTATACTAGATAGTGATTTCGTGTCTTTTTCTGTGCCAATTATTAATACCCCCGATGCAAATGGGTCAAGCGTTCCACCATGCCCAACTTTTTTATGTTTTGTAATATTTTTAATTTTTTTTACAACATCAAAGGAAGACCAATCAACAGGCTTATTAATATTAATTATCACTTATATCTAATTTTTTCATTAAGCTAGAAACATATTCAGTATATTCAAAGGTATCATCAAAATAAAACCTTAAATCAGGTGTATGTTTCATTGATAACTCAGGCCCCATATATTTTTTAAAAGGTTTCCTGTGTTTATTTATTTCTATATCTAGTTTATCTTTAGATATAGTTTGATTAATTACACTATAGAATACTTTAGCTATTCTTAGGTCCCTTGAAACATCAACTTTTGTAAAGGTCACAAAACCCAAATAATTTAAATCGATGTATTTATTAAGGATGCCGCTCAGGATATCAAGTACTTGATTGTTTATTCTATCAATGCGGTCATAGGGTTTATTATGGTTCAAATTAATATTTATTCCAAGGTTCTTTTAATTTCCTTAATCTCATACGCTTCAATCAAATCACCTTCTTTGTATTTCTTTGCACCCACTATCCCAATTCCGCATTCTAAACCTTCTTTAACTTCTTTCGCATCATCTTTGAATCTTTTTAATGATTCTATCTTACCTTCAATAATTAATTCATCATCTCTATATAATCTAGCATTTATATTTCTTTGGATAATACCTTCAGTCACCTTTGAACCAGCTATAAATCCAATATTAGGTATTTTAAATTGTTGCTGAACAATTGCTTTACCCAATATACTTTCTACCTTATCAGGCTCTAAGAGTCCTTCTAGTGCTAATTTTATTTCATCCACAACATTATAAATAACATTATAAATACGAATATCAACACCAGCTTGACTAGCTTGTAATTTTGCATTGGAAGAGACCTGGACATTAAAACCAACAATAATAGCGTTAGAAGCTTCAGCAAGTAATACATCTGACTCAGTGACCATGCCTACTGCTTTATGAATAACCTTAATTTCAACCTCATCATTGTTTAGTTTAACTAAATTCTCAGATAAAGCATCAATTGAACCATCAACATCTCCTTTAATTATAATAGGCAAGGTTTTTATTGAACCCTCTTTAATTAAAGCTGACATTTCATCAAGAGAGAATGATATTTTTTTCTGTTCAATCTCTCTTCTAGTTTTTTGTCTCTCATTTGCTATTTTTTTAAGATCCTTTTCATTATCAATCACCGCAAGTAAATCACCAGCTTTTGGAACTGATTCAAATCCCTGCAATTGAACAGCATCAGAAGGTTCAGCGATTTTTAAACGTGTGCCTATTTCATTCATTATACTTCTTACTTTTCCTGAAAAATCATTACATATAAACGGATCACCAATCTTTAGAGTCCCTTTCTGTATCAGGACAGTACCTATAGGGCCCAAGCCCCTATCCAACTTAGAATCAATTACCGTACCCATCGCTAAACATTCCTTATTGGATTTAAGATCAAGTATTTCTGTTTCTAATAGAAGGCTATCTAATAAATCATCGATACCATCACCATTTAGTGCGCTAATTTCAACTGCCTGAACTTTACCACCCCAGCTTTCAACCAAAACATCGTTCTCAGACAATTCTCTTCTAACCTTATCAGGATCTGCACCAGGTTTGTCAATTTTATTTATAGCTACAATAATTGGCACACTAGCAGCCTTTGCGTGGCTAATAGCTTCTTTAGTTTGTGGCATTACCGCATCATCAGCAGCGACAATAAGAATAACTATATCTGTTACTTGAGCTCCTCTAGCTCTCATTGCTGTAAAAGCCTCATGCCCAGGAGTATCTAAAAAAGTTATGAACTTGTTTTCCTTTACCTTGACCTTATAAGCACCTATATGTTGCGTAATGCCACCTGATTCACCGGCTGCAACCTTTGTATTACGAATATAATCAAGCAAACTAGTTTTTCCATGATCGACATGTCCCATGACAGTTACAACTGGAGATCTTGATGTGGCTTTCTCTTTATCCTCTTCGGTTTCTTCAAAAGTAAATATATCTTCAAAAACATCTTTAATTTTCTCAGCATTGTAACCAAAATGATTGGCTAGGAGCTCAATTACATCCCAATCAAGACGCTGGTTTATCGTAGCAAGTGTACCTAATTCAATACAGAATTCAATAACATCGCTAGATGATACTTCAAATATTTTTGATAATTCATCTACGCTTGAAAACTCTGGAACTTTTATAGAAACTGCTATTTCTTCATCATGTTGTATTTCTAGATCATCTTTAGATTTTGATTTTTTATACGTTTTTTTCTTTTTCTTCGTGCCAATCGCTGCTAATGTTGCTTTCACTTTTGTTTCTACGCTCTTAGAGCCGACTTCTTTTTTATCTTTACTGCTTTTACTCTGCTTGCTTGGACCAGGCTGACCTATCTCCGATTGAATATTTGATAAATTAATTTTTCGGAGTTTTTGTTTTTTTGGAGTAGTATATTTTTTCTTTATTGCTTTAACACTTTTACTACCAACCATCTTTTCATCTCTACTGACAGGAACATCGATTACATCTTTTTCTGCTTTCTGTTTTTCTTTCTCACTTTTAATTTTTTCTGTCTTTTCAATTTTTCTTTGTTCCTGAAGACTTAACAGCTGGAGCTTTTTCTGAGATTCTTGTTTCTCTTTTAATCTTGTATCATGAATCTCTTTTCTTACCTGTTCTTTTCTAAATCTATCGACAAGCTTTTTATCTTTTGCAAATTCAGACATGATAAGATTACGCACATCATCATCTACTGGAGACATATGGCTTTTTATGTCTACTCCTTTTGTATTAAGAAATGATAATATATCTGTGTGGGATATATTTAGTTCTTTAGCAATTTGAAATATTCTAATTAATGCCATTATTAACCTATACTATTACCTTTATATTATTCTTCTTCATCACCTAAATCTTCAATATTATCTTCGGCATCATCTAATTCAGGTTCTTCTCTTTCAATAAACTGCTGTACTGATGTATATATCTGTTCTACGGTAGATGTAGCAATGCCAGTGATTTCCAATAATGATTCTTCATCAGCCTCCATCAAGTCCAACACTGTCTTAATATTCGCATCTAGTAAAGATTCTCCAATTTTTTTTGTTATACCATCTACTTCGGTCAACAATGTATTTTGATCATCTTGTAATCTTTTATATTGATTTACTCCATATGCGTCAATTCTATAATGGGTTAATCTTGAAGCTAGATTTATATTCATTCCACTCCTACCGATTGCAGAATCAAGGTTTTCATCTTCAAAAATAGCTATACAATATTCTTTCTCTTCATCAATATACAAATTAACCGGCTTCGCTGGGGACAAAGCTCTAGTGATTAATATTTCTGGTTGCTCACTATGATTAACAATATCAATTTTTTCATTATTTAATTCTCGAACAACTGCTTGAATTCTACTTCCTCGCATACCTACACATGCCCCTACAGGGTCAATTCTTCTGTCATTGGACTGTACAATAATTTTAGCTCTCTCTCCTGGTTGCCTAGCGATAGATGTAATATCAATAATACCATCTTCTATTTCTGGAACTTCCATTTCAAATAATTTATTTAAAAAATAGTTATCACTTCTACTTACCACAATATCTGGACCCTTTGAGGTGATTTCAACAGATTTTATAACACTACGAACTGTATCACCTCGTCTAAACCTCTCGGATTGGATCTGTTCATTTTTCGGAAGTCTTAGTTCTGCTTGATCAATATTAATGAAAACATTATCACGCTGTACCTGATGAACAATTCCTATGACAATCTCGCCAATGCGATTTGCATAATCTTCATAAATATAATTTCTCTCAACATCTCGCAACTTTTGAGCAAAGAAATGTTTAGCAGTATTGATAATCCTTCGACCAAATACCGTTAAATCAATAACCTCAACAAATACATCACCAACAACTAGTCCTTCAGCAGCCTCCGGCTCTTTTTCTATTGCTTCCTCAAGCGTAATCTCAACTTTATAATCATCTACTTCATCAACAATTGTTTTTTCTGCGTATATCTCGATCTCTCCTTTATCTAGGTTAACGATACAACTACAGTTAGATGAGTCTCCATACTCTCTCTCTATTATATATAAAAACAATTCTTCCAAGATTGTGGCTAATTCAGATCTTTCAACATTCTTTTCTCGTGCTATCTCTGAAAATACTTCTATTAGTTCTCTATTAACCAAAACTCCTCCTCATTACTAATCAAATGAAATTTTAACTCTGGCACTAATTATATCACTATAATCAATATAATATTCAACCTTACCATCTTTAACATTGATACCAGTTTCATTATTACCTATTAATAAAAACGTTTCTTTAATGGTGTTATCTTTAGATCGATACTCTAATTCAATTTTTCTACCAATATTTTTTTTATATTGAAAATTCTTTTCTAGCCTTGAACCTATTCCTGGAGTTCCCACCTCTAGCCTAACTCCATGAGGAAAATTAGATAAAATATCCTCATTGTTTTTTATTTCTTTCGCCAGCATAGCAGTTTTATCTACAGATATATCATTAGCAGAATCAATGACAACTTTAATAAAACTCGAACTTGAATCAATCTTTACCGATAATAATTCCATGTCCTGCGTAATATGCTTTTCAATAATTTCTCTTAAATTTTCCATAGCCTATAAAACAAAAGTGGGCCTTTCAACCCACTTTTCATACTTGATAAATTATTAAACTTGTTCTATTATTACAACAGAACAAATAAAATTCTACATCATACCAATTAACTCCTCACTGCGTTGTTTTAAGTGTATTGGTAACTTTTTTTCTAACAAAATTTCATTTAGAATATTTTGGGAAATTTCTATTTTATCCTGTTCAATAAGAATAGAAACTTTTAATAATTTAAATTCATTACTAATATTATTATCCAAGCCTAAACGTAGGCCTCTGTCAAGCAATTTAATTGCTTTATCAAATTCATTATTTTTCAATGCGATATTTGAAAGTATTTTAATTGTTCCAGGGATAAGAATATCTGGCTCTGAATTATTAAGATATTCATTCAAATATGATTCTGCTTTAGTTAAGTCATTATTTTCAAAAGAAATTTTTCCTAGATAATAGTTTGCGATATTAGAACTATTTGTACCTGAAAAATCTGATAATATTGTCTCAAATTGAAATTTTGCATTTTCATAGTCCTCATTATCAAAAGCTACCAACGCTATACCTAAAGCAGAATTTGAATCAATATCTTTTTGACTTTGTTTATTTAATAGAAAATTGCCACTAATAATTACTGCTATTAGGCCCAGAGCAATGTATAAATAAGTCTTTCTGTTTTGTTCAAAATTATATTCGATCTTGTCTATAGTTTCAAGAAAAGGGTCTCTTTTTATCTCTTTTCTAATAATCTTTCTTTGAGGTTTCAGCATATTAAATATTATTTCCTATTTTTAGTACCCTCGGCAGGAATCGAACCTGCATCTAATGCTTAGGAGGCACTTGTTCTATCCATTGAACTACGAGGGTATACAGGTTAATTCTCGTCGATAAAGCCGGTAAATATAGGCTTTTTATTTTTTAATTAAAATACTATAAAGAGTGCTTATGCAAGTCGAATTATGCGACTTCAATCTAAATATTCAGGTTTTAAATCTCTTGTCATTAGAGCGTCAACCTCTTTTATAGGATTAGTGTTTTCATATAAAACACGATAAACAGAATCACAAATAGGCATTTCAATGTTGAGCTTAGATCTTAGATTATAAATTGAATGAGCAGTTTTAACTCCTTCTGCAACCATATGGCTTTGAGATAATATTTTTGATAACCTTTCACCTCTTCCAACTAATTCCCCTAGTCTTCTATTTCTACTATGCACGCTATCACAGGTAACAATCAAGTCTCCAATACCTGTAAGCCCAAAAAATGTTTCAGCTTTAGCACCTACCTTTTTACCTAATTTTGATATCTCATTGATGCCACGTGTAATAAGAGCAGATTTTGTATTATCACCATATCCAACGCCATCACAAAATCCAGCCGCAATAGCAATTACGTTCTTTGCTGATCCTCCAATCTCAACACCTTTTATATCATTATTCGTATAAACCCTGAATTTATTAGTTGAAAATAAATCTTGAACATATTTAGCTAATGAAATATCTTCTGATGCTGAGACAACTGCAGTTGGATTCCTATCCACAACTTCTTCAGCGTGGCTCGGTCCAGATAGAGTGATAATTTTCACTTGATTGTTCAAAACATCATTTATAACCTCGCTCATTGTCATTAAACTATGATTTTCAATACCTTTAGCGATATTAATTATATGTGTCGTTTCATTGATTTTAGTTTTGACCCTTGATAAAACTTCACGAACATGCTGAGAAGGCACAGCGATAACGATAGTATTAATATTTTCTATGGAATAATCTATATTGGAAAAAAAATCAACTGAATCTGGAAATGTAACTGAGGGCAATAGATAATGCGTCCGCGATTTGGTCATTTTTTCTATTATATGACTATCCCGGTGCCAAAAATTAACTTGAACCCCCTTATCTACCAATATAGAACCAAGAGCTGCGCCCCAGGAGCCACAACCTAAAAAAGAAACTTTATCAACCATCAAATATTATTCAGAATACATACCATCAATAATATTAGACCAATTATCATTAATCTGTTTTCTTCTGATTTTCAAAGTAGGAGTTAGCTCACCCTCATCAATTGAAAAATCTCTTGGCAATATTGAAAATTTCTTTATCTGTTCTGGGTTTGAAAAATTTAAGTTTAGCCTATCAATTTCTTCAGATATCTCAGCATGAACTTCTTTATTATCTGTGTAGTCAGATAAATTTTTACCATTATCAACAATCATCTGATTCTGCTCATAAGGGTCTTTTGGGATTTGATTAGGATCAATTCCTAACTTATCTCTTAAGATCACTCCCAGATCAAGCGTGATTAAGGCAGAACAATATTTAAGACCATCGCCCACCAAGAAACACTGGGAGACAATCGGAATAGACTTCATTGTTTCCTCAATTACTAATGGTGCAACGTTTTTTCCGCTAGAACTAACATAGATCTCCTTCTTTCTTCCTGTAATACTTAGGTAACCATCAGAGTCAATTTCTCCTACATCACCAGTATGTAACCATCCATCAATTATGGTCTCATTAGTAGCCTCGGGATTTTTATAGTAACCTTTCATTACATTATCACCTTTGATTAACACCTCACCATCTTCTGCAATCTTTATGTTAAAAAATGGCATACATTTTCCTACCGATCCTATTTTATTATTACCATGATAATTTATGGTTATTCCAGCTGTATTTTCTGTCATTCCGTAGCCTTCAAAAAGTGGTATATCTAAAGATTGAAACAACTTAAGAATATCAGGATTAATCGGTGCAGCGCCGGATATGGCAAAACGGGAATTACTAAACCCTGCAGCTTCTTTAAGTTTTTTCTTAAAAACATTCGATAAACCAGGAATTTTTAATCCTATTTTAAGTATTGCTTTTGAATCAATAGCTGCCTTAAGGTTTGAATATATTTTCTCATAAATTCTTGGCACACTTATAAAAAGGTGCGGCTGAACCTCTTTTGCATAATCAACAGTATTCAGCGGACTATCAACAATATGCATATGCATAGCTCTTCTGACCCAATAATGATTATCAACCAACTGTCCAAACACATGAGCCAAAGGCAGCCAAGATACATATTTTTCGCCTTGATTGAATTTTAAAACCTCCAATACTGAATCTAGCTCAACCTCAAAATTTTTATTTGTAAGCTCAACACCTTTTGGATTCCCTGTTGTCCCTGATGTATATATCAAAGTAGAAGTATCGCTTGCCTCGGTTGTTTTCATTAAATCAAGAATTAAATTTTCATTTATAGATTTTCCCTTATTTATAAATTCATCCCATGTAATAATCTTATCATGATCTAAACGTTCAATATCTTCGCCCATTAAAACAATGGTCTCTATCTGGTCTAAATTATCAATTACAGATATAAGTCTGTGTATTGGCATCTTTTCTTTTTCATCATTATCATTAGGGTTGTTGCCGACAAATATAATTTTTGAATCAGAGTTGCCTACAACCCACTCCACTTCAGGCGCTGAAGAGGTATGATATACACCTACAGAAGCACTATTAATCATTTGCAGAGCACTATAACAACCAAACCATTCTTTTCGGTTATAGCTATATATTGAACCTTTGTCTCCAGGTTTTAAGCCACAGGCTACAAGCGACTTAGAAATTTTTATTACAAAATCGTAATAATCAGACCAGGTTAATGTTTGCCACTCGTTATTTACCTTTGTAGATAATGCAGCCTCGTTGGGAAAATTGTTTTTATTATTAATCAATAATTGAGGTGTATAACTCATTTTATTTTCTCCTTCTTGATAAGTTTTATGTATCATACATTGTTTAGAAAGATGAACTAACACAATTTAATCTTAAAAAATTATTATACCAATCAACTAGCTATATACTTGACTGATAGATAATTAATTAAATAATTTGAGTGGTATATAAAATTGATTTGCCGGGGTGGCGGAATTGGTAGACGCGCCTGACTCAAAATCTGGTGGGTGTAAGCCCGTGGGGGTTCGAGTCCCTCCCTCGGTACAATCGTCAATAAAATATATTTTAAATAAAGTACAATTTTTTCTTGACTCATAAAGTATAATCATATACTTTTTATCAATAAAGGTGCTGGTTTGGTACCTTTGGTATGTGGAAGGGGTAGACGTTCACTTTGTTCCGAGGTCAATGTGAAGTCTGCCCCATTTTTTTATATTTTACTATATAAAACACTATAAGTTCTATTATTACATAATTTATGTTGATATGTTAATGTATTATATTAATATTATATTTATTAATAATTATAAAATTGTAGGCGAAAGCATAATTATTAATTGAGAATTAGATCCTATTGAATCTTTTACTTTAAGTGTAAAGATTTATCAATGTTATATTGAGCGATTATAGATCCAAATATTTAGTCAATGCCCCCTCAATATCTTGCCAATAATGACCTTTTCTTTTAAGCTTATTAATTAATTTTCTCTTCAGTTTTTCATCGCTATTTATATTGTCTGGAGTATATTTTTGTAATACCTGTAATATTATGTTATCGATTTCAATTTCCGAATAAATTTTTGTTGATATTTGATTAATTAATTCTATCGAATCTAAAAATTCTCTTAGTTTATACTTCAAAGCAATAGGTCCAATTTTATTTCTACTAATTTGATCCCTTGAAAAGGCTAAGCCAAATTTTTCATCATCAATCCATCTTTTTTCCTCTAGTTCATTGATTGCTTTATCAATAATATCCTTTCTATAACCTTTTTTTATTAACCTAAGACGTAGTTCTTTTTTACTTCTCATACGATAGTTTAATAGCACTAGCGCAGCTTCTTTTACACGAAAATAGTTCTCACTAAAAAGAATTTTATTCAGTTCAGTTTCGGATATTTCTTTATTTTTATGTAAGGAGCTGGCGATTATTACGTCTTCGGAGACCTCAAACCTATCGCCAGAAGTAGTGGTAACTATATATGTATTTTTTTTTCTTTCTTTAATAGAGATGGAAAGTATTTTACTCTTCCTCGGCACCATTAATGCCCATAAATGATCTTACTTTTTGGATTATTTCACTATAAACATCATCATTTTCTGATAGATAATGTTTTGCATTTTCTCGTCCCTGGCCAATTTTCATATCATCATATGAAAACCATGCACCTGTTTTTTCTACGATATCCCCTTTTAAGGCTAAATCAAGTATGTCCCCTTCCTTAGATATGCCTTTACCATACATAATGTCGAATTCTGTACTTTTGAATGGGGGAGCGACTTTATTCTTTACTATTTTCACCCTCGTTCGGTTACCTACAATATCAGTGCCCTCTTTAAGACTAGTAATCCTACGAATATCAATTCTTACAGAAGAATAAAATTTTAATGCTCTACCTCCAGGTGTTGTCTCAGGATTACCAAACATTACACCAATTTTTTCTCTTATTTGATTTACAAATAATACTGTCGTGTTAGAACGGCTTACAGTACCTGTAAGTTTTCGTAGCGCTTGGGACATTAACCTGGCTTGTAAGCCCATGTGAGAGTCTCCCATATCACCCTCTAGTTCTGCTCTTGGAACCAATGCGGCAACAGAGTCAATAACAATAATATCTAAGGCGCCGCTTCTGACTAGTGTTTCTGCTATTTCAAGAGATTGCTCACCTGAGTCAGGCTGAGAGACAAGCAGGTCATCTAGGTTTATTCCTAGATTTTTTGCGTATTCAGGATCCATAGCATGCTCAGCATCAATAAATGCAGCATACCCTCCAGTTTTTTGTGCCTCAGCTACTACATGAAGAGCAAGAGTAGTTTTTCCGGATGACTCTGGTCCAAATACTTCTATTATTCTACCTCTGGGAATACCTCCAACACCTAGAGCAACATCGAGTGATAAACATCCTGTAGATATTACATTTTCACTAATGCGCACATGGTCACCACCCATGCGCATTATAGATCCTTTTCCAAACTGACGATCAATCTGGGTTATCGCTAGATCAAGAGCTTTTGTTTTTTTTGAGTCTGTGGTCATATTAATAATTCCTTATTCAGTTATATATCGGCAAGTGGAAAAGTGCCTAGTAGATTATAAAATACTCCTTCAGGCAGAATTTCACTACTGAAAAATTGCAAATGATTTACTGGGAAATCAATACCATCATATGAAGAATTTAAAAAGGAAGTGATATCTGGTGTGAACTTTTGAGGGTATTTAATCCTTGCTAGGGTAATATGAGGGATGAAAGTATCTTTCACCTTAGGGTATCCTCTATTTGAAAATAATTCCTCTGCTTCATTAACTATTAATGAAAGTGGCTTGTGATCACCAGAAACGTCTAAATACAATACCGAAGGTTTCATCGTATTAGGGAAACAACCAGTCCCAGAAACCGATAAATTAAACGGATTATGTTTTTTGACTAAATTATCTATATCGCTACATAAGCTTGTTATATCATCCTCAGGAGTGTAACCCAAAAATTTCACTGTAAGATGAAGATTGGAATGCTTTACCCATCTAATATCAGCTTTATCATTCTCCATTGTGGATATTAGCATTTGCTTGATGCTACCTACCTCAGATGGCACTGTTATTGCTACAAAGGTTCTTAATAGTTTATTTTTCATTTATAACGCTTTTTGCTTGATCAAATTTAACACTGCCTGACTAGTACGTATTTTATTGGATTCTCTAGAAGAGTGAAAATTAAATTGTTTTGTTATTAATCCATTGCAATCAGAATAACCTACATAGACCAAACCAACTGGTTTATCTTTGGTTCCACCACCTGGGCCAGCAATACCTGTAACAGAAACACCAATATCAGAATCAAAAATATTTCTTACCTGAACGGCCATTTCTGAGGCAACCTCTTTACTAACTGCGCCGAATCTATTAAGAGTCGCACTATTTATTTTTAGCTGATTTAGTTTAGCTTTATTACTGTATGCTATGAGTCCACCGTTATATACTTTTGAGCTACCGGAGACTTGTGTTATTCGATGACCAATTAGACCTCCAGTACAAGATTCTGCCGTTGCAATAGTTAAATTATTTTTCATTAATTGATTAACAATAATATTTTCCAGCGATTCTTCACCAATGTTATAAATATATGGACCTACATCTTTGACTATTAGTTTTTGCACTTTTTCTATCGATGAAATATTATTTCCAC
>Ga0209019_1000582_pt1 | contig 18444 bp, 14 predicted proteins | sample METZYME_3_300m_FD_187549 | JGI IMG/M metagenome (GOLD analysis project Ga0209019, IMG submission 187549) | Marine microbial communities from oxygen minimum zone in mesopelagic equatorial Pacific - METZYME_3_300m (SPAdes) (version 2) | ecosystem: Environmental > Aquatic > Marine > Oceanic... | reverse complement strand
CGGTTCATCATGGTCAGATGTTGATGGAGGTAGATTTATTGCAACAGCTCCAAGTTCAACCCCTACTTATTCTTTTGGAGCTGGAAGAGCTGCTGTTCAACTATCGGCTAATGATAAGATAAGGGTAACAGTAAAAGAGGATTCAAATAGTAGTGGTACTCTATATTTAAGGAGCTCAGGGATTAATAATTCTTATCCTGGAGACACAACAATTATGATGAAAAAAATTGGCTAATAATTTTCCCTTGCTGTTTACCAAGGCCATACAAGAACAGCAAGGTATGATTGAAGAATTAAGTATATAAATTAAAATCAAAAATGGATTAACTTTATACAAAACAATTAAAACATTATATTTAAATATGAAGTACATTTTTATGCCTTTTCTTTTCTTTCTATCATTTTCTGTTTCTGCACAAACTGTAATATCTTCTGCTGGAAAAACAACAATCAATGGAAATTATAATGTTAGCTGGACAGTTGGAGAAACAGTGATTAATACTCTTTCAGCTGGAGGAACAATACTTACTCAGGGATTTCATCAGCCACTGCTCATTGAAATTTTACCAACAGGAATAGAAAAAGAACTTCTCCTTGATATGATTGCATATCCTAATCCAGCATTTGATAAAGTTCTATTCAAGGGAGGTGATCCATCAGGAATATATCACGTAAGAGTTGTGGACAAACTTGGGAGAATACTCCTTCAAAAGACCCTACCCGCAAGTGATCTAGAAATTCTAGTAGAGGGGTATAACAATGGAACGTATCTCATTGAAGTAGTTGAAGATAAAACAAATAAGAGAAGAGTGTTCAATGTAGTTAAAAGCTCTAACAATTAAACATTTCATCAAGAGCAACATCAAATTTTGTTGGATTATAATCTAGATCCCGTATTGCTTTTTCTAAAACAAATCCCGTTTTTGGAGGTCTTTTTGCTTTTTGGTTTAATGAAGATGTCTTCATTTTATTAATTAAAGATTTATCCAAAGAAAAATGATCAGCAATTTTCATTCCTATTTCATAATAACTCATCATCTCATTCCCAGAGATATGATAAACACCTCTTGCTCTCTTTTTTACTACAGCATCGCATGCTCTAACTAAATCATCAACGTATGTTAGCGTTCTTATCTGATCATCTACAAGGTTTACCTGATTGCCACTCTCTAAACCATTTTTTATTTTCAAAACAATGTTTGGTTTTTTGTGTTTTCCATAAACAAGAATTGTTCTTAAAATTGCATAATCAATGCTACTTTCTTTTAAAAGATTCTCGCCGCCTAATTTACTCTCCCCATAATAACCTAAAGGATCAGGATTATCTTCTTCAACATAAAGTCCATCTTTTTCACCATTAAAAATATAATCTGTAGATATGTGGATAAGATGAATATCATGTCTTTTACATGCTTCAATCAAATATCCAATAGCAGTTACATTTGTATCCCAACATACTTCTTTCTCTTCCTCACATAGATCGACATCAGCAATTGCCGCAGTATTAATGACTACATCGGGCTTAAATTCATCGATGATATTATCTACTTCCTCTTTTTTTGTAATATCTAGAGATGTAGATGCTAAACCTTCTAAATTTCTTGATGTTAAAAGTAGTTCGTTATTAGAATCAGAATAGAAGTTAAAGAGTGCATTTCCTACAAGTCCATTAATTCCCGTTATTAAAATTTTCATTGTTCTAAATATTGATACCCATATTTTTTTGAAATATTTTTTTTAGAAATTTTTTCCACTTTAAAAGTCATAGATATATCTTCTAGTGGTTTATTCCCCTGCCCTATTTGAACAGAAGCAATCTTATCAATTACATCAAGTCCCTCTACTATCCTTCCAAAAACCGTGTATCCACCATCAAGATGAGGAGCACCTCCAACAGTTGTATATGCCTCGAGTTTCTCCTTAGAAATCAATTTTTGAGTCTTAATACCATACTTTTCTTCAACCAAATCCTTTAGTGAAAATACTAGTTTTTGTGTTCCCTCTGGATCCGTTTGGAGATCAATAAATTGTTTCTGTAAATCAGAATACTCTTCATCTTGTAAAAGCATTCTTACACCTTGATAAATAGCATTAATATCAAGAGTAAGTTCATTCTCAGTAAATACTTTTCCATCTACAATATAAAATTGGCATCCACTTGATTCTTTATCTGGATTTACATTATCTGGAGTTCTGGCAGCGGCAATTTCACCTTTTTTATGGAATAAATTTTCATTAAACTCAGCAGGAATCGTATAATCAATTACTTTTTCATCATTAATTAAATTTACGTCTCCACCCTGAATCATAAAATCTTTCATTACACGATGAAATATTGTAGAATTAAACTTTCCAGATTCACTAAGTTCTATAAAATTTTTCTTATGGAGAGGAGTCTCATCATAAAGGATTGCTTTCATTTCTCCATAAGGAGTTGAAATTGTTATTATTACGTCTTTATTCATAGTGCATGCTTGTAAGATTATTAAAAAAAGGATAATAAGTTTTCTCATAAAAATTAAGTATTAACTTTTTGAAAAAGATTTGAAATTTCTAACGACAAATCTAAGAATAATATTTTAGGGTTTGCATTTCTATCAAGGTCTCGTATAGCATTGTCAATTTCCATAATAATTCTTTCTAAAGAATCTGAATCTAAAGTTTTTTGAAATTTAGAAATAAATGCTCTCTCACTATCTATAATTTTTAAAAGATTAGAATCTATTTTTGAGATAAGAGCCTCCCTCATAAGCTTCATCGTGTAAGTAAGAAATGCTCTTTTTTTAATTTTAGTTGAAAGATTAAACCAATCGATATCTTTTTGAAGTTCGACATAATTTTCAGAGTAACAATTCCTCATCCACAACATCAAATGATTTAACTCATCCGTATCAGAAACTTGCAACAATTTGTTTGCCTGATTTAAATTGCCTTCAGACAAATAAATAGCCTGATTAACTTCACTCTCAGAAAATTCATCATGTTTTGATAAATATAATTTTATTTCTTTATCAGAAAACTGTCTAATTTTAAATAGTTGAGCTCTTGAAAGTATTGTCTTTATTAATTTTTGATAATCATTAGTAACAAGAAAAAAATGCGTATTAAAAGAAGGTTCTTCAAGCAATTTCAATAGCGCATTTGCAGTAAATATGTGTAAATATTCTGGAAGCCACAGAATAATTATTTTGAATTTAGATTCAAATGGTTTTAGAGACAATTTTTTTATAATACTTCGAGCCTCATCCTTAGATATATTGGGTTGTTTATTTTCAAAACCATAAAATTCAAACCAATCATTAATATTCATGTAAGGATTTTCAATACATATCTCCCTCCATCTATCGATATATTTATCACTAATTACCTGTTTTGTTATTTTTAAAGAAGGAGCGACAGGAAATATAAAATTTACATCTGGATGAGTAAGCTTTTTCATTTTTGAACACGATGAACATTTTCCACATGAATCTTCTTCTAACTTATTTTCACAATTCAAATAAGTGGTAAACGCAAGAGCCAAAGAAAGATTTGGGGAACCCTCAAGTCCAAAAAATAGTTGTGCATGAGATATAATATTTGATTTATAAGAATTTATAAGTCTTTTTTTTTCTTCTTCAAATCCTGGAATTTCTTGAAATCTCATTTTACAATTTATATTGACAAGTATATAAAAAAAGTCTTCAACTATTTGAAGAGTTTTAAAACATTTCTAGAATCAGATACTATTTTTTTTCAGAAGACTCTTCTGAATCTTTTTGAGTTTTATCAGTAGAAGCTGAATCATCTGTTTTATCAGCTGGAGTTTCTTCTTTTGGAACTTCTTTTTTTGGAACTTCTTTTTTCGGAGCTTCCTCTTTTGGAGCTTCTTCTTTCACTTCTTCTTTCACTTCTTCTTTCACTTCTTCTTTTGAAGCTTCCTCTTTTGGAGCTTCCTCTTTTGGAGTTTCAGCAACTGGAGCTTCTTCTTTTTTTACTTCAACTTTTTCTTTTGGTGTTGATTTAACAGGAGCTTTTGCCTTATATTTTTGATTAAATTTCTCAACTCTACCTGCAGTATCTACAAAAATTTGCTTTCCTGTATAGAATGGATGAGAAGCAGAACTTACTTCTAATTTTATCAAAGGGTACTCTTTTCCATCTTCCCACTTAATTTTTTCTTTAGATGTTAATGTAGAACGTGTCAAGAATTTAAAATCGCTCTGAACGTCCTGAAACACAACTTCTTTATAATCTGGATGGATATCTTTCTTCATTTTTTAAACCTCTTTTTTATACAAAGGTTTGCAAAGCTATCAAAATGTTATTTTTTTACAAAAAATGAGTGAAATATTATTCTTAATTTAGCTGGATGAAGACATACTTCCGAATTCTATCCTATGCAAAGCCTTTTGGCAAAAATATACCTTTATATCTATTATTTACGGTTTTTTACATTGTATTTAGTATGATAAATTTCTCTGTTCTCATACCATTACTAGAAGTGTTATTTAATCAAATAGATGAACAGACTACATTAAATTATACAGAAATTGGAAATTTTCAAATTTCTTTGGAATACTTCAAAAGTATTTTTTACAATAATTTCAACAAAATAGTTGAGAGTGGAGGAAGAAAAGAGGCACTAAAATTTGTGTGCATTATCATAGTTGCTTCTGTATTCTTTTCAAACCTTTTTAGATACTTATCAGCAATTATAATTGCTAAAATCAGAGTAAAAATTGTAACTAACATAAGAAATCAATTATTTAATAAAATATTATCATTTAAAATAAATTTTTTTACAAATAAGAAAAAAGGAGATGTCGTTTCAAGACTTACAAGTGATATTCAACAAATTGAAAATTCAGTAATTAATTCCATTAGAGTATTATTCAAAGAGCCTGCTCTATTATTAGGTCTATTCTTTATTTTAAGTACCATATCTGTTGAGCTTACTTTATATACAATATTCCTTATTCCAATTTCAGGTGCTATTATATCGTATATTGCAAAACATCTGAAAATTAAAGCTACATATAGTCAAAATGCTTTAGGAAGAATAAACAATGTAATAAGTGAAAGCTTAGATGGGATCAGAATAATAAAACTATTTACTGCTAATTGGTTTGTTAATAAAAAATTCAAAGAAGAAGTAAACGATTATGGTAAACAAAACATATCGATGTACAAAAGATTTGAGTTAGCAAGTCCTATTTCTGAATTTTTAGGAGTAGCCACAGTAGCCGGTATTCTATTAATTGGAGGTAGCATGGTGTTAGATAAATCTTCTGATATTTCAGCATCAGAATTTATTGCTTTCATTATAATTTTTTCACAAGTATTAAACCCCGCTAAAGCAATAAGTGATGCTTTTAATACCATTCAGAGAGGACTAGCATCTGCTGACAGGACTTTTGAATATGTTGACAAAACAATAATAGTAGAAGAAGAGGATGGAACTCAAAAAATTGAAAAATTAGAATCTAAAATAAGTTTTAACAATGTTTCATTTGCATATGAAACTGATGAAGTTTTAAATAAAATCGATTTTAACATTAAAAAAGGTGAAAAAATAGCACTAATAGGACCATCAGGAAGTGGCAAATCAACAATTATTGATCTTCTATCAAAATTTTATAAAGTAAAAAAAGGGGAAATTAAAATTGATGGAAAAAACATAAACACATACGACACTTATAGTCTCAGGACAATGATGGGGGTTGTTACACAAGAGTCAATTGTTTTTCATGACACAATAACCAATAATATTACTTTCGGTAATAAAAATATTAATATGGAAAAAATTATTAATGCAGCAAAAATTGCAAATGCATATGAATTCATTAATAAACTAGAAAATAAATTCGATACTATAATTGGTGAGAGAGGATTAAAACTTTCAGGGGGACAAAGACAAAGATTATGTATAGCTAGAGCTATCTACAAAAATCCTCCTATATTAATTCTTGATGAAGCAACTTCATCTCTTGATTCAGAATCAGAAAAAGTTGTACAAAATGCAATTGAAAATGTGATGGAAAATAGAACTTCAATTATTATTGCACACCGACTAAGTACCGTAATTAATGTTGATAAGATTATACTTATTGATGAAGGTAAAATTGTTGGAATAGGAAATCATAAAGATCTTATCAAAAACAGTGAGATGTATAAAAAACTTATACAAATGCAAAATTTAAATTAAATGATGCAAAAAACTTATATAGCAATATTCTTAATATTAAATTCGTGCACTATGAAAAATATAAAGTTGATAGAACCTAAAGCTGAAAAAATAAATACTTCTTTAAGTACTCATAATGATGAAAGAATTGATGAATATTATTGGTTAAAAGAAAGAGATAATCCTAAAGTTATTGATTATTTAAATGCTGAAAATTCATATAGAGATAAATACATGAAAGACTATCAAAGTCTTGAAAAAAAATTATTTGAAGAAATTAAATCTAGAATAAAAGAAGATGATAGCAGTGTCCCTTATTTTGAAAATGGTTACTTCTACTATACTAGATATGAAACCGGAAAACAATACCCCATTTACTGTAGGAAAAAAGAAAATTTAGATGCGAATGAAGAAATATTAATTGATGCAAATAAGATGTCTAAAGGACACGATTATTTTAGGATTGGAGGAATTGATGTTAGTCCTAATAATAAAATTGCAGCATATGGAGTAGATACTGTAAGCAGGAGATTATATACTATTTATTTTAAAAATTTAGAAACAGGAGAAGTGTACAAAGATAAAATACCTTATACGACTGGTAGTGTAACATGGACAAATGATAACAGTGCAATTTTTTATGATAAAAAAGACATAGAAACTTTAAGAGAAGAAAGAGTTATGAAACATGGTTTCGGAACTAACATTAAAAATGATGAAGAAATATATTTTGAAGAAGACGAAACATTTAGTGTTTATTCCTATAAAACAAAATCTAACAAGTATATAGTAATTGCCTCTCAGTCAACTCTTTCAGATGAATACTTAATTATCAATGCAAATGATCATAATAAAAAATATAAGATTTTTCAAAAAAGAGAAAAAGGGCTAGAACATTCTATAACTCATTTTAATGACAAATGGTATATAAGAACTAATAAAGATAACGCTACCAACTTTAAGCTTATGGTTTGTAATGATAAGAAAACCTCAAAAGAATATTGGAAAGATTTTATTCCACATAGAGAAGACGTTTTATTGGAAGACATTGATGTTTTTAAAAATTTTTTTATAGTAATTGAAAGATATAATGGTTTAAAAAGAATAAATATTAAACCATGGAATAATTCAAAAAATCATTATATAGATTTTGAAACAGAAACATATTCATTGTATTCAAGTTATAATCCTAATATAAATACAAATAAACTTAGATATAATTTTTCATCACTAACAACACCATCATCCGTTATTGAATATGATATGATAACAAGAGAAAAAAAAGTACTTAAAGAAAACGAAGTACTAGGTGAGTTTAATAAAGATAATTATACTAGCAAAAGAGTTTGGGCAAATGCAAGAGATGGTAAAAAAGTTCCAATATCATTAGTGTATAGAAAAGACAAATATATTGAGGGTTCCAATCCATTATTATTATACGCATACGGTTCATATGGAATTACCAATAATCCTAATTTCAGTTCTGTAAGGTTAAGTCTTTTAGATAGAGGATTTATTTATGCAATTGCTCATATAAGAGGAAGTCAATACTTAGGAAGAGAATGGTACGATGATGGAAAAATGTTCAACAAAAAAAATACATTTACTGACTTTATAGATTGTGGAAAATTTCTAATTAAATCAAAATTTGCAGATAAAAACAAACTATTTGCAATGGGAGGAAGCGCAGGTGGATTACTTATGGGTGCCGTATCGAATATGGCTCCCGAGCTTTTTAAAGGCATTGTTGCGGCAGTACCATTTGTTGATGTAATAACAACCATGTTAGATGAAGATATCCCTTTAACTACTTCCGAATATGATGAGTGGGGAAACCCAAACAATAAAGATTCCTATGATTACATGCTATCTTATTCTCCATATGATCAAGTAGAAAAGAAAGATTATCCTGCGATATTTATAACTGCAGGATATCATGATTCTCAAGTTCAATATTTTGAACCTGCAAAATGGATAGCTAGACTCAGAGATAGAAGGACAAATAAAGAACCTCTATTAATGTACTGTAACATGGAAGCAGGTCATGGTGGAGCATCTGGAAGATTTGAAGCATATAAAGAAACAGCAATGGAATATTCTTTTTTATTAGCATTGCTTGATGATTAAAATAATTCATTGTAATATTAAACATGATAAAAAAATCGATTTTTAAGATATTTTTTTTAGTTGTTCTTTTTTCATGTAACAAGAAACATTCACAACCTAATATTGTATTTATCATGTCTGATGATCATGCTTTCCAAGCAGTTAGCGCTTATGGTCATAACCTTAATAATACACCAAACATTGATAGGATAGCAAAAGAAGGTGCCATATTTAATAAAGGATTTGTAACAAATTCAATATGCGCACCAAGTAGAGCTGTTATGCTAACTGGAAAACATAGTTTTATAAATGGTAAAGTTGATAATGTTCAACCATTTAATTGGGATCAACCAAATTTTGCCAAATTATTACAAAGTTCTGGATACCAAACAGCTTTAATTGGAAAAATTCATTTGCATGGAGCTCCTCAAGGATTTGATTACTCTGCGGTTTTACCTGGACAAGGTCATTACTACAATCCTGATTTCATAGAAAATGGAGATACGATAAGAATAGAAGGTCATGTTACTCCAATAACAACGAAACTAACACTAGACTGGCTAAAAAATCAACGAAATAAGGATAAACCCTTCTTACTTTTATACCACCAAAAAGCACCTCATAGAAATTGGATGACCGAAGAAAAATATTTAACTCTTTTCGATGATAAAACTTTTAATACTCCTACCAATTATTTTGATAATTATGAGGGTATGGGAACAGCAGCGAAAGAACAAGAGATGCAAGTTGATGGTCATGCAATGTGGGGACATGATTTTAAATTATTATCTGATCCAGAGACTGGAGAAAAAACAAATTTTAACAGACAATTAGAAAGATTAACAAACGAACAAAGAGAGAAATGGTTAGCCGCTTATACTCCGAAGAATGATGCCTTTAGAAAAGCGAATCTATCAGGTAAAGAATTAGGCGTTTGGAAATTCAATAGATATATAAAAGATTATTTGAGAACAATTCAATCTGTTGATGACGGAGTTGGAGAAGTTTTGAAATATTTAGATGAAAATAATTTAACTGAAAATACTATTGTTGTCTACACGTCAGATCAAGGTTTCTATTTAGGTGAACACGGTTGGTTTGACAAAAGATTTATGTATGAAGAATCTCTAAGAACTCCAATACTAATGAGATATCCAAAAGAAATTAAGCCTGGAATAAAAATCAATAATCTTATACAAAATCTAGACTTTGCACCTACATTTCTTGACTATGCTGGAATAGATATACCTGACGATTTACAAGGAGATTCATTTAGAAAAATTGTAAATAATACTTCTTCTAAGTGGAGAAATGCTATTTACTATACATACTACGAATATCCATCTGTTCATATGGTGAAAAGACATTATGGTGTAAGAACTGACAGATATAAACTAATGCATTTTTACTATGATATTGATGAATGGGAATTATATGATCTTCAGGAAGATCCTTCAGAAATGAAAAACGTTTATGATGACCCAAAATACCTTGAAATAAGAGAAAATATGCATAAAAGATTAATTGAAATGAGAAACAAATATGGGGACTCTGATCAACTTAATCAGATGCATCTTGAACGATACCTAACAGCTAGAAAAAGATAATTATTTTTCTAAATAACCTGGCCCTTTTATAAATCTACCAGAAAATTTATTTGTATGTTCACTATTAAGTAATACCGGTACTCCATTTACAAGAACATGACTTACTCCAACCGCAAACTGAAGAGGTTCTTCAAAAGTGGCTTTGTCATCAACTTTATTAGGATCAAAAATAACTACATCAGCAAAGTAATCCTTTTTTAATAAACCTCGATTCTTAAGATTTAAATTAGAAGCCGGTAAATAACTTAACCTTCTAATACCTTCCTGTAAAGATATTAAGTTTTCATCTCTTGAATATTTACCAAGAACTCTAATAAAGCTTCCAAAAGCTCTAGGATGAGTTCTAAATTTATTGCTTATATCGCTATATGTTCCTGCATCAGAACAAAAGGATACCCATGGAATTTGCATTTTCTTTGCTATATTTTTATCTGACATACTAAAATATATACACTGTATTCTATTATCATCTTCAATAACCATATCAATAATAGCTTCTTCAGGAGATTGACCTCTCATCTTAGCAGCTTCAGCTACAGTTTTTGCTAAATATTTTTTTGACATATTACTAGTCTTAAACCCTACCATGAGTATTCCTTCTGGGGGTTGTTCTGATAATTCTTTTCTTATATCTGCAAGAAGTCTTGGTCTAACTTCAGGATCTTTCATTCTACTAATCCATGCTTTATGTCCACCCGCCTGAACCCATGTTGGAATAACACCTGTCAAGCCTGTTGAACTTGCATTATATGTATATATATCTGCAGTAATTTTATGTCCTTCAGATCTAACTTGATTAACCCTTTCTATCAAAGAATCTAACATATGCCAATTTGATTCTCTTGAAGCTTTAAGATGATATATCTCTGATGGTATATTTGCTTCTTTTGATATAGTTATCAATTCTTCCAATGCTTCTAGAAGTTTACTATCTTCATTTCTCATATGTGAAATGTACATTCCACCATTTTTAGAAGCAACCTTACATAATTCAATAAGTTCTTCTGTAGAAGCATAATCACCAGGAGCATAAATTAGAGAAGATCCTATACCCATAGCCCCTTCTTCCATGGACTGTTTTACTATATCTCGCATCTTGTTTAATTCATTCTCAGTAGCACTCCTATTATCATAACCTACTTCTAAAATTCTTACTGTAGCAGCTCCTAAAAAAGAAGCTATATTAGTTGAAATACCATTATTCTCTAAAGCTTTCATTGCACCACCAAAAGTTGTATACTTTCCATCATTCCAATATGGACCAGGAGATGTTCCTTCTCCAAAAACTTCAAGAGTAACACCTTGTTTTATATCACTTAATGATCTTCCATCATCCATTAATGAGCCATACCCCCAACTGAGCATATTAATAAATCCAGGAGATATTGCAAGCCCTGTACCATCAATGGTTGTATCAGCATCAAAAACTGTATTTTCACCAACATATACTATTTTATCACCTATCAATCCAACAGATCCAATAAATGGATTTTCTCCACTGCCATCATAAATTGTACCATTATAAATTACCAAATCACATTTAATTGGTTCACTAGTACAAGAACATAAGATTAAGGAAAAGATTATTAATATTTTTATAGGATTGATATTAATCATAGCTAATTTTATTTTAAATTATTATTTAATATAATAATATTAATTATTAAGATTGATTTCATAATGAAAAAAACATTTATATTATTTATAATAGTTTGTATTCCATACATTTCTTTTTGTCAAAATAAACAAAACAAATATTATAAACCTTACAGATTTTCAGTATCAGGTTTAACAAAATTTCCAATTGGTGAAACTAACAGTTATGGTTTTGATATGGGAATTGGAATAATGGGTGAATTAATCTATACACTTGATCAAAAAGCAAAATATGAAATTTCTTTAGAGGCAGGTTTCATGAGCACATTATCTTATTCTGAAAACTCTAATGACATTAAATACTTAATACCTGCAGGAATAAATATCCATTATTATTTTATTGATGAAGCATTTTCTCCGTTCATAGGAATAGGTTATGGAATAGAAAATTTTGATAATAAAAACAAATATGTCTTAAAGCCTACAATTGGCATATCATATGAAAAAATAAAAGTATTTGCGAGGTATGGAATTATAAGTGAATATAATTCTATAGAAATTGGAATTAGCTATTCATTCAAGGAAAGGCCTTGTGGTTGTTTTCCGACAAATAAGTAAAATTATTTTGATATTTTTTTAGGAAAAGTTTTTATAAATATTACAAGACCAATCATTATCATTGGTATACTTAACCATTGTCCCATATTAAGAGGAATGTCAGCCTCCCAATCAACTTGATTTTCTTTAAGAAGTTCATCCAAAATTCTTAAAGACCAAAGGGTAATCATAAAAATTGAAAAAATAAATCCATTGTTTATAAAAGATCTTTTAAAATACCATAATGACAATAATCCTATAAACAAAAGCATACAATAAAAAGCTTCATATAATTGAGCGGGATGTCTGGGTATTCCAACTGTATAGATTTCAGCATAATAATTATCTCCATTTTTGAATATTTTGTAGTCTAAATCTTCAGATGGATTCTGATATATATGATTTCTAATATTTTCATATCCAATTAAAAAATTTTTAATATCATTTTTATAATAGTTATTCTCATAATCCTCATCTAACTCTAATCCGTCTTTATAATTTATTCTAATAGTTATTGGAACTCCATTTTCATTTTTATTTCCTTTTCTTTTTAAAAAATTTATCTCATCTACCCTTCCATCAAACCTATACATTAAAATATCGTTTGTATTTCTAGCAAAGACAACACCATTTCCAGATTCTGTGGGTAAACCCAATATTTCAGAGTTCATAAAATTTCCAATTCTAATAAAAGCCCCTGCAAGACACACTACAATAACTACCCTATCTATAACCCAAAAGAAAGATTCATTAACTTTTTTTGCATATATAATTAATCCCAATATAATAGCTATAGCTGCTCCATGACTTGCTAATCCACCTTCCCATATGTATAAAATTTTAAGTGGATTAGATAAATAATAAACCGGATCATAAAACAAACAATGTCCAATTCTAGCTCCTACAATAGTTGCTATGACCATGTAAATTGTAAGACGTTCAACTTCATCTGGATTTCTTCCATCTAATTTATAAATTCTAGTCATAATGCTTGAACCAACTACAAAGCCCGAAGCAAAAAGAAGACCATACCATCTAGGTGAGAATCCTGAAATAATTTCTGGATCAGCATTCCAAAGAATATAAAATAACTCAATCATAATTAATTATGTTTCCAAAAAGCTGGAGTTAAAATCATTAAAAAAGTAAATAATTCTAACCTACCTATAAACATTAGTAAAGATAAAAACCATTTTCCAGCAATTGGAATACTACTGTATGTAGCATCTGGTCCAACAGAACCTATTCCAGGTCCAACATTTCCTAAAGAAGCAGCAACTGAACCAATCGCAGTCATAAAATCTACACCTAATAATGTCATAATTACTGACCCAACAGAAAAAATAACTACATATAACATCATAAATGCCAATATGTTAAATACAACATTTTCAGGAATTTTTGAATTATTAAATCTAAGAGTAAAAACTCCAGATTGATGAATCTGCTTCTTTAATTCTATATACGTATTCTTTAACAAAATAACATGACGAACAATTTTAACACCTCCAGAAGTAGATCCTGCTGAAGCACCAAAAAACATCAATATAAAAAACAGAATCGTTAAAAACTCACTCCAACCTGTATAATCTGCAGTACTAAAACCTGAAGTTGTAATTATAGAAGCAACGTTAAATAAAGCAATTCTAAAAGTTTCTTCAACATTAGAAATATCATATTGTAATAAAGAAATAAAAACAAGTAAAGAAACGATAAGAATAAATAAAAAATAAATTCTAAATTCTTCATTATAAAATACTTTCTTAAAATTTAATTTGAGTCCAAAATATATTAAAGTAAAATTTGTTGCAGAAATCATCATGAAAAGAATTATTGTATAATGTATTATTGGTGAATCAAAATATCCAATACTAGCATCTTTTGTAGAGAATCCACCTGTAGCAAAGGTTGTCATGGCATGATTAACTGCATCAAATAAACTCATCCCTTCAGCATATAAAATAAAAAATAACAGTACTGTAAATGATATGTAAATAATCCATAATCTTTTTGCAGTTTCTTTTATTCTAGGTTGTAATTTATCTAGAGATACTCCAGGAGCTTCAGCAACAAATAATTGCATTCCTCCAATCCCTAAGAATGGTAAAATAGCAACAGCTAAAACTATAATACCCATACCACCAATCCATTGAGTAAGACTTCTCCAAAATAAAATTCCATGATCTAAAGATTCAATATTATTTAAAATTGTTGCTCCAGTAGTTGTATATCCAGAAACCGTTTCAAAAAAAGCATCTGTTAAGGAAGGAATTTGACCCGAAAGAACATAAGGTAGCATTCCAAATAAACACATAAAAATCCAACTAGACGTAACTATTAGATAGCCATCTCTTCTCTTTAAATCTTTATTTCCTTTATTTTTTGTTAAGTGATAAAATTGAAATCCAACTGCAATATTTAAAAATGATGAAATTAATATTCCAATAAATGAATTTTCATTAAAGTAAATGCCAAAGGGAACAGCAGTTAACATCAAAAAACCATTTATCATCAGTAGAATTCCAATGATATTACCTATAGCATTTAAATTAAATTTCATTTAAACATTGATTCAATAGAATGCAAAGATTCGTGTTTACTTACTATAATAACTCTATCTTTTACTTCAAATTCAAAATCACCTCTAGGAAGTAGTGGTTTGTTATTTCTAATTACACCGCCAACAACTCCCGATTTAGGAAAATCTAAATCTTTTAATTTATTAGTTAAAGCTTCGGAATTTTCTTTTACCTCAACTTCCACAACTTCTGCATCAACACCCTGAAGTAAGGTAAAATTTATAACTTCATCTTCTCGTATGTATTTAAATATAAAATTAGCAGCCAAATATTTAATATTAATAGTTGTATTAACACCCATATTTTGAGCCAGTGGTATATAATCTATATTCTCAACTTGAGAAATAGTTTTCTTAACGCCTGATTCTTTTGCCGCAAGAGCAGCTAAAATATTTTTTTCAGTTTCATTAGAAAGAGCAAGAAAAGCATCCATCTCATCTAACCCTTCATCCATTAAAAAATTTACATCTGCTCCATTTCCATTAAGTACCATGACATTTGGTAAATTATCTGCAAGTTTTTCACAATTTTCTCTGTCCTCACAAATTAATTTTATATTGTATTTTTTTGATAAATGTTTAGCAGTTATATATGCTAAATCTGACCCACCATAAATCATAATATTTTTAATGGAAGCATGTTTCTTTCCCGTTAATGAAAGAACCCGATCAATTCCCTGATTTGATTTTGCAACAAAATAGGCATGATCCCCTTCCTTAAATATATTATTTGATCTTGGAATTATAGTTTCATTTTTAATTTCACCAGTTTTATCTCTTACAATTGCAACTGTAGTAAAATCTATATCAGGATTTAAATGAGCAGTCTCAGCCAAAGTTTTATCCTTTAATGCAGAATTATCATCTATCATAATTCCTATTAAATACAATAGACCCCCATCAAACTCAACTGTATCTGTTGCTGCTGATTCTTTTAATAAAGTCTTAATTTCATTTGCACCCAACGTTTCAGGATATATAACTTTATCAATACCAATTGATTCTAAATCAAAAGTATCTTTTTTGTGAAGTAATTCTGTATTTGAAATTCTAGCTATGCATTTTTTTACTCCAAAACTTTTCCCCATTGTACAAGCAAGGATATTTACCTGTTGGGAAGAAGTTACTGCTATAAGAAGATCACACCTACCAGCTCGAGCATTTTCTAAAACTCTTAGAGATGTAGCATCACCTTTTATCGTAGATACATCTAAATTTTTCGAAGCTCTCTCAAGAGCCTTTTCATTATTGTCAATTATGACAATATCATGTTCCTCTTGAGCAAGTAACTTAGAAAGGTGAAATCCTACTTCACCGGTTCCTGCAATAATTATTTTCATTAATTACTTTTTAACAGGTTACAAATATAAAAATTTGTTATTATTTGTGCTCATTTAATTTTTTAAAATATTTTACAGACTTTTTATCAATTTTAGAAGAAAGTATTAAAACAGAAATCATTGTGGGGAAAGCCATAATGCCATATGAAAGATCTATTAGACTTATAACAAATTTTAAAGAAGAAGTAGATCCTACTAAAATTAGTACTAAATAAATATATCTATAAATAAAACTATACCTTTCTCCAATCAAAAAAGCTAAGCATCTTTCTCCAAAAAAAGACAAACTAAAAAGTGTAGTTATAGCAAAAGATAAAGTACAAACCAATAACAAATAAGGTCCAAGCATTGGTAAAGAATCATTAAAAGCTTGAGCTACAACAGCGATTCCAGCATAAGTATTGTTTTCCCATGTACCACTAACCAATATGCACAATGCTGTTAAAGTACAGACTACAATTGTATCTATAAATGGACCTATCATAGATACCATTCCTTCTTGTATCGGATTATCTGTTTTACTTGCAGCATGAATAATTGGTGCTGTTCCAATTCCTGCTTCATTTGAAAAAGATGCTCTTCTAGCACCAATTAAAATTAAAGAACCAAGCGCTCCCCCTAAAACAGAATTTGCAGAAAAAGCATCAGTAATAATTAAACTGAAGGTTGGAATAATTTTAGTATAATTATCTATAATTATATAAAAAACTACCAACATATATAATATGACCATAAATGGAGCTAATTTACTAGCTACCCTTCCAATTCGTTTTATACCACCAAAGATTACCATAGATACTACAATAGAAATACAAATTCCAATTATAAAATCACTGATAAATTGATTTATATATAATACATTGTTCTTTAAAAAAACTGAATTTATAATTTCAACAATTTGATTTGATTGAAAAATAGGGGAAACACCTAAAAGACCAAAAAAACAAAATAAATAAGCTAAAAATTTCCAATTTTTTCCTAGCCCTTTTGAAATAACATACATTGGACCTCCAACAAATTGACCTTTTTTTTTATCTCTATACATAACTGCAAGACTACATGTATAAAATTTTGTAATCATACCAAAAAAAGCAGTTACCCACATCCAAAATATAGCACCAGGACCTCCCATAATTATTGCTATAGCAACACCACTTATATTTCCCATCCCAACAATTCCACCAATATGACTTGATATGCTTTCAAAAGAACTTATACCTTCAGATGAATTTGATTTTTTTTTTAATAATTTAAATGCATGATTAAAATGGAATAATGGAATAAATTTTGAACGAATTAAAAGTATAAAACCACCACCTAATAACAAAGAAACTAATACTGGTCCATTCCAAAGGAAATCAGCTGCATTGATAACCCATTCTGAAAAAAAATGTACTAAAGACAAAAATAAAAAACAGAAGATTTCCATTAATCAAAAAATGAATTAACAAATTCACCCTTATGAAAAAGTTGCAAATCTCCAATCTTTTCACCCACTCCAATATATTTTATAGGAATTTTAAATTGATCTGTTATTCCAATTACAACACCTCCTTTAGCGGTGCCATCTAATTTTGTAATTGCTATAGAATTTACATCTGTTGCTTTTATAAATTCTTCAGCTTGAACAAATGCGTTTTGACCTGTACTACCATCTAAAATTAACATTATTTCATGCGGAGCATCATCTTTAAATTTTTGAATTACTCTTTTAATTTTAGAAAGTTCATTCATGAGATTAACCTTAGTATGCAATCTTCCTGCCGTATCAATTATTACAACATCATAATTTTCATTTACAGCTTTCTTGACGGTATCGTAAGCCACAGATGCTGGATCCGTATTCATACCATGAGAAACTACATCAACACCAACCTTTTCAGCCCATAATAATAATTGATCAACTGCAGCCGCTCTAAATGTATCTGCAGCACCCAATAACACTTTAAGTCCACCTTCCTTAAACTGTGCAGCTAATTTAGCAATAGTAGTAGTTTTACCAACTCCATTAACGCCAACAATTAATATAACATATGGCACTTGATCTTCTGAAACATCAAATGCTTCTAAATCTGAACTATTCTCAGCAAGTAATTGAACAATTTCATCCTTTAATAACTTATTTAATTCATTTACGCTGGTATATTTTTCTTTGGATACTCTTTCTTCTATTCTTTCAATAATTTTAATTGTAGTTTTAACACCAACATCAGAAGTTATTAAAACTTCTTCAAGGTCATCTAATACTTGATCATCAATCTTTGATTTCCCTATTATTGCTGATTTTAATTTAGAAAAGAAACTTTTTTTTGTTTTTTCTAAGCCTTTTTTTAATGATTCAGCTTCTTTATCATCATCTTCAACTTCTGGCTCCTCCTCTTTAACTTCCTCTACAACTTCTTCAACTTCTGGCTCCTCCTCTTTAACTTCCTCTACAACTTCTTCAACTTCTGG
>Ga0209019_1000576_pt1 | contig 18527 bp, 17 predicted proteins | sample METZYME_3_300m_FD_187549 | JGI IMG/M metagenome (GOLD analysis project Ga0209019, IMG submission 187549) | Marine microbial communities from oxygen minimum zone in mesopelagic equatorial Pacific - METZYME_3_300m (SPAdes) (version 2) | ecosystem: Environmental > Aquatic > Marine > Oceanic... | reverse complement strand
CTAGGTACCAGTGTTCACCAGCATCGTCGGACCGATAAAGACCACCGTTTTGCTGGGCCTCGACTGTTGCAAAGAGGCGCATTGGATCGCTTGGGGCGACCGTGATTCCAATACGGCCAAGACCGTCATTTTCAAATGTTGGAAGTCCCTCTGTGAGCGGTCGCCATGTGTCCCCGCCGTCTTCCGACACCAATATTCCACTACCTGGCCCACTGAAAACGCCATTTTCCCATGGAGCTTGGCGAGCTTCCCAGAGAACTGCGTAGATTTTGTTAGCGTTCGTTGGATCAAAAAGTACGTCAATTCCGCCGGTATCTTCATCTCGATACAGCACCTTGTCAAAAGATTGGCCACCATCAAGCGATCGAAAGATGCCACGTTCGGTGTTGGGTCCGTATGGATGTCCAAGCACGGCGACAAAAAGTCGATCAGGATTGGTCGGATCGACGATGATTTGTGGAATTTGTTGTCCGTCCCGTAGGCCGAGATGAGTCCAGGTTTGTCCCGCATCGACAGACTTGTAGATGCCATCTCCAGTCGAGAGGTCGGGCCGCTGCAAGCCTTCTCCGCTACCCACGTAAAGAATGTTTGCGTCGGAAGGAGCTACCGCAAGTGCGCCAATTGAACCTGTAAACTGATCATCAAAGATCGGATTCCAAGTATGGCCGAAATCCGTGGTTTTCCAGACCCCACCGTTTACAACGCCAACATAGAATACATTCGGCTGCTCAGGAACGCCCGCAGCTGCCTTGGTGCGACCTCCTCGAAACGGACCGATCGACCGCCAACTCATTTCGCTGAAAAGCGTCGACTCGTATTGTTCTGCTTTGACTGGCGTGCCGGTTGTTAGAGTCAGGCTTAGTCCAAACATCATGATGCGAACTGAATTGAATAACTGGCGTTTTCGAAGATGTTTCATCATGAAATCTCCTCAAGATACTGTAAAAATGGACGTCCTTCGTATTCTTCGTGTTTTGTGATTGCCTCGGTGTGCAATTGATCAAAATAGCGGTCAAGAACCGTTGAACGTTCGTGAGCCAGCGGTGGATTGCAGTAGCAACGCTCAGTCCACTTAATCATGCCAGTAGGCGTCCTAACCGCCCGATGTAGTGACTCCACAATTTCCTGTCCGTCTGGTTGTTGAGCGCCAATTGAACCATCATTAAGCTTACCGCGTAAATCTGACGCCGTCTCTTCCCTAAATGAAGCTGTAATTCGATAGATCATCGGACCGCCTCTTGGTTAACACTTCTATGTGACTTTCCGGCTTCAGGAGATTGAAACACAACAATTCGATTTGTGTTCGTTCCTTTTCGCTGATTAGTGACTCCCCATGTATTGGCCGTTTTGGTGAATGCCTGAACATTAATCAAAACAATTACTGGATCGAAACCCGCATCAACTCCTGCTGGAAGAGCTAGGTCCTCGAGTAAAATCTTGCCAGCTTTGACTTCACCAACTTCGAAAGCAACGTACCCGCCAGGTTTCAGGATGCGTTTCACGTCACGTAACACCTCAGTCATGAGTGCTTGCCAATCGGCCGGTTGCCTTATTTGGCTAAGTTTTACGCATGAAGAGTCGATATCAAGAAACCAGCAACGCAGCCAATTGTCGCTGTGATAATTTACGACGTCTAGAAAGGGTGGTGATGTAACAACCAACTGCGCCGTATCTGCTGGAATGCCCGTTGCGTGACGTGCATCCTCGTTCGTTAAGGTAAATCCAAGGTCTACAGATCGGTGCTCTAATCGCGGATCTTTCCAATCCTTAAGAAGTGCCTTCGATCTGCGAATTATGCGAGGCTTGATCGCTTTTGGTTCCGGCGTTTGATTTCTAGAGTTATTGATTTTCCGTTGTGCCTCAATCGAAACAGCCTGGTTTGGAGGAAGAGAATACACCGAAAAAAATCCTGTCGAGTGGCCCGTTAAGCGGTTCAACGCAACCATTCTAATCCAGCGATCAATTCGATCTAATCCCTCCGCTATTTGTTTTCGCAGAAAGTGCTCTTTCAGGGCAATAATTTGCGTTAGCGTTTCTGCGTGAAAAAACACTTCAAGTTCGGGATATTTCTCGTCCGCAGCCCCGAGGTCAAGGCTCTCGACTCGTTCGGTAATCTCTTCCATGGTTGGCGGGTCGAGCCTTGGTTCCAATAGCGCTCTACTAAGCGGGTTAATGTCGTTACCAAGCGGTTTACGGCCGAACAAAAAGGCCTCCAATAACGTGGTGCCACGACCCATGAATGGGTCATAAACCGCATCGCCAGGTTGGGTCAGTCTAGAAATAAAAAATCCAGGTAGTTGGGGTTTAAAACAGGCCCTATAGGAAATTTCGTGAAGACTGTGCGCTTGGCGTTGTCCACTCGTCCAGTATTCATTGAATGCCTTCGTGGTCGTCCCTGAACGACCGTTAGCTGACCACTTCATTTTCTCGAAATGGGTGGTGGCGCCAAACTCGTCAAAGTTTTCGATACACCGTATTAACTCTTCTTTCGTCATGCGCACGGTAGCCAAAGGTCTCTCTCTTAGAAGTACGCGTTAAGCCGAAGGCGTGTTCTGTAAATACAGAAATGGTCGATCGCATGATCGACCATTCCCTTTTAATTAGATTGGTCGGGATGACTGGATTTGAACCAGCGACCCCCTGACCCCCAGTCAGGTGCGCTACCAAACTGCGCCACATCCCGTCACGTCATACGTAAGAGTCAACACCCAAAGCGACTTCCCGGCCACTTCAAGGTCTTTAAGTTTGCTATCGTTTCGTTTTCGACTTACTCTTTGACGCTAAATTTGATCGTTGTCGTTTTGCAGGCGTCTTCGCGCCAATTGCAGGACCATCATCCTTGGCCAGTAAGTGCAGTAGGCTCTTGAGCTCCTTCTTTACCTCGTTGATTTCAAGGCGAAGTTGCTTTTTGCTCTCATTTTCTTTCGAACGTTGAACAGTTTGCGATACCTTAACATCGGAGTCCGCTTCAATTCTTGCTGTTTCGTTTTCTTCATCAAGTTTGCGTCGTGCACCACCCAACGTTAACCCTTCGCTAAACAACAGATGTTTTAACCGAAGAGCGAGCTGAACATCCCGATACCGGAACACTCGAGTGTTACCGTTAGTTTTTGTCCTGCCCAACTCAGGGAATTCTTCAGTCCAAGATCTCAACACGTACGGCTCTATTCCAACGAGTTGACATACATCGGATGCTTTATACGAGGCGCGTTTTGGGATATTAGCAGTCGTCGTACTCATATTCTCTCGGGGGCGAACAGCGAACGAATGCTTAAGTATATCATGCAGCAAGGACCTACTTTTTTCGTCGCCGCACATGGATCCTAATCGGCGACCCTTCAAAACCAAACGCCTCTCTCAACTGATTAATCAAAAAACGCTCGTAGGAGAAATGAAATTTCTTTGCCACATTCGTAAAAAAGACGAAACTCGGTGGTTCGATTCCGATCTGGGCCGCATACAGGATTCGGACCTCTCGTCGTCCTGACCTTGAAGGTGTGTGTGTTCGCGTTACTTTCTCAACAAAGCTATTCACGGCTGCAGTCGGGATTCGTTGACGGCGGGCAGAAGCAATCCGGTCAACGGTTTCTAGCACTTTTGAAAGCCGTTCCCCAGTCAACGCGGAAATGTGCAAGATCGGTGCAAAGTCAAGAAACTTCAGCTTTCGTCGCACAGATTCGTCAAAATTCTTTGCTGTTAAAGGATCAGTGGATTTTCTTAAATCCCACTTGTTCGCAACAATCACTATGCCGCAACCCGACCGAGCGGCTTCACCAGCGATGGCTGCATCTTGATCGGCAACCTCTTCGCTAGCATCCAACATTAATAGCGCCACGTGAGATCGACTGATGGCTCGTTTTGCGATAAGAACACTCACAGCTTCAACTTGTTCGGCATTTGCAACACGCCCTGCCCGCCGAATGCCAGCGGTATCCACCAGCCGAAAATGTTTTTCATGCCACTCGAGTACTTCATCGATCGCATCCCGAGTTGTTCCTGGCTGAGCATTGACCATAACCCTTGGTTCGCGCAGTAGTCGATTCACTAATGATGACTTGCCTACATTGGGGCGACCGACCACAGCGACGGCTACTTCTTCGCTTTTTATGTCAGCGACGGCCTTCCTGTTCTCGGCATTCAGAGTTTCTCGCCGCTTGGGCAGGGCTTTAATAACTTCATCTAACAGATCGCCAATACCTTGGCCATGCTCTGCTGAAATTTCAATCACCGGCTCAAATCCGAATTGGTAAAACTCGAGACAGTGATCCCTCGCACGGCGATCGTCAGTCTTGTTAACAACCATTACAACGGGTACTCCGAGTGTTCGAACTTCACGGACCACTTCTTCGTCCGCCGAAACACAGCCCTCTCGTCCGTCTACCACAAGTAAGACAAGGTCCGCGGCTTGCATGGCTCGCCTGCCCTGTTCGACGACTTGAATTTCAAGAGGGTCGGTACTTGCGCCAAAGACTCCACCGGAGTCCACAATGCGGAATGCAACACCTAGCCAATCGGTATCCTCAGTTAGAGTGTCCCGTGTAGTACCAGGCTGAGCTGTCACAATCGCTCGACGCCTGCCGGTGATACGATTAAACAATGTGGATTTCCCAACATTGGGTCGTCCAACCAATACCACCGAGGGGTTCCCACCAGATCGTTTGCTGCTCATCTTTTTAAGACTGTTGTCCATTTTAGGTTACACGATCACTTGACAGTGTAACTATATATATTTATGATACTTAGAGATTTCGAGGAGTTGCTAAGCATGATTAAAGTGGACATCGTCAACCAAGTTTCAACAAACGCATCGATTACTAAAGTTAAGGCCGAGATTGCGGTCGATGCCGTGTTCGAAGCGATGCGACTTTCAATGGAACGAGGTGAGCGCATCGAATTACGAGGCTTTGGAGTCTTTCAGGTGAAGCCTCGCAAGCGAGGAATCGGTCGCAATCCCAGGACTGGCAAGGAAGTTCGGATTCCACCAGGGCGAACCATTCGCTTTAAGCCTGGCAAGGATCTTCGGAATATTGGAAATTAATGGACCTCTGACTTGTCATTCGAGTCTGCTCAGCTTCCTGAACCCACACGGATCGAAGAACGTCTTTCGAATTTAGGATCACCCCAACTTACTGAACTGCCAACTCGGCGTATCAAAAAGCCGAAACGGTGGATTCACCTCTCGCTTTTTTTGCTGACACTGGTTACTACAACCCTAGCCGGGAGCGCTCATTATTTAGGATTTCATTCTAATTTTGGTCTAAATCAGGTTACGTTTTCTTGGACTACACTGCTAATAGGTGGTGGTTGGTATAGTTTCACACTTCTCTCGATCCTGGGAGCGCATGAATTTGGCCATTATTTCGCCTGCCGTTATTATCGCATTAACGCTTCGCTACCCTACTTTATACCGGCACCACTCCCACTGACGGGAACGTTGGGTGCCCTTATTCGCATTCGCGAACCAATTCCAGTAAAACCAATATTGTTTGATATCGGAGTCGCGGGTCCCATTGCCGGATTTATCGTGGCCTGTCCTGCGCTTCTGATCGGCATTGCCTTTTCACGTGTGACGGAACTGCCCGCAGACTTTTCTGGATTGAGTCTCGGCGAGCCACTGTTATTTCAGTTCGCGACCTGGCTGTTCTGGGGTTCCATCGCAGACGGTCATTCTTTAAATTTGCATCCGATGGCATTTGCCGCATGGTTTGGACTTCTTGCGACCGCGCTCAACCTATTCCCTGCGGGTCAACTCGACGGCGGCCATATTTCCTATGCTGCTTTTGGTAAAAAATCGGTTTTGGTTACCTATGGAACCGTCGTCCTAACTATTCTTCTGGCCTTTTGGTCCCGAAGCTGGTTGCTGTGGGGGTTTCTGATGATTGCCATGCTTGTGCTGTCTGGCCCCAAACACCCTCGGACCCAGGACGAAGATGTTCCACTTGACGACACCCGCAGGATTGTTGCGTATGTTGCCCTCGTAATCTTTCTCGTATGCTTCACACCAGCCCCTATCGAAGTCTTCCAGTTGATAAATTAGAGCACGGACACGGGATCGACGTCGATAATGATTTGTCTCTGAAAGTCAGCGCAGATCTCAAGAGCACCTTCCAGGGCTTCCCGCATCTCACGGCGATGGCTACCCTTAGCAAGCACCTGAACTCGGTAGTCGCCCTTCAAACGTTCAAGAGGCGCCGGCGCAGGACCTAACACTTCCAAGGAACTATTCCTCCCACGCAAAGCGGTTACAAACTTGCTTGCGGCCTTCAAGGCGCTTCCAGCGGATCGATGCTTAATTACCATATTCGCGAGGGCTACAGTTGGTGGATAACGCATCCTTTTCCTGAAGGTCAACTCCTCTTTATAAAAGCTCTTATAATTTTGTTGGCAAGCGTGGTACAGGCTGTAGTGATCCGGGTATAGTGTTTGAATAATGGTTTCTCCAGGTCGCCCACCCCGACCAGCTCTACCTGCAACTTGAGTCAGCAGTTGGAAAGTTCGCTCCGCAGCCCGAAAATCCGGAACCCCTAATCCCACATCAGCAGACACGACTCCTACCAGTGTGACGTTTGGGAAATCATGCCCCTTCGCAATCATTTGAGTGCCTACCAATACATCCAACTCTCCTTGACCAAATTTCTTAAGCAGTGAGGATAGAGCTCCTCGACGGCGAACAGTATCCCGGTCAATTCGCCCCACTCGAACCTTTGGAAAAGTCGCCTGAATTTCTGTTTCAACACGCTGGGTTCCTAATCCTATGTGTTCCAGATACTCACCTCGACACTGTGCACAGGTTTTTTTAATACCCTCTGCATGCCCACAATAGTGACACCGCATTTGCTGATTCCTGCCGTGAACGGTGAGAGAAACACTACAGTTTGGACATTCACATAGTGCTCCACATTGTCGACAAATCATTGCGGCTGCGAACCCTCGACGATTCAAGAGAATTAATGTTTGTTCACCACGTTTCAGTCGTTCAGCAATCCCCGCTCGCAGAGCTACACTGAAGATCACCCCAGGACCATTCAGTGCGTATTCGTCTCGCATGTTAATAATCTGTGTCTCCGGAAGGGGTCTATCGTAAACACGACGTGTTAATTCTAGGAGTGAATAACGGCCTAGGATCGCGTTATGGTAGCTTTCCATTGAAGGAGTCGCGGAACCTAACACAATCAAAGCCTCGGCTTGCTGGCCCCGAACGATTGCTAAATCCCGTGCATGGTATCTGGGGTTTTCATCCTGTTTGTATGACCCATCGTGTTCCTCGTCCACGACGACAAGCCCTACCCGCTGTAATGGAGCAAATATTGCGGACCGTGTACCGATTACGATGTCAATTTCTCCTGAGCGAATCCGATGCCATTGATCGTGTCGTTCGCCACTCGACAAACCACTGTGTTGAATGGCCACACGGGCACCAAAGTTCAACCGGAAGGCTCCGGCCATTGCTGGAGTTAACGCGATTTCTGGTACCAGAATTATGCTTTGTCGGTTTGAATCCTGTAGGAATTTGGCTAATCGTAAATAAATTTCTGTTTTTCCACTACCGGTAACACCGTGCAATAGCGCAACATGGAATTTACGACTTGTTGCTCTCTTAATCAATTCAGACAGCACCTTGTCTTGTTCGTCTGTTAAGGTCACCGACTCGGCTTGCGTTCTTGAGCTGTCTTTGTGTTCGAAGCTCCAGGGATCGCGTTCGACCTTTTTATCTTCAATTTCGACCAAGCCCATGTCGCTCAATCGATGTGCAGTGGCAGTGCTAATTCCAAGCTTACGTAAGCGGTTTAATGGTAAACCCTTCGCCTTCTGGTCCTGCAGGAGAGCGATAAGCTGCCGTTGCCGTTGACCGAGGCGGCCTATTTTGATGCCCTTTCCTCCGTGTTCCCCAACCGAGTGATATCCTGCATCACTCAAACGCGCTATCTTAACTGTCTTAAAGTTTGCGGTTTGGTCAGAATATCGATACTCAATTTCAAGCAAGGCTTGTGTTTCCAGCTTTCGAATCAACAGCAGCAAACGTCGCCGCCCTAGTTCCTTCACACCCGCCTTGTCCTCTCGAAGCCCCAATTGTTTGACAATCCGATCGACATGCTGCGAGTGTTCTACGGACAGCTCATGAAGTAGTGTTGCGTCTTGGCCAGAGACAGAGCCACCTTGGAGTGCAGCTGCACCGTGTTCTGTTAAACGTACCAACCTAGAAACCTTCTTCCAACCTCCAGGAGGCATTGCAGCTGTAATCACATCGGCGATGCTAGAAAGGTAATATTCCGCAGTCCAGACTGCGAGACGAAGCACCTTTAATGGAATGAATTCTTCTACGTCTAAAACACTTAAAACATCCTTTATGCGATCCGATGCCAATTCCGACAGCTCTGGATTATCTGAAATTACGCATCCGGTTAGAACCCGCCTTCCAAGGGGTACAATAACTCGCGCACCGACGTTAGGCATCTCCATGCCATCGGGTACTCGATAGGTCAATAAATCAAGACGTGATACGGGTATCGCAACCTTAACAAGGCGATTCATTCGAACAGAATAGCAGGAGATCTAGTTTTCGTGGATTACGAGTTTATCCTGAGGAATTCAGAACTTCTCTAGCTTTCTTCATATCCTCCCATACGTCTCGTTTTCGAGTGGGGCTACGGAGAAGAAACGCTGGGTGAAACGTTGGTATCAACGAAGCCCCTCGATATTCGTACACTTTCCCTCGAAGCTGCGAGATGGTCTCTGTGCTTCCTAGTAAGGTTTGAGCGGCAAAGGCGCCAAGGGCAACGATCACCTTTGGCTTAATCGCATCAATCTGTGAAAACAGAAAAGGCTGACAGGTTTCAACTTCATCGTTCTCTGGATTTCGATTCTGTGGAGGACGACACTTAATAACATTGGCGATGTAGACCGATTCACGAGAGAGATCGATCGACTCGATAATTTTCGTTAACAGCTGACCAGCCCTACCGACAAATGGGACCCCCTTGATGTCCTCATCTCGACCCGGAGCCTCCCCAACAAACATCAAATGCGCATGTTCGTCGCCAGCTCCGAAAACAATTTGCTTTCGACCCAGATCATGCAGCTTACAACGGGTGCAGTCGCCAAGCCCTGCTCGAATGTTTTCAAGTGTCACAGTGATGTACCCGCGTTGACGCCAGGCTGGCTCACGACTAACTCCCGTAACTCCTAATTCCTTAAACCATTGAAGATGGCCAGAAAGCTGGTCTGTATTGGTCATCTCACAGTCGAGCTTCGAGAGGTTTTCCAAGGCGTGTCAGGATTCTCTCTACTCTGTCCAAAATATCCCGAGCTAGATCTGGTTTTGATTGAAGGGGACGCAAGTCCTCGTCATTTTGGGATATTAAAGTGGCGATATTGGTTCCAACGTCGAATCCAGCATCGTCTCTAGAGACGTCGTTAGCAACGATAAGATCAATTTTCTTTGCGTCCAGTTTCCTTCTCGCACGCTGAGTGTCTTCGCCGCATTCGGCAGAAAAACCGACCAGCACTGGAAGCTTTCGGCCCTCTCGCCACTTTCCAAGCTCTGCAAGTATATCGGGAGTTAACTTTAATTTAACAGTAACGACCTCGTCACCTTTTACCTGCTTCTCTTCCGCTCGACCGCTGACCGGAGTATAGTCAGCGACCGCGGCCGCCATGATGACTGCATCGCATTCTTCGACATGTGCCATCACCGCCACATGCATTTCTGCCGCACTTCTAATTTTCGTTACCTCAACACGTTCAGGAACAGATAGAGATGTAGGCCCGGTCACAAGAATCACTCGAGCACCACGCTTCGCCGCTTCGATCGCTAGGGCAAACCCCATCCGGCCACTTGATCGATTGCCGAGGAATCGAACGGGGTCAAAGTCCTCGTACGTTGGACCCGCGGTTATAAGCAAACATTTGCCAAGCATCGAACCCTGAGGCTGCAACAGAGAATGGACGGTTTCGACTATTACTGCCGGTTCCGCCAATCTGCCATCCCCATGCCATCCACAGGCAAGGCTGCCTGTTTCTGAGTCGACTACTCGCACTCCATTTGACCTGAGCAGGTCAAGATTTCGCTGGACGGACGTATGTTCCAACATGTTGGTGTTCATAGCCGGTGCGATCACAATGGGGGCTCTGGTTGCCAGATACAGTGTTGATAGAAAGTCGTCAGCAATTCCATGTGCAAACTTTCCAATTTGATTTGCCGTGGCAGGCGCAACGAGGAGTGCGTCAATCGATGAAGCCAATTGGATGTGTTCGATAGTCGAGTTTTTTCCTTGGGAAAATTGATCATGGATTACGGGGCGATGAGTAATCGCTTCGAACGTAAGAGGCCCAACGAATTCTTGCGCCGCCTTCGTCATGATGGTCACCACCTCATGGCCAGACCTCTGCAAACCGCGTGCAACCTCAACCGCTTTGTAGGCTCCAATCCCGCCGCTCACCCCGAGGGCAATCAATCCCATTATTTTCTCGTTTCAACTAGGGTCGAGGTCCTGGACGTCTGCCGTGAAACGACTGAGGATTTTGTCCGCATCTTTAGTTCCATTTCCCAAGTCTGTTTCCCCACCGATGACTATTGTACGCAATTCATTGATACATTCGTCAAGATCATCGTTCACAACAATATGATCGTACTCCTTACAGGCCTTTATTTCTCGTTTTGCAATGTCCAGGCGTTGATTCATATCCACATCTTGCATATCGGGATTTCGGTGTTTTAAGCGTATTTCAAGTTCGACAAGCGAGGGAGGCAGAACAAAGATCTTCACAACTTTATAGCCTCGATCCATAAGTTGCCTCGCGCCATCTACGTTGATTACCAAGAGCGCACTCCGGCCCTTCGCAAGCTCACGCTCTGCATCAATCAACGCGGTTCCGTATAACTCCCCAAATATTTCAGCCCATTCCAGAAATAGATTGCGAGTGTTCATTTCCTCAAACTCCTGGCGGCTCACAAAATTGTAATCAATACCGTCCCGCTCTTCAGCACGAGCAGCCCGGGAAGTATAGGAGCGTGAAATAACCAAATCTGGAACCAGCTTAACTAGCCGCTTGGCCAATGTTGTTTTACCGGTGCCGGAAGGTGCAGAGATAATGAAGAGTGTTCCGATAGATCGCTGTTCTTTTGTAACATTCATACGAGCATCCTATTTCGATACCCTACTCAATATTTTGCACCTGTTCGCGCAGTCGTTCAATTTCAACCTTCATATCAACAACATGCTGTTTGACCTTGACGCCCTCAATCTTCGCTCCAATCGTATTGGCTTCTCTGTTCATCTCTTGCAATAGAAAGTCTAGCTTCCGTCCACACGGATCAGGCGAGTCAACAAGTACCTGCCAGTGAGCAATATGCGCTCGTAGGCGGGAAAGTTCTTCCGAGATATCCGAACGGAGCGCGACCCGGACAATTTCCTGAACTAAAAGCATCGGATCTGCACCCATTGCCTCGGAAAATTCTTCAGCCCGTTCTCTTAGTCGATCTTTAAACACTTCACTGCTTTCTCGGGCACCGTCTTCTATCAGCCCGATCAGGATCTCTATTGAGTCATGTCGGCCGTTAAGGTCGCTGCGAAGATATTCACCCTCCTGTTTGCGCATGCCATCTAAATCATCGAGTACTTCGCTAACCAACTCGGTAATCGCCGCTAGCAACGCCTCGTCCTTGGTTGCGTCCATCGTGCTCGAAGCCTCTTTTATTACTACAGCGTTCGGCACACGCATCAAATCACTTACGGTGATTTCTTTGATTTCTAACCCATGGTCTCGAGAGCGTTCAAGCGCACTTCCGAGTGCACGAATCATTTTTTCATTCAATTCAACTTCTGCCTCAGGCAGTTGGCTGAATTGAACCGTGACGAGAAGTTCAACTCGCCCACGTACCAGCCTTTCCTGCACGATCGAGCGTAATCTTTGCTCAAGGCCGCTAAAGGAACTGGGCAGACGAATCTGTAAATCCAAGTAGCGGTGATTTACGGCTCGGATCGATGCTCCGAGGGTCGCACGCTCGACTTCTTTACGCGCCTCAGCAAAACCAGTCATTGACTTAATCATTACAGGTTTCCAGAAGTAAGCACTTGTCACTCTTTATCGAAATCAAAATATTGTTCGCCCGAGTCAGAAAGACTTTCAGAATCAGACTCTTCGTCAACTAATTGCGTAGCATAAAGTTTTGCATAAACACTGCCAGGTTGCGTCAGTAGTTCTTCATGTCGTCCTTGCTCGACGATTTTACCCTGGTCGAGCACTAGAATCTGATCGGCTCGGCGGACGGTAGAAAGCCTGTGCGCAATTACGAAGGCTGTTCGATTTGCAAGAAGGTGTGACAGCGCATCTTGAACGAGCGCCTCGGATTCGCTATCGAGTGACGATGTGGCTTCGTCCAGAATGAGAATAGGCGCATCAGTTAAAACTGCCCGGGCTATGGCGATCCGCTGGCGTTGACCACCTGACAATCGTTGACCGCGTTCGCCGATCCTTGTTTCATAGCCTTGGTCCAATTGACTAATGAATTCGTGTGCATGGGCCGCCCGCGCCGCCGCTTCCACCCAAGCCGTGGTCGCATTCGGTACACCATAAGAAATATTCCTGGCGATGGTGTCATCAAACAGAATCGTCTCTTGAGTGACCATTGCAATTTGAGATCGAAGCGACGTGAGAGTTCCGTCTCGAATGTCGACACCATCAAAGAAAATGGCACCGTTGCTCACATCGTGAAATCTCGGCAACAAGTGGGCCAGCGTTGTTTTTCCAGCTCCACTTAATCCGACGATTGCCACTATCTCGCCTGAACGCACTGTTAGATTAATGTCACGCAAAATCCATTTATTGAGATCCGTTTCATATTGAAAACCTACGTTCTGAAAGGTAATGTTTTCCTGTAGTCTGCCTAAGGGTTTTGCGTGAGGCCTGTTTCGCACTTCTGTCTCAACGTCCATGGTCTCAAAGATTCTTTGCGCCGAGGCTATCGCCTGTTGGATGCCAGCATTAACCCTACTTAACTTCTTGACGGGTCCATACATGAGAATAAGTGCTCCCATGAAAGAGGTAAATTCTCCAGAGGTTAATCGGTCTGTTGCAATTTCCCTGCTTCCGTACCATAAAGCACCAGCAATACCGATTCCTCCTAAGAATTCCATTAAAGGTGGTAACGCCGCCACTGCTCCTGTTACCTTCATATTTGTTCGATACACTTCCGAAGAGGCAGCACGAAACTTATCCTCTTCAAACGTTTCAGCACCGAAAGCCTTTACGATTCTGTGTCCGGTGAACGCCTCAGCCGTTACATGTGATAGGCGCTCTAACTCTTCCTGGCTTCTCCTCGTAGTCCGACGCACACGTTGGCCAAGTCGCACTAGTGGATAAATTACAAGAGGAGCACCGGTCATACATACCAGGGCTAATCGCACATCGTAATAAAACAACAGGCTTGCATATGCAACTAAGGCCAGTGATTCTCTCAGGAGATCTACCAGAGTGACAGATACCGCTTGCTGTACTTGATGCACATCATTAGTAATTCGTGACATCAACCGCCCAGTTGTTCTTGATGAAAAGAATGCTACGGACTGGCGCACAATGTGACCAAAGAGAGTGTTCCGAATATCCATCACCACTCGCTGACCAACCCCTGTCATTAAGTAGGTCGACACGTAGGCGCCAACTCCCTTTAGTAAGTAGCAGCCGATCAGCGTAAAAATTACTATGCCAAAGGATTCACCTTTTGGTAACACCTCGTCGAATATTGGCTTGATAAGATAGGCAAGACCGGCAGACGCCCCGCCATAAATTGCCATCGCCAGTATCGCGGCTGACATGCGGCTGCGGTAGGGTTTTGCAAAGCCAAGCAATCGTTGGGTCAGATTCACTCGATAATCCGATATTTAAGAAGAGTCCACAGCGCTTCGACTCCAGCCCACCAGCTAATCTTTTTACCTTCGTCGTACCCACGGCCGTCGTAGGTAATCGGAATCTCGTATACCCGGTAGCCCCGTTTAAGGATTTTAGCTGTCATCTCTGGTTCGATTTCGAATCCATTGGATTTCAAATTCAAGGCGTGCACGACATCCGCACGCATGGCCTTGTAGCAAGTCTCCATATCACTTAACACTGTGTTGTAAAGAATGTTTGTCACCAACGTAAGAAATCGATTACCCAAATAATGCCAAAATAAAAAGACTCTTCGAGTGCCTAGAAATCTTGAACCGTAAACCACATCCGTTCGGCCCTGAGCTATCAGTGTAATGAGTTGAGGAAACTCTTCCGGAGAGTACTCTAGATCTGCATCTTGAATAATAACCACATCCCCATTAATTTCTTCAAAGCCCGACCGAATCGCAAAACCTTTTCCCATGTTACGATCATTAACTATTAACTTAAATTTGCGTTTCAGCTGGAGAGTTGCCAATCGCTCCCTTGTGCCATCTGTTGAACCGTCATCTATAACAATGAGTTCGAGTCGAAGGGGTACAGCCAAAACCCGATCAATAATACGTTCTACGGTGTCACGTTCATTAAAAACGGGCATCACTACCGACAACAATGGATCGGAAAACGTCGGCCGCTCGTTTACCATCATTTTTTTACCACGAATGTTTTTCCAGAATTTACTTGATACCATCGCCAGGCAGTTTCGACTATTGAAGTTAGTTCATTAAAGTGTGGAGTCCAATTCAATTCGCGTTGAATATTATCGCTGGATGCAAAAAGAATTGCCGGATCTCCAGGCCTCTGCGCTGAAACAACACAAGGCACCGTTTTATTAGTTACCTGACTGACAACTTCTATTACTTCTTTTACAGAGTAAGGTCTACCGTTTCCAAGGTTGTATGCAGTGGAGTCACAGCCCTCTTCAAGAGAGCGTAAAGCTAATACGTGAGCCGAGGCTAGATCGGTTACGTGAATATAGTCCCGTAGGCATGTGCCATCAGGAGTTTCATAATCATCACCGAAGATTGCGAGTGGAGGGCCTCCAGAAGCTGCGTCCAAAGCGCGTGGTATTAAATGTGTTTCTGGGTCGTGATTCTCTCCAAGCAAACCATCAGGATCAGCACCACTAGCATTGAAGTATCGGAGGCAGATGGATTTAAGTCCGTAGGCTCGGTCGTAATGTTGAAGCGCACGCTCAATTGCCAGCTTTGTTTCCCCATAGCTGTTAATCGGGTTTTTCGCGTGACCTTCAGTTATCGGTGTTTCGACAGGATTACCGTAAATAGCTGCAGTGGAAGAAAAAACAAGTCTGCCGACTGATTCCGCAACCATTGCTCCCAAGAGAGATAGTGTCCCTACCACGTTATTTTGGTAATAGCCCTTGGGATCAATTACTGAGTCCGCAACTGACAAAGAAGCGGCAAACTGCATGACAGCGCTAATGTGGTATTTCCTTAACGTTTCACGAATGGCATCAGCATTCAGAATATCATCTTGAATTAAAGGCTTTCCGAGAGCGGCCTCGCGTTTTCCAGCCGACAAATTATCAAAAATGATAACGTTGTATCCAGATTCTCCCAGCACCTTAGCTGTATGACTTCCGATGTAACCTGCTCCACCGACTACAAGGACCGTTTCCAGAATTCACCTTCCAATCGATATGTATTCAAAGCCTTGTGCTTGCATTTGTTCAACGCTGAACAGATTACGACCGTCAAAAATTATCGGATTACGCATCAATTTACGCATTCTATCGAAATCAGGTTCTCGAAATTCATTCCATTCGGTTATAACAATCAAGGCGTCGGCACCATCAAGAACATCGTAGGATCTCTTTACTAAATTAATTTTGTCTCCGAAAATACGTTGTGCTGATGTTTCCGCCTCGGGATCGTAGGCGATCACTTCTGCGCCGTATTCAATCAATGAATTTACTATAACGATTGATGGAGCTTCGCGCATGTCGTCAGTGCGAGGTTTAAACGATAAACCCCAAACTCCAAATCTCTTTCCTTTTAAATTGTCGTGACCAAATCGATCGCGGATTTTTTCTACCAACCTCAGTTTTTGTTTTTGGTTTACATGTTCAACTGATCGAAGAATCTCACTGGAATAGCCCCTAGATTCTGCAAGTTTTACAAGAGCTTTTATATCCTTCGGAAAGCAGCTACCACCGTAACCCACACCAGGAAACAGGAATGCAGAACCAATCCGATGATCGGACGCCATGGCCTGACGAACGTGCCCAACGTCCGCACCAAACAATTCGCAAATATTGGCAATCTCGTTCATAAATGAGATACGCGTTGCCAACATCGCATTTGCAGCGTACTTCGCCAATTCTGCACTAGCACAATCCATCACCATAATGGGTGCGCCCGTACGTGTAAGGGGGCCGTAGAGTTCTTCCATTATCTCCACCGCCTGCGAGTCCTCGGCACCGATGACGACTCGATTTGGTCGCATGAAATCGTCAATTGCCGCGCCTTGCTTCAGAAATTCTGGATTACTCACAACACTAAAAGAATGAGTGGTTTCTTCCTGGATTATTTTCCGCACACGTTCGGCTGTCCCTACGGGCACAGTGCTTTTATTGACGATCACTTTATAGCCATTCATGGCCTTGCCAACCTCTCGAGCAACCGCGGTCACATGTTTGAGATCGGCTGCTCCGTCATCACCCGTAGGTGTTCCAACGGCTATGAAAATGATCTTCGATTCTTCGACCGCCTTGTCGAGCTGGTCACTAAACACAAGTCGCTTTTCAGCGCAATTACGGTGAACGAGTTCTTCGAGTCCTGGCTCGTAAATCGGTATCTTTCCTTCTTTTAAGCTGGCGATCTTCGTTCTATCGACATCGACACACGACACCTGATTGCCATTTTCCGCAAGGCAGGCACCTACCACCAGACCAACGTAGCCTGTTCCTACTACAACAATTCGCATGTCGAAACCTCAGGTGTTTTGCCAGGGGCTGGCCAACAGCTTCAGAAGCCAGCTAAGTCCATTATTCTGTATTACTTAGACGCTATCATTTCAAACAAAGTCCTGTCAAGATATTGATTATTAAGGATTTATCAGTTTTAGAGATGAAGCGGGCGCAACCTCTGTTACCATCCTTTTCCAGTTGCTTTTTTCTTGATAATTAGCACTTGTCTAAAAGACTCGACTCGAAAATAGAATAAAACCTGGAAATACACAGCATCGTGAGAATTCTCATCGACTACCGTCCCGCCCTTCGCGAACGTAGCGGGGTCGGAGAAACAGTTTTTCAACTTTCAAAAGCGCTCGGCAGCCTCTCTGAAGAAAATCCACGAATAGATCTCACATTGTTCTCAAGCTCTATGAGAGATCGAGTCGATCCTGCATTCTTTCCTAATCCTGCTCGAATAATCGATCGCAGGATTCCTGTAAGGCTGTTGAATTTTTTGTGGCATCGTTGCGAATGGCCTTGTATTGAAACGATAACTGGCTCAGACTATGACGTCGTACATTCCTCAAACCCGCTATTGATTCCTAGCAGCCAAGCGGCTCAGGTTATAACGATTCACGACCTCTATTTTCTCAAACATCCCGAAGACACTTCGAAAGAAATTAGTCGAGATTACACAGCACTGGTCCGACAGCACGCTTCCAGGGCTGACTGTGTCGTTGTCCCTTCGGAATACACACGACAGCAAGTTCAAGACTTTCTTGAGATCAGGGACGATCATCTAGTCGTCTGCCCTTTGGGAACGATGCCTTCATTACCACGAAGAGAACAGCCAGAAAGAGGTCCTATCCTTTTTATTGGAACGCTTGAAGCTCGCAAGAATATCGACGGTCTCTTGGATGCCTACACATTGCTGCTAGACCGATTCGAAAATGCACCTGACTTGATATTGGTCGGACGTCCGACATCTGACACTGGTAAATGGGCACCTCGTCTTTTAGTGGAACCACTCCGAGGTCGCGTTCAACAACTGGGTTACGTGACACCTGAAACTCGAGAGGTTCTACTAAAACAAGCTCGAATGCTAGTGCTGCCATCCTTCGACGAAGGTTTTGGTTTACCAATTCTTGAGGCTATGTCCGTTGGAGTTCCGATTGTCGCATCAAATCGAGGTGCAATTCCAGAAATCCTCGGAGATGCCGGTCTTCTAGTTGATCCTGCAGACCCCCAAGCTCTTTCTAGCGCCATCCAGAAGACCCTTAGTGACTCAGAGCATGTCAGAACCGCTGTCACTCGAGGTCTTGCACGAGCATCCCATTATAGTTGGCAGCGGTCAGCTAGAATTCTTCGCAATACTTACGTGAGGGCTATTGAGAATCGTCGTTTCAAGCTATGACTTACTTCGTGACGTGCCTTTCAAAGAAGGTCTCTTGACATGCGCATAGGCATTGACGCCCGAGAACTATTTGGTCAAACGACCGGAGTCGGTCGTTATCTGACTAACTTATTGATGGAATGGTCAGATCAATGCAAGACAGGCTATACCTTCATTTTGTACTCACCCGCTTCCGAAGATCGCGCGGTCGACTTATTCAATCGATTGAAACTTACCGGCAATCCAACCTTCAAACATCGCAGGCTGGAAGGCGGCCAAGGAACGTTGTGGGAA
>Ga0209019_1000571_pt1 | contig 18611 bp, 16 predicted proteins | sample METZYME_3_300m_FD_187549 | JGI IMG/M metagenome (GOLD analysis project Ga0209019, IMG submission 187549) | Marine microbial communities from oxygen minimum zone in mesopelagic equatorial Pacific - METZYME_3_300m (SPAdes) (version 2) | ecosystem: Environmental > Aquatic > Marine > Oceanic... | reverse complement strand
GCAGGTGTTCTTATTTCCGTATTTCGAGCCTACGATTCCAATCAAGGGCAGCGAGTAGCTGTCGAAGGGATGCGTTGATGACTAAGGCCATCTTAGCGCTTGAGAATGGTACATGCTATGAAGGAGTTTCGCTCGGTAAACAAGGGAAAACTTCTGGCGAAATTGTATTTAATACGAGCATGACCGGATACCAAGAGGTATTGACCGATCCTTCATACTCCGGCCAGATTGTTGCAATGACTTGTCCGCAGATTGGAAATTATGGCGTTACAGACAACGACCATGAATCGCGTGGTCCGCAAGTTGCAGGCTTCATTATGCGCGACGCTTCACCAATTGCCAGTAACTGGCGCGCTTCGGACACATTGCACAATTATCTTGAGGAACATGACATTGTTGCAATTTCTGACATTGATACGAGATCTTTAACTCGGTTGTTACGCTCCAGTGGAGTCATGCGAGGCATCGTTACAACCGACGCCTCGCGTATGGAGCAGGCCATAGAAGAGGCAAAGACGATTGCTCCAATGGAAGGTTTAGATTTGGTGCAACACGTGACGTGTCCCGATCCATTCATCTGGCGAGACGATATGGATCTAGGGAACAGTTCTGAAGTCGGTAATTTTACATTAATAAATGAGCGTTCAATCAAGCAGCGTTTGCGGATAGCTGCATATGATTTTGGAATGAAGTGGAATATTTTACGACGCTTGACAGCCTATGGCTGTGATGTGCATGTGTTTCCGGCGACTTCTCCTGCAAGCGACTTACTTGCCATCGCGCCCCACGGCATCTTTTTGAGTAACGGTCCTGGTGATCCGGCGTCGCTCGACTATGCTGTTGCGAACGCGCGCGAATTGATAGCCAGTGACGTACCAATGTTCGGTATTTGCTTAGGACATCAAGTATTGGGCTTAGCGCTAGGTGGAAAAACGTACAAATTGAAATTTGGTCACCGAGGTGCCAATCACCCGGTCAAGAATCTGGCAACCGATCGTATTGAAATTACGTCACAGAATCACGGCTTTGCGATCGATTCAGATTCATTATCATCAGATGTGGAAGTAACACACGTCAATCTTTACGATGGAACCGTCGAAGGGTTCAGACACACAACGAGGCCGGTTTTTGCTGTGCAGTATCATCCCGAGGCATCTCCTGGTCCACACGATGCCGACTATCTTTTTCAGGATTTCATCGACGCGATTGAGTCTCGATGCTGATTGTGTTACTGACGCTGCTTACTTCTTTATGCGACATAGGTTTATGTCTGGTGCCAATGGGAGAGACCTATGCCCAAACGTAATGATCTGAAACGCGTTCTAGTACTTGGTTCAGGTCCGATCGTGATTGGGCAAGCTTGCGAGTTTGACTATTCAGGCACGCAAGCCTGCAAGGCGTTGCGGGATGAAGGTCTTGAAGTTGTTTTAGTGAACTCAAATCCGGCCACTATCATGACCGATCCAGAGATAGCTGATCAGACATACATAGAGCCACTGACACCAGAGGTGTTACGTCAAGTGATCGAAAAGGAACAGCCTGATTCGCTGTTGCCAACGGTTGGTGGCCAGACCGCTCTTAACCTAGCAGTCACGCTTGGTGAGGATGGCACGCTCGCCAAGTATGGTGTGGAGCTGATTGGTGCCTCGGTGGCTGCGATTAAAGTAGCTGAAGACCGGCTGCAATTTAAGGATGCAATGCGATCGATCGGCGTTGACGTGCCGACGAGTGCTTACATTCGGTCGTTGGATGAGGCCTTGGAAGCAGTAACAAAGATAGGATTTCCAACGATTATTCGACCTTCGTTCACGCTTGGTGGTGTCGGCGGTGGAATCGCTTATAACGTTGAGGAACTGCGTGAACTTGCGGTACGTGGCCTTGAATTGAGTCCAGTTAGCGAGGTGTTGTTAGAGGAGTCGGTGATTGGTTGGAAGGAATTCGAACTTGAAGTGATGCGTGATGGAGCCGACAACTTTGTTGTGATCTGTTCTATCGAAAATATTGATCCGATGGGGATACATACTGGTGACAGTATTACTGTTGCGCCTGCTCTGACTCTTACTGACAAAGAATATCAACGCTTGCGGGACCTCGCTAGAAGGATCATTCGTCGGGTAGGTGTGGAGACTGGCGGTTCGAATATCCAGTTTGCTGTCAATCCTGATAACGGGAAGGTCGTGGCGATCGAAATGAACCCACGAGTTTCTCGCTCGTCCGCACTAGCTTCCAAGGCCACAGGATTTCCAATCGCAAAGATTGCTGCAAAATTGGCACTGGGTTACCGGTTGGATGAAATTCCAAATGATATTACTCGGCTCACTCCAGCCTCATTCGAACCCACAATCGACTATGTTGTGGTGAAGATCCCACGATGGACATTCGAGAAGTTTCCACTGGCTGACAGATCATTAACGACTCAAATGAAATCAGTCGGTGAAGTCATGGCGCTTGGGCGAACATTTAAAGAAGCCTTCATGAAAGGCGTGCGTTCACTTGAGCTTGATTTGCCCGCTCAGATTTTTAGACGCTTAAATGAACCTGAAGTAGAGTCAGCAGTTTTACAACGTGAAATTTCGGTGGCAACGGACAGGAGGATGTGGAGCGTTTTTGAAGCATTACGACGAGGTTGGACAGTTGATCAGATACATAAAACGACTTGGATCGATCGTTGGTTCTTGTCGCAATTTGCTGAGATCATCGAATTGGAGAAAACTGCTGGCGTGGTTGGTTTTCGAGACATGTCAGTTGAACTGCTTACAACATTAAAGCGCAATGGATTTAGTGATTTCACCATCGCGGCTATAACTGGTGCTGAAGAGAGGGATGTGGAACAGCGTCGCCGCGAACTTGAAATTACCCCGTCCTATAAACGCATCGACACATGCGCTGCAGAATTTGAGTCGTTTACCCCGTACATGTATGGCACGTACGAGACAGAGTGTGAAGCTGAACCGACGAATCAAGAGAAAATTGTAATTCTTGGCAGTGGCCCGAATCGGATTGGGCAAGGGCTTGAGTTTGATTATTGTTGTTGCCATGCTGCATTTGCTCTTCGAGAGGGTGGTTACGAAACAATCATGATCAACTGCAATCCGGAGACTGTGTCAACGGACTACGACACGGTTGATAGGTTGTACTTTGAACCACTTACTTACGAAGATGTCTTCGCGGTTATTCAACGGGAACGAGTTTTAGGAGGCAAAGTTTCATGCGTTGTTCAATTCGGGGGTCAAACGCCATTAAAGTTAGCGTTGAAGTTACAGCAAGCAGGTGTCACTATTCTCGGAACATCGCCGGATTCGATCGACTTGGCTGAAGATCGCAAGAGATTTGCTGAACTTCTTTGGGGTTTAGGTATTGCTCAGGCCCCTAGTGGTGTTGCGACTTCTCGTGAGGAGGCCCGGGAAGTGGGAACTTCCATTGGTTATCCTGTCGTTTTGCGACCGTCATACGTCTTAGGTGGTCGGGCAATGGCTATTGTCTACGACCAGACATCTCTTGATCGATACGTGACTGAAGCGGTTGACGCTTCACCTGAACGTCCAATCTTGATAGACAGATTTCTCGAAGATGCCTTCGAACTGGATGTTGATGCCGTTGCCGACGCAAGTGGTGCCGTTGTTATTGGCGGCATAATGGAACACATTGAAGAAGCCGGCATCCATTCAGGTGACAGTTCATGTGTGGTACCACCTTACTTGGTGGAGGAGCGGCACCTCACTACTATTAGAGATTACACGCGTCGAATTGCACGCGCCTTAAAGGTTGTTGGGCTCATGAATATCCAGTTCGCCATAAAGGATGAAACGGTATATGTGTTGGAAGTAAATCCACGCGCCTCTCGGACTGTTCCCTATCTGTCAAAAGCCACCGGTGTGCCCTTGGCCAAGGTGGCCGCGCGCGTTATGGCGGGAGCATCACTTGAAGATCTGAACTTGTTTTCTGATCTAGAAGTGTCTGGTGTCTTTGTAAAGACACCGGTGTTTCCTTTTGTAAGATTTCCTGGCGTTGACACCCTACTCGGTCCTGAAATGAAATCGACCGGCGAGGTGATGGGTGGGGCGCTTACGTTTGGTAATGCGTTTGCGAAAGCACAACTGGCCGCAGGTCAGCCGCTTCCACAATCTGGCACAGCATTTATCAGTGTCAATGACAAAGATAAGAAAAACGTAAGTAAGATTGCATCGGATTTGGTAGCTCTCGGCTTTAGCATTGTTGCTTCTCGGGGTACGGCCGCTTACCTCAGAGCCCAAGGTGTCGACACTGACTTGGTGTTTAAGATTAATGAAGGTCGGCCTCACATTGGAGATCAAATCTTAAATGGTGGAGTAGATCTGATCATTAATACACCACTCGGCCGAGACTCATTTTTTGACGACTTGACTGTGAGGCGGATCGCCATGCTGCATGGTGTTCCGTGTATAACGACATTGACAGGTGCAGCTGCAGCCGTCAGCGCTATTCGGGCCATGCAAAATGAGGCGCTGACAGTGAGATCCTTGCAACAATATCATTCAGAGATTGTTGCTGACCGCACCTAGTCTTCGGTTTCAGACTTTTTAACTTCATCCCATAATCCTTCCAGTTCTTCAGGAGTTGACTTGTGAATTGTGCGCCCACGACTTTGAAGTTTGCGCTCCACTTGTGCAAAACGAGAACAGAATTTTCGATTGGCTTGGCGTAGCGCTGTTTCTGGATCGACACCTAGTTTGCGAGACAGATTAGCGATTGAGAACAAGAAATCTCCCATTTCTTCTTGAACGCTTATCGGAACGTTATTTGCGATAGCTTCCCGCAACTCAGTCACTTCTTCGTCAATCTTATTAATTACAGATTCTGCGCGTGGCCAATCGAAACCGACGGTGGCAACGCGACTACCGATTTCATGTGCTCTCAGAAGTGCAGGCAAGGTCTCGGGAACGCTTCCAAGTAGGCTCTGAGAGTGTCCCTTTTTAGACTTTTCTTTTGCCTTAAGTTGTTCCCAGAGACCAGTTATTTCTTTTGTTGTAATCGGTTTTGACCCTGGCGTACGAAGGCCACTCTCTTCTCCGAAAACATGAGGATGACGGTCGATGAGTTTATTGGTAATGGCGGTGATAATGTTTGAGATCGTGAAAGAATCTGATTCGGAACAGATTTCTGCCAAGAAGACGATTTGAAACAATAGGTCTCCCAATTCATTCTTGAGTTCAGCTTGGTCATTTCGGTCGATTGCATCGAGAACTTCATAGGTCTCTTCAAGTAAAAATGATCGAAGTGAATGTAAAGTCTGTTCGCGGTCCCAAGGACAGCCGCTTGGCGAGCGTAAGCGACGCATGAGCTCAACGAGACGATTAAAGTGATCGCCAGCCGTATCGTTCGTCGAATGCGGTTTTCGTGATGTTGGTTGTGGTTTGGTATTGCGGGTCATGGGTTCACTTGGTCCTAGCGATCCGGAATCAGTGGTAATTACCGCCTGTCAGGATGAAATTAAAAGCTATGCTAGCATTGTGTGTCTGTGGCGTTTTAATTTTTGTGCCCTAGTTTGTTTTTGAAGGGCTCGTCTGGCTCGTTCACGAACGGAATCTTATGCGTGATGACTACATCTAACAATGTAACATTTCATATGTTTGTGGTGACGCTTGCAACTACTGCTGCTGTCCATCTTGGTGATGTTGCGGACCGTGAGTCTGGTGTTAAGTCTGCCCCGAATCTTGCTTCCGCCGCACAAATGATAGATATGCTGGCATTATTAGAAGATAAGACTCGCGGCAATCTAACCTTAGACGAAGAACAAAAACTTATTCTTACGTTGCGGACCTTGCGAAAACGCCTCCTTGAAATAAAGGAGGAAGTTGTCGACTAGCTATGCGGCATTTTAGGTATTAGTGATTTGCGCATAACCTTTCTTGGTACTGGTACCTCCTCGGGCATACCTGTTGTGGGTTGCGACTGTGCGACGTGTTGTTCTGAGGATCCTCGCGATCGTCGTTGGCGTCCATCGGTTTTAATTCAACTGGGTGACGGAACTAGTGTTCTCGTTGACACTTCTCCAGATTTGCGTGCGCAAGCACTCAAATTTGATATTCGCCGCATTGACGCTGTCTTGTTTACACACAGCCACGCCGATCACGTGTTCGGCCTAGACGAGGTACGTCGTTACAATTACCTGCAAGGTGAGGCGATTCCATGTTATGGCGATCGCCGAACGATTACTGATATTAGGCAGATGTTTGCCTATATTTTTAAACCGCCAGAACAAACTGGCAGTCATGTACCTCAGATCGTTACTTTTCCACTAGAGGGTTCATTTTCCTTGGGTCACCAGACCTTCATTCCTGTGCCAGTTCAGCACGGGCAGCGTACGATACTAGGTTTCCGAGCTGGGCGGTTTGCTTATCTCACTGACTGCAATCGAATTCCAGACGCGTCTTGGGGATTACTTAAGGATCTCGATCTCTTGGTAATTGATGCATTACGTCCACAATCGCACCCTACGCATTTTTCAGTCGATGAGGCTGTCGACGCAGCGCGAAGGATTGGTGCTGCACGCACCTACTTCACTCACATGTGCCACGACTTATCGCACGCAGCTACCTCCACGCAACTCCCGGATAAGATGGAGTTGGCATATGATGGCTTAGTCTTAAACGTGCTGGATGATTCATCAAGTTTCACAGCATGACTCTTTACGCGACGGTCTGATCACCGTGTCTATTATTCATTTTCCAGACAACTCAAAACCCGTTCACTGGGATCGAATCGTACTCGCGGTTGGGAATTTTGACGGCCTCCATCGTGGCCATACGAAGATTCTCGAATGTGCTCGTCAAAGTGCTGATCGCCAGCATGCAAGAGCGATAGCGCTAACGTTCGATCCACACCCGTCTCGGATCGTTCGACCTGACAAGGTTCCAGCTGCACTGATGACTATGGAACAGAAGACTAAGGCTCTTATGCAGGTTGGTTTGGATGGTATTGCGGTGGTGAGATTTACGAAGGAACTCTCGCAATGGTCACCAGAGTTATTCATACGTAAGGTGTTAGTTGATTGGTTGCAAGTGGTTGAAGTATGGGTGGGTGTAAATTTCTTATTTGGGAAGAATCGATCTGGTAATTTTTCATTGTTGCGTGTCGAGGGTGAAAAGCATGGTTTTCAAGCGGAAAAAATTGATGCAGTGCGGTACCGAGACTTCGTTGTGAGTAGTACACGCGTGCGGCGTTTGATTACTGAAGGACGAGTTGATGAAGCCAGTGCGTTGTTGGGTAAGCATTACTTCATTGACGGAATAGTTGTCCATGGGTCAGGTCGAGGTCAAGAGGTCGGTGTGGCTACGGCTAATCTTGAGACGGCCAATGAGCTTTTACCGCCAAACGGTGTCTACGCAACTATGGTGAGAATTGATGAAGCGGTGCATGCCAGTATTACTAACATTGGAGTGCGACCAACATTTGATCGTCAAGGTGACCGAGCAATCGAAACCCACATATTCGATTTAAATCAAGACCTCTATACTAAGGAGCTCCAGTTGTCATTCGTTCAACGATTAAGAGACGAACGTCATTTTTCTGATAGCAGTTCTCTCCGTGCTCAAATTGATGCTGATTGTCGTGAAGCGAGGACACTTTTCGGTCGGCTTTCGCTGTAGAATTTAAGTTGGGTTCCGGAAGTCCATGGACTATGGGTGACCCTCGTTTTACTTGCCGAGCTTTCTATAGTGCGACCTTAATTTGACAGATGCGTCTCTATAACACCTTGACCCGTCGTGAAGAGATATTTAGACCAAGTCGTGGACAGTTGGTACGCATGTACACCTGTGGCTTAACGGTTTATGCGAGGGGGCATATCGGAAATTTTCGGACATTTGTTGCATTGGACGTACTTCGACGTGCGCTCAAATATGAGGAAAGTTTTGAAGTTCAACAAATCATGAACTTCACCGATGTTGATGATCGCACCATCGCTGCTTCTCGAGTTGCTGAAATGTCGTTACGTGATTACACAAATCAGTACATCGAGGCATTCCGTGAGGATGCTTTAGCACTTGGGCTCGAACCAGCAGAGGAGCAACCTCGAGCAACTGATGAGGCAAATCTTCGAGCAATGACCGAGATGATTCGGGCTCTTGAAGCTAACGGGCATACCTATAGGCGTGCCGGATCGATCTATTTCAAGATTTCGACTTTGCCACAGTACGGCCAATTGGCACAGCTCGATCCTGAGGGTATTAAATCTGGTGCTCGTGTTGATAGTGACCAATATGACAAGGAAAACGCGCGCGACTTTGTCCTGTGGAAATCAGCAAAACCGGGGGAGCCGTCTTGGGATTTTGGTATTGGACCTGGTCGTCCAGGGTGGCACATTGAATGTTCAGCGATGGCCCTACGTTTGCTCGACGGTTCTCCAATTGATATTCATGCTGGTGGTGTCGATTTAATTTTTCCGCATCACGAGAACGAGATTGCACAGAGTGAAGGTATGACCGGCGAACAGTTTTCTCGTTATTGGGTGCATGTTGAACATTTACTGTTGGACCAAGGTGAGAAGATGTCAAAGTCGGTTGGTAATGTGCTGACCGTACCGGAGATTCTTGAGAAAGGTTACCGGGCTTCGGTGCTACGTTATGCTCTATTATCCGTGCACTATCGCAAGCAGCTTAAGTTTACTTGGCAGAGCATGGAGCAGGCCGATGAGTCGCTTGCTAGATTAGTCGATTGTTTGGCACGTCTGGACCGCATCGTCTCGACCGGTAGGCATCCGGTAATGTCTGAGCAGACGGCGTCAGCTCGCGCAGCTTTTTCTGCAATGATTGCTGATGACTTGAATATTCCAGGTGGCCTTGGAGTTGTTTTCGAGTTCGTTCGTGCTATTAATGGCGCTGTCGATCAGGAGGAGTTGGGGACTGGTAATGTCGAAGAGATTCGCGATGCATTCAAGCAATTTGACCGAGTGCTAGGCTTTATCAGTTTGCGTCAAGCCGAGGACACAGCTTCACCGGTTTCAGTTAAAGAAATTGAACAACTGATTGCTGATCGCAAGTCCTTACGTAAGCAGCGAGATTTTGCAGCGGCTGATCAGATTCGCACGGATCTTGATGCGCGAGGTATTCTGCTTGAGGATGACTCTACCGGTACCAGGTGGAAGCGAAAATAGGAATAGTTGTTTAAGAAACAATAATTATTTAGCGGATTCCTCCAGAAAGAAGTCTCTAATTTCACCGGGCAGTCGGTTGGTTTACCGAGACTGCTGTGTCTTGTTGCTTGTCGGATAGCTATGATAACGTAATCTTTATTGTGGTGTGGTGAGCGGGAGTAACTCAGTGGTAGAGTGCGACCTTGCCAAGGTCGAAGTCGCGGGTTCGAATCCCGTTTCCCGCTCCACTATCACTTCGGTTCTTTGCGTTTTTTTCAAGTGCAGTAATATTTAAACTGGCGCCGTCGCCAAGTGGTAAGGCAGAGGTCTGCAAAACCTCCATCCCCGGTTCAAATCCGGGCGGCGCCTCCACTTATTCGGTAAGGGACGTGCCGCGCTTTCGGTCTCGCATGTACAAAATTCCAAAAATAATTGTGAGCAGAATGCAAAGAGAAGAAACATAGCGGAACGAAATTCGACCTCCGTGATTGTCCGCAGGGGCGAGCAGTGCTGAGGCACGCCTCGTGAAATCAGCATTACTATCGAATCTTGCTACGCTTCGAAGAGCTAATGCAGTGTCGATCGGCGGTAACTGTCCTCCAGCGACCGAGGCTGCAGTCAGAACCGCCTGCGCTTCTTCGCCGGCGGCCTGTATCTCAGCGCCGGCTTCTCCTTGTGCGTGGGCTGCCAAATCTGGCAATATTTTGACGGCTTCGATTAGTACTTGCTTGGTTTCGACGGGGTCCAGTCTTTCGTGCCCATATGTGTCAGCAATCTTTCCCATGATCGGCGTAGTGAAAGCCCCTGCCGTTAACGCCCCAATACCGCCAAGCAGGGCGAGAGCCAGTGCGCCTCCTTTCGGAACTCTCTCAGCTGCGACTCCTAACATTGTTGGCCAAAAATACGACGTACCAATGGCGAACACCGCTCCGGCTGCAAAGGCCACTCCCATCGTTTCAGCGTAACTCAGCCACAAGAGTCCTACGCCGGAAACCACGGCGCAGACCGTTAGTACGCCGGTCGCTGAGAGACGATGCACGACTGGCCCAGCAAATTGACGCATGATGGCCATCAAGCCGTTGATCCATGCGAGGAGAAGAATGCCAGGGATTCCCGCGGCGGCAAAGATCGCTGGTGTCCACTTTCCTGGACCGAGTTCCACGGAAGCGGTGAGCATCATGCAGAAGAAAAGTACTAGGAATAGCGGTCGCGTTAACGTGGCCCTAAACATTTCGCGGGTCGAGACACCAGACTGCACACGCTCGGTCAGCGGAAAACGTTGGCCAGTGAACAAAAGTCCATAGGCAATTGCGGGCACCACGACAAAGGCAAGCTTCCAGTGCCAAGTTCCAATACCGTACTTCGTGAACAGGAAACCTAGCACACCACCGATCACGATGCCGCCAGGAAACCAAACATGGAAGTGGTTCAGTTTCTTGGTCTTTTGATCTGGGTAAAGAGTGGCAATGAGCGGATTACATGTCGCTTCAATTAGGCCATTCGCAATGCTGATCACGAGGGCGCCACCCAGTAACGACCAGAAACCGGTGGCAAACACCATGAGCAGTGGACCAACAATGTGTGCGATGAGCGACAGGCGAAGCAAGGGTCGCATGCCAACGATGTCAACGAACGGGCCGAATATCACTATCGATATCGCAAAGCCCCAGAGCTGAGCACCACTGATGTACCCGACTTGTAGGTTCGTCAGGACGAAGGTCTCTTTGAGCGGATTCATAATGTCGGCCATTACAGCGAACGACATTGACGTTGCAATTAAGCCGAGGCAACTGGCGAAAAACAGTCGCTCTCGTTGAATTGGTGCGAGGTTTGAATGAGGGGTATCTGAAGTCATCTGGCTGGCCTTCTCAGTCTGCGTTCTTGGCGCAATTTAGCCTTCTCGTTAGCTGTTTGCTTTGCAGTGCTTGTGGTTTCAGCCGCACGCAATGTCTTATCGTGTTTGGCATAGCTCGGTTGCAAGTCAACGCTGCGCAAATTATGTAGAGCAGCTCTTGCCCCCGCGAGTTTATCAACATCATTATCTTCCCATTCGATTGAAAGAGCTCCATCGAATCCAACACGGTTCAGTTCCACGAGTACTTCCTCAGTGTTGATCGCATCGCGGTTAGAGCCAGCCGTAACGAAATTCCATCCATTGGTTGTCGCACCAAAATCCTGGTGTCCACCGAGCCAACCACCTCGACAGTGTTCAGGCATTACCTGCACGCCTTTTATGTGAACACAGTGGATGTAATCCTTGAATTCACGAATAAATTCAACAGCTGAGACATGTTGCCATTCTAGATGTGAGCAATCGAGATTGAATCCGATCACGTCACCGTAACCGGCATCGGAAAGATACTGCAACCAGTCGTGGGCAGACTCCAGGTCGCCCATGGCTCGCTCGCTTGGATGACACTCCAAGTCAAAGGTCGTTCCATACTTGCGACAAGCATCCAGAAACGGTGCGAACCGTTCAACAATCAACTCAAGACTAACGCGGCGCACATCAGCAAGCTGATGTCCAGCAATTTCAGTCGGTAGTGGTGGAAAGAGGAACCAGTGTGACCAGCAATTTGCCGGAGAGCCGCAGAAACCAGGGAGTGGAATGTGACGGTCCAGTCCTTCTGCAAGGTATTTTGAAAGTCGCGCGCAGCCGATTAATGCATTCAAGGCTTGAGTGTGGATAAGTTTTCCGACTTCATCAGGGACGAAGTACGGGTCATGACGTGGTGGGTCATTCGATTGACGCCATTTGGCATAGGCTTCCACTGCTTCGCCACCGACAAACTGAAGTGTTTTAGCGCTAGGTTCATCTCCAAGGGCCTGACCTTGTAAATGAGTGGCCACGCTGAAAATCTCAAGGTTACGCTTACTTGCCTTTGCGATCCGTGACTCTGCGAACTTTTTAGCTCCTTTATCGTTACTGCATTGATCAAGGGGGAGTTCCCAGCTGGCTTCTTCCCATCCATCGAACTTCTCTGTCGACAGAAAATCGAGAAATTCATCTTCTTGAATGTCTCCGAATTGACCACGTACCAATCCGATCTGATGCCATGACTGCTGCCCCTGTCGATGCGTTTTCGTCTGTGAAAACCCCATGGATACCTCCGTATTACCGCCGAATAGCAAGTTTCATGATTCATGCTACGCTATGATGCACGCCTCACGGTAACGTTATCTTATGGTGAACACTTCCCAAAGTTCGACGAAGTCACGACGAGAATTTTTCGATGAGATTTCCTCGCTTCCGGTTCTTGACATCCATACGCATCTCGTTGGTGGGAAACTTTCAGCACGCGGATTACACGATATTTTGCTCTATCATATGTCCATAAGTGACTTGTATGCTGCTGGTTGTAAGGATGCCGGACGTCTAACAGAGTATCCACGTTGGCCAACACGAGATGAAACAATTATTCGGATTGAACGGGCTCTTCCGTTTTTGGATGCCTCAAGAAATACCAGCACTGCTTGGTGTATTCGACGCATTTTAAGCGATCTCTACGCTTGGAAAGATCCGATCACGGTGGACAACTGGCGGAAACTTGACGATATTATTCGCGAGAGAGCGGATGACCGTGCTTGGCAACGCGAGGTCGTGCGTCAAACTGGAATTCGCCAGTTCGTGACAGAGTTTGCTCGCCGGGAAGAAGGTCAGGACGATGACCTCCTACAATACGCACTAGAGTGGGGGTTTTTCACACGTTGTCAAGCAGGGGAGTTTGATACGGCCCTTTGCGAATTAGAACGGTGTTGGGGAAATCGTCCCGAAAGTCCGATGCCGATTGGGACTAGTTCTAGACCTGCACCAACACGCACAATCAATTCGCTTGATGACGTACATGCGGCAGTTGATGACTACGTCAACAATATTTCTACCGTACCAGTCCTGTCGACTGCGACACATCTCTCAACCGATATTAATTACTGTGAGATCAGTGAATCCGAGATGACAGATGCTCTCTCACGGCGTGATCGCGCCAGCATTGAGGAGCGCGATATTTATGCGTCGTATGTCAATGAGCGTTTCTTGTCTGCCCTTGAACGTCTCGGTGACACTTTGGTGTTTCAATTTAGCATTGGTGCCGAGCCATTACCCTTTGAGACCGGCAGTCGACTCAGCCAGCAGACAATTGGCCAGCTCGGTGCCATGGTTAGTCGACATCCAGGTCTCCGTTTTCAATGTTTACTCGCGAGTCGGCATGCCAATCAGTCGCTCTGTTCACTGTGTCGCGAATTACCGAATTTGTCCGTCGCTGGTTATTGGTGGCACAATTTCTTCCCCTCAGTGATTGGGCAGGTTATTGAGGAGCGTCTTGATATGTTGCCGACAAACAAACAGGTCGGATTTTTTTCAGATGCTTATGTGGTGGAGTGGGCCTATGCGAAGGTACAGATCGTCCGAGAAGTTTTGGCTCGCATCCTATCAGCGAAAGTGGAGCAGGGACAGTACACTTGTGATGAGGCGCTGACCATCGCCCACGCGATCCTGTTTGAGAGCCCAAAGACCTTACTTCGAATACAACTGCCGAGCAACATGTCATAAGGATGCTTGGTGGACGGCAGCTTGTGACCGTATAAGAAGGCGTCGTCAGGAGGTGTAATGTGGCAGCATTCGGTTTTAACTGGTTCTATTGCTTGATAATCATCTCAAGTCGTGTTTTGGTGCGGTGATTATTTCGGCTGTACAATACAATGCGACAACAATGCTGGAACGCCGAGTACTGGTTGCACTTGATTAGGAATTTGAGTTGAAACAACTGACTGTAGAAAGTACATGTTTTTCATTGATTTAGAAGCCTTACTATCATGCTCAATGTGTTAAGAGATTTTCTGGTCCATCAGGGTTTCGATGACGGATTTTCGCGTTGGCTGACGTTAAATGCGGAAATCGTCTTAGTGCTCGTCTTGGCTATTCTGGCCAACATGCTCGCCAAGCGCATCGTAGTGCGTGGTGCTGCTGCGTTAATCGGGAAGACGACTACAAGTTGGGATGATGTCCTGATTGAACACCGAGTGATTCAACGCATGTCGCACTTGGCACCTGCGTTGGTCGTCTACCATTTTTCCTTGCCAGTCTTAGAGAACTATCCGTGGTGGAGTAATAGCGTCAGACAGGCGAGCTTGATTTACATGCTGTTGGTTGTTGTCTTGGTCATTGACGCGACCTTAAATGCGATAGCTGATGTTATGCAATCTTCACAGGTGTCGCAAGATCTCCCGATTAAGAGTCTCGCGCAGGTCCTAAAACTCGGACTTTACATTATTGCGGGCATCGGTGTGCTGTCGTTGATCCTTGGAAAATCACCACTTTTACTCTTTAGTGGGTTGGGGGCGATGACTGCGGTGATTATGCTGGTGTTTAAGGACGCGATTCTCGGCTTCGTTGGAGGGATTCAGCTTTCCGCTAATCGTATGGTCGCCCGAGGTGATTGGATTGAGATGCCGAAGTATGGTGCTGATGGTGACGTGATAGAAGTGGCCTTGACGACGGTTAAGGTGCAGAACTGGGATAAGACCATCACAACGATTCCAACTTATGCGCTAATCAGTGAGTCATTTAAGAACTGGCGTGGCATGTCTGAATCTGGTGGTCGACGAATCAAGCGCGCTATTAATCTTGATGTGAATTCAATCAGATTCTGTGACGATGAGATGTTGAAGCGGTTCATAAAGATTCCGTATATGGCTGAATACCTGAATAGCAAACGGGATGAGGTGTCGAAACGACATAAAGAGAATGCTATGGATGAGTTACCACCGGGTAGTGATCGACGACTGACAAACGTCGGAACATTTCGAGCCTATGTGATCGCCTATCTTCGTGATCATCCGATGATCCACCAGGATATGACTCTCATGGTTCGACAACTTGCACCTGGTCCACACGGCCTTCCTGTTGAAATTTATGGGTTTAGTCGCGACCAGAGATGGGTTAGCTATGAGAATATACAGGCTGACGTGTTTGACCATATTTTGGCAATAGTGCCTGAGTTTGACCTACGTGTGTACCAAATTCCCTAAGGCAACTGACGTGAAATCATTAATGGGGAAGCTGGCTAGCGTATCCTCATCCCGCACAAATCGATAGTTTATCGAATCTAAGATTTTTTGGTTCACTGAGTTCTGCGTAAACGAGCCAAGTTCTCATGTTCAACAGAGTCATGCTTCTTATCCTGCTCTTTATTTCCATAGGGATTGGTGTCTGGTTCTACAAGGAGAAACCGTGGCAGTGGGAGAACTCTGATCAGAATGTGCTGACGTCACTACCCATGTTGCCAGAATTTATTTATCAGAACGAGGTATCAATTGAGAAATTTCTCGCAGCTGATCGATGGGCTCGCGAGAATGTGATGTCTGCCGACGCAGTTGGTCGGCTAGGAATGCTTTATCATGCGTACCAATTTACCAACGAAGCGCGAAGAAGTTACACTCGCGCACGCGAATTGCAGCCTGATGAGTTTACTTGGATTTATTACTTGGCAGTGCTAGAGAAAGCGACCTTCAGGTTTCCTGAGAGCGAAGCGTTATTTCGACAAGCGATTACCCTTAAACCTGATAGTGCAGAACTCTGGGCTGAATTAGGTGATTTACAGATGAAAAGGGCAAGGGGTGATGAGGCAGCGTTAATATTTGCTCGCGCACTCGAACTCGACCCCGGGGAGCCGCTCGCAGCACTTGGGAAAGGTAGACTCGAAATCTTGGCGCGCAATTGGGAGGGAGCCATTGCGTTGTTGATGCCCATTCTTGCCGATTATCCTCGGCTGTCTCTTGCTCATAAATATCTCGCTGTATCTTATGAGCAGCTTGGAGAAAGTGAACGGTATGTGCATCATCAGGCGTTGAGTGAGTATGGTTCCGCGCTGGAAAGCCTTCTGATGAAGACCCTTCACGCTCTATCGATCGACGCGATTCTCGAAGGAGGCGACCGTTCAGCGGGTCCAGCACTGCTGCAAGTGAAGTGTGCCCGTTGCCATAACGACTGGCGTATTGATGAGACGCGCGAGAGTCGTGATTGGTGGGCCAGTACCGTGCGACGGATGCAACGGGAAGCTGGGTGGGAGTGGTTGACCGATGGGGAAGCGGCTAACGTGGTTGAATATCTGTCCAGTCGTCCTTAAACGAATAGTTGTCTGGTCACTGACCAGTTAAGTCCTGTAGATCCTTGGCAGCTTGCCCGTGACTTGGCTGCCGCTCAAGTACATGGCGGTACTCAAGGACCGCTTCGTTGGTCAAGCCAGCCGCTCGTAAGATCGTGGCTAGGCTGTAGTGGAAGGCAACAATTTCAGGTGAGAGAGTAACGGCGCGTCTCAGGTGAACAATGGCTTCGTCGAATCGGCCAGTACGCGCCACTGCCAGACCAAGATTCTTGTACGTAGTGGCTGGGTCGGTACCGAGATCGAGTGCCTTTCGTAGTATTGGTTCAGCCTCCGCGGGATTACCATGCCGGAGCACCGCTTCACCAAGTAATGCATGTGCTCGTGCATGCTCTGGATCCAATGAAATCGCCGTCCGAAATGCTCGCTGGATATCCGCAGGGCTTTCTGAACTTTCACCCAGGACTATGTAAACTTCAGGATTGTCTGGATCGAGTTGTTGAGCTCTGGTAAATATCGCTCGTGCCATCTCTCCGCTACCTACATAAGCGAATCTCGAGACATTCAGCAGCAGCCAGTTGACATCGAATGACTGTAATAACAACTCATCAACCCACTGGTCAGGTGCAGGCGCGAATCGACTAGCGGTATCAGCTCCTGCTAATGCAGCTTCCATCGCTTGAGGTCGGTTAAAATGTTCGTGCACGGATGCTAGTAATCGATAGGCTGCATCGAAGCCGCCATGTAAAACACTCTGTTCGAGATGCCATTGCGCACGCTCCCAGTTATTTTCAGCGAGAGCGAGGCGTGCGAGACCGAGATGTCCATACGAATAATTCGGTGCGAGCGTTAACAGCTGTTCGTAGCTCGTGCGTGAAGCGCTTCTATCACCTTGCTTGAACTGATTATCGGCCAATTTTAGCCAGGCTGGGGCGTAATCAGGAGCTAGGCCCACCGTTGTCGTTAGAAGTCCTGTAACGGATTGGCTCTCTCCTCTCTCTTGTCTTAGGCTCGCTAAGAGATACGGCCATCGCGGTTCAATCTCATCGAGTTGGATCGCTAGTTCGTAAGCAGTGGCAGCAAAATCGTTGTAGTCGTTCGCTTGATAGAGTTGTGCTAGGCGGCCAACTGCTTGTCCAACTTTCGCATTTCCCTGGCTCGATTGAATCTCTAGGCGCAAAAGTTCCTGCGCTTGTGTCACTGCTAGTGCTAAAGCTGGACTCATGGTTACTGAATCAGGTGCTTCCGTCATGAGCTTTGTGAGTTCAGCGGGGAGTGACCACCTCGCAATAACGTACGATGTACCCCAAATGGTCAGGGTAACCAGTGCCAGGAAGCCAATAATTGCTACGGTGTTTCGTGGCAGTGGCCACGGCTTTTTGGCAGGGATTGCACGGGTTTTGTTTCGCCGAGCATTTCGGCGTTCCTTATATCTACTCATCGTAGGTCGTCTGACGGTCTAGCGCCCCGACCAAGTATTTGTCCACAGTGTGACTCGTCCCATCCGGTCGTAAGGTGGATAGACGTGCATGCTACCTGTCACGAGGTCAGTCCAACCGTCGTCGTTGATGTCTCCACTAGTGAGTGTTAACAGATGGGTAGGCGACGAGGCAAGATCGTGCAATGCGAACTCCATGTTGCCATCGTTGCGAAACCAACTCAATGATTGTGCCGTAGGATCGTCCCAGGTATTGAACGTGCTAACTAAGAACACATCCAAGTCGCCATCACGATCACCGTCGACTGCCTGAGCTGCATAAGCGCCTGGGAAATCTCCAATGCGATGGTACTCAAAAGCGAGACTGCCATTATTTTCAAGCCACTGCACACCGTGCCAAGGCCGTGGTCCCGGTGGGCTATAATCGAAGGCGTCCCCGTTTGTATAGAGCAGATCCAAATCACCATCGAGATCAAGATCGACCAGAGAAAGGCCACTACTTCCAAAGTCTTCGTTTGTCGAACCGTACACGAGATGCTGCGTAAAATTGCCGCTACCATCGTTTTCAAATGCGTAGATTTCTTCCCATTCCTGTGACACAACTGCTGCGATATCGAGATCGCCATCACCGTCGAGATCTCCAATGGGTGTGTGGATGGTACCAGGCAGATTGAGTAATTGATGACTTTCGAACTGCCAACTGGCGGTTTGCTCTAGCCAGCGGATTTCGCCATCGTAATAACCAAATTGTCCAATGGACAAATCTAGGTCGCCATCTCCATCGAAGTCACCAGCTTCGACATCGGTCACCCGTGAAACTTGTTCGTCGATTACGCGATTTGTGAATTGTTCTGAACCGTTATTCTCCAAGATGACAATCGAACCGATCTTGTCGTTGTTCGGGAGGATAGCCCCCATAACGGCAACTAATACATCTAGGTCGCCATCTCCATCGATGTCG
>Ga0209019_1000569_pt1 | contig 18631 bp, 17 predicted proteins | sample METZYME_3_300m_FD_187549 | JGI IMG/M metagenome (GOLD analysis project Ga0209019, IMG submission 187549) | Marine microbial communities from oxygen minimum zone in mesopelagic equatorial Pacific - METZYME_3_300m (SPAdes) (version 2) | ecosystem: Environmental > Aquatic > Marine > Oceanic... | reverse complement strand
AACCCAAACTGCAGATACTATTGGTAGTGCAACTCGTAAACCAAATGCGAGAGAAAATTATATGAACTTCATTAGCAGCATATTTAATCAACCCAGACCATTAAAAAATATGAAAGTTGTAGTTGACTGTTCCCATGGTGCTGCATATAAGATTGCTCCGAGGACATTGTCATTATTGGGTGCTGATGTTATACCCATAGGAACTTCGCCCAATGGTTACAACATCAACTTAAATTGTGGATCAACTAATATCGATACTATTGCCAAAACTGTTCCGGCATTGTCAGCTGATCTTGGGATAGCGCTTGATGGTGACGCTGACAGAGTCATTTTAATTGGCCCTAAGGGAAACGTTATAGAGGGCGATCAAATTTTATATATACTGGCTAATAATGCCACCAATGATCGTCAGTTTAACTCTAAAATTGTTGGAACTATTCTAACTAACTCTGGACTTGAAACATCTTTAAAAAACAAAGGCATACAATTATATAGATCCGATGTTGGCGACAAGAGTGTATTGCAATTGATGAGGCAGACTGGGTCTATTGTAGGCGGTGAGAATTCAGGACATATTATCAATTTAAAATACTCACCTTCAGGTGACGGTTTGCTGACATCATTACTGATTATGAAAACGATGATTCAAAAAGGGAAATCAATTGATGAACTATTAGATGGCCTTGATCTTATTCCACAACTCAGTAAGAACATAGAAACCGATCTAACAGAAATATCGAATGATTTTATTGCCAAGATTTCTGATGATGCCAATACAAATTTGAAAAATGGCAGGGTATTAATTAGAAAATCAGGCACAGAACCATTGTTAAGGATTACTATTGAATCTAAAGACAAGGCAATCGCACAAAAGGTTTTCGAATCCATTAAGACTCAAATTAATCAAGCGTAGCAAGATGAAAAAATTGTTCATAGTTGCCAACTGGAAAATGAATGGTAACAAAGAATCCAACGAAAAATTAGTCAATTATATTAACGAAAAAGTTGATAAAGACTCAAATATAGAGGTCATTATTTGTCCTCCATTCACATATTTAACTCAAATATTAGAACTCAAAATACCCAGTATTAAGATTGGTGCTCAGAATATTTCAGAAAGTCAAAATGGGGCATTCACAGGTGAAATATCAGGATCTATGTTACAAGACATGAATATAGACTATGTAATCATTGGCCACTCAGAACGTAGGCAAATGTACAACGACACCAACACCGTTATTGCTCAGAAATTTGAATTAGCACACCAAAACAATTTAATTCCAATACTGTGTGTCGGGGAATCCCTTAGTGAAAGAAAAACAGGTCAGACATTGTCAGTTGTTGAAGCACAAATTAAATCAGTCATTGAAGCAACTCGTATAGAATTATTTACCAAGTCAATCATAGCTTATGAACCAGTTTGGGCAATTGGAACAGGTGAAACAGCATCGCCAGAGCAGGCCGAAGAAGTTCATTATAATATCAGAAGCATTATCGAAGAGTATGACTCAAAGATTGCCACTTCCATCCCCATACTTTATGGCGGTAGTGTAAATGGTGCAAACAGCAAGGAATTGTTTACAATGGGCAATATTAACGGTGGTCTGATTGGAGGAGCTTCTTTAAATGGAGAAGAATTTGTTGAAATTTATCAAGCAGCTAAGAGACTAACAAATGAATGATTTATTATCATTGTTACTTTCATTTCATGTCGTTATTGCTGTCTTAATCATTGTTTTAATTTTGGTACAAAAAGGCAAAGGTGCCGATATGGGTTCTGCTTTTGGTGCGGGTGCATCGGGAACTATTTTTGGTGCAAAGGGCTCTGCTAATTTTTTATCACGCACAACAGCGATACTTGCAACAATATTTTTTATTACCAGCCTGGCACTTGCTTACTTAAATAAAGGAACAGTCAAAATTGAGAGTAGTGTTCTTGATAAAATTCAACCCGAAGTGATTATAATTGATGAATCTGAGAATCAAGAATCATCACCATCAATACCCTTAGATTCACCAAATAAAAGATAGAACTTTAAGATACTTTAAATAGCCGATGTGGTGGAATTGGTAGACACGCTGTCTTGAGGGGGCAGTAGCGAAAGCTGTGCCGGTTCGAGTCCGGCCATCGGCAGTTTTGCTCGTTAGGATTTTCATAAAAAACTTGATTAATTTTGATTTTTTTTGAACTCAAGACTGATACAATACACCTGCTTTTGAGGATCAGAAAATGCTGGAAAATTATCTGCCAATCCTGATTTTTTTATCGGTAGCATTAGTTTTGGGTTTATTGATGTTATCGATAGGCTTTTTATTCGGCAAAGGCACTAAGAGCAAAGCAAAACTCTCACCTTACGAATGTGGATTTGATCCATTTGAAGATGCCAGAATACCCTTTGACGTCCGTTACTATCTGGTTGCCATATTGTTTATCATTTTTGATTTAGAAATTGCATTCCTTTTTCCATGGGCTGTTTCACTCAACAAAATAGGCTTTGCTGGAATCATTGCCATGGGAATATTTTTACTAGTTCTGGTTATTGGTTTTATTTATGAATGGAATAAAGGCGCCCTAGAATGGGACTAGAGCAGCAACAAAATGATTTAATTATTGATCAAGGCGCTGGTTTTGTTATCACATCAATTGATAAGTTAGTCAACTGGGCTAGATCCGGCTCACTCTGGCCAGTTACTCTTGGTCTGGCATGTTGTGCAATTGAAATGATGCATTCATCTGCTGCCAGATATGATGCAGATCGATTTGGTGTCTTTTATAGACCCAGTCCTCGACAAGCAGATGTTATGATTGTGGCAGGCACACTGGTTAATAAAATGGCGCCCGCTCTAAGAAAAGTGTACGACCAGATTGCTGAACCAAAATGGGTAATCTCAATGGGTTCATGTGCTAATGGAGGAGGGTATTATCACGATTCATATTCTGTTGTGAGAGGTTGCGATCAAATAATTCCAGTGGATGTCTATGTGCCAGGCTGTCCTCCAACTGCAGAAGCTCTTTTAAATGGAATCATTGAACTTCAACGTAAAATCAAAAAAACAAATTAAACAGTGGCCAACAAAAAATATGAACAGTTAAATGATTTAATAAACCAGCATTTGGAATCATTCGAAATTGTAAAAACAAAACACAACACTAACTTTACTCTTGAACTTAAAAAAGAAGATCTTGTAGCAATCTGTTCTCTGCTGAAAGAAACCAAGGCATTAAACTTTTCTATGCTTATTGATTTATGTGGTGTTGATTATCTGCATTATGGCATTGACGATTGGGAGACTACTAATGCTACAGCATCAGGATTCAGTCGCGCCGTTCAAAAAAATACCATCATCCCAGATCCGGATGAGGAATATCAGGAAAAACGTTTTGCCATAATCTACCATCTCCTTTCCATAGAAAAAAATTGGAGAATTCGCTTAAAAACCTTCACAGGGAATGAAAACCCCCCAACTGTTCAATCGGTAACCAGTATATGGGGTTCAGCTGAGTGGTTCGAACGAGAAGCTTTCGATTTATTTGGGATCTATTTTGATGGACATCCAGATTTGAGAAGAATTCTTACTGATTACGGTTTTATTGGCCATCCGTTTAGAAAAGATTTTCCATTAACAGGAAATTTAGAGGTTTTTCATGATGAGGCAGAAGAAAAGGTTAAATACCGACCTGTTTCAATAACTAACAGGCCGGGAGTACCAAAAGTAATACGCAAGAAAAAGAATTCATAATTATGGCTGACTCTAATAACCTTACTTTAAATTTTGGGCCACAGCATCCTGCTGCTCATGGGGTTTTAAGATTGATCATGGAAATGGATGGAGAGGTTGTGCATCGAGTTGATCCTCATGTTGGATTATTGCATCGTGGCACTGAAAAACTAGCTGAAACCAAGCCATTCAATCACAGCATTGGCTATATGGATCGTCTTGATTATGTCTCTATGATGTGCAATGAACATGCCTATGTACTTGCAATAGAAAAACTATTAGAAGTAGAACCTCCTATAAGATCCCAGTACATCCGTGTGATGTTTGATGAAATAACTCGGATTTTGAATCACTTATTATGGCTTGGTTGTCACGGCCTTGATATTGGTGCAATGGCCTTATTTCTTTATTGTTTTAGAGAAAGAGAGGATTTAATTGATTGTTACGAAGCAGTTTCAGGATCCAGAATGCATGCAACTTATTATCGCCCAGGCGGAGTGTATAGGGACTTACCAGAAGAAATGCCAAAATACACTGCCAACCGTTTTATCTCAAAATCAAAAGTTAAAAAACTCAATTACAACAGGGAAGGAAGTTTATTGGATTTTATTGAAGACTTTACTGAAAGGTTTCCAAGTAAAATTGATGAATACGAAACACTCCTCACAGACAACCGAATTTGGAAACAGAGAACAGTAAACATTGGTGTTGTAGAACCCGAAAGAGCTATTGAACTGGGCTTCACTGGACCCATGTTAAGAGGATCGGGTGTGGAATGGGATCTAAGAAGAAAGGAACCTTATGAAGTTTATGATCTTTTAGATTTTAAAATCCCCATTGGTCTTAACGGTGATTGTTACGATCGATACTTAATTAGGGTTGAAGAAATGAGACAGTCCAATTTAATTATCCAACAATGTATTGCATGGTTAAACAAGAACCCAGGTCCTGTGATCATTGAGGACAATAAACTGGCTCCTCCAAAACGCAAAATAATGAAACATGATATGGAATCTCTTATTTATCATTTTAAACTTTTCTCCGAAGGTTATTCAGTGCCAGAGGGTGAAATATATTGTCCTATTGAGGGTCCTAAAGGTGAATTTGGCGTTTATATCGTCTCCGATGGTGCCAACAAACCATATCGACTGAAAATCAGAACGCCAAGTTTTGTCCATTTAGCTGCCATCAATGAAATGGTTAAGGGACATATGTTGGCAGATGTTGTTTCAGTTATCGGGACATTGGATCTTGTTTTTGGTGAGCTTGACCGTTAGTTGCAACAATGAGTACTGAGATAACAGAAACTGTAGTGCTGACTGAGGATATCAAAGAAAAAATTGATACGTGGGTTGCAAAGTTTCCCGTTGGTAAACAGCGATCAGCCATTATTGGTTCACTCCATGCAGTCCAAGAACACAATCAAGGATACCTGACTCCAGAACTGATGGACGCAGTAGCGGATTATCTAGATCAGCCACGCATCTATGTTTATGAAGTGGCAACCTTTTATTCGATGTTTCAAACAAAACCTGTTGGACGTAATGAAATAGCAATTTGCACCAACATATCATGCATGTTGTCTGGCTCGGATATGATTGTTCAGCATATTGAAGATCGGTTAAATATAAAACTTGGGGAAAGTACAAAAGATGGAAATATCTTTCTAAAAAAAGAAGAGGAATGTTTAGCAGCATGCACAGGCGCACCAATGATGATGGTAAATCATCAATTTATTGAGAATCTTAATATTGAGAAGGTCAACAAGATCTTGGATGAATTAGAGCAATAAAACGTGAGACAAGAGAATTCAATTTGTTTTTCAAACATCAATCAACCTGAATCGTGGAAAATTGAAAATTATATGGCATCAGGTGGTTATTTGCAGTGGAAAAAAATCCTTCAAGGACAGCCTGGCGACAAAGCTCGAGAAGCAATTATTGAAACAGTTAAATCATCAGGCCTTAGAGGCAGGGGAGGCGCTGGGTTTCCAACTGGCTTAAAATGGAGTTTTATGCCAAAAACTGAAAAACAAAAATACATCGTTTGCAATTCTGATGAAAGTGAGCCAGGAACATGTCATGATCGAGAAATTCTAAAATTAAACCCACATGCACTTATTGAAGGAATAGCTATTGCCGGATTTGCAATGGATGCAACCGAAGGTTACAACTATGTACGTGGCGAATTTATAAAAGACTGTTATCCAACAATTGAACTCGCATTGCAAGAAGCATATTCATATGAATTATTAGGAAAAAATATACTGGATTCTGGAGTTAATTTTGACCTCTATAATTTTTTAGGTGCAGGTGCATATATATGTGGTGAAGAGACTGGTCTTTTGGAGTCACTAGAAGGCAAACAAGGAAAGCCAAGATTTAAACCTCCTTTTCCTGCAAATTTTGGTCTTTATGGAATGCCAACCACAGTGAACAATACCCAAACTTTAGCAAGTGTCCCTAAAATCATTGAACAAGGCAGTGCATGGCACAAAGGCATAGGTACCGAGAAATCACCTGGAGCCAACATTTTTTCTGTTACAGGGCATGTTAAGAAACCCGGTAATTATGAATTGCCACTGGGTGTTCCGTTTGCTGATTTATTAGAACGAGCTGGCGGCATGATGGATGGTAAGAATTTAAAGGCCGTTATTCCAGGAGGTTTATCCACTAAAGTATTGCCAGGAAATATTATCGCTGACTGTACGATGGATTATGAATCACTTGCAAGTGCAGGTTCTGCCTTAGGTACGGGTGCCGTGGTTGTAATTGCTGAAGGAACCTGCATGGTTGAATTGCTAAAGAGAACTTCACGATTCTACTATGTAGAAAATTGTGGTCAATGTACCCCATGTCGCGAAGGTACCGGTTGGCTTTATCGATTGTTACAGAAAATTACTCAAGGGAATGGGAAAGAAAGCGACTTGGCATTGTTGCTTGATGTAGCAAACAGAATAGAGGGAAATACTATATGTGCATTTGGAGATGCTGCTGCCTGGCCAGTACAGAGTTTTATCAAGCATTACTACAGTGAATTTGAATACATGATCAATAATCATGGCAAGTCAATCGCAGCATAATAAAAATCAAATTATGAGTGAGCCTAAAATTACAATTACCATTGATGACCAAGAATACCAAGTTGATTCTGGTCAAATGCTGATAGAGGTCACCGATCAGCTAGGCATACATATTCCTCGATTTTGTTACCATGAGAAACTTTCTATTGCGGCAAACTGCCGAATGTGTCTTGTTGAAGTAGAGAATTCTAAAAATGCATTACCTGCCTGTGCAACAGAAATCTCTGAAGGCATGGTGATCAAAACAATGTCTAAAGACACTGAATTAGCACAACAAGCCACCATGGAGTTTTTACTGATCAATCACCCTTTGGATTGCCCTATATGTGATCAAGGTGGGGAATGCGAACTGCAAGACTTGGCATACATCCATGGTAGGAATGAATCAAGGTTTGAAGTAAAAAAAAGAACTTTACCGAATGACAATTTAGGACCGTTAATATCCACTGACATGACTCGATGTATTCTGTGTACCCGTTGTGTCAGATTTGGTACTGAAATAGCAGGTTTGCCTGAACTTGGTACTATTGGCAGGGGTGAATCTTCAACCATCAGTACCTTCATAGAAAAAACAGTCGATCATGAATTGTCTGGAAATATGATTGATGTCTGCCCAGTTGGTGCCCTGAATAATAAACCATACCGTTATACAGATAGAACTTGGGAACTCAATCAAATTGAAAGCATTTCACCTCACGACTGTGTAGGCTCAAACATGTTCCTGCATGTTAAAGGCAATAAGATCAAAAGAATTGTTCCCAAAGACAATGCAGATATTAATGAAGTTTGGATATCAGATAGAGACCGCTTCGCGTTTGATGGGATATACAGTGAAGATCGATTGACCACACCCATGCTTCGTAAAAATGGAAACTTGCATAAGGCAACATGGGAAGAAGCAATTGATGCATTTACCAAGGAATTGACCTCACTTCAAAAAAAGAAAAAAATCAATGAAGTTGCTGCTCTAATTTCTTCATCAGCCGCATTAAATGAACAATACTTGTATGCACAATTATTTAGAAGTTTAGGTTTCACCAACCTTGATCATAGAATCAGACAAGTTGATTTTTCAGGGGATTCTTTAGACCCAATATTTCCAAATTTTGACATCAAACCACATCAAATTGAAAACATGAAGTCAATTCTGATCATTGATTCAGAACTAAGAAAAGAAACACCTCTAATTGCCCACTGGGTAAAAAAAGCAGCCGATCAAGGGGCTTCGGTTAATTTTATCAATCAAACATTTGGCGAGTATTACTTTCCAATAGAAAATTTCATTTTGTCAGACCATGAGGCTCTTGCTGAGAATTTGGGGTTGATTTTAAAAGCCTCTTATAATGATGCAACGAATGAATTACCGGATCACATTGTAGATATTTTAAATGCATTGCCAACGCCTACACCTTCTCATTATCAAATAGCACAATCTTTAACAGAAAATGAACAGAGTTTCCTATTATCTGGTCTTCAGTGTCACAGTCATAGTCAATATGCTTTAATCAGAAGTTATCTTAATATTTTATCTTATATCACCAATTCATCCCTCGGTGAGTTGACCTACGGAGCAAATACAGTTGGCGCTTATTTGACTGGCTGTATTCCTCATAGAAAAGCTTTTGGAGAAAGCAATGAATCGGGCTTGAATGCCTTGGAGATATGTACTAAAAAACATAAACTCATTACATTGTATGGGATTGAACCAGAAGATTGTTTGTATCAAGAAGAGCTACATCAATCAATTATCGAGAGCAAAACCACTGTACTATTTTCGTCATTTATCACCCCATTTATGAAAGAGAATGCTGATATTTTATTTCCAATAAAAACCGCATACGAGTCCAAGGGGACATTCATTAATGCTTCAGGCATGATTCAGAATTTCAATCTTCAACTCGAACTAGACACAGGCAATTTTTCAAACCAAGAGTTATTGTTTCAAATCTTTGAAACATCAAAATTATCCAAGCCTTCATTGGGCAATTTAAATGAAAAAATTGGAAAATTTATTGCAGATACCAAACATACACAAACTCGTTTGATGGAATTTCCTGAACAATCACCAAATAAAATCGATAACTATTCTAGAATATTCCCTGGTCCATATAGTGTTGATTCGATTACCAGAAGATCTAAGCCGCTGCAAAACACAAAAGATGCATTGTCTGAAGATAATGGAGATGAATAAAAATGGATGATTTTTTAACTCAATTATTTGGCTTTCTCCCACAAGAGATTTTGAGATTTATCTTGCCTCTTACCAAAATTCTCACCTTACTTGTCGTTTTAATTTTAGTGGTTGCTTTATTGGTTTTTTTTGAGAGAAAGGTCATAGGCTACATGCATGCAAGAATTGGCCCAAATAGAGTCGGACCCAGAGGATGGTTTCAATCTTTTGCAGACGTGGCTAAGCTGTTTTTGAAAGAAGTGGTTGTACCAACAAATGCCGACCGTTTTTTGTTTTTAACAGCTCCTTTATTATCATTGATCCCTGCCTTTGCCGCATGGGCTGTTATCCCTTTAAATCCATCGTTTATTATTGCTGATATTGATGCTGGAATCCTGTATCTGTTAGCACTAACCTCTTTTAGTGTCTATGGAATAATTCTCGCTGGATGGGCATCGAATTCTAAATATGCTTTTTTAGGAGCCATGCGTTCTGCTGCCCAAATGGTTGCTTATGAAATAGCAATGGGATTTGCTCTAGTCGGGGTACTAATGGCTGGAGGGAGTTTAAATTTAGGAGTGATTGTTGAAGCACAATCAGGTGGAATACTTAACTGGTTTTGGATTCCTTTGTTTCCATTATTCTTTGTTTATTTTATATCAGGTTTAGCTGAAACAAATCGCCATCCTTTTGATGTTGCTGAAGGAGAATCAGAAATTGTTGCCGGTTTCCATGTAGAGTATTCTGGCGCAGCTTTTGCAATTTTCTTTTTGGCTGAATATGCCAATATGTTGTTAATTGCAACTCTTACATCAATCATGTTTTTAGGTGGATGGGAGAGTTTTTTTGCAGGTTCTAGTTACCTGATGAATACTTCTATGGCATTTTTGATGGAACCAAGTATTTTGTGGTTGGCAACTAAAATCAGCTTTTTTATATTTATATTTTTTTGGTTAAGGGCTTCTTTTCCCCGTTATCGGTACGATCAAATCATGAAACTGGGCTGGAAGGTACTTATACCCATAACAATTATCTGGATTGGTGTCGAAGGCATCATGTTTCTAGCCAATGTAGGACCTTGGAAAGTGACATGAAAATTTTAAATATAATAAAAACGTTAACATTAATAGATTTATTCCAGGGATTAATAGTAACTCTTAAAAACTTTTTCAGACGAAAAGTCACGGTTCAATATCCTGAAGTTAAAACACCTGTATCTAACAGATTCAGAGGCAAACTTGCTTTAATGAAATATGAAAATGGCGAAGAACGCTGTATTGCTTGCAAACTTTGTTCTGCCGTTTGTCCTGCCAATGCAATTTCAATCGATTCAGAAGAAAATGAGGATGGGACGAGACGTACTACAAGATTTGATATAGATGCTTTCAAATGCGTCTATTGTGGTTTTTGTGAGGAAGCTTGTCCAGTTGATGCAATAGTGGAAACCGATATCTTTGAATACCATATGACTGAAAATCATCAGAGACTTCAAACTAAAGAAATGTTGCTGCAACTTGGTGAAGATTACCGTGAAAAAATAGTAAGTAAAAAAGAAAAAGACTACTTATACAAGTAACTGAATATGTCATTTATTGAAATAATATTTTATGTTTTTGCATCAATACTAGTTCTCACTAGTCTTGGCGTTATCTTGTTTAAAAACCCTGTCTATTCAGCAATATCACTCATCGTAAGTTTCATTACAAGTGCTGCACTGTGGTTGTTATTGCAAGCTGAATTCTTAGCTATTGTTCTGATTCTAGTATATGTCGGAGCAGTTATGGTTTTGTTTCTATTTGTTGTAATGATGTTGAATATAGATGATGTTATGCGAACATCTAAGTTCAATAAAATGGCTCCATTTGCTCTTTTTATTGGGCTTATTGTTGTTGCAGAATTAATCACTTTAATTTGGTTCCGGTCGGATCAATTCTCCATGGTACCTGTATCTACTGGTGTCTTAGACAGCGGTGTTTCCAATACCGTACTGCTAGGCACAACTCTGTTTACTGATTACTTGTATTTGTTTGAGATAGCAGGATTTATCTTACTGTTGGCAATCATTGTTTCTATTTCCTTAACCATGAGACGCCGTGAAGGGTTAAAAAGACAGATAGTCAGTGAACAGGTCAATATCGATCAGACAAAAAGGATGAAATTAGTTGATTTAAAAAATGAGAGAAATTAAATGCTAACTCTTCAACCGTACTTAACCCTGGCTGCAATCGTATTTGGAATTGGAGTTATGGGCATTATTATCAATCGAAAAAACATCATTATTTTATTGATGTGTACAGAATTATTGCTTCTCGCGGTCAATTTCAATTTCATTGCTTTTTCTTATTTTAACCAAGATATTACCGGTCAGATTTTTGTATTTTTTATCCTCACGGTTGCTGCTGCAGAAGCCGCTATAGGTCTAGCTATATTGGTTGTGCTCTATCGTAATAAAAATTCAATTGATGTACAGAAATTACAAACATTAAGAGAATAAATCTGTGTATGAGTTAAGTTTAATTGCCCTGATTACGCCTTTGATTGTTGGTTTACTGGCTGGTTTCGTTGGGTCCAGAATCAACAAATCTTTTACCCATTGGATGACTACACTTGGTATTTTTATCTCCTTTGCTATTTCTTGTTGGATTTTGATAGAAATCTTTCTGAATCCAGGTTTGTTGCTCAATCAAAACATTTATGAATGGATGTCAATAGCTGGATTTAATTTTAAAGCGGGTATTTTAGTTGATAATTTGACTGCCAGCATGATGGTTGTTGTAACTTTCATATCTTTGATGGTCCACATTTATAGTATTGGTTACATGCGAGATGACCCTGGATACCATAGATTTTTCTGTTACATCTCGTTGTTTACTTTTGCAATGTTGTTGCTTGTCATTTCAAACAATCTTCTTCAGTTATTCTTTGGTTGGGAAGGCGTTGGTTTGATGTCTTATTTACTCATTGGATTTTGGTATAAAAAAGAGTCAGCTATTAAGGCTAATTTTAAAGCTTTCATTATCAACAGAGTTGGTGACATGGGGTTAATTTTAGGAATAGCAGTCATCTTTTCAGTCATTGGTTCACTGGATTATCAAATGATATTTGATTCAAGTACAGAACTAGTCAATACAAAAATTACCATAATCAATGATTATTCTGTATCAGGTATCACACTTGCATGTCTTTTGTTATTTATCGGAGCAATGGGTAAATCTGCCCAAATGCCACTTCATGTTTGGTTACCTGATTCTATGGAAGGCCCAACTCCGATTTCAGCATTAATTCATGCTGCGACCATGGTGACTGCAGGTGTTTATATGGTAGCTCGGATGTCCCCTCTATTCGAGTTGTCTTCAATGGCGCTATCAGTAGTTTTGATTGTAGGCGCAACCACTGCTATTTGTTCTGGATTGTTAGGTATTGTTCAGTTTGATATCAAACGGATAATTGCTTATTCAACAATATCCCAATTGGGATATATGATTGTTGCTGCTGGAGTCTCAGCATATTCAGCCAGCATATTTCATTTAATGACCCATGCTTTTTTTAAATCTCTGCTATTCCTAGCTGCAGGATCAGTAATCATTGCACTGCATCATGAACAAGATATAAGAAAAATGGGAGGTCTAAGGCAATATATGCCCATTACGTATATAGCTGCATTGATAGGATCGCTTTCACTGATAGGATTTCCTGGTTTTGCTGGATTTTTCTCCAAGGATGCTTTAATTGAAGCAGTTGCTCATTCTTCTAATTTGGGATCAGAATTTGCTTATTACTGTGTTTTGATTGGTGTTGTTATAACTGCACTGTACACATTTAGATTTTTATTCGTAGTTTTTCACGGAGACTCAAGATACAAAGGCGATAATCAAATCAAAGAATCATCTTGGGTAATCTTAATCCCATTAATCTTACTATCCATCCCTTCAATAATAATTGCATGGCCGACATTAGGCATACTCGTTTTCGGCGATTTTTTCTCTAATTCAATTCAACAAATGTCAAGCTATGAGCTTTTTGGTTATAAATATCAAAGCCCTTTGAATTTCCTGATTCATGCTTTTTCAGGACCTGTTATTTACCTTTCCTTGATAGGCATCATCACTGCATGGGTTTGTTATATCAAAATGCCTCATTTTCCAGAAAAGATAAGCAATAAATTCGCGATCATATATAAGGTATTGGTCAATAAATATTATTTTGATTACTTCTATGAAAAAGTGGTTGCAAAAAATACTACTAAGTTAGGTTTGGTATTTTGGAATTTTGGGGATATTAAAATCATTGATGATTTTTTAGTGAATGGCACTGCGATTAGAATTCAAAAACTGTCAACAATTTCTAAAAAATTACAGTCTGGATACATATACCATTACGCCTTGATGATGGTCATAGGTCTGTCCTTGTTTCTTGCCTGGATTATCATTAATTAATGAGGATATAAAGAAGACTAGACACTATGCTATCTATAATTATTTTCACCCCAATCCTTGTTGCCATAGGCGTGGCTCTTATGGGAGATAAACGTGAAGGACCAACTTATTGGTTGTCATTGCTCTCATCAATTTTTGTATTCGCACTTGCTTTGTTCATGGGCATCAACTTTGATCCAAGCCAGAGTCAGTTTCAATTTGTTGAACAATTTAATTGGATAAATCAATTTAATATCCAATACCATCTTGGGATTGATGGTATTTCATACCCCTTAGTTTTATTGACTTCTTTGTTGACTCCTATAGTCATTGTGACCTCTAGAACTTCACCAAAACGTAAATACCATCAATATTTGGCCTCTTTTTTAATCATGGAAGGATTAATGATAGGTGTTTTCAGCGCTTTAGACGGGTTTTTGTTCTATATCTTTTGGGAATCCATGCTTATTCCAATGTTCATCATTATTGGCCTTTGGGGAGGCAAAGACCGAGTTTACGCAACAGTGAAATTTTTCTTGTACACATTTCTTGGTTCTGTATTTATGTTGATCGCATTGATCTATCTTTATTTTAAAACAGGAGGTTATTCAATATCAGACTTTCATTCCGTTCCATTGTCGATGCGTGAACAATTACTGATTTTTTTAGCATTTTTATTTGCGTTTGCTGTAAAAGTACCAATGTGGCCAGTCCACACTTGGTTGCCAGATGCTCATGTAGAAGCACCAACTGGAGGTTCTGTTATTTTGGCAGCGGTCTTATTAAAAATGGGTGGCTATGGTTTTCTAAGATTTAGTTTACCCATTGCACCCGATGCATCAGCTTATCTTGCTAATTTTATGATTGCACTATCATTGATTGCAATCATCTACATTGGCCTGGTTGCAATATCACAAACTGACATGAAAAAGCTCATTGCCTATTCATCTATATCTCATATGGGCTTTGTAACCCTCGGAATATTTGTTTTTTATAATCTTGGCATCCAATCAGCAAGCCCCGAAACAATGAGCCTTGCAATTACTGGATCTATGATTCAAATGATATCTCATGGGTTGATCTCAGCAGCTCTATTTTTATGTGTTGGCGTTATCTATGATCGCTTGCACACAAGATTGATATCAGACTACCAAGGTGTTGTTAATTCCATGCCAAAGTTTGCAACTTTAATGGTGTTTTTTGCACTGGCCAATGCCGCTATTCCTGGTACGTCAGGATTCGTTGGAGAGTTCACTGTCATTATGGCGAGCTTTAAAATTAACCTTTGGATAGCATTGTTTGCAGCAATAACTCTTATTATTGGTGCTGTATATTCTCTCTGGTTAATTAAGAGAGTAATTTTTGGTGAGCCCTTGAATGAAAGAATATCTGGAATGCAAGAGATGACAATGATCGAAGCTTTGCCTCTGGCTACCTTAGCACTTTTAGTTTTAACCTTGGGATTATGGCCAGCACCTCTCGTTGAAATAATGTCCATGAGTATAGAAAACTTAGTAAATCATATTACTTTTTCAAAATTATAAAAAAGAAAAATGATTAGCTTAATAAAACCCATTATCCCTGAATTAACCTTAGCTACAGGTATTTGCTTGATGGTGTTGGTGAATGCTTTAATTCAACATCCCCACAAAAGGACATCACAGATTCTTGCCGTAATGACTCTTGTTGTCTCAATAGCAGCAGCTCTTCCATTGTTGAACCAAAATACTGAAATTTATTTTAATGGCCAATTTATAATCGATCCGTTGGCTATTGGTTTAAAAATCTCATCATACGTGGCTGTTTTATTAGTTATTTTATCTACAACAATCAATGAAAAAATCAATCAAAGTGAAGTATTGTTAATTGAATTATTTGCAACACTAGGAATATCAATTATTTGTTCTGCTGCGAATTTATTAACTATTTATTTAGGATTAGAAACCCTTGCTCTCTCGCTTTATGGTTTGGTTGCAACAAACAAGAATTCAATTGAATCTACTGAAGCAGCCATGAAATTTTTTATTCTAGGAGCAATTGCTTCAGCAATTTTCTTGTACGGAATATCTCTAATCTACGGAATATACGGGACACTAGATATTCATTTGTTAAGCATCATGATTATTAGCGATACCTTGGAGCTTAAAATTGCAGTAGGTTTTATATTATGTGGGATCGCTTTTAAGTTTGGTGCTATTCCTTTTCACAGCTGGGTTCCTGATACATACCAGGGCGCTGCAACACCAGTGGCTTTATTTCTATCTACAGCCCCAAAAATTGCTGCATTTGCCTTATTCTATAGACTTCTGATTGATGCATTTTCAAGTATTTCAGAAACTTGGACTATCATGGTTTATGCCCTAGGAATACTTTCATTGATTATTGGAAATTTAATCGCAATTAGCCAAACTAACTTTAAAAGATTATTGGGTTATTCTGCCATAGGTCATATAGGCTTTATCTTTCTAGGGATTTCCATTGGGACTCAAGAAGGTTTGGAGAGCTCATTATTTTACGTATTAATATACGTTTTAATGACCATGGTTGCGTTTATGGTCATTGAGATTCTGTCTTCTGAGCATCATGAAGTGAAATCACTCAAAGATCTGAAAGATTTAAATAGTTCACATCCATGGTTCTCATTAATTATGTTGATTGCTATGTGCAGTATGATCGGAGTTCCTCCCTTTGCAGGTTTTTATGCAAAGTGGAGCGTTTTGTCTTCATTAATTGAAGCCAATATGGTTATTACAGCGATCATTGCTATTCTCATGACAGTTATTGCAGCTTTTTATTACTTACGAGTAATTTGGTTCATTTATTTTGAAAAAACTGACAAGGAAAACAAAAAACTAGAATCTACAATCCTGCAAAAGACTGTTGTCTCATTTACAGGAATAATTATACTTTTAATAGGCTTGTATCCTAAACCCGTATTGGATTTTTGTAGACAGATTATTTCATCAAATCTATTGCTAGATTGACGATAAAAAGTTAGTATCATTCACCTACAGATGCGGGGTGGAGCAGTCTGGCAGCTCGTCGGGCTCATAACCCGAAGGTCGCAGGTTCAAATCCTGCCCCCGCTACCATTTTTTGGTTTGGCCCCGTATCTGGGGCTTTATTTTTGGATGTTTTAATGTGATTGATTTGAAAGAGAGAATAAATAAAATAATTCAACCAGGAGTTGAACTCTTGGGCTATGAACTTATAGATGTAGAGTGTAATCAAGGAAAGAATTCACTCAAGATAATTGTTTATATTGATCATGCAAAAGGCATTAAAATTGATGACTGTGTAAAAGTAACCAATGCTATTTCAAAAATTATTGACGAAGATAGTGATTTAATAGAAGACTATAACTTGGAAGTTTCGTCACCAGGTTTAAATCGAAAGCTCATTTTAAAGGAACATTTTGATAAATTTATTGGCAAAGATATTAAAGTAAAATTAAAAACAAAAATTGATAACCGAAAAATTTATAAAGGTATATTACTAGAAAGGATAGATGACAGAATTAGTATTGTTGAAAACAAACAGAAAATTAGTATCCAGATGGATACTATAGAAATTTGCAGATTGATTCCTGCATTTGAATAACAGAAATTATATAGGTGAAGAATGGACGCAGACATAATAAAAGTTGTTGATACAGTCTCAGTAGCAAAAGACGTAGAACGGGAAATTATATTTGAAGCAATTGAGAGTGCCATTGCATCTGCAACTAAGAAAAAATATTCTGAAGACATCGATGTTAAAGTTAGAATTGATCGTGAAACGGGAAATTACAAAACCTATAGAAGATGGTTTGTTTTTGCAGATGACTCAAGAGAATTAGAAGAGCCTGATTTTGAATTAAGAGTAATTGATGCAGTAGATATTGATGCCTCTGCTAAAGCTGGGGAATATGTTGAACAAGAAATAGAATCAATTGATTTTGATAGAATTGGTGCACAAATTGCCAAACAAGTTATTGTCCAAAAAGTAAGAGAAGCTGAAAAACAGAAAACTGTAGACCTCTATAAAGATAAAGTTGGCGAATTGGTTGGAGGGGTTGTTAAGAGATTAGATAGAAGTGGTTACTATCTTGATCTTGGTAACAATGCAGAAGCCTTTCTACCTAGAAGAGAAACTATTCCCAAAGAACCGATTAGGCCTCAAGACCGGATTAAGGCAATACTAAAAGAGATTAATGTAGATCTAAAAGGACCTCCATTAATACTCACCAGAATTCAGCCTAGTTTCTTAATTGAGTTATTTAAAATAGAAGTTCCTGAAATAGGGCAAAATCTTATTTCCATTGTGGGAGCATCAAGAGACCCTGGTTTAAGAGCTAAAATAGCAGTAACTTCTGATGATAAAAGAATTGATCCTGTTGGTGCTTGTGTGGGTATGCGGGGTTCAAGAGTGCAAGCTGTCTCAAATGAACTCAATGGAGAGAGAATTGATATTATTTTATGGTCAGATAACCCAGCGCAATTTGTTATTAACTCTATGTCACCAGCGAATGTAATCTCAATCATAGTTGATGAAGAAACTAACTCGATGGATATTGCAGTTGAAGAATCTAAACTCTCACAGGCGATCGGTAGGGGTGGACAAAATATAAGATTAGCTAGTGACCTTACGCAATGGAAGCTAAATGTAATGAGTGAGGCTGAAGCAGAAGAGATAGATGAACATGAAATGCAAAAGATTGTCGACCTTTTTACAAATAAACTTTCTGTTGGTGAAGATGTAGCATCCTTGTTGGCACAAGATGGTTTTTCAAATATTGAAGACATTGCTTATGTTCCTATTGATGAATTACAACAAATTGAAGGATTTGATGAAAAATTGGTAGCTGAGCTTAGAGAAAGAGCTCAAGATCAATTACTCATAGAAGCAATTAGCACAGAAGAGGATCTTGATATTCATGGACCCTCTGAAGGTCTTCTTGGACTCCCGTTAATAACACCTGAACTTGCGTTCTCATTAGCAAGAATGGGCATTAATACTAAGAATAAATTAGCAGAACAATCGGTTGATGATCTTCAGGAGATTGATGAACTTGATGAAGACCTGGCGGCAAAAGTAATACTTCAGGCAAGAGAAGATTGGTTTAAAGCAGGTGAGATTATTGAAGATATTAATGAAGAAGAACCAGAAACCGAAGCCGAACCTGAGGCAGCTGAAGAAGCTCCAGCAGAAGAGCCTGAAGCTGAAACCGAAGCCGAACCTGAGGCAGCTGAAGAAGCTCCAGCA
>Ga0209019_1000568_pt1 | contig 18636 bp, 18 predicted proteins | sample METZYME_3_300m_FD_187549 | JGI IMG/M metagenome (GOLD analysis project Ga0209019, IMG submission 187549) | Marine microbial communities from oxygen minimum zone in mesopelagic equatorial Pacific - METZYME_3_300m (SPAdes) (version 2) | ecosystem: Environmental > Aquatic > Marine > Oceanic... | reverse complement strand
TAAAACTATAATTAGAAAAATACCTGCAAGAAGCATATTTATATCGCTCAACCTTTTAATTCCATTAGTTAAGCCTTTGTAGACACTAAATCCAAACAGTCCAACACACAAACCCAATACACTTAGATCAACTAGAAAAGTACCATCAAGGTTAAAGATATCAGAGAAACCTGTACTTAACATAGGTATGTAGGATCCTATAGTTCCTCCTGCTGCTCCTATTGTTGCTACCACAAAAAGAAAGTCTACTAATCTGCCTAGCAAAGAGTTTTCAACATTTCTTAGGCCTAATCCTCTTAGACTTGAACTTAAGCGCAAGGTACTTAAATTATATTTATAAAAAGAAACAGAAAGGGCAACTGCCGGAATGGCATAAAGAGCCCAAGCACTTATTCCCCAATGGAATAGGCCATAAGCAGATGATAGAGCATAAGCTTCTTCTGAATAAGGAATGATTCCAAATAAAGGCTCATCTAGGTAATAACCCCATTCAACACCAGACCAGTAGATAATTCCCCCACCAATTCCTCCACAAAAAAGCATCCCCATCCAACTAATGGTTGAGAATTCCGTCTGTGCTTCGTTGCCTCCAAGTTTATACCTACCATATTTTGAAAAAGCTAGATAAAGCACGAAGATAAAACAAAGTGGGGTGAGGATTAAAAAAATTGGACCGAATACTGAAATAACAGAGTTCTTATAGTCTTCGATTAAAATGGCAGTGCTTTCAGCGTTGTAAAGTATAAAAAAAGCAATGCCGATTACTACAACTAAACTCGTTACAAAAGTTATGTAGTCAACATTTTTTTTATTAAAACTGTTGAAAATTTCATCCATGGTGTGAAGCATAACTTCCACTAAGCTAGAATGTAAGAGTGAGCCAAGAAAAAGATATACAAGTTTCTGTTAAAGAGGCTTATGGCAATGCTGTTTCGTTGCTTGAATCAGGTAATTATGAGTTAGCTGAAAAACAATTAGCAGAGATATTAATAAATTATCCAAATGATCCAAATGCCCTTAGATTAAGTGGTGTTTCTTCTATAGATCAAGGAAAACCTGAAATTGCCTTAATTCCTTTACAAAAGGCCCTAAAGATAGCACCGGATTTTTCTCAAGCTCACGAAGACTTGGGAACCGCTTGGTTTCTTTTAGGTGATTTAAATAAATCAGAAGTGTGTTTAAACGCAGCTCTAAAATTAGACCCATCAAAGTTCTCTACATGGAAAAGTCTTGGTGATCTACTTTCTGATCAAGGAAAAGAAGATGAAGCAAATAAAGCGTATGAGAAGGCTCTATCTACTAACAACAAGTACAGTGATCTTACTAAAGCTATGACTTTAGTGAGGAAAGGGCAAATAGGGGAAGCTGAGAAGATATATAAACAAATACTTAAAGACGATCCAAAAAACGTAGATGCACTGCGCTTGCTTGCATTATTGGTTACTAAAGGAGGATCTGTTGATCAAGGGATTATGATCCTCACAAAGTGTACCGAAATTGCCCCTGATTATGCTCTAGCCTGGGGAAACTTAGCTAATATGTATAGGCAAAAAGAAGGTTATGAGAATCTAGATAAATCGATTTATTGTTTTAAAAAAGCTACTGAATTAAGGCCAAATTGGGCAGAAGGTTGGGCTGGCTTAGGAACTGTGTATACCAGATCGTCTTTGCACGAAGAGGGGATAGTTGCCTACCAAAAATCGATCTCAATCAAAGAAGGTCAGCCTCGAGTGCACTTAAGTTTGGGCCATGTGTATAAAACAACTGGCAAACAGAACCAATCAATACAATCCTATAAAGACGCTATCAATCATTTTGAAATGTTTGGAGAAGCCTACTGGAGCTTAGCAAACCTTAAAACTTACAGCTTTTCAGAAGAAGAAATTAAGTTAATGAAGTTACAGCTCACTAAAGAGGATTTACCTGAAAGAGAAAAAGTACATTTTTTATTTGCTTTAGGAAAAGCTTATGAAGATAGAAAGGATTACAAGATATCCTTTAACTACTACGACCAAGGAAATGACTTAAATCGAGGTAGGAGTACATACGATCCAAAAGCTGTTGAGACAGTGTCTCGTAGAATTATTAATTTTTTTGATGACGACTTTATTAAAGATAAGGTCAACTGGGGCCATGTAGCTCCTGATCCAATATTTATTGTAGGGTTGCCAAGATCTGGTTCGACTTTAATAGAACAGATTTTATCCAGTCATTCCCAGGCGGAAGGTACGATGGAACTTCCAAATATTTTAAATATGGCACGTAAATTAGGTTCAGGAACTAAAGATCAAACTGCTTATCCAGAAGTTTTATCAACACTATCAAAGGGTGAAATTGAGTCTTTAGGTAAACAATATCTTTCAGAAACTGAATTTATTAGGTCAAGCTTTCCTTTCTTTATAGACAAAATGCCTAATAATTTTAGTCATATAGGACTAATACATTTAATTTTACCCCATGCAAAAATAATCGATGCTAGAAGAAATCCATTAGATACTTGTTTCAGTTGCTATAAACAACTTTTTGCTAGGGGACAGATGTTTACTTACGATCTCAGTGAGATAGCTAGATATTATGTTAATTACATAAAACTTATGGATCATTGGGATGAAATCTTACCCGGTAAAGTGCATAAGGTGGTTTATGAGGATATGGTGCAAAATCAAGAGGAAGAGACTAGAAAATTGTTGGACTATTGCAATCTTCCTTTTGAAGAAGAGTGTTTAAAATTCTATGAAACCAAGAGGGCGGTCAAAACAGCTAGTTCTGAACAAGTCCGTCAACCTATCTATAAACAAAGTGTTCAGTTATGGCAAAACTACGAAGAATTTATAGATCAATTAAAGATTGGTTTATCACCTTTAAAGACAAGATTTGATATACCTGACTAGCCTTTTATAAGTACCTGTATACAATACGCGCCTATTTTTTAAGAATATGGACAAAGAAATAAATAAAATTGTTCTCGCTTATTCAGGCGGTTTAGATACCTCAGTTATTCTACACTGGCTTAAAGAGAAGTACTCAGCTGATGTGATTGCTTTCACTGCAGACATTGGACAAGAACATAATTCACAAGAAGTAGAGTCAAGGGCCAAAGAAATAGGAGCTTCAAAAGTTTTTATTGAAGATTTAAAGGATGAGTTCGTCTCTGAATACGTTTTTCCAATGTTTAGAGCTAATGCAGTGTATGAAGGGGAGTACCTCTTGGGTACTTCTATAGCGAGACCGCTTATCAGTAAAAAACTAATAGAATTAGCAGAAGAAGAAAATGCTGATGCCATAGCTCATGGAGCAACTGGAAAAGGAAATGATCAAATTAGATTTGAATTAGGCAGTTACGCATTAAACCCTGATATTAAAGTTTTAGCACCTTGGAGAACTTGGGAATACTCATCAAGAGCAGATTTAATTAACTACTGTGATAAGCATCAAATAAATATTGAAGTTAATGATGAAGATCCCACTTATTCTGTAGATGAGAACCTTCTTCACACATCCTATGAAGGTGGAGTTTTAGAGGACCTCTCAAAACCCGCTCCCGAAAAAATTTGGCAAAGAACAAAATCTATCTCTGCGGCACCTGAAGAAGGAGAAAATATACAAATAGATTTTCTTCAGGGAGATCCAATATCAGTAAACAATCAACAAATGTCATCTTCTGAGATCTTAAATACTTTAAATATACTAGCCGGCAATCATGGCATAGGAAGGTTAGACCTTGTTGAAAATAGGTTCACTGGAATGAAGTCCAGAGGATGCTATGAAACTCCAGGAGGAACTTTACTGCTTAAAGCTCATAGAGCTATAGAATCAATCACATTAGACGGACAAGCCGCTCATTTAAAAGATGAGCTTATGCCCCAATACGCTGATCTAATTTACAAAGGGTTGTGGTGGAGCCCAGAAAGGAAAGCCATACAGGCCCTTATAGACAATACTCAAGAAGCTGTCAGTGGGAGTATCAAATTAAATTTACTTAAAGGCAATATAGAAATTATTTCAAGAGAATCAGAAAATAGCCTTTATGATGAAAATATCGTCACATTTGAAGATGATGAAAATTCATATGATCAAAGTGATGCCACAGGTTTTATTAAAATTAATGCCTTAAGACTTAAGCTGAACTCAAGACGAAATAAAAAGTAAATTAATCTACTTTTACACCTAATTTCTTATGTAGTTTGGTGTTAGAAGTTGTGTAGGCGAACGGAACCCTTTCTCCAGGAAAACATCTTCGATAAGCATCCTGAACAGCTAAAGTTGTTTCGTGAAAGCCACAAAGAATTAAGTCGAGCTTACCTGGGTAATCATTTATATCGCCCACAGCATAAATACCTTCAATACTAGTTTGGTATTTCTCAGTATCTACAGAAATCTTCTTTCCATTGAGTTTTAAATTCCAATTTTCTAAAGGACCTAGTTTCTTATTGAGCCCAAAGAGGAAGAGTATTTCATCGCAATCAAGACTTTCAATTTCCTTAGTTTCAAAATTTTTAATCCCAACCCCACTAATTTTATCGGTACCAAGCAGCTCTTCAATAACATAAGGTGTTTTAAGTTCTAAATTTCCTGTTTCAACAAGCTCTCTCATTTGCGATTCTGTGTTCGGAGATCCACGAAAAGCATCTCGTCTATGAACTAAAATTATTGAATTCGTTATATCTGATAATTCAACGGACCAATCTAGAGCACTATCTCCCCCACCAAAAATAACAAGATTTTTATTCTTGTAATAGTTTTTATCTTTTACAGAGTAAGCAACACCTTTATTAATAAATCGGTCTGGGTCAATGATATTTGGAGGCCTTCTTGGTTCAAAAGAACCACCTCCTGCTGCAATAAAAATATTAGTAGCTATAAATTCATTTTGTTCAGAAGTAATTACCTTCCATTTTTTAACTTTTTCTTTTGAATCTATTTGATGTATTTCATCTACTCGGTTATTTAAATGGAGACCATAATCAAAAGGCTTTATTTGTTCTAGAAGTGCTTCTATATGTTCTTCGGCAGTTTGAGACGGTACACCTGGAATATCAAAAATAGGTTTATCGGGATATAGCTCTGCGCATTGTCCTCCAACTTTATCTAAATTATCAATTATTTGGCATTTCAGTCCCAGTAGTCCAGCTTCAAAAACAGTAAAAAGTCCGACTGGGCCAGCACCTATAATTAGAATATCTGATTCTATTTTTTTGCCCATATTATCTTACTTGCATACCTGGTTTAGCACCCGCATCTGGTGAAATAACAAAAATTCCAATGTCGTCATCTCCTGCAGCTAGAATCATACCTTCAGAGGTACCGAATCTCATCTCCCGTGGTTTCAGATTATTAACACACACTACTAATTTATCTTTTAAATCATCAGCAGAGTAAGCTTTTTTTATACCTGCAAAAACTGTTTTTAAGCCAAGATCTCCTAAATCGAGTTCTAATTTAATTAATTTATCAGCTTCCTCTACCATTTGAGCCTCTTTAATTCGAGCAACCCTTAAGTCAACTCTGGCGAAATCATTGATATTTATTTCTTCCATTAAACCTCCTTAGATCTTAATACAATATTTTCAATTTGCTCTTTCTCAATTCTAATTAGAAGCGGTTTATATGTGGCTATTTCATGGTTAGTTAAAAGTTTATCCATATCATTCCACGCAGGTTCAGTAATCTTAAGGAAACTATAAATCCTTGAACACAGCTCTGGTACAACAGGATTCAACATTATTGTTAACAATCTAAATAAATTTAAAGATGTAGTACATATTGACTGTACAAGTTCCTTATTTTTTTCTTCTTTAATAAGATTCCAAGGTTCCATTTTATCAATATACTGATTAGCCTTATCAGCTAAATCCATAATTTCCCTTATGGCTTTACTAAATTCCCTCTTTTCGTAAGCTTCAGAGATAACAGCACTGCGATCAATAAACTCTTGAACTAAAGAATCATTGTGTAAAGTGCCGGACAATTTATTGTTAAAATCTTTATTAATAAAATTTGCTATACGACTTCCTATATTTATAAATTTCCCCACTAAATCTGAATTTGTTCTCTGTTGGAAATCTTCAAGATTGAGATCAATATCATCTATGCCAGTACCTAATTTAGCAGCAAAGTAATATCTTAAATATTCAGGGTCAAGAATTTCATGATAAGTCTTTGCTAAGATAAAGGTACCTCTAGATTTTGACATCTTTTCTCCATCTACAGTTAGAAAGCCATGAATAAAAACACCGTCAGGCTGTCTAAAATTAGATTTTAGAAGCATTGCAGGAAAGAAGAGAGTATGGAAATACATAATGTCTTTTCCAATAAAGTGATAAAGCTCAGCCGTTGAATCTGAATCCCAATAATAATTAAAGTCTTCAGGCTTTTTTAACTTATCTAAATAATTTTTATGACTAGCTAAATAGCCTATGGGGGCATCAAGCCAAACGTAAAAGAATTTATTTTCATATTCAGGAATCTCAAAACCGAAGTAGGGGGCATCTCTGCTGATATCCCAATCTTTAATTTCTGATTCGGTCCATTCTGAAAGTTTATTTATAGCTTGAGGGACAACCTGAGCAGAGTTTAACCAGTTGTTTATCTCTTTTTTTAGATCTGATAACTTAAAAAATAAATGCGTACTCTTTTTTAATTCAGGCTTTGTATCGGTTATAACAGATACAGGGTTAATTAAGTCTACAGCCGAATAAGCAGAACTGCATACTTCACAATTATCTCCGTACTGGTTTTCTGATTCACAACTAGGGCAAGTACCTTTTACGTATCTATCAGAAAGAAAAAGACCTTTTTCAGTGTCATAGAGCTGTTCTATCTCTTTCTCTTCAATTAGACCCTCTTCTTTAAGACGCGTGAAGATAGTTTCTGAATAGTATCTGTTTTCTTCACTATGGGTAGTGTGGTAATTGTCATGACTAATATTAAAAGCTTTAAAATCTAGCTCATGACTCACTCTGACTTGTTTAATTAGTTTCTCTGGCGCTATACCTTGTTCTTCTGCCTTAAGCATTATTGACGTTCCGTGAGCATCTTCTCCACAAATATATGTACAATTATTACCTTGTAATCTTTGGAATCTAACCCAAATATCTGATTGTATGTGTTCTAATATGTGACCTAAATGTAAGTGCCCATTGGCATAGGGGAGTGCATTTGTTACCAGAATATCTCGTTTAGAATTATTTTTAGACATGTTGCGAAGATACAAGCAATGCTTAGAATGTTATTAAATACTATTATAACTTACTGATTGTTAGCTAATGAGCAATAAAAGACCTAATAAAGAAACCACGATTAGAATTCCTGAGACTTTAAGAAAAGTAAAAAATATAATTGGAGTATTCTCAGCTAAAGGAGGAGTTGGTAAATCTGAAATATCTTTAAATTTAGCCCTTAGCCTAGCAACAGAAGGATATAAAGTTGGTCTTTTAGATGCTGATATTCATGGTCCAAGTCAACCGGTTTTATTTGACGCTTCTGAAGAGATCATTGATGTAAAAGATAAGCTTTTACTTTCCCCTCTGGAGAAAAGAGGAGTTAAATTCATATCTATGGGGTTAATAGCCAGGGACCAAAAACCAGTAATGTGGAGAGGGCCAATGGTTAGTGGGGCGGTAATGCAATTAATGGCTCAAACCGATTGGCAAGAATTAGACTATCTGATTATAGATACACCTCCAGGAACAGGTGATGCACAACTGACTCTTTTACAAAGACTTCCTTTAAATGCAGCTATTATTGTTACTACTCCACAGGATGTCTCAATCTCAGATACCAAAAAAGGAATAGAGATGATAAAAAGATTGGAATTACCAATTATAGGGTTAATAGAGAATATGAGCTTTTTTAAACCTGAAAAATCTAAGAAAAAATACTATATTTTTGGCAAAGGAGGAGGAAAAAACCTTTCAAAAGAATATGAAATGGATCTCTTATCTGAAATACCGCTTTTAGAGAAGCAAGAATTTATCATACTTTATGATTTAGAAACCTATAAAAAAATCTTCGATACTATAGCTAAGAAAGTCGTTAAAAAGATGGAAGTAATAAAGAAAACTGTAACTCAAGTAATTCCTCAAACAAAAGGATGAATAAACTTCTTCTTTTATTATTAATACTTTTATTTAATCCTTTTCTTATAGCGGAAAATGATCCTTTAGAAGAAATTAATAGGGTTACCTTAAAAGTTAATAAAACACTTGATAAAGCAGTGGCAACACCAGTTGCTAGTTTTTATAAAAAAATTACACCAGATATAGTCGAGTTAGGTATCTATAATTCTATTTCCAATATTGATGATATTAGTATTTCGTTAAATAATATTTTACAAGGAAAATTTAAAGACGGATTTTCTGATATAGCCAGGTTTACTATAAATTCAACCCTTGGACTAGCTGGTATTATTGATGTAGCTACCAGAATGGGCTTTAATAAACACGATGAAGATTTTGGTCAAACCTTAGCCGTATGGGGGGTACCTCATGGACCCTACATTATGCTACCTCTACTTGGTCCAAGTAGTTTACGCGATACAGCTGCGATGATTCCAGACGCTTTCCTCAGTCCTTCAATATTGATTGAACATGAACCCACCGTCTATAGTCTTAAGTTCTTAGATTTAATAGATACTAGGGCCAGGTATTTAGGTCTAGAAAGTATAACGATTGGAGACGAATATCTATTTATAAAAGATGCGTATTATCAAAATAGAGAATACGAGAGCAGTGATGGAGAAGTTGAAGACGATTTCGATAACTTTGATGACTTTTAAAGAGCTTCTTTAACGAGTAATTTTTGTTGAATGAAGTCTTTATGGCTTACATGTAGCAAGTCAGATATCTTTCTTATTAAATATTCTTCATATTTATCTAAATGTTGGTCAGCAAAGGCGATAGACCAAAGATTACTTATTAATCTAATTTTATCTTCATAATCACACAAATCATTTATAAGTCTTGTGTACTCATACAGGGAAGTAGATTCTGAGACTTTTCTCTTAGATTCATTAATTAATTCCTCTATATCCTTTTCATCAACTTTATAAACTTTGTTTAATGTTTGTTTCATTGAAGCCAGTTCTTCTTCATTAAATACTTTATCTGCTAATGCAGTTTCAATTAATAATGCAGCACAGGCATTATTGATAAGATCAGGTTCTTTTTGTTCTTGGTCAGCTTTTTCACTAGGTTCATTACCTAAATTAGAAATGTGTTCTTTTATTTTTTTTAACATCTTTAACTTAGTTGATTAGCAATTTGAATGAGCTTTTTTTCCGGTTCTTTTAAGGCGTTTAAATTTGTAAGACTTGACCTAATTTTTTTAGCAAACCTAGTCCCCTTTGTTAGGCCTATGAAATGACGAGAAATAAGATTAATTTTAACTCCAGCCCTATGCTGTTGAATGATATATGGGATCATTTTTAAAAGGACTTCTTTTCTGGTCTTGGATAAAAAAGGCATTCCATAAAATAAATGATCTACTTTTGTTAATTGAAAAGGGTTTTCGTAAGCTTTCCTCCCCATCATCACACCATCTACTTTTGTTAAATGGTTTTTACTATCTTCAATATTTTCTAATCCTCCATTGATAATAATCTCAAGATGAGGAAATTCATCTTTAAGTTTATAGACTCTTTCATAGTTAAGAGGAGGGATATTTCTGTTTTCTTTAGGGCTTAGACCTTTAAGCCAGGCTTTACGTGCATGAACTATAAAAACTTCACAACCTGAATCGCTTACCTTTTTAATAAAAGTGTTTAAGTCTTTTTTTTCGTCCATATCGTCAACGCCTATTCGACATTTAACTGACACGGGTATATTTACTTTATTTTTGATTGCCTTTACACACTTAGCTACTAAATTTGGGTTTTTCATTAATATTGCACCAAAGTCTCCGTTTTGAACTTTAGTACTTGGGCAACCTATATTTAGGTTTATTTCGTCATAACCATAACTCTCTGAAATAGTGGCAGCTTCACTTAGTTTAATAGGGTCATTACCACCTAATTGAATTGCGAGAGGATGTTCACATTCATTGAATTTTAATAATTCGTTTTGATTACCAAACAGCACAGCGTTAGCATTAATCATTTCGGTGTATAAATATGCTTTCTTACTTAAACATCTTAAAAAGAACCTTTCGTGGCGATCTGTCCTATCCATCATAGGTGCTACACAAAACTGCCTGTCCATTTACTTTAAAATTTATGCGGTTCTTGGAAAAGGTGTAGAGTAAAAATCAAAGAAAAAGTACATAATTATTGTACAAATTATTAAGGTTAAAATCATTACAGGAAGTCCTATCTTAGCCCATTTTAATGGGGTTATTGCTAGATCAGGATTATTCTCTTTTTTTGCTAGTCTTTCTGAAACTGTCACTATATAGACATTAGCTGTTGAACCAATGTGGGTACCATTTCCACCCATACCAACACCCAAAGCCAATGCCCACCATAGAGGCGTGATATCAATTCCTTGCGCTTCTAAAGAAAGCAGAATCGGTATCATTGCTGCCGTAAAAGGAATGTTGTCTATAGCTGCAGACATAAAAGCAGCAACCCACATAAGAATAATTGTTGCCAGAAGTAGATCCTGGTCCACAAAATCAATGATAAATTGTCCCAAGTATTGCAGGAAGTGACTGCCTTCAACTCCACCTACAATAATAAAGAGAGAAATAAAGAAAATAAGTAAAGGCATTTCTACCTCTTTCATTACTTCTTCCATTTCAACATGCTTGCCTATAATAACTAAGATGATTAAGCCTGCTCCGGCTACCATCCAAGGCTGCCAGTGAATGGTATCGTGGCTTATAAAGAGAACAACCAATAAAGCTAAAACAGCACAAGATTTATTCCATAGAGATTTATCCTTGAAAGGTATTTCCTCTTCAAAGGTTCCTTCTGGGGTTATAGAAAGATCTTTTCTGCATAAAAATCTTAATGCGAACAAGGTTCCTATCCAAGCTACTAAAACTATGACACCCATGTGTTCAACAAAAGTCATGAAACTTATACCCACAGCGCTGCCTATCATCAGGTTAGGGGGATCACCTACTAGAGTAGCTACTCCTCCTGTATCCGATAATAGAGCTGCAGCCATAAGATAGGGAATAGGAGTAACTTTCATCTTTTGAGCTATTAAGACTATTAAGGGACCAAAAATAACTACGGTAGTAACATTGTCTAAAAGTAGCGAAAGAACTGTTACAGCTGTACCCATAATGGCCATCAACAAAAATTGTCTTCCCTTAGCAAATCTTCCAATTTGTGCTGCTAGTCGTTCAAAACCTCCGGTACTAACCATTATGGCCACTATAGCCATCATGCTTGCTAGTAAGAATATGACATTCCAATCTACAGCCTCAAAAGCTTTATCAGGATCATAGAAGCCATAATATTGACCCACTAATATCATTGCTCCTGCACCAGCCATGGCAACTTTGCTTCTATGGAAACCATGAAGTGTTTCAGTAAAAATTAAAATAAAGCTTACAGCTAGAACAATACCAGAAACCAACATTCCTTCTGTTAAATAGATAGTTTCCATGCTTTGTTTGAGTTAAAGAGAAATTTTTCTTAAGTGTTAAACTATATTTTATCTAATATTGTTAGATTTGAGAAAAATATAAATGATTACACTTAGCTCAAAAACGACCTTTGTTGTTGAAAATACTGATACAAAGAAGCTAGAAAAAATATTTTTGGTAGTTAAGGGCGAAGAATTACTTATAGATAACGTCAGTCAAAACTTAGCTTTAATAGATAATGAGCAATATAAGTGGTCTGAAATGACTGTAAAGACAGAACATTTTATTGGTTACTTAGACAATAATTCTTTGTACGCACTTGAATTGAAAGATGAGTCTTCGCTTATGGCTGAAACTTCATTAAAACCCTTTCGAACACTTTTAGGAATAATACCTGATGTCTATTTTGGAATTTGTTCCAGGAGTATTCAACTTGTCGAATGGAATAAAAAAAGTAAATATTGCGGTGTTTGTGGATCTCAAACTTCATTACATCTAATTGAAAAAGCTATGCTTTGTAAGGATTGTAATAATTTAATTTATCCCAGAATTTCACCCTGCATTATTGTTTTGGTAACTGACAAAGAAAGGTTATTACTTGCTCACAATAAAGGATTTCCAGGAAAGATGTATAGCACTTTAGCCGGGTTTATTGAAGTAGGGGAGACAGTAGAAGAAACTATAAAAAGAGAGATATTAGAAGAAGTAAATATTAATGTAAAAAATTGCCAATATTATGGTAGCCAATCTTGGCCTTTTCCCAGTCAACTGATGTTAGGTTTTCATGCTGAATATGATGGGGGTGAATTAAAACCTGATGGCGATGAAATAGATATAGCTGATTGGTTTCATTATCAGTCATTACCTGAAGTACCACCTGGAAGTATTTCTATTTCAGGGAGACTTATTGAGAGTTATGTAAATAAACTATCTAATAAAGATTTACCTGGATTTACTTAATTTTTGTTTCTTGGATCATTAGAAGCTCTTCCCCAATCTTTAGCTGTTTTTTGTACTTCTTGTTTTTCTTTTTCAGAAGAAGAGCTTTTTTCTATTACAGACTCTTTATGAGTAATATCTTTTTCACTAGCTACTTCTTTTTCTTTAGCCTTAGTAGCAGTCTTGTTTAGCTTTTCTTTTACTACTTGATCTTTCTTTACTGAAGGTTCAGCATTTTTTCGAGGTGCAGCATTTTTTCGAGGTGCAGCATTTTTTTGAGGTTGAGGTTTTTTGATATCCTTATCTTTATCCTTATCTTTATTTGTAGTTGGTTTTTTATTCTGTTTCTTATTTTTATCAATAGGAGCTTTCTTTTGGGGCCTCCTTTTACTTTCTTGGCCTTTAAAATTTTTATTAGGTTTCCTTCCTTTATTAGATGCTTGTTTAGGCCTAGGTTTTCTCTTTTGCTCAGTCTTCTTTTCAGGTTGACCGGTTAAGGTATCAACAATCTTAGAGAAAAAACCTTGTCCTTTTCTTTTAGGTTTTCTTTTTGGACTTAAACTAACAGCGGCTTTTTCTATACTTTTACTTTTAACAATAGAATCTGATTTGCTGGAACTTTCAACTTCATCTTGTATTTCATAACTCGGTTCTTCCTTGGTTTTTTTATCATCAGATCTTAATCGGGTTACTTCAAATAAGTTATCTGATCTTGTTGGATCAGATACCACAACCACCCTCACATTTGTTCTTTCCTCAATCTCATTAATTCTGGATCTGCGTTCATTTAAAAGAAAGACTGACATATCAGAAGAAACCACAGCTCTAACTTCTCCGCTTTTCTTTTTACCTGCTTCTTCTTCGATTAGCCTTAATACAGCTGTTGAAAGGCTCCCTATGTCCTGTGTCCATCTTTCTTGAAGGGAAGGTCTTAACCTTTGTCTAGACATTTCTAAGAGACCAAATCTTGAAATTCTTCCTATTTGTATCTTTGCTCTATCAATAGAAATAGATTTAAGCATTAGATCTTCCACAGCTCTTTTGTTTTTTAAAGATGTCATGTCAATAAAATCTATGACAATTAGTCCGCCTATATCTCTTAATCTTAGCTGTTTTGATATTTCCTTAGCCGCTTCCAAATTAGTTTTTAAGGCAGTTTCCTCAATATCTGATCCACTAGTAGCTTTTGCGGAGTTTATATCTATAGCAACTAAAGCTTCAGTTTGATCAATAGTAATGGAACCCCCATTACTTAATTTAACTTCCCTTTGGTAAGCAGTTTCAATTTGGCTCTCTACTTGATAACGAGTAAATAGGGGAATGGCTTCAGAATATCTCTTAACTCTATCTTGAAGTTCTGGTGCTAGCCTTCCTGCAAATTCAGATGCCTTCTCATATGCCTCATCAGAATCAACTAAGACATCAGTAATATCATCTCTAAGGAAATCCCTTAAAGTTCTAGAGATTAGATCATCATCTCTATAAATTAAGAAAGGTGCTTTTCTTAATTGATTAGCTTCTTGAATAGCATCCCATACACTTAGCAAGTATTCTAAATCCCATTGTAATTCATCTACAGAAGCACCTTCTGCTGCAGTACGAGCTATTAATCCCATATTTTCTGGGGCATCTAGACTTCTATAATTTTCTTTTACTTCTTCTCTTGCTTTACCTTCTAAAGATCTAGATATGCCTCCTGCTTCAGGATTGTTGGGCATCAATACCAGATAATGTCCTGGTAAAGATATAAAAGTAGTTAAAGCAGCTCCTTTGGTGCCCCTTTCTTCCTTATCAACTTGAACAATTATTTCCTGTCCTTGTGTTAGGCAATCATTAATAGAATTTTTCCCCTGCTTATTTTTTAAATATTGAGGGGCTAATTCCTTAACTGGTAAAAATCCGTGTTTTTCAGCTCCAAAATCTACAAAAGCCGCCCCGAGGCTCTGTTCTACACGGGATACTCTTGCTTTATAAATATTAGATCTTTTTCTTTCTTGGCCGCTTTGCTCTATATCAAAATCATATATGCTCTGGCCATCAATCAATGCAACTCTCAACTCTTCTGGCTGAGTAGCGTTAATTAACATCCTTTTCATGTTATTTCCTATGTTGAAAGGAAGCTAGAAATAGCTTTATGAGAGGTAATTATGTATTGGGCGAATTAATTCTTTACTTGTGTCACACCCATGCGACTAAAAATTTTTCTTCTCTCAGAAAACTTAATATAAATTATTAGCTTTCCTTTCTATTTAATAAATTCTATAAAATGTTGTATTTTTTTACTGTAAAACGTCTTTTTTAACAATAATTTACAACTTCTTATTTTAAAATAGCACATAGCAGAGACTTTATAAAGTATGAACAAACCGTTAACCGATCAATATATCCCTGTAAGTAGCTATATTGTGGATGCAGAATATCAAAATACAAGACTAGATAATTGCCTTATATCTAAATTAAAAGGCCTACCTAGGTCTAAAATATATTCCATCATAAGGAAAGGTGAAGTTAGAGTTAATGGCTCAAGAAGTAAACCAGATAGAAGATTAAAAATAAGTGATGTCATAAGGATTCCTCCTTACAGAATAGAAGAAAAAACTCTTAACAGCCCCAGTAAATCTTTAATAAGTTTATTAAAAGAAAGCATTATTTATAACGAGAACTCAGTCTTGATATTAGATAAACCAGCAGGCATAGCTAGTCATGGTGGTAGTGGCTTAAAACTAGGACTAATAGAAGCAGTTAGGCAAATTGATTCTAAGTTTAAAAATGCGCAATTAGTTCATAGGTTAGACAGAGGTACTTCTGGCTGTATTGTTTTGTCTTTAAAAAGATCTGTATTAAGGAGATTAAATACAGAAATGAGAGAAGGCAGAGTAGAGAAAAAATATTTAGCAATAGTAGAGGGAAAGTGGCCCCATAAAGAAGTTTGCATATCTTCTAATCTAAAAAAGAACCATTTAAGGTCTGGTGAAAGGGAGGTTGTTGAAACTCCTGAAGGAAAACAGTCAACCACAGAATTTAAACTACTTGAATCTAATGGGGAGTTAAGCCTGCTGGAATGCAGTCTTTTAACGGGTAGAACACATCAAATAAGAGTTCAGGCTAGTAATGAGGGCTTTCCTGTTGTTGGCGATAATAAGTACGGTAATAATAAAGGGAATATGTTTTATCGTAAAAAGGGAATTAACAGAATGCTACTTCATGCAAAAGAAATAAATTTTCCTGACTTAGGCATCTTTTGCATTGCTAAAGAACCTGATCAATTTAAAGAAATATTTAAATAAAAAATGAAACATACTTTTTTAAATCTAACTGAAGGCAGTTTCCCTATAAAACTAGATAAGAAATTTAAAGACTTAAATGGTTTAGAAAAACTAGGCCAAGTTAAGGATCACATTATTGTTAAATTAATTATAGAAAAATTCTCTGAAGTTCTTTTTCTTGCTAAAGGCAATATATCAGTTACCTTTGAAGCAGATTGCCAAACATGTTTTAAGAAGACATTGATTAAGTTGAGCTTAGAAACTGATGTAGGAATAAAAGATATAAAGTATGAAAATATAGATCAAAAAGGACCTTCAGAGGTTCATTATCAGGACTTAAAGAACTTTAATATTAATGATCTCGTTTCTGAAGAAATATACCTTAATTTTCCCTCTATTGTGACTTGTTGTACTTTAGAAAGTAATGAGAAATTAGAGGGAAAAAGCCGTAATAAAATTAGACCTTTTCAAAAAATTAGAGACTTAATTAAATAATTTACTTAGAATTCGCGTCCGAGGCACTTTATGGCTGTACAAAAAAGCAAAGTTTCTAGATCTAAGAGAGGTAAGCGCAGATCTCATGACGCTTTAAAAAAAGCTTCTCTTTCTACTGATGTTGTAACAGGAGAAAAACATCGTAGACATCACATGACTTCTGATGGTTTTTATAAAGGAAAAAAGATAATAGAAATTCATAAAGATGAAGAGCCCTTAGAAGAGTAAATTAACTCTGATGTCTTCAAATAAAATCTCAGTCGTTTTTCCAGGACAGGGTTCTCAATACCCCCAGATGTTAGCTCAATATATTGATAACCTTTCCTTAGTTAAGAATACTTTTGACGAGTCATCTGATCTATTGGGAATAGATCTAATTAAACTTCTAAAGGAAGGAAGCAAGGAAGATCTGGCTAAAACAGAAATTACACAACCTTTAATGTTAACTGCAGATATAGCCCTATGGAATCAGATTTCTCAATTTATAAATGCACCAACTTGTCTCGCTGGACACTCTTTGGGTGAGTACGCAGCATTGGTAGCTTCAGAGACTATCTCTTTTAAGGATGCTTTAGCTCTAGTTATCGAAAGATCTAAATTAATGCAATCTGCTGTTCCTGAAGGAGAAGGTGGGATAGCAGCAATAATTGGATTAGAGGAAGATGAAATAAATAAAATATGTTTAGAAGTAAACCAAGATAAAGAATGTTTAGTTAATGTAGCTAACCTCAATTCCCCAAATCAAATTGTATTATCTGGAAATAAGCAAGGTATTGAAAAAGCCATAGATAAGTGCAAATTATTGGGAGCTAAAAGAGCTATACCTCTTCCTATGAGTGTACCCGCCCACTCGATGTTAATGAAAGATGTAGCTGATAAGTTTGTAAGTACTATAGAAAGTATTGAATTTACTACCCCTAAAATACCCATAATTCATAACGTAGATTCAAGTTTTGAGAATGATATTGCCAAAATAAAAACTAAATTAGTAAAGCAGATTTATAGCTCTGTTAGATGGGTAGATACCATTAAAACTATTACTAATTTGAAAGTAACAACAATTATTGAATGTGGTCCTAGTAAAGTTTTATGTGGTTTAATTAAAAGGATTTCACCAAATATAGTCACTATAGACTTAGATACTTATGATAATTACCTAGAACTGTCTAATGAGTAAAGAAAAAAAGAAAATACTGATAACAGGCGCTTCGAGAGGTTTAGGAAAAGATATAGCACTTAAATCTAAAGAGAATGGCTATATTGTCCTAGGCACTTCAACCTCTGAAGTAGGAGCTCAAGCATTAGAAAAAGAAGGCATTCATGGATTAGTACTGAACTTAAATGATAGTAAATCAGTTAAAGAGTTTAGTGATGTTTTAATAAAGGATCATTCTGATATAGAAATACTGATAAATAATGCAGGAATAATTCGAGATAATATAGTTTTAAGAATGTCTGATGAAGAATGGATGGATGTTTTGAATGTTAATCTTACTGGCACTTTTAAGGTCAGTAAGACTGTCCTTAAATTTATGTTAAAAAAACGCTGGGGAAGGATCATTAACATAACAAGTACTTCGGCCTCAACTGGCAATAAAGGTCAAGCAAATTATGCTGCTGCAAAATCAGGCGTTGAGGCATTTTCTAGATCTCTAGCTAAAGAAGTAGGAAGTAGAGGCATAACTGTTAACTCTGTAGCACCTGGTTATATAGAGACTGATATGACTAAACAGATCAATAATAAAGTGAAAGAAGAAATACTTAAACAAATTCCATTATCACGTTTTGGTAAATCAGAAGAGGTTGCTCAATTAATAGAATTTCTTATTACAGATGAAGCCTCTTACATTACTGGTCAAACTATACATATTAATGGAGGCCTTTATATGTAGCTTTTCTTAACAAAGTTAAAAGTTACACACGATAAATAATGCAAAATAAATCAAACTTGGGTAACATGCCGGTCGAAATTAACGGCAAAGCTTTCTAGAAAGGAGGGTTCCATGAGTGTAGAAGAAAGAGTACAAAAAATAGTTTGTGAACAATTAGGTGTATCTCAAGAAGAAGTAAAATTAGAAGCTTCTTTCATAGATGATCTAGGAGCAGATTCTCTAGATACAGTTGAGCTTGTCATGGCTTTTGAAGAAGAGTTTGAGATTGAAATTCCTGATGAAGAAGCTGAAGGAATAGCAACTGTAAAAAACGCTGTAGATTATATTTCTAATAATTCTTAACTGCCTAGGTTCACTAGGTAACCATAAAAATGTCCACTAGAAGGGTAGTCATTACTGGACTAGGTCTACTGTCTCCTATGGGTAATGAAGTAGAAAACTCCTGGAACAATCTGCTTTCAGGTATGAATCCAGTAAAGCCAATACAATATTTTGATACCACTGATTACGAT
>Ga0209019_1000563_pt1 | contig 18787 bp, 17 predicted proteins | sample METZYME_3_300m_FD_187549 | JGI IMG/M metagenome (GOLD analysis project Ga0209019, IMG submission 187549) | Marine microbial communities from oxygen minimum zone in mesopelagic equatorial Pacific - METZYME_3_300m (SPAdes) (version 2) | ecosystem: Environmental > Aquatic > Marine > Oceanic... | reverse complement strand
CTGCATCGAGGTCAGAGACGACCCGCATAATTGTGATTCCGGTCTCTGATTGTCCATCCAAAATCGCTCGCTGGATCGGTGCAGCACCGCGATAATCTGGTAGCAGTGATGCGTGTACGTTAATGAATCCGTAATGAGGTAGTTTTAATAGTTCGTCAGGTAAAATTTGTCCATAGGCGGCAATCACGCCAAGATCTGGTTTTGTGTCTGAGAGTAACTGTCGGAATTTACCATCCTGAACTTGTGTGGGGTTGAAAACTGTTAGTTGATGTTCAAGCGCGAACGCCTTAATGGGGGAAGTGCGCGTTTTCTGCCCTCGGCCCCGTGGGCGATCAGGTTGGGTCACTACTGCGACTACGGAATGGGACGATTCTACAAGTCGAGAGAGCGTTGGGAGAGCGAATTCTGGTGTTCCAAAAAATACGATCCTCGCCATTACCATTGGCCCTTACGTTTAAGTTTATCCATTCGTCGCATAATCACACTTCGTTTGATGCCTTTTAGTCGATCGACAAACAGTCGTCCGTCAAGATGATCTATCTCATGTTGAAGGGCTCTAGCCAACAAGTCACCGCCTTCAATCTGCAGCTCTTTACCTTGGCGGTCAAGTCCTGCTACAAGTATTCGTGAGGGTCGAGTAACGGTTGCCGTGAATCCTGGCAAACTAAGACAACCTTCCTCTTCTAATTGTGTGCCGTCGTATTCGATCACTCTGGGATTAATGACCACGTAGACTTCAGAAGATTGTTCTCCTCCAGACAAATCAACCACAAAAATCCTGAGTCCAACTCCAATTTGAGGCGCAGCCAGACCTATCCCTTGGGCTGCATACATCGATTCAATCATGTCGTCGATAAGGGATTGAATATCAGAAGTTAAATGTTCAACAAGTTCTGCAGGCCGATGGAGCGTGACGTTACCGTGTTTGACGATAGGCCGAAGCATCTTAGGTTACCAGCCTATGAACTAGTTCATTGATTCGTCTCGTCCAGTCACCACTTCGACGGAAGAATCTGTATTTCCAAAATGTTTAGATAGCTCAGCAATAGAGTCACCACCAAATTTTTCCATGAAAGCGTCAGCCAAAACCAAGCAAACTACAGCTTCCGCGACTACAGCTGCTGCTGGTACAGCACAAACATCGCTTCGTTCAACAGTAGCTTCTGCCTCAGTCATGGTCGAGAGGTCTACGGACCTGAGAGGCTTCATTAATGTTGAGATAGGTTTCATGCAGGCTGAGAGGCGGATTTCTTCACCATTGCTGACTCCGCCTTCGAGCCCTCCCGCGTTATTGGTTGGACGAGTGATTCCCAAAGGCTGTTTGGTACTAGCTTTTGCAGTAGAACTCAGTACTATTTCGTCGTGGACTTGCGATCCCAATAACTCCGCTACTGCAGGACCTCGGCCGATACCGACTGATTTGATTGCAGGGATAGACATTAAAGCTTGGGCAAAACGTCCATCCAGTTTTCGATCCCATTGCACATAGCTGCCGAGTCCAACTGGAACTCCACGAACGATTACCTCGAACGTGCCTCCCAGGGTGTCTCCAGCCGCCCGGGCCTTATCAATAGTGGCAGTCATCTGTTTTTCCAGCTCGAGATCGACGCATCGAAGAGGTGAGTCAGCCGGTATTGCCTGTGCCTTTTTGAAAGTTACGGCCAAAGGATCGTTTAGAGATAAGCCCCCTATCCTAGTAACGTGACTGATGATTTCGATTCCGAAATGTTGCAGAAGTTGTCGAGCTATCGCCCCTGCTGCAACTCTTGCCGCTGTTTCCCGTGCGCTTGCTCTTTCGAGAATATCTCGAATATCTTGCCGAGCGTACTTGAAGCTACCTGCAAGGTCCGCATGGCCAGGTCGAGGTTTCGAAACGACTGGTCTTGAGCCTGATTTTTCATCAGGCTCATGGTTGCCCGGCGCTTCAACCCTCATGGTGTTTTCCCAGTTAATCCAGTCCTTGTTTTCAATAAGCATGGAAATAGGACCGCCGATCGTCTGTCCAGCTCGGACTCCAGATAAGATCTGGGCCCGATCGGATTCAATTTTCATACGATTTCCACGGCCGTAACCACCTTGGCGACGGCGAAGGTCATTCGTAATGGCGTCGAAATCTAGCGTGAGACCAGCGGGAATTCCTTCAAGAATAACCACCAAGCCCTGACCATGGGATTCACCTGCTGTTAAGAAACGCAACATATACAGTTATTTTACACGAAGTTATGGAAGGCTCTTACCAGAGTGTCAGACTGTCCGATTCCTGCCGACCGAGCGGTTTCGATGATTCGTAGTGAATCGCCAGGGTGTAAAAGTTATCCGAACAGGAGATTAACGATGAACACTGCTGCCAAGATTCCTGCGACGTCAGCCATCAGACAAGAAATGATCGCGTGTCGGGCCCTCACGATACCGATTGCCCCAAAATATACGGCCAGGGTGTAGAAAGTGGTCTCAGTGCTACCCTGAAAAGTGCTGACCATATATCCAATCAAGGAATCCGGGCCATGAGTGCTCATGATCTCCGCCATGATGCCATATGCTCCAGATCCTGAAAGCGGCCGGAGGATGGCCATTGGCAGTGCTTCCGGTGGCATCTGGATTAAAGTGGTAATCGGTGCAACCATGATGCCCATTAAATCAATTCCACCGGAGGCTCGAAACATTGCGATCGCGACGAGAATCGCAACCAAATACGGAATAATCCGGAGTGCGACTTCGAATCCCTGCTTCGCACCTATAATCAATGAGTCATAAACTCGGACTCCATGCGCCCATCCATATAATATGAGGCTTGCAATTATTACCGGCAAACTCCAGTTGGACATAATGCTGCGAGCAAGGTCGTCCGCGGACGCATCGGTTGGCGTTGTGAGTATGTGACGAATAAAAAGCCCAATAAAGGTAATCCAAAAAGCGAGCACAACCCACCGCCGCTTTGATATTTCTTTAGATCGAGTTCCTTCGAATTCTGTGTCCTCAAGATTGGCAACCTCTTGTGACAGGGAGACCTTGTCTTCTAGTACTTGTTTAGCCGGTAACCCAGGAGGTTCGGACACTCGGTAATATGGTAATCGTGAGAGCAAGGTAGCCACCAGAACGCCAACGATTGTTGCGCAGCCGCTCGCAAACCATGTGGGTAGTAATATTCCTGCTGCGTCTGCAGATCCAAGCGATGCCCGAAGACCAATTACACCAGACGGCAACACGGCCAAGCCAGCCGTATTAATGGCTAGAAAGAGCACCATGGCATTGCTAGCAGTTCCTTTACGGCTGTTCAACTTATCAAGTTCTTCCATAGCTCGAATGCCAAATGGAGTTGCTGCATTTGCCAGGCCGAGCATATTACTTGAGATGTTCAGTATCATGGCGCTCATTGCAGGATGGTCGCTTGGGACATCTGGGAATAGTAAGCGCATTACGGGGCCAATGGCTCGAGCCACGCGCCGCAAAAGCCCCGCATCTTCTGCGACCCGCATTAAACCAAGAAAGAAGGCCATTACTCCAACGAGTCCAATGGCGAGCGTTACTGCTTCACCCGCAGATGATAAGACAGCCTGACTAAGCTGCTCCATGCGACCCGTTAGAGCAGCGAGCAATATTGAGGCGACGATTACAAATACGAATAATCCATTTAACATATGGTTGCTCGCATGAGAATCGCAAGGATCATGGTTTGTGTGAGGGGAAAGGTTACGGCACAGTACTTAGCCATTTGACGTTAGCCGTGCCAGTATTGTTCATGGCATCCGTGGCTCGGACTACGATTTCAGCTATTGACGACTGTGGCGTAATTGTTATTTCAAATTCTTCGCGCTGTGAATCGAAAATTCCGTCGCTTGGATGTGCTGCTACCCAAGAACTAGCGTCCAAAGAGTACTCGACTTGCTCAATCGAAGAACGTACATCCTGCACCACGAACGATAGGGATAGGTCCGTCTGTTCCTGGCGAATCGGCATCAATTCGATATTAGGAGCGGTGTTGTCGATAGTGAAAACAGTGCTTTCACGTTGAGCCGTCAGGCTTGCACTAGGCAGATTGGCGAGAGCATCGGATGCTGTGATGGCGATGACATAATCACCGTCAGGAACTGATGTAGTGTCCCAGACAAAAATTGGTTGCCATAAATTCTCGTCCAAGATATTCCACGACATGTTCCCTTCATTACGGTAGTGCACCTGATAGAGAAGGCGGTTATCATCAGGGTCGGTTGCTGCCCATTCGAAGGTTTGCAGCCCCTTGCGATAAGCTCGACGTCCCGTCAAAGGGGTAGTCGTTTGTCTTGTCGCTTGAGCTTCAAGAGTGATCTCCTGCTTAGTGTTCAATCTGTTGTTATCGTAGCCAGCGATTTCAAAATCTCCGTTTGAAAATGCTTTTTGAAAAACAGTTCCGGCTGGATGCACTGTGACAGAGGAGAGTAGGGGCTTCAGATTTCTTGGAAGGTAGGAAACTGTAACCGAAGTGAGCATAGGTGAGCTGGATTGGTCACCTTTATAGAGAACCGCCTTCCATTGGAAGTAGCGCGCCTTTGGGCTTTCGATAGGGCTACCAGTCGAATGCTCATAAGCTGCGGACCAGGCGCTCCAGTTGTTGTCAGGGTTTCTGGTATTTCCAGAACGAGTAAAAATATCTACGTGACTGTCACCTGGTGTAGAAGCCCGCCATTTGACTGTACTCCACGTCGATATATTGGTTGCGTCTTTGACCTCTGAAAAGTATGTACCTTCGGAGGCTAGGTTATTGGTAACCCCAAAGAGTTTGCCAGGATTAGCAGTTGCAAAATGGATTACCCCTTTCGATGATTGCATGAAAGTGGTCACCTGTTGCGTCGGCGTAGTGGCGAGGAGCGTGGACCTGACGGGATTACCAGAGAGACGAAGGATTCTTCCTTCCGGACCTGTTGCGATAAGCAGGCTTCCATCACTATCAATGAGTAGATCGTAGGGAACCTCGCTCGTTGAGGACCAGTAGATATCCCACAAACCGTCTTGGAGGATGTGGTATACGGCGCCCGTGGCATCTTCCAAATTCGAGCTGTAAGTTTGTGTTGAACGTGTGCTGCCATTTACAGCAGTAGAGATATCGGCTTCCGGCACGCTGGTCGTAATCGCTGTATTTTGCATCGAGTCGACGGTTGAATCACGCAGTGCTGCGACATAGAAAGACCCATCAGGAGCATGGGTTATGGCACGGACTTCGGTGAATGGTGATTCGAGAAGCAAAAATCCTTTTCCTGCTGCATCAATTCGAATGACTTGTCCTGGGGATTCTGTTGTAGCAATCAAATTACCCAATGGATCAAATTCAAGCGAAATGACATGGGTTGCAGTTGCCTTGTAAAAGATCTCTCTCTCACCGTTCGGCGTAATTTTGTAAATCGCTCCGCTTTGTCCTGTAGCTACATATAAGGTGCCACTGGGATCGACAGTGAGCGCCCAGATATATGTTTCTTCAGGACTAAAGATTGATTCTGCGGTGCCGTCAGTTGCGAGACGGTAAATTTTTCCGTTTGGATTAGTTCCTGCATAAACGGTACCGTCGGGTCCAGAAGCAAGGGCATGGACTTCAAGCTCTTCCACCTCAAAGGTTAAGTTGGTTGGTTGCCTTTCGCTCGATCGATAAATATGCCCATTACTACTCGTGCCTAACCAGAGGGCTCCGTCAGTTGCTTCTTGGAGCGCCCAAATAATTGGTGTGTTGGGATTCTGCAACTCATTAATTTGCGGTCCCAACATCAACTGTCCGCTTTCATGAATCGCTAAATTCTCCAGTTCTCCGCTTAAAAGCTGGTCGCGACTCGAAACATGCCATGTAATTGGCACAGCTGCTAGGCCCATGGTTATTTGCCACGCGATAACGAAGAGTGAGCAAAGAATTAATTGAAAGCGCATAGCGATTCTATTTTGTCTTGAAACGACTGGTTATTGTGTACCGATTTTTAAATGTAGCAAATGGAGGCCTTCTATTGCATATTCGCTTAAGGTGTCTGTCTCATAAAAGGTAGCTTTTGTCAGTGGAGTCGTTGTGCCACTGCTGCGGTCAGAGCGATAAATATTTAGCATTGAAGGGGGAAGAGAGGTGAAGTGCTCTCCTTGCACCACTGCACCATAATCATCACCAAATAGACGAACGTAAATACGATTGTTTTGTCGAGCATTGTTTAGCAATCTAATCAAGTGAGGCATATTGCGTGGTTTCACTGGAGGACGAATTTCTTGTTGTTCCCACAGGGTAAATTGTGGTCCTCCGGAGACAAGTAACGATAAATTGGTTGGACTATTGGTTGGAATTGTGATCGGAAGGGTTCGAAGAGTTTCACCTCCTCGGTAGTTCCGTGTCGTAATATTGAGGTCTACCACTTGACCTCGGTAAAGTCGGACCTGATCTAACCAGACGCGTTCGATTGTTTCAATTTTAGCTTCTTCCACAGCAGTGATTGCGAGTGAAAGCTCCTCAATGCGTGCCTCCTCATAATCGTTATTTAGCAGCATTACGAGTGGTCCAGCGACTGACGTTGCAGCGTTTATTGCGGATGACGGCCCGGTATAGATGTTGTCGATGAGTACATCGTTTTGATCTGCAATCCTGGTGCTTCCACTCAGGGTGTATGTGGCAGTTCCGATTTCTCGTCCATATGCTGTCAAAGTGCTCAAAACCGAGACATACGCGAGGAGTGGCGTCATAAGTTGATCGTGTGCTAGGTCGAATTTCATCACTCGTTGTTCGACACTCGAATGTGGAGCGGTGAGAGACACGGTAACAGGAATTACTCTTGCAGCCATACCGAGGGTGCCAGCGATTGCGGTAGGCTGGTCTTGTTGAAAGACTCCAATAGGTTCACCAACGACTGCAATTCGTGTGGAGGATAGAAGGCTTGGGAGTACAACCTGCACCTCCGCGCGGTGCATTCTAAAATCCGTTGGTCCTAGATTTTGAAATCGATGACCAAATGCATAAACACGATTACCGTCAACCAGTGTGGTCGTACCTGTTCCAGCGACAAACAAGTCTCCACTGATCAAGCTGATCGCGATGGGATCGCCGGCACGAAGAGGGATAGCAATGTTTGTGTCTTGCTCATTCTGAACAGTTCCGACACCAAGGACTGGAGAGATGCTGTTACTTGAAAATGAATTACTCAGGAATTGAAGAGAATCGTCTGTAAATCCACTAAAGACAAGAGGAGTGTCAATCGGTCGAAGGAGTGCGGCGAGTCGGTTTGCGCTCTCTTGAGATACACCTCTACCGATCACATTGCCAAGTCCTGAACCAGAAGAGTTATTTTGTAGTAGCGAGTGCTTGAAAGCGCCAAGAAAACTCTCATTTGTAATCGGAAGAGTGAGGCTGACTTGACGTGACGGTGGTCTCAGGTTTGGTTGAGAAACCGCTTCTATCATGTCGGCAATGGGCGTGATACCTGCAATTGGCTCTTGCGTGAACTGACCCAATGCGTGTGACACGGCTCCAATGAGTCTATTGTCAATATAGACAGGGCTTCCACTCATGCCCTGAATTACTCCGGTCTCAGCTAAAGGACCTCCTGCGAGCCGAGCAAGTATAAGACTTCTTTGTGGGCCATTAATATTCTTTAGAATGCCGAGGATCTGAACAGTGAATTCTTCTCGTTTAGTGCCTTCAAATACAGTAATGCCGACACCGGTCATGCCAGCCTTAACTTCTTGAAGGGGCATAAAATCAGTTGATGCAAGCAACCAATTGGGACTGGTTAGAATTAAGGCGCCTGTAATTAAGGTGCGTAATAGCATAGAGTTCAAGTCAGGAACTGAGGACGTTATAGTCAACTAAGTGTTTACGGGTCAAGGAGAAAACAGCAGTTTCCGGTTCAGTTTTGACTCATGATTGACAGCCTTGGTACCCCTTTGATAATCTCATTTTATTGGAACTAAGACGTATTTCGACACGGATATATTTATGATTTCATCGCTGACCACGAAACTGACGCTGATTGATCCCCTAGCGGTGGGTTTTTGTCGCACTTGGTGGCGATTTTTCTATTTTACCATTGGTTCTGGAGGGGTGACTGTGCCAGTCTGACCATCGAAAAAGATCTAGCACAAGCAGTTCAAAGCCTCTTCAGCACATTTGCTGCGGAGGTTTTTTTATTTTAGATGAATGCATAAAGCGCAGATTTGCCTGACCGTTATGGCCGACAGCATGGCCGAACTTAGAAAACGTCGAGATGCCGCAAGTGACGTGGATTTAGTTGAATTGCGTCTGGATTCAGTTCCAGACCCAGACGTGCAAGCCGCCCTAAATGGACGTCGGTGTCCAGTTATTATCACTTGTCGATCAATTCGTGATGGCGGTCTGTTCAGAGGTTCAGAAGAGGAACGTCGTCAGCTACTTCTTGAGGCGGTTAATTCGGGCGCTGATTATGTGGATATGGAATGGAATCGAGGCTTCGAGAGCGTTGTAACAAAACGGGGTGGACGAAACGTTGTACTCTCGATGCACGACTTTCAAGGAGTACCTCACGATTTGCATGATCAATATCGGACAATGCAAACAATGGGTGCTGCCGTTGTTAAGGTTGCTGTTACGGCCACACGATTGTGCGATTTACTTCCACTGCTTGAGATTGGTCAAACAACTACCGATCAAGATCGTGCTGTAGTCATCGGTATGGGAGCGCCTGGATTAGCTTCTCGAATTCTTGCATCTCGCTTTGGGTCCAGCTGGACCTATGCTGGCAACGCAGCACCAGGGCAAGTGGATATTGATCAGATGCTCGAAGATTTTCGATATAAAAATCTTACATCCAATACTGAGGTGTTTGGTGTTGTTGGAAATCCAATTTCCCATTCAATTTCACCAGCACTACACAATGCTAGTTTTTCAGAGCAACAGCGAGACGCGGTGTACTTACCACTTGAAGCGTATGATGTAGCCGACTTTGTACATTTTGCAAAAGCGCTTTCAATTAAGGGCGCTAGCATTACCGCGCCGTTCAAGCAAGCTATGCTCAAGCAAGTCAAAAAGACCGACTCTGTTGCCAAACTTATTGGGGCGGTAAACACAATCCGTGCTGAGTCTGATTGCTGGTCTGGAATCAACACAGATGCCGAAGGATTTCTCGCGCCTCTTAAACGGCGAATCCAGTTAAAAGGTCTTCGCGCATCTGTATTAGGGGCTGGAGGTGCAGCGAGAGCGGTGACAGTTGCTTTGAGTCAGGCTGGTGCAATCGTGAGTGTTCATGCAAGACGCCTTGACAAAGCGAAAGCAGTCGCTTCACTTGGAAAAGCTGTGGCACGGCCATGGCCGCCGTTACCTAAGACTTGGGATCTATTGGTGAATGCAACTCCAGTGGGAACATTTCCGAATGTTGATAAGACTCCGATGGAGCGAGATGATCTGGATGGTCGCTTGGTTTATGACTTGGTCTATAACCCAACACAGACTCGGCTCATGAAAGATGCTTCGCAGCAAGGTTGTGACGTGTTAGGAGGATTAGAAATGTTGGTTGCTCAAGCACAAGTCCAGGCTGAATGGTGGACTGGCGCTAAACCAAACCCAATCGTTATGGAACAAGCAGCCATGAAGGCATTGGAATGGACGGTGAGAGACTCATGAAACAGACCACTTTGGAAGAGTTTATCGATTTGGCGTCGCACGGAACCTTTGTTCCAGTTTGTAAAGAAATCATGGCTGATTTGCTGACTCCTGTCTCGGCATTTCTAAAAATCGCGGAGCATTCAGATAACGCATTTCTTTTAGAAAGTGTTGATGGTGGTGAACATGTCGCACGGTATTCATTTCTCGGTAAAGACCCCTTTCTAATTGTGCGATCGCGAAAAGGACAAACCATCGTAGAGCACAACGGTGTCATATCTAAACAACCCGAGTCATTTATGAGCACGCTTCGACAATTAATGACTAAATATCGTTCTCCAGTGGTGGCTGAGTTACCGCGATTTACTGGTGGTGCAGTTGGCTATCTTGGTTACGATTCCGTTCCATGGTTTGAAGCATCATTGCAGGAAGCTTGGAGTCGGCAGGCGTCTTTGGATACTGAATCCGATGGCGACGATGAAGCCGCCTTCATGCTCTTTGACACGGTGCTTGCTTTCGATCATGTTGCGCATCGAATTCTGATTATTTCAAACGCGCGTGTATCGAAAGGTGATGACCTTCCGGCACTTTATCAATTCGCCTGCGCCAAGATGACATTTTTAGAGAAAGAATTAGAGCGAACACTGTCGCAATCAGAACCATTGAACAAAGCTAAACTTGAGACAACTTCAAATCTATCCCAAAAATCATTTGAGTCGTCGGTTAAGACTGCGCAGTCACACATTTTTGAAGGAGAAATATTTCAGATCGTACTTTCCCGGCGCTTTCAGACTGAACTTACGGCCGATCCATTCACTGTTTATCGGGCACTTCGCCACATTAATCCATCTCCTTACATGTATTTTATGCGAATGGGTCGAACGGTTATCGTCGGTGCGTCTCCAGAAATGTTGGTTCGAGTTGAAGATAAGAAGGTTGAGACCCATCCGATTGCAGGAACACGACCGCGTGGCTTGGACGTATGGGAAGACGAACGCCTTGGAGAAGAACTAAAAGCAGATGAAAAGGAACGAGCCGAACATGTGATGTTGGTCGATCTAGGACGTAACGATCTCGGACGAGTGTGCGAGTACGGAACTGTCAGGGTTCCTCAATTTATGCGGCTTGAACGCTACTCCCATGTGATGCATTTGGTGTCGAAGGTAGAAGGCCGACTTGCCGATGGGAAGGACCAACTGGATGCATTGGCTGCGTGTTTTCCAGCAGGTACAGTATCAGGAGCACCAAAAGTTAGAGCGATGGAACTAATTACACAATTAGAACCCACGCGCCGTGGGATCTATGCTGGCGCAATTGGGTACTTAGACTTCGCAGGTAATTTGGATTGCTGTATAGGAATTCGGACGATCACGATTAGAGATGGTCGCGCCTCGATACAGTCCGGTGCTGGCATTGTTGCTGATTCGGTACCTGAGTCAGAATTTAAAGAAACTGAAGATAAGGCAAAAGCGATGATGCGAGCAATCGAGATGGCCCATCGAGAATTGATATGACCCTAGTGATCGACAATTACGATTCATTCACCTACAACCTTGTGCAGTACATGGGCCAACTAGGTGAAGAAATCATAGTTCGCCGTAACGATGAGGTGACTATTGATGAGGTTGAAGCGATAAATCCAGCTCGGCTAGTTATTTCTCCGGGTCCTGGTCGTCCTGAAAATGCTGGCATTTCGGTTGAGGCTGTTCGTCGATTTGGTTCCCGTGTACCTGTTTTGGGTGTGTGCCTTGGCCATCAGGCGATCAGTGTGGCCTTTGGAGGCATGGTAGTTCGGAATCGGCAAGTGCGGCATGGAAAGTGTTCGACAATTAATCATGATGGCCGCGGAATTTTTCGCGATCTGTCGGGCGAATTTTCTGCGACACGATATCATTCACTTGTAGTCTCTGACGAAAATCTTCCGGAGTCTCTTGAGGTGGCAGCACGAGCGACCGATGACGGTTCAATAATGGCCGTAAGACATATTTCTTGGCCGATTCACGGTGTTCAGTTTCATCCGGAATCGATTCTGACAACAACGGGACTTCGACTCTTACAGAGCTTTTTGGAATTGTAATGTTTACAAAAATATTGGAGAAGTTGAACCGCAGGTGTGATCTGACCGCAGACGAAGCAGCCGCTGTGATGGCAGAGATAATGGATGGCAAAGCAACTGCAGCACAAATTGGGGGGTTACTAGTTGGGTTAGCCATGAAGGGTGAGCGTCCAAACGAGATCGTGGGACTTGCTCGCACAATGCGCACGCACACAGTGAAGCTTCAAGAAACCTATACGGGCTCGTTTGATACGTGCGGCACTGGAGGTGATCGATCAAACACCTTTAACGTGTCTTCTGTAGCTGCACTGGTGTTAGCTGCATGTGGCGTAACTGTGGCCAAGCATGGCAATAGATCGGTTTCAAGTAAATGTGGCAGTGCTGATTTGTTTGAAGAAATGGGCGTCAAAATTGATGCCGATCCACTTCAGGTCGAACAATGTTTGCGTGAAGCTGGGATAGCCTTCTTTTTCGCGCCAAAGTTTCATCCCTCGATGCGACACGCAGCACAGGCGAGAAAGGATCTAGGAATAAGAACTGCGTTCAATCTACTGGGCCCCCTCACCAATCCCGCAGGAGCGCGCCGTCAACTGGTCGGCGTGTCACGTTCTGAGCATACAGAGTTACTAGCGCACGCATTAGCATTACTTGGCTCAGAGCGTGCTTGGGTCGTACATGGAGCTGATGGTCTTGATGAAATCTCGACTACAGGTTACACGAAGGTTTCGGAATGTAGGGAAGGGGTAGTGAACACATTTTACCTCCACCCTGATGATTTCGGTTGTCCACAGGTGAATCTTGCGTCTCTTAAGGGTGGAGATGCGGAGAGAAACAGTTTGATTGCGGAGAGAGTGCTGGGAGGAGAGAAGAGCGCAGCTAGAGACATCGTGCTGCTAAATGCCAGTGCAGCTTTGTTAATCGCGGGCGAAGTCTCTTCATTGAAACATGGTTTTGAACGTGCAGCGGAGGCGATCGACACAGGGGCCGCAAAAGAAACCCTGCATAAGCTGACTACGATATCCCGGCTGGCCTCTCATGGGGAGCAGGGATGAGTTCATCGGTACCATCGGATTTGTTGGCCACGATTATATCTGGGACACGAAAGTCGAAATCTGCTCGAGAAGGACAACACTCGATTGAAGAGTTGGAGTCGTTAGCCGGAAGTAGATCCCCAAAAGGACAAATGTTCTGGGAGAGACTGTCTCGAACAAAAACTATTAATGTGATAGCGGAATGCAAGCGAAGGTCGCCATCAAAAGGCCTGTTAACTACTAATTATGATCCGATAGGTCTTGCCACTGAATATGAGAATCACGGTGCGGCAGCTGTGTCGGTTTTGACCGAACCAACGTTTTTTGATGGTTCAATAGAGCATCTACGTGCCGTAAGCGAATCCGTCGACATTCCGGTTCTGTGCAAAGATTTTATTGTTTCCGAATATCAACTGTTTGAAGCATGCATAGCAGGGGCAGACGCAGTATTGCTGATAGTGGCGGCGCTTGATCAGCAGATGTTGTTGCAGCTTTTGCGACGTGTTGAGTTGCTTGGAATGGCTGCGCTCGTAGAAGTTCATGATCTCGGTGAGCTAGAGCGGGCCATTCGAGCAGAAGCCAGTATTGTCGGAGTCAATAATCGAAATTTACGAACGTTAGAGGTTGTTGTTGAAACTTCTGAGAGCCTTATTAAACACGTACCGAATACGATTGTCTCAGTTGCTGAAAGTGGTCTCGGTGATCAGGCCAGTGTGTTGGCATTGCGAGACATTGGCTACAAAGGCTTTTTAATTGGTGAAGCATTAATGTCCTCCGCGAGTCCAGGTTTGGCGCTATCTGAATTCGTGCAGGGAACAACTTAAAGGTAAGTCTGTTCATGGTCTACGTGAAAGTATGTGGAATTACCAACGTGGAAGATGCGCAACTGGCTGTAGAACTTGGTGCGTCAGCGATTGGAATGGTCTTTTGGCCGGAAAGTCCGCGATTTGTGGATCCCAAGAAAGCAGCGATAGTGAGAAGTGTGCTACCACCTTCAGTTCTCCCTGTAGGTGTATTTGTTGATCAATCGGTTTCCTACGTTCGCCGTGTGGCTGAAGTTCTTCACCTTGGTGCTGTGCAACTTCACGGTTGTGAAAGTTACGGGTACTGCCAATCGATCGAACTTCCAATTATTAAAGCTGTAACCGTTGAAAATGGAAAAATGATGACTGCGTTGAGTGATGTTCCAGAGACAGCGACTGTGCTGTTAGACGCCCATGATCCTGTTAAAAAAGGTGGAACGGGCAAGTCAATAGATTGGGAATCTGCAAGGAACGTAGCAAGAAGTCGAAAGGTAATCTTATCGGGTGGGCTGCGCCCTGAAACAGTGGCTTTGGGCGTTAGGACTGTTCAACCGTTTGGTGTCGATGTGTCATCCGGAGTAGAACAATATCCCGGTCGAAAGGACCCAGCACGCTTGAGAAGCTTTTTTAAGGCCTTAGCCTCGGTAGAAGTAGGACTGCCAGATGGCTCAGTAAAATTATGACAACTAAACCGATAGTCCTTTCGGTGCCAAAGTTTGGAGAACGGGACCCCGATGAACGTGGATACTATGGGGTCTATGGTGGAAGTTATGTGCCCGAAACGTTAGTAGCGCCGATTGAGGAACTTGTTGCTTCTTACGAGGAAGCACGTAAAGATCCAAAATTTATTTCTCAATTGCAAATCTTGTTAACAGAGTACGTCGGTCGTCCAACTCCGTTGACTGAAGCGAAACGATTGACTGGCTCAGTAGGGGGCGCACGAATCTTTTTGAAACGGGAAGATCTTTCACATACCGGTGCTCATAAGATTAACAACGCGTTAGGTCAAGCGCTGCTGGCCTTGAGAATGAGAAAAGGTCGCGTCGTTGCCGAAACGGGCGCGGGTCAACACGGTGTGGCCACTGCCACAGCGTGTGCACTGTTGGGATTGAGGTGCGACATCTATATGGGCGCAGAAGATATGGTGCGCCAAGCACTGAATGTGGAGAGGATGCGTTTATTGGGTGCATCGGTTAAGCGGGTAGATAGTGGTAGCCGAACTCTGAAGGATGCGATTAATGAAGCGATGCGTGATTGGGTTTCTAATGTCCACGACACGTATTATTTGCTCGGTTCAGTTCTGGGCCCGCATCCATATCCTCTAATGGTACGTGAGTTTCAATCTGTTATTGGACAAGAAGCACGTGTTCAATTTAAAGCCTTGACAGGGCGTTTGCCCGACACTGTGGTTGCTTGCGTTGGAGGTGGAAGTAACGCTCTAGGCATTTTTGACGGATTCATAAAAGATAGTGGTGTTGAGCTAGTCGGGGTCGAAGCGGGAGGCGAGGGAATTGCTCCAGGGCGTCATGCAGCCCGTTTTGCAGGAGGCAATGCAGGCGTTTTACAAGGAACTCGGAGTTATGTGTTGCAGGATTGCAATGGAAATATAGAGGCAACACATTCAATAGCCGCCGGTCTTGATTATGCAGCCGTTGGACCAGAACACGCTTGGTTAAGAGAGACGGGGCGAGCGGAGTATAAATGGGCTTCTGATGAAGCAGCTCTAACTGCATTTTGCACTTTTAGTCGCCTTGAAGGGATTCTACCCGCACTTGAGTCAGCACATGCTCTTGCCTACGCAATGGAGGTCGCTAGGACCTGGGATGCCGATCGAATGATACTTGTGAATTTGTCTGGTCGAGGTGATAAGGACGTTGACACAGTCGCACAACAGCTAAAGAAGGAGAGTAAGAACGACAGTGTAGGAGGGCGAAATGTCACGCCTTAACAAGACATTCAAAGCTTTCCGTCGAGCAGAAAGAACGGGATTGGTGACTTATGTGACTGCTGGCGATCCTACTGTGGCACGAACCGAATCCATACTACGAACCTTGGATGCATCAGGGGCAGATGTGTTGGAGATTGGAGTTCCATTTTCTGATCCACTGGCCGATGGTCCTGTTATTCAGCGGGCGTCAGAACGGGCTTTAGCCGCTGGTTCCACTCTTACGTCAACGCTGAACACTCTGGAGAAAATACGATCATCGCTTGACGCGCCGATTGTGATTTTTTCTTATGTGAATCCAATATTATCGTTAGGAGTTGATGAATTTGGAGCACGAGCTGCTGCAGCTGGGATTGATGGTGTGCTTGTTCTCGATCTACCGTTTGAAGAGGGAAAGTCTTTTCTTGACGCTATGGCTAAGGTCGAGATAGATACGATTGGGTTGATTAGTCCGACGACTACTACAATTAGAATGAAAGAAACCGTTAAGTGTAGTCGAGGCTTTCTATACGGAATTTCGAGGCTTGGCGTGACTGGAGTTAGAACAGAGCTTTCGCAGGATGCAGAAGCTCTTGTACAGCGCATCCGGACCGTGTCAGACATGCCAGTCGCCCTTGGTTTTGGCATCTCAAGTCCTGAACATATTCGAGAGGTCGGTCGATGGGCTGACGCCGCGGTGGTGGGTAGCGGCTTAGTCAGTGTCATTGCCGAGTTTGGGGAAAGCGGTGACTTAGAAGACCGTATTGGGAATTATGTTTCTTGGCTGATCTCCGATGGATTGCAGAAAAGATCCGGAGCGTGAGCATGGTTGAAAAAAAAAGAATGCGAGACGGCCGCTTTAGAGAGGTAGCTGCTGAGCAGATCGATAAATTCCGCGATCGAATTGATCGCATCGATGAGGAATTAGTTCGGCTGTTGAACAAGCGAGCAGGGTGCGCACTCGAGATCGGTCAAATAAAACACTCAAGCAGTATTGAGGTCTACCAGCCAACTCGAGAACGAGAGGTTATTGATCATGTTCACGCCGTGAGTAGGGGACCGATATCCAGAATGAGTTTGACGCGTTTATTTAAACAAATCATCGACGAAACCAGACGTATGGAAGATGATAGGAATAGCTCTGGGATGGATGAAGAGGAAATAAAGTGAGGAGATTGAGGTCATGATGATTGTTATGGAAGAAGAGGCGGCCGAGAATCAAATTGAAGAGGTCGTTGCGAAGCTGGATGATCTCGGATTTGATGTACATCGCTCGACTGGTTCGCTACGGACCATCCTTGGAGCAGTGGGAGGGAATCGTGAATTCGACCCTCGTTTATTTCAGGTCATGGACGGCGTTAACGAGGTCATTCGAATTACTGAACCATACAAACTCGCGAGTCGTACATTTCAGCGAACAAACAGTATTGTTGAGATTGGCGACGTTCGCATCGGTGGCGATGAGGTAATTGTTATGGCCGGACCATGTTCGGCGGAAAGTGAAGAACAAGTAGAAACAACTGCAGCCGCTGTTAAGGCGTCCGGTGCAAAGATCCTGCGTGGCGGGGCTTTCAAGCCGAGGAGCTCTCCCTATAGCTTTCAAGGTCTTGGTGAAGAAGGGCTTCAAATGCTTCGCAAAGCAGCCGACCGGCATGACCTGAAACTGGTGTCAGAGGTGATGGATATCAGCCAACTTGATCTTGTAAGTAAATATGCGGATTTACTTCAAGTAGGCGCTAGAAATATGCAGAACTTTACACTTTTGAGAGAGTTGGGTCGAAGACGCCATCCGGTGCTTCTTAAGCGAGGTCTTTCCGCAACAATCGAAGAGTGGTTAATGTCAGCAGAATATATTTTAGCGGGCGGGAATTCAGCTGTGGTCTTGTGTGAACGTGGAATTCGGACGTTTGAAAATTACACTCGTAACACATTGGATATTTCTGCGATTCCAGTTATTCATCAGCTGAGTCATTTACCTATTATTTCCGATCCAAGTCATGGTATTGGCTTAAGGGACAAGGTCGCCCCGATGGCAAGAGCTTCGATTGCCGCTGGCGCGGACGGGTTAATCATTGAAGTTCATTGTGATCCAGACAATGCAAAAAGTGACGGGGCGCAATCCATGTATCCAGAGCAATTTGATCGATTGATGGCAGAGCTACGGATTATTGCTCCAGCGATTGAACGCAGCCTTTGTCTGGAACAATTTAGTCGGTAAGACGTGGGAACAATAAGTAAGAGGCATATTTAGTGACTCCCGAAGGGGGACGGCTTCTACCGATGGCGTCACCAGAGGCTTCCGAGAGTCAGCCGATATTTGACCGGATCGGAATCGTTGGGATTCGTCTCATAGGAGGCTCCGTTGCTCTTGCGGTAAGACAGCGCTGGCCAGCTTGTCTGGTTATTGGTGTGGATGATAAAGGCGTGCTTGAAGTGGCACAACGGATGCACGCAGTCGACGTTTCAGCCGATGACCTCGCGATGCTTTCTGACGCTCAACTGATCGTCTTAGCTGGATCGATTCAAGATAATTTCGGTGTATTAAAGTTGTTGGACGAGTATGTGAATGAAACCGCTTTGATTACTGATGTAACTTCTTCACCCGGTATTGATGTTAGTCTGGCTGCAGGGATTCCCCATCGCTTTAGTTATATTTCAGGAAAACTCTCGGTTAATGAAGTGAACGGGGGCATCGTGCAGGCACGAGCAGACCTGTTTTCTGGTAGAGAGTGGTTTCTAACGCCAGGGCGTGTCAACTCTAACGAGATTGTCGACAAGATGTCTCAATTTGTTAGTGAACTGGGAGCAATTCCGAAGATTGTTGACAGCTTAACAAACAAAAACAAGAAGGTTTAGTTGCTGTGAAATCGTCACCGATTGATGTGGTTGTGATGTCAGAGTCTGTTGGACGAGGTCTCTTGACTCACGCACGGAACGAGGCTCCTCTGGAATGCTGCGGATTATTAATCGGCACGAAAGGGCAGGTTGTGCGTTCTGCGCGGGCCCACAACCTTTGCCAGAGTCCAACGCGTTATCGTGTGGACCCTGTCGATCACTTTGAGGCGATTCGACAAGCACGCAATGAAGGGCTTGAAGTGGTTGGAACTTACCATTCACATCCGGCCTCATTGCCTCAACCTTCTGAAACTGATTTAAATCAGGCGACCTACCCACACTTTGTTTATGTAATCGTGTCGTTACTTTCCAAAGACACTGAAGCGATTAAAGGATACCGTTTGCGCTCAGGGCAAGCGACTCAAGTGGAGTTGCTTCCTGACGGGAGTTCTAGTCGTGTAGACAACATTAGAGGAGATAGAAACCGGTGAGAAAAGCGGAGTCATCAGAGATCACGGTTAAGAAAGCACCTTTAGATAAAGTGGCCACTGAGCTTTTGGTGGTTCCGAT
>Ga0209019_1000560_pt1 | contig 18808 bp, 16 predicted proteins | sample METZYME_3_300m_FD_187549 | JGI IMG/M metagenome (GOLD analysis project Ga0209019, IMG submission 187549) | Marine microbial communities from oxygen minimum zone in mesopelagic equatorial Pacific - METZYME_3_300m (SPAdes) (version 2) | ecosystem: Environmental > Aquatic > Marine > Oceanic... | reverse complement strand
CCCTGCGCTGGATCCGGCGAGAATCGCCCCGTTTTCCTGAGAGGCCAAAATAGCCTTCAGAAACGGGGAACCATTGACAGTTTCCAGCAGGTGTTCGGGACTGCCGCCGGTGAAGTAGATCACATCAGCCAAAGTGGCCGGCGCGAAGAAACCAGGGTCTTCGGCATGGCTCCGCTCCAGAAGCATCAGTTGACTGGAATCGCCACCTTGGGCGCTAAAATGGGTTGCGCCGTCATTGGCGGCCTTTCCCGGCCCGGTGACCGCGGCGGTAGGAATAACCACGACTTTGGCCGGATCGTGGCCCGAAGCCTGCATGATCTCTCGGTCCATACCTTCACAACCGGGCCTGAATTCATCGCCGCCGACCAAAGCAATCTGTCCGGGCATATCTCCCCCATCAATCGAATTTTCTAATCAATACTCTACGGGCCGGTCTAGACCAGGTGGTCAATAAGGACCGCCGCAAGGCCAAGGAACAACACAAAGCCGATAACGTCGGTGAAGGTGGTAACGAAGGCCGCCGATGATATCGCCGGGTCCATCTTGAGGTGGCGCGGCAAGAGCGGCACCCGCGCCCCAAACATACCGGCCACTAGCATATTACCCAACATCGCAAATCCTAACACCAATCCAAGCGTGAAATTTCCCTTCCAAAGATACGCCACGAACCCGACCACGATTCCCAAGGCCACCCCATGGATCAGCCCTAGGGCCAGCTCGCAGGACAAAAGCCGAAGTCCCGACCGGCGGGGAACCTCTCCCAAAGCCATGCTGCGGACCACTAAAGTCACCGCCTGGGTGCCGCCGATCCCGCCTTGGCTGGCGACCACCGGCAGAAAGACCTCCAGGGCCATCACCTTCGTTATCGTGTCCTCAAAGGGGCTGACCATCACAGCGGCCAAGAAAGCCGTGGCCAGATTTATGTAAACCCGAGGCAGCCTTCTGCGTAGGGAGTTGGTCAGGGGTCCGGCGATCCTTTCGCCGCCTACGCTGGCGATCCGGAACATATCCTCGGTGGCCTCTTCAGCCACGACGTCCATCAGGTCTTCGGCGAGGACTACCCCAGCCAATCGGCCTTCCCAATCAACCACCGGCAGCAGGCTCAAGTTGTAACGTTGCATCACCCCGGCGCACTCTTCCTGGTCAGTCACGGCAACAACCGAGTTGATCTTCCGGTCCATGATGTCACCGACCACCATGTGGGCACGCGCCAAGGCCAAACGGGTAACGCTCAACGACCCAACCAGACGGTGTTCGGTGTCCACCAGCAACACCGAGTTGATGTCCTTGGCGTCTGGGCCTAATAGCCTGAGTTGGTCAAGGGCATTCGGCATAGTCGTAGTCTCGAGTACTACGGGATAATCGGAGGTCATCAGGCCGCCGGCAGTGTCGTCCTGGTACTAGATAAGTTCCGACACTTCGGCCGAGTCAACCATCGCCGCCAGGGTTTCGTGCTGTTTATCCTCGGAGATATGCTGCAGCAGGTCAACGGCCACATCGGCGTCGGTCAGGTCCAAGACTTGGACCAGATCTGCGGGCTTCCGGCCGCCCAGCAACTCGGCCGATTCCTCGGGCTCCAGATACTCCAGATGTCGGCGAGCACCTAGTGATCCAGGTCGGCGATCAGCGACTATTGAATATACCTGGACAGGCCGTCCAAGACCTCGCCTTGGTCCACGGGATGCAAGCCGCCGAATCGCTCAATGACCTCCGGCCGTTGGCCGGATTCCAATAGGCGCTTAAGTTCCTGAACCAGCCTTTGAATCAATTCTTCAGGAGGGCGGTTCTGGTCTTCGGCGCGGGTCTCGGCCGGTGTTATCGGAGATTGTTCCATCAGGTACACAAAAGGGCTAAAATCGGCTTCGAAACAATTGTACCAGGCAGGTTCACGCCCAGAGAATTTTGCTCGGCACTAGCTGTGCCTAAGGCGTTTCACCGGAGTGGATGGGCGTAAATTTCGGCGCTGGTCCGTGCCTGGAAATGACGTTGTCTGTGGTAAGATTATTGAGTGCCACTCAAGAGAGGCGGCCATCAATCGGCCGCCTTTAGTTATCCCATATCACCTGGCCAGACCGTCAGGAACTCGAGGATTCTCCAGCGATGCCGGCTCCCTTATTGATTGAAACGATCCAACAACTCGTGGCCCAAGCTTTGGAAACCGCCCGGCAAGAAGGCGTGCTACAGTTGGAGACCATCCCCGAGATACAGGTGGAGCGGCCGGGTAACACCGAACACGGTGACTTCGCAACCAACCTACCCTTGCGCCTGGCCCGGGCCACCCGTATTGATCCTCTGGAGTTGGCCCAGTCATTAGCCTCCCATATCGCCACCGGCGATGTGATCGACCGAGTCGAAGCAGCACAGCCTGGGTTCATCAATTTCTACCTCAAGGAATCTTGGCTGCGGCAGCAAGTGGAAGCGGTCAGACAGACCGGCGATAAGTTCGGCAATGTCGATTCGGGCCATGGCCGGAAGATGATGGTGGAATTCGTTAGCGTTAACCCCACAGGCCCGGTCCACGTGGGGCACACCCGGGGAGCGGTGTTAGGCAGCGCATTGGCCAATGTCTTGGAAGCGGCTGGCTACGATGTCACCCGGGAATACTACGTAAACGACGCCGGCAGCCAGATGCAGTTGTTCTACCGGTCGGTGCTTGCCGCCTACAAAGATTCCCTGGGCCGGGAATCAGACATGCCGGAGAACGGCTACAAGGGTGAGTACATCGTCGCTTTGGCCAAGGAAATCATTGAAGCTGAAGGTCAGCGATTCCTCGAGCAGAATGACGAACAGGCGCTGATAGAGATTGGAGATATCGCCCGGGGGAAAATGGTCAGCTCCATCAAGGACGATCTCGCCGGAATCGGCGTGGAGTTCGACAACTGGTTCAGCGAGCTCACATTGTTCTCCAGGGGCGAGTACGACGCCGCCCTGAAGATCCTCGACGACAATGACTACATCACGGAACGGGACGGCGCCAAGTGGTTCAACTCCACCATGCTCGGTGACGACAAAGACAACGTGATCATTAAGTCCTCAGGGGAACCTACCTATTTCGCTTCTGACATCGCATACCACTACAACAAGTTCATCCAACGGGGCTTCGAATCGGTAGTGGACATTTGGGGAGCCGATCACCAGGGTCACGTGCCTCGGATGAAGTCGGCCGTCGAAGCTTTGGGTATCGAACGGGACCGCCTCACGGTGCTCATCGCCCAGATGGTATCGCTCCGAAGCGAAGGCGAGGTCCTCCGGGTTTCCAAGCGGACCGGGAACCTGGTTACATTGAAAGAGTTGGCTGAAGAAGTTGGCGTGGATGCCTGCCGGTACTTCTTCCTGGCCCGGACCCCGTCGACGCAGATGGAATTTGACCTGGAACTAGCCAAGAAAGAGTCTTCCGAGAACCCGGTCTACTATGTGCAGTACGCCCACGCCCGGAACGCCAGCATCCTAAACCTGGCCCGGGAAAGGAACATCGATTGGAGCAACGGCGATGTTAGCCTGCTGACGCACCCCAGCGAAATGGAGCTGATCCGGGTGATGCTGCAGCTCCCGGAACTGGTGGACGAGATCGCCAAAAGTCTGGAGCCCCATCATCTGCCCCACTACGCCACGGAACTGGCCAACTCCTTCCACACTTTCTATGAAAACTGCCGGGTGGTCTCCTCTCACGAAGAGGACGGCCCAATGAACGCGGCTCGCTTGAAGTTAGTAGAATCAGCCCAGATCGTGTTTCGCCGGTCTCTGGAACTGATGGGCATGAGCGCCCCGGACCGCATGTAGCCAACTCCTAGCCCCTCAGATCAGGCACTCTATTCGGCCTTGCTCACGCCAAGACCGGATTTTTATATTCACCCCGAACCGACGACCACAATTCGGTCGGAGAATAATTTTCTATTAACGATTACTTATCTAATAGAAGAAGAGTACCTAGACGCTATCAACGATGCCGGCCTGAGGAAAGTGGAAGTGGTTTCCACTAAAGACGTTTTCGCAGGAGCCTGTGGTGAAGCAAGCGCCCAACAATTCGAAACCATGGGAGCACACATACGGGCTATAAAGCCATAGCAGAACGATTCCATCTGAGCTGATTCGCCTTCGCATGGGCTTCCATATTACCGCTAGGGGCCCTTTAAATACCGTACCATCACATCCGAACTGGGCCCGCCTTACCGAAATTCAGCTTGAATTAGCTCGCTCTTTGGGCGTATCATTGGTTGGCTGCCAAGTACGGAATCTTTTAACGATTCAATGATATGGCTGCCTAAATTTCCTTCCCGCAATCAGCCTTAAAGAACGGCGAGTCGATTTTCGACGGCCGCAACGTGATTCTCTTTTGCGGTAGGTGGAACAGGCGCAAACAAATAGATGCAGATCCTCGTCCGAATAACTAAGATTGCGTGGCAATTCCGCATCAGCTTGATCTTTGCTTACCTTAGCTTCCTCGCCGCTGTCGGCGTGTCCCTCCTCATACCCCAACTGTTCGGCGAAGCCATTGATCTACTAGTTGAAGTAGATAAAGGCACCGTAGTCGGGAAAGTGATTGAAACCGACACCCTTCTTTACTTGGCCCTGGCCATCCTGGGCGCCAGTATCTTGCGCGGCTTCTTAGATTTTGCCCGCACCTACTGCACTGACGCACTGTCCCAAAAGGTGTCCTACGACATCCGGAACCGCTTCTACGACAAACTACAACACCTGAGCTTCGCCTACCATGACAAGGAACATACCGGCGACTTGATGTCCAAGGCCACGGCCGACGTTGAGGCGATCCGCCGGTTCGTAAACATGGGCCTGGTCCGGGCGTTGGAAGTGGTGGTCCGAACCATCGCCCTCGTCGCAATACTGAGCCTGATGAACTGGGAACTCACCCTCATCAGTCTGGTCTTCGTGCCGTTCATCGTCATTCGTTCTTCAATGGTGATGGGCCGGCTCCGCGCGATGTGGACCAGGGTCCAACAACGGATGGGTGAAGCAGTCACCATCCTCCAAGAGAACCTGGTTGGTATCCACGTGGTGAAGGCCTTCGCGTCCGAAGAATTCGAAAAGGAAAAATTCGCTAGGAAAGCCGAAGAACTCCGGGAAGAGTACTACCAGTCCGAGCGGTTACAGGGCACCAATAGCGCCTGGATGACCTTCTTTTTCACGGCGGGACTGGGCCTGATCATCTGGTACGGAGGCTGGGAGGTTATCCGGGGCGACCTGACCGCCGGCGGGTTGACTAAATTCATCCTTTACCTGAACCAGTTGACGTTCCCGATTCGAATGTCGTCCTTCATCATCAACTCCTTCTCCAGGGCCATATCCTCAGGGACACGCCTGTTTGATGTACTTGACGCCGAGTCTCCAGTAGTTGAAAAACCAAACGCCCAGGCCCTGGAACGGGCGCAGGGATTAGTGGAGTTCGAGGACATTTCCTTTGCCTATGAGGGGCGGTTGCCAGCGCTGCAACACGTAAGCATCTCGGCCAAGCCCAACCAGATCACCGCCATCTTGGGCGCTCCTGGCAGTGGCAAGAGCACCATCGTTAACTTGCTCCCCCGGTTCTACGACGTCTCAGAAGGCCGAATCACCATCGACGGCGTAGATGTCCGGGATTTCACTCTAGACTCGCTGCGCCACAACGTCGGTATCGTGCAACAGGACGTTTTTCTGTTTAGTGCGACCATCCATGACAACATCGCCTATGGGGTCAAAGACGCCACCCGTGAAGATGTGATTCGCGCCGCCAAGGTTGCCCAGCTTCACGGACATATCGATTCTCTGGAAGACGGTTACGACACCTGGGTCGGAGAGCGCGGGTCTACCCTTTCCGGTGGCCAGCGCCAACGGCTGTCAATCGCCCGCAGCATCTTGATCGACCCTCCGGTATTGATCCTGGATGACTCCACATCCAGCGTTGACGTGCAGACCGAACGGATGATCCACCAGGCTATGGTCAACGTGATGAAAGACCGGACCACGTTCGTCATCGCGCACCGCCTCAGCACAGTTCGAGAAGCGGACTTGATCATAGTCTTGAAAGACGGGCAGATAGCAGAGCAGGGGAGCCATGAAGAACTCCTGGCGGCCAATGGCATCTACCAAGACATCTATGACCTTCAATTACAGCCCCAGGAAGAGCTGTTGTTAGACGCCTCATTAACCACGGATAACAGGGCCGGTACCCTCGGGGTTCCGCGCTTAGCCGCCGAGACTGGAGACGACGACTGATGAGAGCAGCAGGACCAGGAGGCGGAGTCGGCGGCATGATGGGTGGGATGCGGGGCATGGGCGCTCACGGAATGAACGTCGCCAACATGGACAACCTGACCGACGACAGTATCGTCGGCTCGGCATACGACCACAAAGTTGTGGTGCGGTTGATGACCTACATCTGGCCCTACAGGAAGGACGCCTTCATCGCCATCGCGGCCGTGTTGATGTACACCCTCGGCAACGTAACCATTCCGCTGCTGATGCTGATCGGCATCAAGTGGGCCGTCAACGCGGGTGACGTCAACCATCTGCACATCGTCGGTATCCTTTTCGCCGGGGCCACTGTGCTCCATTTTGGGGCGAATATAGTCCAATTTGTGTATATTCCCAAGGTGGGACAGGGTATTCTCTTTTCCCTGCGTACCGGTATGTTCAACCACCTGCAGGAGCTATCGCCCGCCTTCTTCCACCGCACTCCAGTTGGCCGCATCATGTCGCGGAGCCAGAGCGATGTCCTTCAGCTACAAGAGACTTTCGAGCTGATCGTCCAGAGCCTTTCCGATATACTCAGCCTGGTTGGCATCATCATAATAATGATGGTGGTCGACTGGCGATTGGCCCTGATCAGCATGAGCATCCTCCCGGTCCTTTTCTTCATACTGGGCTATTGGCAGAAGTTTGCCCGGCATTCATTCATGCGCATCCGCCGCGCAATCGCCATGATCAACGGCGAGTACAACCAGAACATCACCGGTGTCCGTGTAGTCGAGAGCTTCAACCGGCAGGAAGCCAATATGAAGCACTTCAACGACCTGAACAGCGAGCACCTAAACGCCAACCTGGAAGCCAGCCGGTATTCCGGCGCACTCCAGCCCTTCGTGGAATCATTGATGGGCATTGGAATGGGCTTCGGCGTGGTCTTGGTCGGCGGCATCATGGTCAAAGGCGGGAACCTTGACTGGGCGGTCCTGGTAGCATTTGCACTCTGGATCCAGCGTTTCTTCGAGCCGGTCCGCCACCTGACCATGCAATACAGCCAACTGCAACGGGCCATGGCAGCCGGCGTACGTATCTTTGAGGTTTTGGACCTGAAGCCTGAGGTGGTGAACAAACCCGATGCCATCACCCTTCCCGAGATAAAAGGCGAGATCAAGTTTGAAGACGTGAGCTTCCAATACGTCGAGAATGTCGATGTATTGAAGGAAGTAAACCTACACATCAAGCCCGGTGAGAACGTGGCTTTGGTCGGCTCCACTGGGGCTGGCAAGAGCACCTTAGTCACCCTGATTCACCGGTTCGCCGACGTGACCCACGGCCGAATCACCGTAGACGGCCACGACATCCGCGACGTTACCAGGCATTCGTTGGTCAGCCAGATGAGCATGGTGCTTCAGGAACCCTACCTGTTTTCGGGTACCGTAGCCGACAACATTCGCTATAACAATGAGAACCTCACCAAAGATGACGTGGTGGCCGCCGCCAAGACCGTGGGCGCTCATGAGTTCATCCTGTCCCTGGACGACGGCTACGACACAGTCCTGGCCGAACGCGGCGTCAACTTAAGCGTAGGCCAGCGGCAGTTGCTAAGCTTCGCCCGGGCTGTGGCCGGGAACCCGCGGGTCATCATCCTGGACGAGGCGACGGCCAACATCGACACCCATACTGAGGTGTTGATTCAACAGGCTTTGCAGAAGGTTTTGGCTGGCCGGACGTCCATAGTCATCGCTCACCGGCTTTCAACTGTGAGGAACGCCGATAACATCGTGGTGTTGGACCAGGGGAAGTTGGTAGAGATGGGCAACCATGAAGAACTGCTGGCCCGGAAAGGTGGCGTGTACGCCCGCCTTTACGCGGTCAACTACGGTCTACCCATCTACGACGATGAAAAATCGGTACCAGGCGGCCCCTCTTTGGCGCCGGCCCCAGCCGACGACTAACCGGGAACCCAAACCAGAATTTAAAAAGGCCCGCTTGATAGCGGGCCTTTTTGTTGCCGTCATTGTTAGGTCAGTTTTTGCTCTACCCTTCGCCTTCTTCAGCTGGAGGCACTCCTTCGGTGAGGTATCGCTCCATGGCTGTCTTGAAGATGTTGTAGGGTTGGGCGCCGGTGAAGACCAGGTTGCCCACCAAGAAGGTTGGGATCCCGCTGATCCCGTACTTCAGCGCTTCCTGGTACTGGGCCATGACCGTCTCAGCGTAAGTCTTTTCTTCCAGGCTTTTCACCATTTCGTCGGCGTCCAGGCCAACCTCCTGGGCCACCTTGTGGAGGACTTCAAGCTCGCCCAGGTCCTGCCGGTCTTCCCAGAAGGCCTTATAGGCGGCGTGGTGGAAATCAAGGAACTTACCGTGCTGCTGGGCGTACTCAGTGGCCTCTAGGGCGTATAGCGTGTTGGGAGTCCGGCCGGGCGGCTTCATGATCAGTCCTGCGTCTTTAGCCTGGCCTCGCAGGGGCTCGGACAGTTCATCGGCGGTTTCACCAGGGCGTGGTGTCCGCTCTGCGCCCTCTTTAGGGGTGTCGGGCCGCAGCAGATAGGCCCGGCCTTCAACAGCGATCTCGTACTCGTTGGCCAACTTGTCGACCCGCTCCAGGCCGACGTAGCACCAGGGTCAAATATAGTCGTACCAAACTGCAATATGGACCGGTTCGTTGTCCTGCCTGTGGGTGTGGGTTGCTTCGGCCATCTGGACCCTCCTGCTGAGCGAAATCGTTTGAATACCCTGACAGGGTATCACCAACTATGGGCCACAGGACACGGACGCCAGCCATAAGTTCACGGTTAAGTCTGATTCAAGCTTTCGATGAGTTTGCCCAACTCTGAAAGGCTCGAAATGGTGGGACAATCTCCTGATTCAGGGCCGTATCCGCTCCGGTTGAGCAGGACTCCGTGCATGCCAACGCCTTGTGCTCCAATAACATCTGAACGGAGTTGGTCACCCACGTGAACGACTTCCATGGGGGCCGCGTTTACCCGCTCCAGGGCAGCCATGAAGATCGGGGAGTGAGGTTTTTCCATTCCTACCTCTTCCGAACCCACTGCGAAATCCAGGTAGGGCGCGAGTCCTACCTGTTCGCAAAGTTCGTCCAGGTTGCGGCGCAGGTTGGTGATGATGCCGACCTTGTATCCCGCTTCCCTGAGTTGCTTTAAAGCAGGCACAGTGTCATTGAAAGGGACAAAGTCTTTCGGTACGGTCATGGCCATCTTCCAGACCCTTTGGGCCAGGTCTATGGTGACCGGGACCCCTGCAGTTTTTAGGATCAATTGCTCGTATCGTCCAAAGAATTCCAGCCGGTCTTCTTCGGAGCGTTTGGAGAGGGGGCGCTCTTCATTCTCACGGTTGAAAAGCACGTCGGCGACGGCGTATCCGTGGGTGATGGCGTCCTCTTCAACGGTCAACCCCAATTCATGGCAGGCGGCCTGCTGTATCTCTTCCAGTGGAGGCCAGAACCGGACCAGGGTGTTGTAGAAGTCGAACGAGACCGCTTTGATCATTAGTGCGCCATTCGCTTTCGATTTTCAGAACAGGAGGCTAGACCCAGATCCGCGCCATTCTAGCATAAGCCGAGCCTGATGGAAATCAATTCTGGCCGTGGAGCCTAAATACTCTGGGCTGCGCTCTATTTAACTCTCATAGGCAACCTATAAATTATTCAGGCACAAAATTCTTCCCGATACCTTGCGCGTGGTAAGCCCAGTAAGTATGCTGAAGTAACTGCCCTGGCGGAGTGACTTGATGAAAGTGGCCATCGGCGCGGACCACGCAGGGTTCGAATTGAAAGGCGAGATTGTCAGTTGGCTGGAGTCCGAAGGACACCAGGTGAATGACACCGGCGCCCACAAGTATGACCCCGACGACGATTACCCCGACTTCGCCGTAGACGTGGCAAACTCCGTGTGCTCAGGGGATTCGGAGAGAGGCATCTTAATCTGCGGCAGCGGAGTCGGCGCCAGCATCACGGCCAACAAGGTGAAGGGCATCAGGGCCTGCCTCTGTCACGACACTTACTCAGCCCGCCAAGGAGTGGAACACGACAACATGAACGTGGTCTGCATCGGTGGCCGAATCATCGGCATCGAGCTGGCCAAGGTTGTGCTGGAAGCCTTTTTAGGAGCCAACTTCATCCTCGAGCCCCGTTTCCAGCGGCGCTTGGATAAGCTGATGAAGGTGGAAGAAACCGGGCTGCCCTAACGAATCGTCACTGCTCATCTGGATCGGCCAACCGGACCAACAGCGCCAGCATCTGACCAACTTCAGCAGGCGATTCCAACTGATGTAGCGCCTTAGTGTGCTGCCGGGGTGGGCCGACATAGACGGCCAGACCGCCGGCATTTTGGACCGCAACGAACCCGTCTTCATCAGTCTCGTCGTCTCCGAAGAACATGGGTAACGGGTTATCGCCGCAGTCCTCCAAAATCTTATCGATGGCGTTACCCTTCCCCCAGTCCAGGTTGGGTCGCACCTCCACCACGTTTTTGCCCCTAGTGATTTTCATCTTTCCCGCGGCCACGTATGGCGCGGCGGTGGCCACAACCGTTTCGTCCACCTGGGTGGCATAACTTTCGGGAGAAGCCCGGAAATGGACGGTAAGAGTCAACCGTTTGTTGTCCACCAAGATACCGGGTACTCCGGCCAGCTCCCGCTCCAGCAACCGGGAAACTCCAGCCAGATCCGACTCGAAATCTGGGGTTTCCGGGTGCACGAAATGCATACTCCCGCCGCTGATCTCCAATCCGTGATTGCCCGCATAGACGAGACCTGGGATACCGACCATGGCCACCAGGTCATCAAGACCCCGGCCACTGACCACGCCAATTACGAACCGGTCCATCTCGTTCAAGGCCGCCAACGAATGACGTGTTTTTCCAGGCAGAGTTGCAATCTCAGGTCGGGCGGCGATGGGAGTGAGGGTGCCATCGTAATCGAACAGCAATAGCGCCCTAGGAGAGTGTGCTAATCGGTCGCACACGGATGGCCAGACATTTAGCAGATGGGGCATCGAATCTGGGACTAGAAGCTGCGGATGGGGCGGCGCGATCGGCGGGTGCCCTGCATAAGATCAACGAAAAGCCGGGCAGCCCAATTGTAGATGTTATTTTCTTCGACCACGCTGCGCATGCCCACCATCCGCTCGTGGCGCATCTCGTAGGGCATCTCTACAGCCTCGCAGATGGCATCGGCGAAATCATCGGTGGCATAAGGGTTCACAATCACGGCATCGGTCAACTCGCTGGCGGCCCCGGTAAACGGGCTTAAGATCAGCACACCGTCCTCATCAAACCGGCTGGCCACGTATTCCTTGGCCACCAAGTTCATTCCATCGTGGAGTGAGCTGACCACACAGAAATGGGCCATCCGCCTGAAAGCAGCCAACGTGACTGCTGGGAGATCATCGGGCAGGTACATAATGGGCGCCCAATCGCCCATCCCGAAGCGGCTGTTAACCTTTTCCAGCTCTTCGTCTACCTGCTCCGCAAGTAGTTGGTAGGCTCCGATATCGGTGCGGCTCATAACCCCGGCTTGAATGAAAACAACTTTTCCGATGTATTGGGGATACTTTTCCAAGAAGCGGCCGAAGGCCCGTATCCGGTGGGGGATTCCCTTGGTGTAGTCAATACGGTCGATACCGAGACCGATAATCTTATCTTCCAGACCCATCTTTTCGATCAAACTTTCAGCTTCGGCAGCTACTTCGTGGCTTTGAGACTCCAGAGATATCCCTTCGAAGTCGACACTGATGGGGAATTGCCGAACTATCGTTGGATCTTCTTTGTGATAGACCAAATTATATTCGTCGTGGACCTGGGAGCCCAACACCCGGGCAGCGGCCTCCATGAAGTTGTCGCAGTGGTCCCCGATGTGGAAACCAAGGAGGTCGTTGCCCAGCAGGCCGTCTAACAATTCATCGGCCCAAGGGCAGATGCGGAAAATCTCATAAGTAGGCCAGGGGATATGCCAGAATTGGCCGGTGATGATGTCCGGGTCGGCCTCCCGCAATAACCGAGGCAACAGGGCTAGATGATAATCCTGAGTGAAAACCGCGGCTGGGCGTCCATCGATCTCATCAAGTACCTGGGTGGCGAATTCCCGATTCACCTCTCGGTACATCTCCCAATCGGATGCCTTGAAGGTAGGCTCTATGAACGCGTTATGGCACAGTGGCCATAGGCCTTCGTTGGAGAAACCGTAGTAGTAACCCTGCTGTTGATGCTCGGAGAGCCAGACCAGCTTGAGGGTATAGGAGGGATCGTCCGGAGGGACTTGGATGCTGTTCTTCTCATCCACCGCCAGCCAGTCACCACGGCCGCCGCCAAAGGCGACCCAGGTGCCGCCGCACTCCTGCATGAGAGGGTCTATAGCGGTCGTTACACCGCCGGCCGGGGAGGCGTAGCTAAGCTCTCCGCCGATCAAGTCGTGGACGTACGGTTGGCGGTTGGAGACAACGATCAACTTGTAGTCCCCGATCTCCCGGTGGACCAGGAGTTGAAGTTTTTCCCGTGTCCAAGTGGGTTCACCCATCACCATGCCCCCTATGATCCTTTGGATGTCGCGGGCCGGTGTCGCGGTTTCTGGGTTCTATATCAAGGGTTAATCTGGGGCCCGAGATGCGTCCTCGTTACAACAAAGCCCGGTTGAGGCAAGCGTGCTCTGGGTTGAATTCTTCCACAACAGGCGTAAAAGGTCAACCGGAGACCGGTATCCCAACCAAATTGACAGGGAGCGTGACGGTGGGTACTATACGCGCCTAGCACGCCTATAATTTAATGCTGCAAGCCGGTTCCGCAACGCGATTGTAGGAGAAGGGCTCCATGTTTGTACGCCGCGACCTGACCGATACCGTCCCCACCCCTTCCGGAAACATGCGCTTCGTCAAGAAGGGAAGCGGTTATCCAGTTGTCTTACTCCACCCTTTGGGCACGTCCGTTTGGACCTGGGAATCGGTTATAGATTCCCTGGCCCAGAGCTACACCTGCTACGCGTTCGACATGCTGGGGCACGGCGATTCGGACAAGCCGACCCGGCACTTCAATATTCCGGATTACGCCCAGGCCCTTGACCACGCCTGCCAGGTGCTGAATATTCACCGGGCGCACATCGTCGGAAACTCAGTCGGCGCGGTCTTGGCAACTGAAACGGCAGCTAGCTTCCCCGAGCGTGTGGATAAGCTGGCGCTGGTGGGATGCCCGGTCTGGAGTCCATTCACCGCTAAAGAGCGGTTGAAGGAGTCTGCCAGCGGCTTCGATTCGAAGGGTATGCCAAAGCCGCGGACTATGAAAAGCCTGAAAGAGGCTGGGATCTTCGCCAATCCAAGGCAAGAATGGCTGGAAGCAAACAACCAGAGCCGGGCCCAGGCGGGAATCTGGTACGGAAAGTTGATGGATGCTTTGGCGCACTACGACCTCATGTCCCGTTTGCCGCGAATCAAAGCCTCCGCCACCATGGTGATTTACGGAGAGATCGATCGGCTGCGGGTGGGCGAAGAGCTCCTGCACAACAACATCATCAATGCCCAGAAGGTTGTCTTGCCCGGTCTGGGACATTTCCCTCAGGTGGAAGACCCCGAAGTTTTCCTGGGTGCGCTGCTACCCTTCCTCGACGCCTAGCCAACCTCAATCCAAAAGCAGCTACTGGAGACGCCTTGGGATCCACAAATAATCGGCTGCCCCTGAGACTGATTGAGGTGATTCGGACCCTGTTTTACACGCCCATTTACGTCTCGGTGGCCGGTGGCTTCCTGGAAAAAGAGGGTTTGGACGTGGACTTCAAGACCTGTCCACCCGAGTTCGGACATCCCATGAGCGCGCTGAACCAAGGCGCGGCAGATATCGCCCAGAGCGGCATCATGCGTTCCATCATCGCCTCCGACTGGGGCGCCGAAACGGTCCCGATGCACTTCGCCGAGATAAATTCCAGGGACGGTTTCTTCGTCATAAGCCGCACCAATCAAGATTCATTTCAGTGGGAATCTCTTAAGGGTGCTGAATTGATCCCCGTCGGTTTTTCTCCCATGCCTTGGGCTTCGTTTCAATACGCCCTCCGCCGCCACAACATCGAGCCGTCCGAAGTAGACCTAGTCACGGGCCTGGACCTTGACCAGGCCATGGCTGCCTTTCGGGAAGGCAAAGCCGAGTACATCCACGTGCCTCAGCCGGCCGCGGAGCAGTTATTGGAGGATAGCTCCGGCCATCTGGCGATCGCTCTAGGCCCCGAAAACGGGCACCTGGCCTACAGTTCTTTCGCTGCGACCAACCACTACTTGGCGACTCAATCGGAGACTGTCCACCGGTTCACCGTCGGATATGCCAACGGACTAGACTGGCTGTCCGCCCACAACGCCACCGAAGTTGGCGAGGCAGTTGCCGGGTTCTTCCCTCAAGTGAGCTTGGAACTGGTAATCAAATCGGTTGCCAGACTCAAGGCCCAAGACAACTGGCCCACCGACCCAACGTTAGCCCAGCCTCAATTCGAGAACCTGCACGACATCCTTTTGGCTGCTGGGTTGGCCAAAGAGCGGCAGTCCTACAGTAAGATGGTCCGGACAGACATAGTTGCTACGGCCCTAGCCTCCCGCAAGTAAACGGCTTTTAAACTGCTTTCCAGCCCTTAATCCCCACAGTAACCGCCGGTTTCTGGGGGGCATCTAATGGTGTAAGATATACCTCCAGACAGGCTCACGGCAGCTTTCCTGACGGAGCCAGTTAGGCCGTATGCGGAGGGACCTTTGACCACGATAGCAATTGTAGGCACAGGACTGATGGGCACTTCATTGGCCCTGGCGATCAAAAGCTCCAACCTCAAGGTGGACATAGTCGGCACCGACTATGACAGTGTTGCCCGGTCCGGTGCCCAGAAATCCGGCGCATTCAAAAAGGTAGAATCCCGACTGTCCAACGCCATCAGAGGGGCCGATGTGGTCGTATTCGCAACGCCGATTCAGGCTATGCGGGAGATGATGGAATCCGCAGCCAACGATTTTGAAGAAGGCTGCGTCGTGACGGACGTTGGCAGTTCCAAGAAAGTGGTCCTGCAATGGGCTGAAGAGGTGCTACCCAAGCACGTTAGTTTCGTGGGCGGCCACCCAATGGCCGGCAAAGAATTGTCAGGCCCAAAGAACGCCGACGGCACCATGTTCAAGGGCAAGGCCTACTGTATCGTTCCCAGCGTCAACGCGGAAAGAGCCGCGGTTTCTTCAGTGACCACTATCGCTGAAGCAATTGGCGCCAAACCTTTCTTCATCGGAGTCGACGAACATGACAGCTTCGTGGCCGCCGTCAGCCATCTGCCGTTCATGATGTCGGTCGCTCTCATGGGCACCGCTTCAAAGAGCGCCAACTGGGACGACATCGCCCAACTGGCTTCCTCCGGGTTCAGCGACCTTTCCCGTCTCGCGGCTGGCGACCCGGTGATGCACCGTGACATCTGCGTGACCAATCCCGAGCCCATAGTCGCCTGGATGGACTCCTACATCCGTGAGCTCTACGAACTGCGAAATATGCTGGCCAAAGAGGGGGGACCAGACCCGGATGCCCTGCATGAAGTATTTGAAGAAGCCATGAACGCCCGCGCCCGTTGGAAGGCCGGAATCCTCACGAAGATTGACCGGGTTACATCCGACATTCCCTCCTTCGCTGAAAGCATGGGCGAGGTGTTCATCGGCCGGCGTGGGATGGAAGCCCAAAAGAAGATTTTGGGCGGGCTGAAAGATGACCCCGCCAATAAGGCAAAGAAAAAGTAGCTGTACCATGAGTTCCGCCCTTCCATTCATCCCCTCCGGTGGCACCGGTTGCCCATCAGCGTTGGGCTGCCAAACCACGTTTCGTGACGCTCCCGCACATTGATGTCCTCGTCCAAGTCCTGTCCACAGATTGACCTGATACACCCAAGCGCGAGGTAAACCGATTGCCCGAGAACCCATCCCCTCCGCTGTTGGTGGTGCTTTCGGGGCCGTCGGGAGTAGGCAAAGACGCCGCGCTCAACGAAATGCGCAAACTGGATCGGCCCTGGCACTTTGTCGTCACCGCCACAACCAGGTCCATCCGGCCCGGCGAGGTCGACGGTGTAGATTACATCTTCCTTGATGAGCCTACCTTCCTGGATATGAAGGACAAGAACGAGTTCGTTGAGTGCGCCCAGGTGTATGGCAACTGGTACGGCGTCCCCAAAAGCCAGGTAACCACCGGTCTGGATTCGGGCAAAGACGTTATCTTAAAGATAGATGTTCAAGGAGCGGCCACGGTCAGGCAAATGGCTCCGAACGCGTTGTTCATTTTCATGGTGCCTGGCTCATTTGAAGAATTGCGCGACCGGCTCTCCCAACGGATGACAGAGTCCACACCGCAGATGGAACTGCGGCTCCGGACAGCAACTCAAGAACTGGGGCAAGCGGAGCTCTTCGACCGCCAAGTGGTTAATAGCGAGGACCATCTGAAGGAAGCTGTGGCGGACATTGACGCCACTATCTCCGCGGAGAAGCAGCGGGATGGTAGAACTCCGATTCTACTTCTTTGATTCTTGATATAATCCACTGACACGATCGAGCATAGAAACCGGCTCTGGTAAATATTCCACCGGTTGGAGACCTCATGGCCCAGCGCCCCGAAAAACTGGAGATCAGACCCCGTCTACCCGAGTGGCTCAAGGTCAAGATGCCCGGCAGCCCTCGCTATCTTGAGCTCCAGAACCTGATGAAGGGCCAGCAGCTTCACACGGTCTGCGAAGAGGCCCACTGCCCGAATATTGGCGAATGTTGGGACCGGGGCACAGCCACGTTCATGATATTGGGCGAGATCTGCACCCGGCGCTGCCACTACTGCGCCGTGACCACCGGCCGCCCGAACGGCCTGGACCTGCAGGAGCCAAAACGGCTGGCCGAGGTTGTTAAGTCCATGGGATTGCGCTACTGCGTGATCACCTCTGTGAACCGGGACGACCTGCCCGACGGCGGCGCGTATATCTTCGCTTCATGCATCAACAAGATCAGAGAGACCAGTCCGGACTGCCGGGTGGAGGTCTTGATACCGGACTTCGCCGGGTCCTGGCCTGCGTTGCAGCGCGTGATTGAGTCTGGCCCAACCGTTCTGAACCACAACATCGAGTCCTCTGTGCGCATCTTCCCCAAAGTCCGGCCCAAGGGAAATTACAATCTTTCATTGCAATTGCTAGCCAAGGTGAAGGACATTGATCCCGCGATGGTCACCAAGTCCGGAATCATAGTGGGTATGGGTGAGAGCGTAGATGAAGTACTGGATACCATGGCAGACCTGCGGAATGTCGATTGCGACCTCCTGACCATCGGTCAGTATCTGCGGCCGTCGGCCAGGCACCTCGCTATAGACCGTTTCTACCGGCCTGAGGAATTCGAAGAGCTGCGCAAAGCCGGAGAATCCATGGGGTTCAAGCACGTGGCCTCAGGCCCGCTGGTCCGCAGTTCCTACCATGCCGACGAACAGCATGACGCAGCAGCGGTTAGCGTGCCGGTCTAGTTGACGAAGGACCGCTAGTCGCGGCCCAGCTTCATAGCCAGGCTTACATCTTCGACCCTTTTCCAGCGAAACTCGGGTTCCAAAGCCAACACCCGTTCGGGTTCCACCGAAGCCCACAACGCCGCCCCGCTGCGAACACCAGCACGCCTGGCGCACTCGATATCCCGGTAACTGTCGCCGACAAAAAGGCACCTGCCAGGAGCGACACCAAACGAACGCATCAACTCCTGAAGTCCCGTTGGGTCCGGCTTGGGGGCCATGCCGTCCGAGAAAAAGAGCGCCTGGTCAACTAATGACCCAAGACCGGAAAACTCTAACTCAGGCGCACCGAACGCCTGGCGTTTGTCGGAGAGTATCCCTGTCCGGTAACCGTCGGTTTTTAGCTGTCGTAGTAGTTCGAGCACGCCTGAATACAGCCGGTTTTCCTGCCAGACGGCGGCCTGGTAGAGGTCCATATAGGTGTCTACAACTTTTCCCTGGTCGCCGGGGAAGAACCGGGTCAGATGCTCAAAAAACGGGCGGGAATACTGCTTGCCCAGATCAACCGCGGTGGGCCGTGGGTAGCCCAACGCATCGGCGGTCCTTTCCATCAGGTCCAGGTGAACATCCCAGCTATTCCAAAGGGTGAGGTCCCAATCGAAAACCACCGCCTCTATCTGCATGCCGCCACTATCCTACAAATCCGTATCTAGTTACTTGCGCCGGGCTAGAGCGATTCTACAACATCCCATCCCCTTGTTGATTTGACGGCAGATTTAGGGTGATGGTGAATATGCCTGACAAAGCAACTTCTTTGTTTATAGTTTTAAAGACAATATTTACATATACAACTAATAGCATTTTGCAGGTACATTTTAAGCCCGATATTACGGGCCAGTGATATACAAAATTATTCGGCGGCTAGAACGCCTGGAGGCAAAATGAAGACACGTGGGATCAACCACATGGCAATGGTAACCAGCGACATGGAGAAAACCGTCCGCTTTTATCGGGACATCATGGGTTTCCCTTTGTCCGTGGCCATCGGTGGCAATCCCAACGGCCTCCAGGCCAGGCACTATTTCTTCGAGACCGGTCCCAACTCGACCATTGCATTCTTCGAGAGAGCGAGCGCCGAAGATTTCCACAAACCG